>Ga0179593_1446602_pt1 | contig 12479 bp, 17 predicted proteins | sample CZODoug2_1_08_16_FD_185931 | JGI IMG/M metagenome (GOLD analysis project Ga0179593, IMG submission 185931) | Vadose zone soil fungal communities from Angelo Coast Range Reserve, California, USA - CZODoug2_1_08_16fungal (PacBio error correction) | ecosystem: Environmental > Terrestrial > Soil >... | reverse complement strand
TGACGACATTCTCTCTTTCCCCATCTTGGAGGACCTAGTCACGGCAGCCGATTTTCCCCCCTCGCAGATCTTTCCTCTTTTCTTTTGCGGTTTTCCTTGACTAAAAAACTCCGGCGAGCTTCCTTTTCAAGTTTTTGCTCTGGCGGTTTGTCAGCAGCATCTCCATATGACGTACTGGAGTTGCTCGCATTTCTCTATTCGGTGTACTTCATCGCTTTCTTCTTTTCTTAGTTTAATCAGGATTGATCCCTTCATCACCCCATTCACGCTGGTTGCCGTCACCCTCATTCCATTGACACCAAGTTTACCGTCTGGACGTCTTTCCGGTATGTCCCCATTGACCACACCTTTTCCATCGCGCGGAATGCAGCGCACCCGTGACGACCGTTTCCCTATTGTAAAGTTCTTTTGTTTTTAAGTCCTGCCCGGTTCCATAGTGACGCGTTTTTTTGATTTCAACAATGACTTTTTTTTTCGGATACCCTTTAGAGTACCCTTCTCATTGTCTGGAATCTTTGTGATGTTTGTTTGTTCCCCTCTGCGCCGGGGGATGGTGAGCATCTTCAAGAAGCATTTTCCCTTTTCTTCTCTAGCTTTCGGGCAAGAGCAAGAAGCATTCAACCTCCCACTTTCCCTCTTTAGTCTCTGTTTTCTTCTTTTTCTGCGTCTTTGAGTTCACATGTTCTTTGCAAGCCCATGTGGTTATGGTCTGCGTTGCTTCTTCAGGCGTTATCCCCCCTGTTAAGAGGTTCTCTTGTCAAGGTAATATGGAGTCCCCCCCCCCCCCCTTTCTTCCCTGTTGGTGTTTCCCTCTTTTTTTATGCAAATGTTTTTGATTTCATCCGACACGCTTTCCCCTCAAGAGCTATTTGCCTCCGCCTCCTATCGTCCGTCGCTCTGGTTGATAATGTTGTCATATTTCCCATTTATGATCCTCGCGATTCCAGTGCTGCCCCTGATCCAGTGATTTGTGTTTCCTTCCAATAAGTAATTTCTTTTTGATCACGCCAACGTCCGTCGCTCCTTAACTCCGCCTTGCTAAAGTAGTTCGTCACTTCCTTTTGAAAAGATGGCGAGTTTACGTAGGACATATTCTCAGACGTCCTGAGAGAAACCTTTATTGAAGGCCTTGCAGGTGGTTTTTTCTGCTGTGAATAGTTCTCTTTTTTCCCGTTTTCAACATCACAAAGGAAACCTTTAGTGTGGTCTGCTGCTTCTTGTTTTTTCTTTTTTTTTCTTTGTTTCCCTTTCGTGCGCTGCTAGCCCCTATCTTTCCTTTTTCTGCGTTTTTTAAAAGTCTTTCCTTCATGTATCCTTTTTTCCCAGAACCCCCAGGGGAGTGTCCTCTGGGGTTTTTTTGGGTGGTTGTTCTGCTTCTCTCCTTACAAAACCCTTGCTCGAATTGCGGCACTTTTAGGATTGTTTCCCCGAATTTTTCCCTCGCCTCGGCGGATGGTGTGTCCTCGACTGCTTTCCATTATCTTTCTCTTTTCCTGGTGACGAGTGATGTCCTGTTTGGTTTTCCGCCTTAAATTTCTGTTTGACCGACACATCACATTTTTCCACCAGATGCCTGCTTTGGCTGGTTTTTGTTCCTACTGATGACCCCCCTATGAAAAGTTTCTCCCCTTCTTCTTTTTGCATTGAAGATTGTCGCCTACCCTGCCCTTCCCCCTCTTTTGCTTTTTGGTTTTTGTTGGTTTGTGGGTTTTGGGATGACTTCCCCAGTTTTCTCTTGTTGGTCAAATGTTAACGAGAGCTTTATCTGCCTTTTCCGTTCCGCGTTACTTCTTTGTACCCCAATCCTTGGTTTTTTGAATTTCTGCCGGGTGCGTTTTTGACTTTCCCACCTGCGCTGGTCCTGGTGTTTGCCCCCTTTTCTCAAAGTTGCGTGGCCCCGGGCTTCTTTCTCGATGGCTCTGCCCGGCTTTCCAACCCCCCCTCCTTCTCTTCTTCCCTGCCACACCCTTTTTTTTGGATTTGCGTCGTCTACACGCCGTCCTCCCATGCTTTTTCGTTCCATGCAGGAAGCGGCTTAGCTTTGAATATTTCCCCCCCCCCAACCTACCTCCTCGAAATGCTGACAGGTCCAGTCCTTGCTTCTTGGCCTCCCTGCCCTCGCCCCTCTCAGTCCAAATGTCTGATCTGACAAACGGCTTTGCTTTCTCTTTTCCCTTGTCCTCTTCTTCGCCACAATTTAAGAAGTCTCTTGGAATCAACCCCCTTTGCTCTCTTTTCTAGGGCCAGGACTTGCCCTGTTTACCTTTTTTTTTCACGGTTCGGTGAGCCTCCCAGGCGTCCCCCCATGCTTATCCGAATCTCCTTTGGGGTCTGCTGAACAAGTCTTTAACGATCCCTTCCCACCGACCCCCTCCTGTTTTTTCTACCCTCCACTTCTCAGACTCATTTGTGTGAGTAGATAGAAGCTAAATGTTATTTTTAGCCAACCCCCCAAAATTTTTTCTTTCTCGATCTTATGCTTATTGTTGTTCCGTTTCCCCCATAGAGACCTCCCCTTATGTTTCCGGTTTCTCTTGTTCGTGCCGACCCCTGTATGACTTTTTTCTACGGTCCTTTCCCTACGCCGCTTTTGCCCCCAGGTTCTTGTGCTCCTCCATTTGAGCTTCGATGAGGTTTTCGATTTTCTGAATTTCCTCCCCAATTTCTCTCCAACCTTGAGATAGAGGATCCCGCCCGTGATAGTCATTCCGACCTTGCTTTTTGCCCTTGTTGCAGATGGCTACTTTTAGCCCAAGGCAGCACGGATTTTTCCCCTTTACGCCATGTTCTTTTTTCTTTCACTTATGGTTGTCACCTTCTCCCCCCTCCCAAGTCTTCATGCCTTCCGCAAAGGCTTTGATGGGAATCTCAGTTATACGGTAGAACCCTCCATCACTTGTTCCTCTTCCAAAGAGATCCTTCTTGTGTTTTTAATAAGGGATACAGCGCTTCCTTACCGGCCACGTTTTCCTCAACTTCCCCACCAGGACCCTTTGCTGAATTGACTCCCCATTCAGTTTCCGGCTCGTCCTCTTGGCCAGACCCCTTTAGTTGACTTTCCTTTGCCGTCAGCGGACGCTTGACATCTCTTTCCCTGGTCAGACCATTTCTGTTCATAGCGTCGCATTTGACAAAGATGGCCCGATGAACCCCCCAAAAGAAGCGCCGTATTCCCGCTTTATACTTCTTGTTAACCCTGAGGCCAGGCAAACCCGACAGTCCTTTCATTTCTTTTGTTAGGAAAACTTTTCTTTTTCCCAGCCCATTTGCTGCCGACAACCTTTCCCCATTGCAAAGCGTTTCTAATTCCCCCCCCTTTTCCTCCGCGCCTGCCAGCTCTTTCCCACCACCCCCGGTCCGTCCTGGCGCCCTTCCTTCTACAAGCCTTCGAAGTGGCCCCCCCCCCTGACTTGTCAAATTACGCAAGGTTTTTTTTAAAAAGTAGTTCGCTCACCTTTGATACCCTACCCGGGGGTTTGTTTGCTTTACCCCCATTCGTCCGCCTGCGTTGGACACGCCCCCCCCCCCCCCGACAATGCCACACGATAGTTTCTCCGTCCCCAATCTCCTTTCTCCCCAGTCAGAAGAAGGCCTAGGATTTTCACTCCTTCCCCCCAGCCCCTCCCTGAAAGAAAGTGAATAGCCTGGTTTTCCTAGTACGGTTACTCACTCTGAACTATTCCGGCGAACTTTGAGAAAAACTTCCGGCCCTTATAGGTTTTTTTTTTCTGCTCCTTTCTTCTACACCGTTCCCCCTCAATTTTTCCCTTGTTCTGATCCCCCGTTTCCTTCCCAGAACGTGCGAGTTACGACTTTCCCGAACCCACTGTCGTATGCCCTTTTGGCGTGATTCAACGACGACTTCTGTGTCTGGACGGCCCCCCCTATCTCTTGGGTCCCTTTTGGCGACCGATATGCAGTCTGCTATCTCCATGTCTCCAAACCCAGTCTCAGTCCATCTCTCCGGACGATATTCTGAGGAGCCCCCATAGTTTCCTTGCCTCCCATTGTGCGCTGCCCCCCCCCTTTGCCCTTTTCCCTTTTTCTGATTCACTCATCCCATCTGTCTTTCCCTCTTCCCCTTACCCTTTACAGTTGAAAGATTCCAAGTTTGTATAAGCCTGTAAGAACGACGCCTGCTTCCCCTTCAAGCCCACTGTCTTGAATTACGCTGCCGGGAACTGACGCGTATCTTTTTCCGAACCTTTTCAGCAAACTAGAAATAGCTCCTCCTCGTGTTGCCGGGTGCCATGCCGTTTTTTTTTTTCCCTTCTCCTTTAGCGCCAAAACCAATACCTTTCTTCGGAGCTGGCCAACTCCCGTCTGATAACAACCCCCACTTCCCTTTCCCCCCCTCCCAATGATAATTTTTCTAAAGGTCTATGCCCTGGTTCTTCAAGCTCTTAGGCTTCGCTTTCTTGGAACTTTCTCTCATTGGACGACCCCCGGCCTTAGTCATGGTGGCGCTTGCCTCGCGAGTATGAGTTCCCCCCAACCTTTTCGCGTGGGTTGCTCATGAAGATCTGCGCATTTCTTCGGGTTTGGGACCGGAAACAAACGGTCCCGACTTTACTTGACCTTTCCAGCTTCCGAATGTGAGCGAGCACGCATTCTCGAAAAAGAGAGACTCAGAGGCTTTCCCCCGCCTCTCGAGACCCACGAGCCCTTCCTACCTTTTTCCTTTAAGCCTTCTCCGTCCTGCTTAGCCCCGCCCCGCCCGAGCGCCTCTCCGGGACTCTTTTTTTCGGGTACTCACCCCCCCCTTTCCGATTTCCCAATATTTCTGCTATTTGGATGAAAGTGAGCTCTTGATCTCTGTCCTGCCACCAGATTTACCCGAGTCGGGAGCTCCTCTTCCTCTTTTTTTTGTCGAGATGACGCTCCTCCTCTTCAAAATCTGTGTCGTCTTTCATCCACTTCCTCTTGGTCCATAGTCTATTTTTTTGTCCCGGACTCACACTCCCCCCCAAAGTAGGTCCTTATTCTCCCTTTAGGAGCTCTGGCGTTGGCGGAAGCCTGCACGTAGCCCCCACTCCCTTTCCCTCCCTGAGTTGTCGCCTTTGCCGATCTTTTTTACTCATAGGATTTTTCGCTCTCTTTATCGTCGAACTCTGCGTTCCTCTCCCCCTTCCGTATCGGCTCCGTCAACTTATTACGATGCCCAACCCATTTTTATTTCCGTCTGACGCATTACTTCGCCTGTCCCTTCGTTTCTCTCCCCCCCGCTTTTTTTTGAACCTTTGGCATCATACTTTGAAGCCTTCCCCTTTCCGCCGGCTTGCGTCAATTCCTTTCCCTTATGCCTCTGTTCCCTTATTTGAACGCGCAGTTTTTAAAGCCTATGCTTTGCAACCTACCTTTCTATTGATCTTTTTTCGCTAAACTATAATTCGTTTCCTGTTTGTTTTGTGTTTCTATTCCCGTGGGATGGTTTTTTTTCCTTGCCTCGGTTCCATTTTGTTACTTCGCTAAGCTTTCGGGTAATGGACCTCAGACTTTCCCCCCCAGCCCCCCGCTGTCTTCGCGTTTACTTTTTTTTTCCTTTCTTCCTTTTCCCTCGTGCTGCGTCCCCTGAGCAGATTTCCATGCAACTTTCTTTCTCCTGATGGTCTTCTCTCGTTCTTCTCTTTCTCCAACTTGAGCCGCTTGAGACTGTCAAGGCTCTTACGCAGCCATTGGACCGGACGCTTTTTTGCAATTCCGGTCATTGACCTGCAGTTTTTTTGGGCATGCCTTAACGAATGTCGGAAAGTACGTATGGATGTTCATAGACTATCGTGTCTTCTCGGTTTCTTTTGGCATATTTACATAGGAGACTAGGAGCTCCCGATCTTTCCCCAATTGGATGCCAGCGGATTTTTTTTCTTTCCCCCCTTGCCCCCCGCCCGACGTTTCGTCGGTGCATCCTCCCCTCTGGCCCCAGTCGCTATTGTTCCGCACTTCGTACCTCTCAAAGTCTTTGAATTCAAGGGTCTTCCCTCCCCCCCCGTTTTTTTTCAAGATTTTCATTTCTTCTCTTCTCTAAAGCCTCGACCCTTGCTCCGGTAGACTCTTTCCCGGAAGAGTCCTCTTTCCCCCCTTTCCCCCCCCACCCCCCCCCCAGGTCTATTATATCCAGGTTTTTTAGTGTTTTCTTGCCCCTCTTATCCTTTGCGATCTGGACGTGGTACTACTTTGAGTGTAGTGCATTCCCCCCCTCTTTTGTTCTCCTTTTTTTGTTCCGGCGTCTAGACTAACCTCCTGCTTCGGTTTTTAAGACCCAACCCCGGGGTAGTGTTATCTTTTTGCGCCCTCCTTTTTTTCCCAAAACTGCGCCCTCATTCTCATGAGGTCAAAGACTCGGTCTTTTCTGACACTTTTCCTTCCAGCCCGCTTTCCGGATGGTCTTGGTGCTCCTACTCATGTTTTTTCCTTGGCTGCTCGTTTGGGGTGTGTTTGGTGTTTTGGGGTGTTTATTATTTCCTGGGTGACCTGAGCGCTTGTATTTAGCCGGTTTTTCATTGCAATTTTGATGACCTCATTCCCCCCTACCCACCCCCTCTTCCCTTACGGTCTGGTTTTTTGCTCCCCTACTTTGATGACCCTCTCAACGCGGGATATCGGGCTTCTTTTGCTGCCCAGCTTGGCTGCCCCTACGCCCCTGAGACATCATGTTTTTCGCTCACCGCCGGGCTATTTTCCCTCCTTCCCTCCCTATTCTTGCGTAAAAGTGGAAGTCTCCGCTCTTCTTGCGGTGACCAGCCGGATTTTTCTTTTTTCAAGACTTCCCCTTCTTTTCGTCCAGCCGAGTTTTCTTTGTTGCATTTGCACCGTCGGCCGGGAACCGGGCCGTAATCGGATGGTTTTTTTGATCTTGGATTTCAAAAAACACAACTGCTCTCGTTTCCACCACAAGTTCTCGTGTTTCGTATACCCTTTGAAGTTCCCAAATCTTTCCCTCATGGAAGATGGCTGTTCTCCTTTTTATTCCGTACCCCACTCCCACTCGACTCCTAATGAGAGACCCTTTCCAAGCCCGTTGATGCCCTTGGGCTACCCCCTAGCCGGCAATCTCAGCCCCTTGTATGCTGGGACCCTCACATTTTGAGCCCCCCTCCTCCAGACTCCGGTCCCCCTTTCTGAATTCGTTATTAGCCCCTCCGACTTCTCCATTTAGTTTCCAAACTTGCTCGTCATGCTTCAAGTCCCGTCTCCCCCCGTCAATCCTGTTTGTTTGCCCTACTTTTTTTGGTCCCCCATTCTCACGCCGTCCCTGCTGATCTGTATATTTTGTTTCTTCCCCGGATACTTAGCTACACATACCCTCCCTCTTTTTTGCGTAAACCCATCTTTCTATCCTTTTTCCTCCTCCTTTTTGCGAGCTCTCTCTTTTTTTTTTTTTGTTGTATTAAATGTATTTTTAGACAAAACCAATGCGTTGGTTCTTCTTTCCCTTATGCTTATGGTTTTCCCGAAGACCCCCCATCTTCTTCCGCATTTGTTTGGTTTTGGCGTTCTTCCCCCCTCTTTCTATTCTGACGTGGGTGTCTTACGGACGTCCAGGCCGTAGCAAGTTTTAAGCCCGCCCGGGTGCCTTGTCGATGTTTGTTCGCCCCCCCCCACCCTCCTCCTTTCATCACTTCCCAACCTTGCGCTGATCGTAACGGGGCTTTCCAATGTGACTTTCTTCCCGATTCCCCCCCAGCCTTTTCTTTTATTCATTGGCCCGGTTTTTCTGCCAACGTTTCTCCCCTGACTTGGCACCTTTTTCCTGACAGTGCGATGTAGTTCCTGGTTTTTTTACGATCAACATGATCCAAGTCCCAGCTTCGAGTCCCTTACAACCTCCTTTTTGTCGGCCCCCCGTCAGTTTCTTCTTCGACCCCCTCACATTTGTTGTTTACTTTAAAGCTTTTTAGCAAGAAGCGTTTTTGTGCCCCCCTCCCCGTTTTTCGTTCCTCATCCTAGTAAGCCCGGTTACCCCTTTTACTTTCCCCCAGGCCAGCGCTTCCTTTTTCCGCTTCCTTTGCGCTTCCCGCCAATAAGGAATTTTTTACTACTTCCCAAGTTTCGACTCACTTTCTCCTCAGTTTTTCCTTTTCGTTCGTAGTTTGACCCATTCCTTCGGAACTTGTGATTCAGAACTCATGCCTCTTCTCTAGCACTCCCCCCTCTTCGCTGCAAAAGTTCCTTTAGAACGATCCCTCGATTTACGGTGGTACTTTACGTCTTTTCCCCAAACCGTCCCCTTCAGATGTTTTTGTTTTTTCTTCCCCCCGTCTTTGCTTTCCCCCTCCATTGCTGCCCCTGCCCCCGGTAACCTTTGACAGTTCTTTCATTTTCACTTCATACTCCCTTCTATGTTCCCCGAATCTCGGACAAACAACGGCCCAGCTTCTTTTTCTTTTCTTTTCTGTCCCCAAGCTCTTCCGGTGCCGAAGTTCTGCCAGTACCTTGCAAGGTTTGGGACGGACCCTTGGTGTCCCCCCCCTCTTTCTACCTGGGTTTTTTTCCCTTTTCGAAACAATGATGTCTCTTCGGTCCCATTATGCACACGCCGGGGGCGATACCCATCTTCACTCAATTTCTTCTCCACCTTAAGTCTCCTTTCCCTTTTTCCCACGTAATCATCCAGCCCCAATAAATACCTTGACTACCCTTGTGTTTTATTTTTCACGCGACTGAAGCCCGACTCTTTGACCTTATTCATTTCTTCGGTTTACCCCATGCCTTTCATAAAGCTTTTTTTTTTGTTGTTTTTCTAATATTTCTCTCAACCTCCGCCATCTTTTTTTCCCCCGCGTTGGGTAGTGCCCGACCTATTGACCCAAGAATACTTTTGCGAGTTACTCCTTGCGGCCCCAGATGCTTCCCGAGTTTTTTTTTGGTTTTTAGTCAACCGTCCTCGACTTTGCTTCTTTGCGGCACACCCAGATTTTTCAGTTGGTTTAAATCATTTGGGAAGCTCTTTTTCAACAGTCTTACTCGTCCTCCCTTACCGAGGCACCAGTATAAGTCCTCGTCTCCTTCCTGTAGTTCTAGTTCTGCTCCTCTCTACTTGCCTCAACCCATTTTGTTTCCTCTTGTCAACCCACTTACAGCTGCCTTTCCCAGACCTTCTTTCCCCCACTGAGTCTCTAATCTTTTCCAATATTCGCTTCTTTTTCAGTTCTTCCCCTCATTCTCAGTTTTTTTTGATACGAACGACTGGCTCCCCTCTCCGCGTCCCATCAATTTTTCCTGGATTCACCCTGCATCCTTTTTGAATGCAAGACGCGTCTCTGGTCAAAAGGACCTTAATTCTACTCGCCTTTCTCCCCCGCGTGTTGCTGGTTTTCACTTTTATGGTCTCAAACTTTTCCCAAGCTTAGCGCAGTACCCAATACACTCACCCCTCTCTTGGAGCTTTTTCGTTGCCTCACCGCGCTAAAACCCCCTCAAGATTTCACTCCATTCGTTTTCGTCTCTAACTTTTCTCCCCTTCAAATTTCTTTTCAAAAGCCTGCCTTTACTTTTCGCGTGTAATATTTTCCCTTCCCCGCTCAAATTATTGCCCCTCTGGTCCCTTTTTCTTTGTGTCCTTTGTTCTATGAGTGCCAACAAAAAGTGTTTTTCAACTATTGTTCTTCCCGGGAAGATTTCCTTTCTTTTCCCTTGAATTCCCCCACTGGTTTTTTTCCCTAGAATGAAGTGAGTCTCTTTTCTGAATTTTTTCTTTTTCCCCTCTGAACTACTTCTTTTCCTCCATATTTCGAAGCGTTGCTTCCAAAGACTTTTCCTGAGTCTCCTTCCGAGGCCACTCCCCTCTTTGACGATAGGGGCTTGTTCTGCTCCCTCTCTAGTTTTCCCCCCGGCCTTTTCGTCCCTCCGGTTCCCGCACAATCAGCTTTTCTCCTCCCTCTCGCATGTGGATGACCAGAGGATTGTGCTGATATTTTTACAGATTTAATCGAGTCGGAGAGCCTTAGTATATTTCCTACTCCCCCGTTTGTTTTTTTGATCGCTCCCTTACTCCTATAACCTCTTTTTTTTCGTCCCGCTCACTCCAGGAATATGAGAATATTTGCTTTTCCTTTTGTTCCCTTTCAATCCCCTCCAAGATCGGTCCCGTCTCATTATGGTTAAGGAGACCTCTGTTGGTTCCGAAGCCCTCACCGCTCTCCATTCTCCAGTCATTGAGTTTCTTCTCTTTATTCCACCCGATATGCGTGGTTCTTCGCTTGTTTCTTTTTTGTCTTTCCCCCCTTCAAACCATTCGACGTCCCTTTAATCCCCGTTCATTCTATTGCAACCAGTTTTACGTTTTAAGTCTCCGCTCACCTCGCTCCTCGTGTTCTTTCACCAAGCTTTGAACTTTTTGGCACTTTTATTCTCTCCCCCTTTCCACGGTCAAGAGTTGTCCCCATGTGCTTAAGTTCGGTTCACATAGTTTTTGACGCGCAGGCTCAAGCCCGATTTTTTTTTCCACCCTCCGTTCTTTTCCCTATTTTTTTTTTTTTTGAGTTTTCCTTGTCCTTTCCTTTTCTTGGGTTTTTTATAATTTTGCGCCGGGGGATGGTTCCGTCCCCCCCCAGAATAGAGTTCCCCAGGCTTGCTGTACTGCCCCTTCTAAGATTTCGTGTTTCTGATCCCTGCCTTCACTTTTCTGAACACGATTGATCCGCGGTTATAGCTTCTGCTGGGCCTTTCTTCCTCCCTTCTAGTTTTCCTTTTCTGTCCTTAGGATATTCCCAAGACAGTGACATTGATGGTCTATTCTCTTTCCTCCTTTTTTACAAACTCTGTAATCTTTTTCAGGGTTTCCCAGATTCCCTTTGAAGCATCCTGACTCCTCCCTGGTGCCTCACTTTTTATGACATTTCAGGATGGCGTTGTTCCCCTATACTGACGGGCTGCCCCGGTCACGATGCTTCACTCTTCCCTTTCCCTTCCGTCGTGTTCCTGATACTGTTGGATATTTAAATTTCTTCCCTTTTTTTTTCCCAGAGCCTTCGACAACCTTTCATACCCCCCTGGATTTTTTTTGACTTTCCCCCCACTCCGCCTAAGCTTTCGGTTGATTTCCTCCAATTCTTTGTCTCCCCAGCTCTTGCTTAAGCCCCCGCCCTAGCAATCCTGGTGTCCTTTCATGTCTCCACGCCCCCCAAAGGATTTCCGTTTGCCCTCTGTTCGAGTTACACTTTATCAACCTTTTGAACAGAATAGTCCCCCTTTAGACGGCGCATGGTTTTGAGACGCTGCCTTTTTCATTCGTTCCTCTTCTTTTTTTAAAGTCAATATTTACAAATCACATGCCATATCCTATCACGTGATTTCTATTTTTTTTCTTTTTTGTCCTTATGTTTTACTCCCTTTTGTTGTTACTTTTTTTCGTACATTGCGGGTCGATGCTTTCCTCGTTTTATTTGTGCCTTTTTTTTTCCCCTCTAACTATGGATTAATCCGGTTTTTCAGAAAACCCCCCCCAAAGGGTCTTGTCATAGTGTTTTCATGCTTTCCCCCCTGCTTTGTTTTTTAAGCGCCCGTCACGAATCGGCTTGTCCGCCGACTCCCCTCCCGCAGGCCCGTGCTTTTTTTGTGTGTCCCCTCTCTTCTTTAAAAGTTGCTTTCTTATGAATTGGTGACCTTTCGCTTTGACATGTTTTTTTTTTCCCTGACAAATTTACCGTGTGACCGCACATGATTTCCTTTCCCCCCCCCGATTTGCCGCAGGTTTTGTTTTGGTTCCTCCAATTTATGTTTCCCCCCCCCGATCACCTCTTGATATACCGTTTTTTTCCTTCCAGATTTTGTCTCGCCCTTTATATCCATCAATGGATGCTTGAGTCTTTAATGGTTTTTTCCCCCTTTGTCACTTCTGCGATGAGAGGCCCACCTTTGAAGTCGCATCTGCCCTTGCGTTTTCCTTTTCCTTCACGTCCGGTTGCGGGGCAGGGCCGGCCCCTTCCGGGGCCCGCGCTGTGTCCTTTGGAAGTTGTCTCCACGTGGCCTTTTGTTCCCCCCCTTTTGTGCGTCTCTTCTGGACTATGATCCTTCATTCCCCCCCCCAACTGCTCTGATTTCCTTCAAAAAAATGTTTATGGTTTTTCCGTAATACCCCCTTTTCCTTCCTCAAGCCTCTGGACTACAGTAATTTTCTTGAGCATTGTTACTCACCCACCTTCCGCCTTACGCCCGGAAATGTCCCCCGTACTTGTGCAGACAGCGACATAGTTCCTCCCTTTCTTCCCCTTTCCCCATAAAGTCTTTGAGCCGCTCTTCCCTTCCCTGGTTCCCCTTGTGAATTGTCTTGTCCCCCCCAAATCCCCCTCCGCTTGCTCCTTTCGGCATTTCCAAACCTTTTGGTCCTGGACGTAGTCCCCCCCCACCTTCTCCTTCCTCCTTGGGTCGGCGCGAACTTTAGCAAGTCAGTTCACACAGTTTTCGCATAATTGGGTCGTTGACCCCCTGACTTACTCCACTAACCTCACGCATTTTTAAACCCCATTTCTTTCTTTTAT
>Ga0179593_1345548_pt1 | contig 12479 bp, 12 predicted proteins | sample CZODoug2_1_08_16_FD_185931 | JGI IMG/M metagenome (GOLD analysis project Ga0179593, IMG submission 185931) | Vadose zone soil fungal communities from Angelo Coast Range Reserve, California, USA - CZODoug2_1_08_16fungal (PacBio error correction) | ecosystem: Environmental > Terrestrial > Soil >... | reverse complement strand
CTCTTTCAATGTCCCTCGTGGACGTCTGTTTAGTGCACAGTCTCACGATTTAAGACACTTTGTCCCACCACCCGCCTTCGAGGTGAACTCAGTCCACCCGTCATCCTGCCGTAAGTCTACGCTTTAAGTGCCCCCTTATTACTGCATTTAAATCGTGTGATTTTTTATCCCCCTTTCTCCGATTAAGTACAGTGCCCCCTTTCCTCGAGTTTCAAATCAGTCCCACTGCCTTCAGTGCAGTAATATTTTACTCTTGTAAGTGCAAGAATTCCCTTCTTCTTCTTCTTACAATCGTGGTTGCTGGGCACCGGCTACGTCTTTTTTCCTCCAGTGAGTCCAGCGCCTTTTTTGGTCCGTCTCTACGCCAGTTTAACTGCCACATTCGGTACGATTTATTTTTTAGTTTAGCTCCTTTTCCTTTCCCTTTGAGAACTAGTCTGGGCATGCAACCTTTATTATGAAGTTAGAAGACCGTCAGGCCCAAATCGCCGACAACAAACCCCGACACCCCCCCTTTCCACTTTAACGCTTTTGTCCCCAGATCGTTCGCCCTTCCTTTCGCTAAGAATCCTGACTGCTCTTCTTTTTTCTCGGAGAAGATTTTCAAGAGCCGTCTTTACGCTCCTCGAAAGGGTGTAGAATCACTATTGACACTATTTTTTTTTTTTTTTTTTTTTTATAAAAGTCCCTCCTTTAATTCCACCCCGCTACGGTACGCTCTTCTTTACCGGCCACCTTTTGTCTGTTCTTCCCCTGGAAATGGATCATAACCCTTCTATGTTAAGGCTTTGCTCTTCGGGGTTATTTAGGTGGTTTCCCCCCCAAAGGACTCCTTCATCGTTTCAGTTATCTCCGGTTCCCCTCCCCAAGGAACTGTAATTCTCACATTTTTCATACGCCGCTTGGCGCTCTGTTTTGTGCCGATGTTCCGTTTTCACACTACCCTCCAAGAGAAGTTGATTAGACTTTTTTCTTCTCTCTCCCACTTGCCTGACACACTTTCCCGACTCCCGGGAGTCGCTTGCTTTTGCCATAGATTTCTTTGCCCCATGCTGGCCGTTTGCTTCCCTTAAACATTTTTTCGGTCCATACTTTTCAACCCATTCCGTCACCAAAAACCCCCCTTGAACCCCCGGTTCGTTACCCCCCTCAACCTACACAAATCGATCCTTGTTTGGCAATCTTGTCTCCAGGCATCTGAGATTTTCTGCTTCTGTCGGAACCCTTGAAACCCTTCCCGACACTATCCCCTTAGGTGCCCCTGGTGTTTTCCTTGCTCCCCCGGTGTCCCCACCCAAATGTCCACCTTGCCTGTTGCCTGCTTGGTCCCAAAAGTTCTTCGGATTGCGTCGGTCCCCCCCCCGCAAAATTTTTGTACAATTGGTTTCTACCCGACTGCATTCAGATTATGTCTGCTCGCTTCTCTATCTAATCCGGCTTTATACGTTAGAGGGCCATTGTTTCCCCTTTAATTGCCGCAGGCCCCATATATCACTTTTACTCCCCCTCCTTCTTTCAAGGACTCTGACAAAACAAATGCTTTCCGCTGGAGCTATTTTCATGGACAGAGACCGTGGCTAATTTCAAGTCATTTTCAATATCCTCTTCTTCCTTCCCATTTCTTTTAGCTAGGTTCAGTCCTTCCCTTTTCCCATAGCCCCCGGTATTACCCATCTCCCGGATCGACATCCGAAGAAGTTCGGGTTATTGCCCCTCCTTTCCTTGCAGTTTGGAGCTCTTTCCTTTGGTGTAGTTATAGAACCTTTTTTTCAGTTGACGTGTTTACACGACCTTAATTCTTCTCTACCCACCTTTTTTCTTCTGCAGTATTTGGTTCTTTTTTGCCCTTACACAAGTAATGTTTTGTTGTCATTGTTTCCTTCTTAGACAGAACCTAGCAATTTGTCTGTGTATTTCTAACCAGTCTCATTTGATGATCTCTGCTTCCTAGCTGTTCGGTCTCTTTTAACGCTTAAGGTTAATATAAAACATTTTTTTTTCTTTCTTTAGGGCGTCTTTTCTCCGTCCTGCATCTTTTTCCCTCCTTCTTCCCCTTTGAAGAGGGGATCGCGTCCCCTCTGGTGGGTGAGCTGGTATTTATTTTTAATAGGATGACAGAAACAATCTTCTCTTTAGATCTTTTTTCTTTCTCACCTCCTATCTTTTCTTAATGGATTGTTTTGGGCCACCCCCCCCCAGTTTCGGGGTACCCCATGATACATTGGAATAAAGTCCTCTCCTGATAGCCTTTTTTCCCTTGAATTGTCGAAGTCTCCCGGTCTTGATCCCTTACTCGGGCTAGTAAGTTGTTTTCTTCGTTCTTCAAGCTCCAAAAAATCCCCTCATTAGGCTGCTTTACTCCCTCTTCCTCGCAAGATTCTGAGTAGTCATTTACTATCTTTTATAGACGTGCTTTCGGCTGTTCGCCAATGCGTTCTCCCAGCTTCCACTCAAATAGATCCTTTTTTATTGAATGCGCGACCACATTTCTCTTGGCCGCATTTTCCCCCTATTTTGGTTCATTACCGACGACGCCAAAATCCTTGGCTCACCTACCCGAAAACCTTTCGAAATCGATTTTTCTTGACCTCCCTCTCATCTGCCAGAACGCACACTTTCTTATCACTAAATTATTTCCCCCCACACACCGGCGATCTTTGCTTTAATTGCGCACCCGATGAGCCATAACTGGAGCGCTCTACCGCTGGAGTTGTTTTGCAAAGGCAAAAGCCCCTGATCATGCACTTCTCGTTTCGTCCCCACCGTCTCACCTTGTACTGCCATTACCCAGTCGTTTTCCCACAAGTCGGATGACCGACTCTGCTTCGGCATTATCTATTTTCCTCTCCGTCGCCGATAAGTGAGTATGAGTCTTCCGTAAATACTCTTTCCCACTTCAGTATTCCTCACTTCTTCTTTTACGTTGTGCGAGTCACTTGTCGATAAGGAGAGGCCCAACCTTTCTAAACTCCTTTGGATCGGACCTGATCGCCTCCAATTTTAACCTCCACAAAGAATGTAGAATCATATTCTAATCTCTTTTCCCCCCTCTCTGGCCCCTAGCATCCTATTCCCGAGTCGTTTACTTTCCTCTTGAATAGGGATAACCGGCCGACCGCAGTGGTCATGCTACGGTTGTTTTTTGTCATTACGAAACCGGGTATTTCTCAAGCGTCAACTTCCTTATCCCCATATGTGATCTTCCCCGGGAGTCGCTCTTTTTGCCTTTTTCCCCCCCCCCCCGAAGCCCAATATTGAGAGTCATCAGTTGATGTCGCGTCAATTCGTCAGTCCGCAGCCCTCCACGCGTCCTCTCTGGTTGTCCTGATTACCGTAAGTCTGCGTAATCTCCCGGCTCCAATTTTGCTTTCTCGGGTTTTTCACAGGCGCATGATTCCGGTTTGTCTTTTCTTGTAGTTGATACTTGCTCCTTTTTCTTTCAAAAGGACCATCCCTTTCTTTTTCTTTGAAAGATACTTTGGGTTTTAGCAGGAACTTAGCCGCGTGAGTGGTTATCTTGTCTCCGCAGATTTGCTTCGTAGCCGCTGCAGCCACTGTCCCTCTCCCCAGAGATTCCTCCCCCCTCCCATCGCCGATCTTGACTTAGATCGTCTACAATCAGACTTTCGTTTCCCCTTCTCTTCTGATCATACCCCAGCAACCAACAATTATCCCGATGCATGGCGCCACGAAGGGCTACCTTCCCCCTTCGCTCATCCTGCTTATTCGCCGGTTATGCACTTGTTATCCTTGAACCCTCATTTGTCTTCCTTGGTTGTCGTCATAGAAACCACTGCTCTGGTAGTTATAATACCTTCTTTAACATAGATTTTCGAGTCCTCCTATCAACCCCCCTAGAAAATAGTCTCCCCCGATTTTCTCCCCTTTCATACGTCATGCATGCGATTCAACGATGAAGGACTTTCTCCTTTGTCAGCAGCCTAACATCCTTCAACCCCGTTGTGATATTATCGCTTAGTTCACCCTAGCCTCCTCTTCCCCGCCGGGTCTTCTATGTGGCACTTTTTCGCAATCAGTTTTAAGAATTGATTACTTTATTTTTTTCCCTTGATCATAGGCTTACACTGAAACCACCACTTCCTTTCCGACCTTGACCCCCTGTCCCTTCATTTTTCTCCATTTGAGACTTCACTGTTGCGCTCATACTGAGTCATTGGTCGTTAGCACTCAACGTCCACCCGCGTGGCTATAAATCATCCACGATCTTCTGAGTCTCGGCGAAACTCCCCCCCCCTTCCCTTTAGTCTCAAATTATTATAGATTTGTCCCTTTTTTTATTCCCATAACCTTTTCCCGATGCCTTTTATGTTCGAGGCCTGAAGCTCCCTTCTTTCATGGGATGGATTCTTAGTTCTTTTTTAAGGATCCGCCTGTCCGTTCCAGGACAATCGGATACTTTTTACATCACCTTTTTGCCGGTTTGCATAAAGTCACTCGTGAGTCCTGATTGAAGGATTATGGCGCTGTCTGCCCCTTACCTGTTAGAAAACCTTTCCCTTCCTTCCATAATACGGTGATTACTTGATCCCCTCCATACAATAAATCTCTCCCCACTGCTTCTTGTTGCCCAACGTTAAAATGTTTCCCTTCCCCTCCAGCCCCTCCGAGCGGTCTTTTGGGGACTCTCATCCCACAATAGACTGTTCCATTTGTCCCGCGGATTTGAATTCATCCCGAGACGGTGAGAGCTTTAATTGTGGTTTCGTTGCCTACCTCCCCGTGCCAATCAGACATCGCGATGCCTGGTAGATCCATAGTGCCTGACTTTCTAGACTTTTTTGGTTTTGTGGAACGCCCGGGCGCATGGGTTTTTTCGCCTCATGTTGTGACGTACTCCACTTCATACACCACTTTTTACTTAGCCATGCCCCTTCCACTGCGCCTTCTCTTTGCTCAATAGAACCCTCGCCCGGCCTTTTCGTGTTTCGGCATGCTTGGGTTTCTCCGCAACCCCCTCCTGACAGTATTGGATTTTATCCCTCACTCGTTTTTTCGGCTTCCAAGCTCATTTTTCTGACAATTGGCTACTTTACGTTCCGGTTTTCCTTCCCTTCTCTTACCTGATCTTCAAAATGAAAACTTTTACAGTCCTTAGAGTGGTGGCCCCCCCAACCCCGCGAGACTTCCTTGCGGTTCCTCTACATGGTGAGTGACCATCACCCTTCAGTTTCTCCCATCGCGTGGTGGCCAATTCCTTGAATTTATCCTACCTTATGTTTTTTGGAACGATTAAGTCTCCCCCCCCCTCTGTTTAGATCACGTTCGTTCCCACCCTGGGGAGATTTTCCCAACTAGTGTGTTCCGGTCCAGTATATTCTTTCTCCCCTGATATTCGGCCTTAGGAATAGTAGCCCAAGCAGTTCACGTTCCGACGGGTGCCCACCGCCGTTCGAGGGCACCTTGTTTTTTCATGGTTTTCTCGTGAACCCCCCCCTTAAGCGTTTGACTGAATTTAGGATAATCCATTTTTTTGGCCACCAGCCCATTAGTCTCAATGCCTCCACAAAGAGGCAGAACTTTTTTTCCCCCCTCCATCGCCTCGTTTTTTTTCAATGTGTGTGCTTACCCTGTGAGGGCGCGTTCCCCGTCTAAATGCATCGCGCACGTACTTCAATGTTGACTGTGCCTACCAAGGCACTCTCCGATTTTTAATTCAGTCAACCATTAATCGGTAGACTACTGCACTCGGGCATGATTTACCCCTTCGACTTTTTTGTTGCCCTACTTAATAGTCGATCCTCCCGTGCTGTGAATAACTTCCGTCTCCCACGATTAAATCTGCAGTAAATCTGACCTAAATCTTCAGTACTCCGGCCTTTCTCGTGTAATTATTCCCGAATTTCGGTTTGGTTTGTTGCATTGTCAGTCCCTCTCTTTATCCAGGCGTCCCGTTCATGCTTTACAATCTCTATTTTAATCCTTACCCCCCTTTTTGTTTTTTCTCTAGATACGCATTTACAATGTGATGAATGGGCTCCCCCCTCCTACCGATTACTTTACAGCATTTGCCCTTTCCCCCCCCCCCCCCTGAAACCTCTTTTTCAACGTCCCAAGAATAAGTTGCCTGCGTTTTACGCTTCATTTACCAAGTTTTAACCTGCATTTCACGTGTTCCTGCTTTGGGAGCACTCCCCCTCTCATCAGTGTCCTTTTTTCACCCCCCAACCCGTTTACTTATCGGTGAATTTTCAATCAGTCCACTTGAATTACTCAGTAGTCTACGATTTAATTCCATAGTTCCTGCATTTAAATAGTTCTTTCCCTGGTAGAACTTTCCGATTACCGATACAGTGCACATCGATCCATTGGATCGTGGCTCCAGCTCCTCTCCAGTACGCACCTTTCGGGTTTCTATTTATTTTTTCGGTTTTCTTCCTCTTGTTTTTCGGCCTTTTTGTATAAATAGTTTTGCATTTTGCCAACAACTTTGTTTTCCTTGGGAATTTCCCGCCGCCCTCTTCCCAGATTTCTTTTCCGAGCCAAACACCCACTTGAAAAAACACTTTCCCGCCTGTTTAAGGCGTGAGTCTCCCTCTCTTTCGGACCTTTGGTTGCTAATTGAATACTCCTTTCTAGAAGTTTTTCGCCCGGAGCATCTGTATTGACCTGATAGTTATTGGACCCTCGCCTCAACCCGTCTTTGGGCCACCTGATAGACCCAGCTTTTCTTTCTCCTCTGAATGCAACGCTAGGTATGCTTTATACATGCCCGGTCTTGTTCACAACAAGCGGAATTCTCCCCAGGCCCTTAACCGTAACTGGCTTTTCTCACCCGTTGTATAGCACCTCAATAATCCTTCCTTTCGCCTGTTTTAGGTGGTCCATATAAATACCCTTCCCTCATCTCCTCCTTACGATTTCTCTCTTTTGCCGTCCACCACAGGAAACTTCCCCCGTAAGAAATTTAAAGACATCCTAGCCATTTTTCTGTCGCGTTCGGGGACAGACAGGGGTCAACGACACGACAACCCCTTCTCCTTTCTTCTATTTTTTATCCTCAAGCGCCGAAACACTCGTCAGGGAGATTGGTTTCTCTGGTTGACCCCAATGAGGTCATGAATGGCTCTTTCCCTCACGAGTCCAAATTTTCTTTTCCTCTAACCTTCCCCCATTTACGTGCGCACCCACACCCCACCTTCCCCGTTCTTGATCCCTTGCACATCCCCACACCCCGTCCTCACCTTCGACTGTCCCCGCTTCCAACCTGCCCCTCGCCCTCCTTTGATGTTACCTTTGTTCGGAAACCCGCCCAACCCCCCCAGTGCCTAACTTCCTCCGCTGAGTGGATATTTTGTATAAACTCTCCTTGCCCAACCCCCCAGTCCCCGATGTTCTTCTTCCTCCCCCCAAAGGACGCTTCGTTTTTAACTTTGAGGGCTTGTTCTTCCCCCCTGTACGTTGTCAGCACTTCCCTCCAGTTCGAGATTATTTGGTCTGATGACTTTCCTCAACTTCTTCTATTTCCTTTAGAGGTTCTGGTTTGTCTAACCTTCCCTTAAGTGCAGCTTCCCATCTCCTTCTCCTGAATTACCGCGTCGTATGTCAAACGGCGGCAAAAACCCCATGTGTTTCCTTTCCCGGATTTTCCTCTTGTTCCTTTCCTTCATTTTGACCAGGGAAGGCACCTCCCCCCCAATTTCCCGTGACTCCTTTTTTAAGGACCCGGTCCTTCCCCCTATCCGAACCCTTTCACCCCCTTTCCTTATGGCCAGCACCACCAATGACATCGCCCCGTGACTCCTGACCTTCCCTCGCCTTCTACATGCGTTTGTGATACTTGTTCTGTCTTTGCAGTTTCTCCGAGCTCCTCCCCCCTATCTTGGTGTCGTTTGCCTCGGTTGACCAGTGAGTTTCCACTCACGATGAATCCGATTAGCGTCCTTCTAGAATCAGGTAGGAGTTATTTTCTTTTTTCCTCGACTGTTAATTTGGGTTTTGTGCGGCTATTTCTAAGAGTTCAACAGCCTCCCTCCTCCAGTATCTTCCCTTTACTTTCTCAACAAGGTCCTTTCATTTGCTGTCGGATTCAATAGCTTTCTATCCCTTGCACCTCCCTTCTCATTTTAATACCATCACAACTGGGGGGGGATGTTATTTTCTTCCCCGTCCTCCCTTTTTCTCCTGTTGAAACGCGCTTCCTTTTGGAAATCGGGTCTCTCCCCCCTTGTGGTTCGCTTTTTCATTCTGTGCACGGAGGCCGTGACAATCTTATTATTGAGACTCTTTCCCTTATTAACTCCTCGGCCATTGGTTTCAGTTTCACGACTACCCCACCCACTTCTTTCCCCCCGGGCTTTCATTTCTCCGTGCTACGGCGCGCCGGTTCTCTCACAGTGGACATGCTTTTTTTCGTAGGACCGGTCTTGGCCTCCCCGGAACGCTGCTACGGTGTTTTTTTTTTCCCTTTTCGCACTCCCTCCCCCATTCCTCTGTCTGATTGACTCCGCTGCCTATCGGTCTTCGTTTTCTTTAATATCTTTAGACGGAACTGGCTGAAGCTTTCCCTTAAGCGCAATCTGCGCTTCTCCTTCCCACTACCTCCTCCTTTTTCCCTGCGCAAGCCCTTAACATGGAGCTTTTCCCTCCCCCCTTCACAAACGTGACTTCTTCAATTAATCCCCAAAAATAATCTCACCCCCTACCCGACAAACAGGCTCCTCTATGTTGACCAGCCCCCGTCCTCTCACCTCCAGGGCTCCGAGATTACGCCCTGTCCTCTAAAAACCGTCGCGATTTGGAGGAAGTTCGCAATCCGCTTGCCGCCATCACCTGGAGCAGCTTTCCTCCCTTCTCTTGCTGGCTTTTTTCCAAATTACCCAAAAGACTCGCTTCAAACGTTGGTTTCCTCGCACCCTACCTGATGTGCTCTGGTGTCGCTGGACGCACTACCCAGGAGTTCGTCTTTCTATTTCTCTATTTAAAAACTGAAGACGCTCTGCACCTTCCCCTTCTTCCTTCGTCCTTCCCCTCTCCTCCTACGTAGGTATGATGTAAGCCCTCCTCCTTGCAAGCGCATATCCCCTCACTTTATTCGACATTAGTTTCCTTTTCCCTTTTGTGGTGTTTTCCCGTTTTCTCCGCCTCTCTTTCATCATACTCCTTTTTTCTCTTTTTCTCGTCGTCTCTGATTCTACGCCGGAGCTCGCAAAATGCGGCACCTCAATCTAAGACAGTCGGTCTAATGCTCTTTTTTGATTGACCCCTTCCCCTCCCCTATCTCATAGAAGGCCCGCGATTTTTTCCGAGGGATAGTTACCATTCCTAATTCTCCTTCGGTCATCCTTTTGACTTTATGGACGAAAGACATTTGTATTTCTCCCCCAGCGGACCAAAGCGGTTGCTTTTCACCCTTCCTGTGCCAGAGTACCCCCCCCCCCCTTTTCCTTATCACGATTATTTTGCCTTTCCAATACGCCACCTTTACTCTTTCCATGTTATGTTTTCTAAGGCTCAGCTCCCTTTCATCGCGAGCCTTGTGTGGTCTCTTAACCTTTTAATAATGCTTATTCTCTGCTTCCATGTGGAGTTCTCATCCGTTTTTTTTCCACCATTCCCGATCGTTTGGTTGAGGTAGGTGAGCTTTGGGGCTTTTTTGCGTCTTCTTGAACGGACAGAACTTATCTTTCTGAACCTCCCCTTTTTTTCTGCGAATTCCGTCGATCCTTCGCGATGTGTCTTCCCCTGCAAATCTCTTTGTGCGCTTAATCCGCCGCTGACCTGGCAGTTAATTCTCCATCCTTACAGTTCCACAGAACCTCCCTCCTCTCCCGTTTGAGATCGTCGATCAAGATGTTTTGAATAGATTTGATTTTTGGCTTGGCTCACTCCTGTCCCCTCAACCAACCCCCCCTTCCCGATCCTTTCCCTCCCCGCCCACGGCACACCCCACTTAAATGTCGCTCATCAGGACCTCCTTATAACTTATCCTTACCCCCACCGGTTTGTGTAGGTTTTGTAGTCATACTGAACCAATGCTCGTCGTTTCAATGCGTCTCAATCCTAGATTGTCGGTCCTACTACACATATACTCTCCCTTGACACCCACCATTCTTTTCGATACAAGATCCCTCCTTCCCTGACGCCCCCATTTCACCCGCAGGAGGCTTCCGTTCTTCCCTCCCGAACTAACAACTTTCCCCCTTTTGGTCTGCCCCCTCTTTTTCGATCCGAACTCTTTAAGACTTGTCTATGCCAACGCCCAAATTGGACCTGTTTCTAAGTCAAGGACGAAGGTGGATTTCTTTTCCTCTCCCTAAGAGACAAACACCTAAAATAAAACCATGCCCATCCCTATTACTACTCCAACATACCTCACAGACGTCCACACAAATAAAGAAACCTACTAAATAAAACTAACGACCCCCCCTAGAACGCACAATCCACCAACAGAAATCACTTTATTAACTCCCTTCATACCAAAAATCCACTAGCCCCACCAACAAACCCCAAAAAAAAACCTCATAAAACACACCAACAACTGCGCACATCCCACAAAAACATTACATGTCGTCTGCTTTCCCCAAGCAAAGACCTTCACCATTTATGATCTCCACTGCGCTACATGCCGGTGAGTTTTTTATCCGTCCCCCTGTCGAACCCGAGGGGCCACAATACCCCCCCCATCACGGGCCGGATCCCCCCTGCAAGTACATCCCCTGTCTCATTCCACCTCTTCGAGTAGATCCTTTCCCTATCCCAAAAGGGGCGATGCCTTTCTTTTAGCGGACCCAGCTAAGATTGGAAAGGGTCTCTTTTTACCAGTCCGTCTTTCTTGAACTGAGTCACGGATGATTCTCCCCCCCCCCCTTACTTGCCCTTTGCCCACTCGGCTCCTTGCTCTCACTACACAATCTATTCTTTTTGAAGGATTTACTACAGTATGCGGGACTCACGATGAAGTCGATTGTAGGCTTGCCAATTCCTTAGACACCCCCCTTGTCCATCTCAGTCCTCAACTCTTGGCCTATATCCTATTCCCTTTACAATCCAACTCCTCAAGGCATTTTGTTGGGCTGCCAAACTTCCCCCCCTTTCCCCCTGGTCACGACCGCAACCCCTTCTTTTCTTCATTTTTTTTCCGCGCACTTCCAACAATCGCTTTTAAATTTTCTTCCCCTTTCTAATGTGATCCCCCATCCCCTCAACCTAGACGGTTTTCTTTTCGTGTCCTGTTTTTTTTCGTGCGAAATACCGTGTCCCTCCAGTCCAAAAGTAGCCCCCTATGCGTGGGATCAAGTCGGACCTTCCGGTACTTAATTTTGTGGGGTTCTTGGCCACCTACAGGTTCTGAGCATTGGTTTTTTGGTCCGTTCATGGTTTTCTAGTATTCTCACGACAAGGTTTAATTTGACCCTCGTCACCTCATTCACCCATTCCCTCCTTTTCACAAGGAGAACCTTCCGTCGTTGAGTGCTTCGAGGTTTGCCGATCCACAACCCCCCACTCTCCCCCAATTACTCCCTTTTCGGGGGATTTCCCGCAAGTGCCCCGCGCGCACAGCTTCCCCGGGCTATCTTCCATTCCACTGGACATTTCCGGGGGTGTGGAACGGCGATACCCTCCGTCTTCCTATTGTGAAAACCAACGGTAGTCATTTTTATAGTGTACCTCCCCCCCTTTCAAATCAACCCGGCTCTTACGCTTTTCCTGCTTTGCAAACCGTTTCTTTTATTTCGCCAGCCGTTCTTCTTTCCTCAACCTAAGTTAGGTTGAAAATACCCTCGTTTTTTCACACTAGGTTCCCTCGTCAAGTCTTTCTCACCCCTATCTGTGTCGATCTTGTCTTCACACCATTTCTTCCTTCTCCTGTAAATCAACGTATGTGTCAAGTCCTTTCCATCCGTCCCCTAACCCAGGAGTCGTCATGAGCTTCACGTTTAGTGCCCCAAAGCCCCCTTGCCAAGTCAGAGATCGGTGTACCCTGCTTTAGGGCCCCGTTGTCTTTTTCCTGTTTCTTGTGTCTCGGAACAGAACAGCGTTTTCCTTACTTTCGTCCCTCCCTGATATCACGTTTGTGCCCCGCCAGTAGTTATCCCCCGCCGCAAAAGAGGCCCTCCCGAAAAAATGGCCCTTTCCCCTATACCCCGAAATTGTGATCACAAAAACTGGCGTCTCGGGACCATGATCCCAAATTCTCGCTTGTCTCCCTGTCCTCCTCCCTAGTCTCCTTTCTCCCCGGCAATCCACCTGATCTCCAGAAACTATGCCCTTAACTCTTCTCCCTATGCACTCCTTCTGGGACTGACTTCCCCACACCTCTGACTTTCGGGTTCATGTAATCACTAGGAGACCTTTCTAACAGGCCTGTCCACTCATTTAAAGCAGCACCCCTCCTTGACCCAATCCTCTCTACTGCAATCATGTTTCTCCCCCTTCGATTTCCTTCCTTCCTGGTGGTGCACCTGTATTAAATCTCATCTGTGTCACCAGGTTACTGTACCCTCTTTTCCATGAGTAAA
>Ga0179593_1582792_pt1 | contig 12480 bp, 14 predicted proteins | sample CZODoug2_1_08_16_FD_185931 | JGI IMG/M metagenome (GOLD analysis project Ga0179593, IMG submission 185931) | Vadose zone soil fungal communities from Angelo Coast Range Reserve, California, USA - CZODoug2_1_08_16fungal (PacBio error correction) | ecosystem: Environmental > Terrestrial > Soil >... | reverse complement strand
TAGTAGACCTCTTCCCCCTGCGAACGGCAAACTCCTACGCTTACCTCCCTTCTTCCTTTCAATGTTCTGGCTCTTCTTCCCTCCTACGGTGTTTCAGTTTTTTTCTCAAAGAACTTCATCCCTTTTCTCCTTCTCAAGAGACCAAGCGGTTTCTGACCGATCGCTCACCACATTACCTCATTCTCCCCCCCCCCCCCCCCCCCCCCCCCCCCAACCCCCCCCCCCCCCCCCCTCTCTTTTTCCCCCTTTCACGAACTTTTTTGACAGCCACTTATTCTTCAGGTTACTCCTTTTTTTTCCATCAAAAGGCTGAAGGTGCAGTTCCTTTTTCATTGTCTTTTCCCTTTTCTCTTTCCCTTTGTAGGACCCCAGCGCCCAAAAAACCCCCCCACAACCCACAAAAAACACCCACCCCCCCCCCCCCCCAATGAACCACTAAGAGGATAACATGATATTCTAGAATCCCGCCCCCCCCCCTCGTAGATTCATGATTTTCCCATCCCCTTAGAAGTAGTGGTCAGCGACTTTTGATCCCCCCCGGCCCTCCTTAGCATGTTTCCCTCAGATCTAGTTTTTTTTTTTTTTCCAGATTTTATAATGCATGCCAGGACGTCTCCCGAAACGACAGATGTGGACTGGTGTCGTTTTCCAATTATTACCTTCTTCCCCTCCAGAATGCCTTCTCCAGGGTTCTCCCTCCCCTTTCTCCACCCCTTGAACGAGGAGTTCCTTTTTCCCGTATTTCTTGTGCTGAGGACCGCTATCCCCTTTCGTCGTTGAGCTCTTTCTTGAAGCCGAACGTGACGACCCCTCTCTTTATAGTCCCGGTTCCTGTTCCCCCCAGTTCTGATCCCTTTGGTTTTTTCCTTTCAAGTTTCCTGAATGGCATGTTTTGCTTGTTCTCCTCTTTCCCCCCCTCCCCCAAATTAATCCCCGCTGAGGTCCCTCTTTAGTAGGACCAGCTCTTCATAAAGTCCCCCGAAGCTTCCTTAAGAATTGTAGGGTTGGCTCCCTTTTGACCCCACTGGTACTCCTCTTTCATTTAACAATAGACTTACCCCCACTTAAGATTTCGGTGATATGCTCTTCCCCCTCAGTTTTAACTTAGCGGGCTTTTTTTTTTTTTGCAATTCAGGAATCTCCGAGAGTCCCCCCCCTCGGCGTGTCCCGTTCTAAGCTCCACCGCGCCCGATGTCGACCAAGCTTTCTCCCTGTTTCGGTTGCGACTATCCCGTTCTGGTTACAAGATTTTCGAGAAAGAAAACTTAGGTCTCTTTTCCCCCTTTTCTTTTCAAGTCGGTAGCCAGCCCAAGTCATCTCCTTCTCCCTTCCTTTCCCTCCCGAACCGATTTAAACTTTTTCCTTTTTTCAATCTTCCCAACTCCTAGTTAAAGACCTCAGATCGCTTTTCGACCAGCACCCGGCTTCGCGGTCACTGTTCACCTCTCCCCCCCCCTTTTTATCGCTCGAGTTCGTAAAAGGCCTCTCTCTCCTTCGATAGATAATTTTATTTTTTACCCTATTCTTTTTCTTTTTTTTAGAGAGACTTCGTTTTCTCGAGAGGTCGTTGGTCCTGTCGAGCCCCCTTTTTGGGATCGGTCCATTCTTACCCTCCTTGCTCCAGTAAGGTCAACCCTCTCTTCCGTAAATTTACGTTTCCTGTGGGAAGTCGTTCTCTTTCTCCTAGGGATTCAAGAGTCTCCCTTCGGTAGGACCCAGCGTCCTCCTCCTTCTCTTGATGTTCTTCACCTGCGTCGCGACCTCGTGGGAGGGTAAAACCTTTTTCCATTCAAATTTGCAACGGTCTTTTCTTTATTTCTCACCTCTCTCATGAGATCTCAATTTCCCGTTGGAGATCATCGACTACACTGGATGAATCTTTTCCTTCCCCCCCTTCGCGTGAAATCAGGAGGTCCCCCTCCTCGTCGATAATCTACAACGAGCGGCCTCCGGACGGTCTTCACCCCAGTTTGATTTTGCCTCTCCTTTGAACCCCTAGTGTCTTGTCTCAAAGTTACCCAGGTCGGTCACGTTTCTACTTTCCCTCACTTCTTCCTGAGCCACCCTAGCGAGCTTCGTTTCCTCCCCCCCGGGTCTTAACGCAACCCAGAGGTTCGCTCCCTTCAAATTTTTACGTGTCCCTGGTGGTTTCTTAGAACCGCAATAATCCCCCTTCTGAATTAGCAATATGACCCTTTCCCCCCCTCCCTTGGGAGACTGAGGTCATGTAAAATCTTCAAGTTTCTTCTCTGATTTCTGCACTTTCCGAGTGGAGTATTTCTGAATCCCTTCCTGCAATCGGGAATCCTTCCTTTCAAACTGATAGGCGTGAAACCCTTTCCCCCGTCTCCTTTTCTTCCTTCTGCCAGCACCTTTTCCCAGGAGGTCACCCTGAGGAGATCGCCTGGACGTTTTTTTTGGACGCGTCATCTTTTCCTGCCAAAGACACCCCGCATCCTTTAGTGTACCTTTCTCCTACTAGGATACCTTCGTTTCGAAGGCTGACCTTCTCCTAGCTCTTTATTCAAACCACCTTCGCATGTGCAGGGTTCTTTTTTAATTGAACCCCAAGTTGCGGTGAAGCTCCTTGACGCTTTTCTTTTGCCCGGACGGGCACTCTTGCTCCCTCTTTCGGTTTTGTGGTCTTCTTTCCCTCCTTTCTGTCTCTGGTAGCCTCCGGCTTCACCTTCATTGCCCCCCATCTTGAAACTGATCGGTTTTTCTGACCCCCTTCTTGACTGTCGAAAGCTCCTTTTTGCCTTTCACTGCCTCTCCTATTTTACCTTTCTCTTTTTTGTGCTACCGTCCGACCGTTTTCTCTTCTCCCCGACTGTTCAAAGGCCCGCGAGAACCCTCGGAGGATAATTCCCTTCACTTCTTTAGTAATGTTGGCTGAACTCCGCCGCCTCTTTCTAATCTCCCTTCCATTCCTAGTTGTTTTTTTTATCGAGTCTTTTCCTTAGGCGGCGGCAATGTACCTATCTTCCTCTTTTTCTCCTCTTAACCCAGTTTCACTATTGATAAAGTCGTCCGGTGTCCCTCTGTATGATGGTCATCTCCTACCCCCCCTTTTTGACAGGTACCTTTTCCCCAGATCGGTCGAGCCGTTTTAGCTAACAACCCCCCATTTCTTTTCTTCTCTGAAGTTCCGCGGCGGTTTGCGCCCCTTTTTTTCCCCGTTTACCCATCCCTCTTACAAAAACCGTTTTTTTTTTTGCCAGGGGGAATTTCTTTCCCTTTTGGTTCTTAGAGGGGTAAGGATCATTATGGCAAGATCCCCGCCATTCCCAGCCCGTAAGGGAATCCTTCCCTTCGTTTTGACCCGCAACAGGATGCCTGTACCCTTTTCCCCTTTCGTTTAGATTTCTCGCCTCCCCCCCCTTTTTAGAACATGAGTTTTTCCCAGAAGAGCCTCCTTTTTAGTCCAAGGTTACCTCTCTACCCTCTCCTTTTTAATGCCTGGCGAACAAGACCAGGTCCCTTTTGTTTGTTGGTAGATGGGGGGTTTTGGGTTTTGTTTTTTCTTTTTTCCAACTGAAATAGGCGCAAGATGTATGACCCCCTTCTTTTCTTTCGACTTTCAATCGCGGTCGACTCTTCCCTACCTTTTATTTTTAACTCTCTCAAGCATGGGTTGAGAGGAGGAGACAGGATTACCCTACCTTCGCCATCCTTTTCTCCTCACTTCTGAGGTTCACATGGTTCTTCCCCATTAGGGTGAATTCTCGCGTTCGGAATGGCATCGGCTCTAGTGTCACCCAAAGGACTCCGCGCGGACGTTCTGGGTCCCTTTGAACTCCCGGCATCACGGTTTTCCCCCCTTTCTTTTCCCCGCTTTAAAGCTTTTAACGCCGAGTTAGCGCCACTAAGGACCCTCTCCTGGAAGGTCCCAATAGAATACCACGCCTGTTGGTTTAATGATTCTTCCTCCACTGCCAGGTGCCCTCTCTTTTTTCGGTCCTGGTTTGACCTTGATCTGATTGCGAAGAGACAGTTGTCCCCACAGGTCGTCATCCTGTCGCTGTCGATGATAGATGGATTTTCGAGGCGGTCGAAGCGCGAGCGCGGTGAAGTCCTCTAATTCCCGTTTGGTTAATTCCAGCTAGGTATTCCTGCAACGTCCCTCGTCCGGGTGCCTTTCCTCCCCCCGCCCTGTGGACCCGCCCGCCGGCTTTCTTTCTGTCTTGCCGATCTACGAAGATTAACGAGACATCTCTCCCTCTTTCTAGCACCCGGACCTATTTAATCTTGACAACCCCACACACCCTTTTTCACGCGCTGCTCGACAGATCCCCTTTGGTTCTGAGACTCGATCCCCCTATTCTCTCTATATTGGGGATAGCGACTTTTTGCTCGAGTGCCGCTGTGGTGTCCATCCTCTTACCACGTGTTTTGTTTTGCCCCTTTTTCCTCTGACAAGACGGATCTAGTTTCCCTTTGTCCATCTTCTTGTCTATTTCGATCAGCGTGCGTCGATTCCTGGGTCCCTTCCTGCGTTTCCCCTATTTAGAGGGCCACGGAGCTTTAGTTTTTTGCCAGTTAGAACCCCTCCTTTTCACCATCACTTGTTCTTCGTCACCCGCGGGCAACGCTGTAGGCCACACCCGCACCCTGTTCCTCTTCGACTCGGTCTCCCCTCCCTTTTCTGAGATTTGACCGACCCTTTTCGAGTTGCCTGTCACGCTTCCCGAGGCCGATTAGGACCGCCCTTTCACCACGGGGTCTTTTTATGACGAGCCTGCAACCTCGTCGTTTCGAACTGAGAACGTTTCCCCTGGTCGGAGCCCTCTACGAAGGCTCTTCTCCCAATATGATAGCGCTTCGTCTTTTTCTCAACGGTGTAGAAGCCAAGCTCCTTTTTCCGAGACGCCTTTCGTTTCAGTTCCTTGGGTTGCCGCCGCAATGCCATCCCACATGTCCCGTCATTACCCCGTGATGAACCTTGGACCCCTCCATCGACATTCTTCCCCCATGTAAAATTCCGTGCGGCGATGTGTCGTGTTTTGCGCATCGTGGGTACGATTCATCCTCGAGCCAGAGCACCCCTTAGATACAGGGGCGAACTATCGAATCAACGAGGTTTCTTGGAATTGACAGAGCTGTTCTTTAGCTCCCTTTTTCTGACCCTCCGACCTTGCGAGGCCGCTCGCCGGTAGTGCTGATTCCCGCCAAGACACCCCCCCTTCCTTATTGAGGGGATCTTCCCTCTAAACTATCGCCCCCCTTCTGGGAAAACCCCCCCTCGGGCGTCCCGGGCCCTTTACCAAACTATTTTCTGATGTCTCCTGAAGAGGGTGAGTTAGTTCCAGGAACGTATTCAGGTTGATCTGCGCACGCCTGGGTCCGTACCCGGCCCTCCTTTCACACCGCGTGCAAATTTCTTTGTTTTTTTCCAGTTTTGGACTTTTTTTGACGCAAGACGGAAACTGTCTCTACACCTAGTGTTTCTACGCGACGTTCTCTACCCTCTCCAGTGTGTCAGATAGTTTCCCTTCAGTTGCTCAGAGGACTTCTTTTGGTCCGGACCTGTTTTTTTTGACCGGCGAGATTAGGGCTGGACCCTTGCGTGCCGTGCGCGACTTTCTTCTTTTCCTCCTCCCTCCCTTGATGATAGACGTCCCTGCTTTTAAACGGAACTGTCTCCCCGAAGGCTCCTCTCAAATTAACCCGCCTTTACGGTCCGAAACCGAAGCCTGTCGCCCGGCTCACTTCGCCCAGCGCGGGGTTATGTGCTTAAACAAGTTTCTCGTAGCTCTCTTCGTATTTTTGATTAAGGAACAGTCTTCCCTCCCCTCGGAGAGGGTTCGAGCTTTCCCTTGCGTTGGGAGAATGCGTCCACCAAGGCGATCACACAAGCTCCAAAAGTCCTATGGTACTCCTTTTGACCTTGCAGGAAGACCGCACCCGAGTCTCTTCCTTCCTTTTGACGTTTCGTAGTTCCAAGGTGACAGACAGACCAGAAGCAGACGGGTCAGCGGATTCTCCAGATTGCGAAGTCTTCTACCCTCCCCCAGACGTTTTCATGGGTAGTTGGTCACCCTTCTTTGTGCCCAAGTCATTCCTAGAGCTCAGACCTTTCTCTTTCCTGGGACCGGTAGCGGGTCTCCCTGCGCCGTTGTTCGTTTCTTCCTTCTGCCGATCAGGTCGGCCCGTCTCGGTCTTTTGGATGTCGTCCCCGATGAAAGGTCCCCGATGCTACACCGGAAGGGACGGATTCGTTATGTCGCTCGTTCGACGTTTGGCATGTAAGTGCATCTTTCAATGTCCCCATTTTTTTTATGGTTCATTCAATTTGAAACAACTGAAGGACCTTCCGCTCGAAGGCGGCGTCTCCGCTCATAAAAGGTGGCTGTGTTCCCCCAACGACTCTCGCTCTACGCCTTCGTTTTTCTTTTCCCTTTTAAGTTGCGATCCCCCCAGAATAACCTCTTATCTGATCCTTCCCACCACCCGGTGGCAGAGGCCTTCTCCCCCGAGGGGTCAGACTTTCCTAGGGTGACCGAGCCAACGTCCCGGTCCAAAATAGGCTGTCTCCAAGTCATCCTCAGGCTTGACAGGTCCCTTATGCTTTGTCGTTTTTGTATTTGCGGTTGCAAGGGTCGTGATTCCAGGTGCGATTCCCCCAAGGATTGGCGTTCAAGCCCTTTTCAGATTTTTCCCTTCCCCTCCGACCAACTTCTAGAACTACCTCTTTCAGGAGTTTCAACGAAATGCATCCTCTCGGTCTGTTAGCTTTCAAAGGGTCACCGTCGTCTCACCCCCCCTTCTTCCCACAACGTGTTCCCGACCCACCCCTCTTTCGAGACCTAAATCTCTACCTCGTTGGTTTTAGAGGATTTGTTAGAGCAGAAGTCATGTCCCCACTAGGTGGTCGGAAGCTCCTTAGTTGTTTTTCCTCGGATGGTTGCCTCAGGGGAGGATCAGGTCGTCGGCTCGTTTGTCGATGGTCTCGGTTCCCCTTTGGTTCATTTAGTGCCCTTCCGCTCTTGGACCAGTCACACGTGGAAGCCCTGACTTCACTGAGTCGCGGGAACGGTGCTCAACGTCGTCCACCCCCTTAGTCTCGACAGCTAATCTAGTCATCCAACTAGCTGCGATTCGGTTCTGACCTCGGTTTAACGCGAGGCCGATTCCTTGTCGAAAACCTGAGGGCCGCCGGGAGGCTTTTTCCTGGCAGTCTATTTCCGAGTCTTCCCTTCCTGGGTGGTAGTGAAACTGCGCCCGTCGCGTACGTATGCGCCCGCCGCGCTTCTTTCGCGAACCGATTTTAGCGGAAGTTCCTAAAAGGCTACGCGGGCGGCTCCGTAGACCCTTTGTTGGCGTTAAGCGCAAAAGCCCACATGGCAAGGCATTCACATTTTTTGAGATTGACATTGCACCCCACGGAGATGAGTTGCTTTTCACCCTAGTTTATTCCTTATATAGGTGCTTCCCCAATTACGCTTGGGACGGCTTCAATCGCTTTTTGATCAGCAATCGAGGTCGGCTCCCGGACCTACTATCGGAAACACCTGAGCGTCGCATCCAGGCTAGCCGGCGGGGGCGCTTCCGGGGGCGTGTGACTTGAATACCTTGACAACGACCCCCCCTGCCGCTACTGTTTCGAGGTCCTGGGATCACAAGAGCAGGCAGTCGGCACAACCCTGGCGGGCAGTGCTCGTCGCGGTCCCCCGATTCCGGAATAAGGGGATGAAAGAGTTTTTTGTATGAATCTCGCAAGTCGTTAAGATTATTTTCTGGACGTGGCTCCTGCAGACGGGGCAAACATGCAAAACGGCGGCAAATGCTGGTTTTGTGGTTTGGGCTCTCGTTCATCTTCAATTTCTTTTCTCAGAACGCTCGAATAAAGTCTTCAGATGGCCGCTCGCCTTTGGGTCTATCCCTTTGCTATCGTCAGAAATGGTCCTTATTGGACGGATAAGCCATCAGCGTAGGAACAGTGCAGCGGGCGGCGAGATTCCTCCTACTCGTTTTTAGAGATCCGGAACACGGACCTTCCCCTTAACTTTTAACCGCCTCGATCTCAGGACCTCCTCCCCCCCCCCTAAACATGGCTGCTTCCCTTGAGGGTCTACGATCCCTGGCCTGACCCGACGAGCAAGTCCTCCCATCTCTTAGTCTTAATGCGCAAGTCCTCTTCCTGACCGCCACGACCAGGACGTTTTCCGCCCTCCCGCTCCACCCAGTCATTTTGCAAGCTTTTTTTCGCTGGAACAGAGTTGCCCCCCAGGACTCATGCCAAAAGCTGGCTTGCTCCCGTATACGGCAAGCAAGCCGCTTCAAGACCGTCCGTCTAATCGAGTTTGTGGTTTTTTTTTTTTTTTGTTTTTTTTTTGGTGTGTTTTTTTTTTTTTTTTTTTGGGTTGTTTTTGGTTTCTTGGGTTGTGGGTGGGTGGGTGTTTTGTGGGGGGGGGGGTTGAGGGGAGGTTTGCGTCGTCTGAAAGACGAGCCCAGCGGAGTCCCCCAGATCTCTCCATGTGGAAGCTTCTCTCAAGCCGGAAGGAAGCGGGCCACACGATGCGATGGGTAGATTGGGCCAATTCGTTCGCTCCCCAATACCCAAGGTCGCCGCCGCTTTATGCAAACATTTCTCTACCGCCTCTTGCCGGTCGGTGCTCCGATCAGTTCGGCCCGGGAGTGCCGCTGGCGCTTTTCGCGTGGCGATGGTCTCCCTCTTCAGTCATATATGGATACATTCTAATTGGGGTCATGTTCCCGGTCAATCTTCCGGCCATAAGGAGTCTTTTCTACCCCAACATCATACAAGATCGGGGCTTAAGTAACCGTGTCATCCGCGCGCTATGGCGCCCAGACTCGGTTCCGCGCCCGACTTCCCGAGGCGTCCCTCGCACTCCCTCCTTTAGGGAGCATAAAGAGGTCCGGGACCAGGTACTACCTCTGGCAGACCTTCCGTGACCGAGCCTCTTTTTCAAACCTGGTCGTGTCTTCTCAGTTTTATAGCGACGGGACGCAGGTTTCCCGTGGACCGGATCCACTATCGTGACTTTTGTCTGTCATCGTCAGTATAGAATAACCGCAACCGAAGTCTTCGACGCCAATTAGCTTATTTCCGTGAATCCGTCCTTCGTGATTTTACCAGATCCCGCGGATTCCTGGCCCATTGAGACCACCCCCTCTTTTCTTTTTCAGCGAGGCCTATAGTCAGTTTTTTTCGAGATCTGAATCTGGACGACCTCGGTTCTTTCCAGGATGTGTTTCTCCAAGGAGATAGTCCCTCGCAAAGTCGAAGGTCCAAGTCCTTTTCCCCTTCGCTTTTTCGTGACTCATTACTGAGGTTTTGGTCCATATTATAGATCTACCGGTCGGTAAGATCTTTTACTCACCATTTCGGCGCCGGGGGATGCGCCCAACCTTCCTTATAATCCCTCCGGTTCGGCGGTGTCCTCTGTCAACGAGGGAAGCTCAGGTCGACCGCTTCTTACGGACCTTCTTTCCCACCCCCCTTCTTGAGCAGGCTCGTTGAAAGAGCTTGGTCTCGTACCGGTCTTTTCCTTAGGCGCCCGCCGCCGTACCGTAAGCCCCGATGTCTCCGAGAGTTTTTACTGCTGGACTGGCTTGGCCGTCCTTTTTTTTTTTCCGCGAGGTCATTGTTCATGCCCGACTCAACCTGGCACAACAATGTCATGCCTTTGACCCTCCCCGGCAGTCGTTGTTAGACATGCCCCGGTCGTTAGTATCTGGTTCTTGCCGAAGCGCCCCGCCAGCCATATCCCGTTCTCCCTCAATGATATTCCTTTTCTAGCTCCGAAGACCTCCCGGAAGTGAGTAGCGATCGGGAAGGGCGTTCCTCCGTCATCGTGCAAATCCCCCCCGAAACGCACGCTCTTTTTGCGTTGCGGTACCTCTTCCGTCCCTCCTTGATTGTCCGACATGCCGCGGGTTCCTAGCGGGTCTCGTCGGCCATAAACACCCTTCTAGCTCCGGCAGGGAGGTGAAGTCCCCTAGAGAGGTTCCTTTCCGGAACTTTTTTTGTGGCTAATCTGATGACTGGAAGTTCCTACCCGCCCCCCGGCTCGACAACGTACTTTTCGACCTCGGGTTACTCGGAGCTCGTGGCGCAAGCAGGTAGCGAACTGAGACGAGATGGTGGTTCGGTTAACTGATGTGATGAGCAGGGCCTCCCTCCGGCTCGTCGCCCAGCGTCACGGTACGGACGGGCTTCAGGTGGACGGAGTTTTCCCCTTTCGGCTCAGGCGGGTACAGTGCCTTTGAATTTGCCTCTCTATTTTCCTCCTCCTTGAGAGATCCGTCGGCCTGCGGTTCTCTCGGTAGTCCTCTGCAAATAGCAGTTCTCAGTCAATTCATGGATGTCCGAGTAGGTGACGAGAAGTTTGGCGGCCCGGCGTGATCATCTTAACGCGTCCTCTCCCTGCTTTAACCAAATTCCGAGATCTTTCTTTTCTCCGGAGCCCTGGTACTTTTTTCAAGCCACGATTTTTGTAGAGGACCTTGTCATGGCGGAGATCGTAGCTGTGCTCAGTGGGAGATTCTGGACCTCCCTGCGGGAAGGTGACCAGTATATGCCTTTCGTAGTCGAAGCTTTTTCGTTTTGAGCCTCCTCGCCCGGTGGCAGCCTCTTACGGATACTTCTTACCCTCTCCCTTGGCTGGACCACACGCCTGGAATGGCGTCCCATGGTTTCCCAATCCGGCCACTTCCGACGCGGCATCCCTGGGCTAAGAGGTGGTTCTTCGTCAGACGTAAGACGCGATTTGGCCCCCCCCCCTGCGTCGGAGTCTCCTCCGTTTCCCTTTCTGGGTGGCCAATTTTAAATCCCCCCTGTCGCCTTGCAATCCGCGGGACATGGTCTCCCATTGAGGATGGATGTTCTAGGCCACCATGCCCCCCCCCCTCCAGCGCCTTCTTCTTCTCGCGTATCTTTCAAACTCTCCCAGTTGCGTGCCTTCGTCGTGCGCCTACGCCGACGCCGAAGGCGGTCTACCGCCTCTTTTCATGCTCGGCAAACGCCTGTAAACGCCCTTTGTCTCTGTAGTTTTTACGGACCGAGGACAACTAGACGCCACGGGTTCTCCCCGTCGGCCGATTTCGATGATCCCCAGTTCGGATTCCCTTTTCCATCTTTGCCCGCCGGTGATCCGTGGTGGATTCAACTTTTTTATCACCCCCGGTTAGCGCCCAAGGGCTCGATCTACTCGCGACCGCTGTCCGCTTCTTTGGCCGCCAATCGTGACCTGGATCTCCTCGCCCGCTTTCCCAGCACGACCGGATAGCTTCAGGAAACTCCCCCCCCACCCACTTTGCGATGTTCCTTGCTCAGGAGATATTCTTTATCCTCCTTTGTTTTTTCTGGATTTTTGCTTTTTGGGTTTTTCTCGCCGCCTAGGTGGTCGGCGCCAGCCCACGTGGTTGGATCGGTGCCATGATGACCGGGCTCCTTCTCCTTTTTCTTTTTGTCGAAAGGAGATCTGCGTGGCGTCCCTTTTTCCTTTCTGCTTTTTCTGTCTGGCGTAGGGAGGACGTTAGGGCGACTGCTGTGAAAGGCACCTTTGTGAACTATGTCTGTCACCCTCCCCTTCCTTCTTCATGTCTCCTATAATTAATCGTGGCGTCCTTTTAGCCAGATGAATCTCAGAAGTGAGGAGGACCTTCTGTCCCACGCCGAGGCGATCAGGTACACTAGAAGACTGATGCGCTCCCCTTGGTGTTTCCAGCATGAAACCTAAACCAGTAGTTGACTCCCGGCTGAGCCTTCTCTCGATTCGAGAACCAACTTCCTTCCCCATTCTGCGTTCCTCTCTTCCCTCCTGGTGATTTTGGTTCACGCAAAGCTAGGGATTGGGTAGAGACCCTCATTTCTGGAATCCTTCTTCTAGGTTTACCTTTAACCATTCTTTGTGATGCGATGGCCAACTCGTTCCCTTGCCGAGACCCTTTCGGTTGTCTTTCCCTTCTGTTTTTCTCCCGAATCCCCCATTCCGAGGCCCTTTTCAGACCTCCCACCGACCCGGCATTCTTTAGCCTGCCCAGTTTTGTCCTTTGGCAGGGAGCGACCGGCGGGCGCTCGCCTGGGTCTTGAAGACGTCATTTCCGAACCCTCCCCCCATGCGTACGGACTTGTGCTTTCTCCTCCTTTCCTCCTTTTGATCCCCTTTTTTCCACCAGTCGTTTCGGCTGGCACAATCGCTCCATTGTTCGGTCGCCCTACCCTCTCTCTCCGTGGCTCGGGGTTCTTGTCCCGCCATTCTTGGACAACCGGGGTGGGATCGTGCCGAAGGCCTTGTTGACGACATATTTTCCTTCGGAGTGACCTTCTTGGGTTTCCCCGAGTTCCGTTTGCGTCCCGACCGCCGCTTCAATGAGTGCACACTAAATGGTGGTGGAGCTAAGAGGCGGATCGCCCGATGTTCGAGTCTTTTCCCGGCCGTTAGCAGCTCTCGTCTACGGACGGTCTCCTCAAGGATACGTTCCTTTGCTGTTCTTCGTTTTCCCCTTGCCGTT
>Ga0179593_1518612_pt1 | contig 12480 bp, 17 predicted proteins | sample CZODoug2_1_08_16_FD_185931 | JGI IMG/M metagenome (GOLD analysis project Ga0179593, IMG submission 185931) | Vadose zone soil fungal communities from Angelo Coast Range Reserve, California, USA - CZODoug2_1_08_16fungal (PacBio error correction) | ecosystem: Environmental > Terrestrial > Soil >... | reverse complement strand
TTAGTCTGTTCCCTACCAAAATTAATGCGGCAGTCAATCCTCCCTCAACAAAGGTTTCCGTTTAGCCCGGCATCGAGAGTTGTACCCAGTCTTTTCTTTTGATTTTGGCGCGCGATTTTTTTCGCCTAATGATCTGCTATTTTTTGTTTCGGGATAGCCTTTTCGTCTTTTTGCGTCTTCCTCTTTTCACCTTTCCGATCGCTCTGGTAGTATGTGGTGAGGTGGGTCTCGTTGAGCCTTTTTTGTCGGCTTTGTCTTCGCGGAACTCGCAACCGCCGCCCCTGTTTTTTTTTCCCCCCCAACTACCCCCGACCCTATTTACACTCCATTATATCTTGGTTGTAGGAAGACCCTGTCTTCCAACTTGAAACACTCTTCCCCTCAGTTAAGGAGCTTGCATAACCAAGTGAAGCTACTCTTGCTCTATTGCGCAAGACTGGGTTTCGCAGAATGTCCCCAGTCCTTTTCGCTTATGTCCGAGTTTTTGTCGGCTAATTCCCCCCCACCTTTTAAATCGGTCCTCCCCTCCGTACCCATTTTCCGACCCTCCGCCTTTTGCTCCGTATTTTAGGCTGCCCCATCACTCTAACTTGAACCCCCGCAAGGTGGGACACGTCCTTTTTGCACCCGGCTGCAAGTATACAGCCTTTCTTCAAAGCGGGTTTTTTGATCTCCGACCTGCGTTCCATTTTTGCAATGGAGGTACAACCGCTGACCGATGCCAATACTCGCCTTATACCTCTTCAATCCCCCCCCCCCCGAATTTTCACCCAGAACAGACCCCTGGCTTGGTCCGATCTTTTTTTCCCCTGGATAATGTTGCATCCTTTTTTTTGATTCCCTTTTCCCCGCCGTGCCCTCTTTGCCACCCTCCGAAACAGTTCCTTCCCCGTTGTTCCCCTTGATCTTCTTAGAATGTAGCGTTGGCTATCCACCACCCATCTTCCTTTTTTCAGCAGTCCCCTAGGACATTTGATGTTTTCTGTCGTTAGCCCGTACGCTTTTAGACTTCACTACCTCTGTTCGCTAAACCACCCCCCCCCCCCATGCCTTACACAACTCCAAAAAGTTCTCTGCGTTCGCCAAAATCCTTCTCACTGCCCGAAAACTTTTTCACCCAGTGATCGATAGGTCGACTCACCCGATGGAACGCGTGGGGATCTTTCCCTTTACTCCCGCACCACGCGGTGAGGAACTTTTTCTTTCAATCCGCGCTGATAATGGTCCGAGTATTTTTTCCCAGTCGGGACTCCCCCGTATCCGGACCCACTCCCCCGGTGCCTCTTTGTTTTTAACGTGACCAACTTTCCCGACAGCGTTCGTCCTCCCAAAAAACCTTTTTTTTCCCCGTTTGGCGAGTTTTCTTGGGCTAAGCTCCCAAGGTCTCTAAAGCAGCCACCTCTTTAGCATCCGATTTGTTAGCCGCCCCCGGAATCTCCTTTTCCTGTGACAGCGACATTCCCATCGGGAGCTGCTGTGTGCATGCTGTCTCCCCACGAGGAAAACTCCCCTAAGTCACCCCGGAGCTCATAAGACCCCCAGCCCCTCCCCCAACCCCCCACTCCCCCCCCCTCCTGCCAGACCTTCTTACCCACCACTCCCGCTCACCTTCCCATCCTCCTCCCCCCCCCCCCCCCCCCCCCATCCACGCCACCCCCTGCCCTATCCCTCCCCCCTTCCCCCATACCCCCTCCTCCCCTCCCCCATCCCCCCCCCCATCCCCTCTTCCTCTTACCCTCCCCTTTTACCCCTTCCCTCTACTCCCTCCCCCCTTCCCCCTCCACCACTCCCCTCTCCATGCTTTCTTCCTTTCTCCTCCCCCCCCCCCCCCCCTCTTCCCCCAAACCACCCCCCAATCCCCGCCTCTCCCCCTTCATTCCCACCCTACCCTCACCTTCCCTCCTCCCCCCCCCCCTCCCTTCCCCCCTCCCACCCCCCAACCCTCCTCCCCCACCTACCCCCTCCCCCCCACCCCCCTCTTCCACCCCTCCCCCCCCCTACTCCCCTAATTCCCCCCCTAACCCACCCCCTCCCATACCCCCCTCCTCCCTCCCCCCCTCCCCCCCCCTCCCTCTCACCCCAGATCCTCTTGCCCCCCCCCCCCCCTGCACCCCACCACTCCACCCCTTCCCCTACTCCCCCCTCATCCTCCACACCCCCCCTACTCTCCCCACAGTACCTTTTCTCCATACCGCTTCCTCCTCCCCCCCACTTCCCACCCCCCTGTTTCCTTCTGCCCCCCACCCTCTCGCCTCCCCCCCCTCACCCCCACACCTTAATCTCATCCCCACTTCCTACCTGCTTCCACCTCCCCCCCCTCCATCCCTCCCAGACACCCCTCACCCCCTCCCTCCCCCCCCACTCCCCCCCACACCATCCCCCCCCCCCCCCCACTGCACCACACAGCCCCTCCTCCCTCCCTCACCCCCACCCCCATCCCCCACCATCCCCCCCTCCGCACCAGCCGATACTCTCGCCCGTTTTCTTCATTGTGATAGATTTTCGCAGTGATCTTTACCCATGTACTGTCAAAGCTTTTTTTTCCCCCCCTTGGCTAGAAGGTTACGTTTAGTCCCCAGGTGTTTCGTTTCCCCTGGTCTGGTTTGCGCCCAATTCCGGCCTTGATTTGTCTCACGGTTTTATTTGTACCTTTGTGGTTGGATTTACCTCTAATACCAACCCGTGGTAATCAGTCGCCCGCCTTTGTAGTCGCTCGTCGACGCCTTTGAGCAAAACCATGTTTGGAAACGAGGAGTTCGTGAAGGTCAAGGTTTGTCTTCAGCCCTTTCCCTCCGTTACCAAATCAGTGGTTTGCATTTATCCTCTTGTTTTCCCTCTTAACGTCGAGTGCTCCCCACTGGTCCCGTGGTCCCTTTTTCTTACAAATGATTTTTTGCTTCGTGGGAGAATTCTTCTCCCCCCTTTCATCTAAGCAAGAGGATTTCGGACTTACTAGATTTTTGCTGGTAAGCCGTCCCCAGTTTCCTTTTTTCAGCCCTCGCTTTCTTCCCTTCCAGTATTTTTCCCCCCCCCCCTTCCGCTGCACCACGTTGTTACGGGAAGTCTCTCTTGACTTATCGTATTGCTTTCCATAAGGCTGATATTTCTACTGGTCGTGTGATTAATCTGCCGTTGTAATTGCCGTTCCTCTTTATTCTCAAAGTATTCAGATCCTTGGCGACCTTCCTCCCCCGGTTTGTCTGTTTGGTTTCTCCTAAGAGAGGCGAATATCTCTTCTTGCGCGTGGGGCGGCGATGGCTTTTTTCCTTTTCTCTTACTTTCCAACCGTGCTGTCGTTCTTTGGATTTTCCTTTACCTTTGAAGTGGACCCGGACGGCGGCGAGACCGTTTTTTTGCGAGAAGCTGGCCCGGAAGCTCAACGGCCCCCCCCAAGAAAACCCCGGGTGGTAGGACCCAAAGGTATTTTTTTGGGAATCAGGAAATTCGAGAGGAACCTTTTTGTATTTGTTACGTAGAGGTGACACCGGGCTTTCTGTGTTGGTTGGGGCGATGCACGTCTTCTTCTTAAAAAACGAAGGTCGCGTTCCTCACGTGTCGCTTGCGTTTTTTCAGTTGACGGTCTCTCCGTGTGAGTTTCTTGTTTTCCTGCCCATGATAACTTACCTTTGAAGTTGCCGTTACGGTCTGCAGGTGTCACCGAACCCGGTCTAATGCTAGACTCGCCCCCTCCCAGCGGCGGGACTTGATTCGTTTTTTTTTTTTCCACACTGCCCCCGTGCTCTCAGGTGGAACTGCTCCTCTTTTACCCAGAAATAGTTGTCGTGCGTTTGTAATCTTTTCTTTTGACCAACCCCGATGACCTCTCTTTTTCAGTTAACTATACTTTTGGCGGTGCCTGTCGCTCCATTGTTTGCTCTTTCCCTCGTGTCCCTTCTGGGTGCTCTCAGGTCTCCCCCCCCCCTCAGCGGAGCTGACCGTGACTTTTAGCGTTGTATCTCTCTATTTTCCTCTTTTTTTTTTTTTTGAGGCTATCAAACGCGTCACTCAACGGTCTCTACGCTTCGTGGCGCCTTATCCCCCACGCAGCCTTCCTCCCCCCGACAGGGCACGGCGGGAAACGTCCAGCGTCACGTGTTCACCGTGCCAGCCGATCGCGTGAAGTTTCACGGATCCTTTTTTTATGCTCCCACATAAGATACCCTACAAACTGATTTTTACCCAGCGAGCGCATTATTGTCGTCCCCTCTGCGTTCGTTTCTAGCATTCCCCTCTCCCCATCACCTCCCCCTTTCCTGTTTGGCGACTCGATCACCACGATTACGTGCTCCCAGTTTCTTGGTCGAGATACACTTCCGTACCGGCCACCTTTAAAGATCTTCCATCCCGGGCAGAAGACGCACACCTTTTTCTTCCTCACCCACCCCTCCCGCAGACCCCCCCTGCGGACACCCCTCGCACTCGATTTTGGTTATTCGCGGTCCTCTGGGAAACAAGCACACTCACAACTGACTCCTTCACCTTACTTTTTCATCATCCCAGTGCCGGTCAGACGCTTTCTTCCGGCTTTTCAACTCAAGCCTACGTTGTTCCCTTCACCCCTCCTTGTTGGTGATTTTTTGTTGCTTCTTCCTAAGCTTCTCCAGCGTGTTGGATCCCTCTTCATCCTTTAATTCGGGTCCTTTCCCCCCGCTTCCTGTCCCCCAAAGTCATTTGACAGCGCCGGCTTGTCTCCCATCCATTCATCGCCGCCCCCTCCCCTGCCCCTTCCACCTCGGCATAGTATTGAGGCTCCCCCCCCCACAAACTACGCCGCGTTTTCTTATTTCTCAATGCTTGATGACAATCGTCCTCCCACCTCATTCCAACCCCGCACCCGTTTCCCTTTCGGAAACGATCAGTCTGACGAGGGCCTTCCTTTCACGAATGCGAGTTGACATACTCTTTGTTCGCGGAACAACTTTTTTTTTTTGCCCTAATTTTTTTTTTATAGTCTCGCGGCTGATGATGACTTCTTTTTTTTCCATTTTCCGTCCCCCGAAAAACGTCATCGCTTCGTACTCGTCCAGAATCCCTCCTCCCCCCAGACCCCCTTCCTACTCCAATTCTCCCCCGGACCTTTTCAGTGGGAGATCCCTCGTTCCCACGTCACCCATGATGGCACCCAAGTGCGAGTTCCTGTGTACCTGGGACCAGTGATCAATCCCTTCCCCTGTCCAAAACGATGTGTTTCCTTTTCCTTTCTACGAGTCCCCCACCGACACCTAAGGCGGGTGCAGTTCATTCTTTTGCCCCGTTTTTTCTCCTGTCCTTTTACATCCACACCCAGAATTCTCCCGTTAGCATATCGTTGTGGGGTCACCCCCTCCCTTTTCTCAAAGGCGCCACGACCTGTTTTCTGCCTTCCCCCTTTCTCTTTTGCTGTTGCCCCTTACCACTTGGTACCCTTGCAAAACTTGACCAGTATATTCCAGCTTTCGGGCTCAGTAATTCCTCTCTCGTCGATTTTACCCCCCCAAATTTCCCCTAAGAAGAAGACTCTGGGAACCGTTCCTCTTTACATTCGAGATACCGTCTTGCTCCCCCCCCCCCTTTTTTCGCTACAGAGAGTTATGGAATGATACTCTCTCGAATTTCCGCCGGGTCCTTAGCCCAATGAAAGAACTAGACTCTCCCCCGGACTCTTTGTTTTGTCCCCACGCGACCGAGTATTTTTTTCCATTGTGTGAGTTTCCAGAGCTGAAAAAGACCCGTGTCCTTAGGACGGTGCCAAGGGTCCTGTTTTTCCGCGGAATCCTCTGATGTTTTTTTTTAATCACGAGCTGATTTTAGTATCCTTCCTCTCACCCTGTTTTTTTTGGATGCGTTTCGGGCTACCTATACACCTTTTTTTCCCTCTTGCTGGTAATGAGCTATACTGGTCCATGGTTTCGGGTTTCCTTGCTTCTTCTTTTTCCCCCTCGCTTGATTTGGTTGTAGGCCCCCGTGTGTTTTTTTTTGGACAAATCTGGGGTTCTGCCGACCAGCGTTTTTCCTTTTGATTCTCTTTGCTACGTCTCCCGGCCCAATCCCAGGCTACGGGACACACTTTTTACCCTTCAGAGGTGGATGGCGCCCTCTTTACCGAATGACCAGTGCTCCCCTTTGCTGAGCACCCCCGGTGCAATATCCTGTTTCGGTCAACGCGTGCACTTTTCGGCTTCCCTTTCTTTTATATATGTAAACAAAGACTCACATCCAGGAGACGTTCCCCCCTCTCCTCTCCCCCAATTTTTTCGTTTTTTTGCACCAACCTGTGCTTCTTCGGTAATCAAGATGTGCAAAGTGAGTTCAGGCGGTTCTGATTGCCCTCTTTGTTGAAGATGCAAAGCACCCCATGGAGATTCCGCTCTTTCCCTCCTTTCCAGATTACTGGATGGATAGGCCGGGAAAACCCACCCTTTCACGGGTCCCCCATTTTTGTTCCCTCAAGTGATTGCTCTTCCGTGATTGTTCCCTCTTTAACCTCGTCTTCTTTTCCCGGTTTTCGGTATCTTGGGTGGAGCGTCTCTGATTTACCTTGCGTTGTGACTTCCGACGACGAGTAGGGTTTTCTCGGCATAATACAGGATTTTTTCATAACAAAAGGGTGAGCGGACTTTTCTTGACGTTCCTCCTTCTTTCTTTTTTACCCCTCTCTCCTTCAGATTTCTTTGACGTTTTGTATCAGCCCTCCCTGTAGAGGTAGATTTTCATTTCATCCTGGCCCTTCCCCTTTAGACATCTACTAATGTTTTTGGTTTTTGTTAGCTTTTCCCACGCCCTTTTTTTTTGGTCAAGTTTCCTGTCGGTTCCGGCGGGCCGTTCATTCCCCCTTTCCCAGAAGACTGATTCTCTCCGCGACCCACCTTCAATGTTTCTTTAACACCAGACTTTTGTCTTCATCACTTTGTCCCTTCCTTCCTCCCAGGTGTCGTTTCCTCCCCCTCCCTTCTATCCGACCCGTTCAAGATCATGGTAGGCCGACCTTCCGCTTGCATCTCGTTTCCTTATCCTCCTAACTTTAAAGAGAAACGAGTAACCAGCCCTCTTTAACCCGTCACTGATTCCTCCCCGTTTCCTTGGTGAACTCCTTGTTCTTCTTTTGCCCCTGGCCTCCGGATACCCGACGAAATATCTCCCTTCTCCCTCCGTTTTGTTGTTTAGTCTCGATCTCCTCTTCCCACACTAAGAATCAGTCTTCTCACCTTTCTGTTCACCCTGTCCTGTTTTCGCTTCCCTTTTCCTTTTTTCCCTTCTTTTTTTTTTTTAACGTTTTGTCAGTTTGTGTTGAAAATTTCGGTTCTGATCCTGCGGCGCCACGCGGAATTAGTTTCTCTTCCTCTCCCTGGGTTCCGGTCGATGTCCTTTCGCCCTCCGCGGGGGAATCCCTGTTTGCGTTCAATTGACCCCAGATTCGAAGCTATCCCCCGTCTCGGAAAAGCACCTTTTAGCATGTGGGTCGCGTAGAGGCTGGTTCTCTTCCGGTGCGGTTCATTGTCCCCGTCCCTCTCCGTCTGTAGAAAAACTACTTATTCTGATCACCCACGCCATTTATGTCTCATGGCTACACCATTCAGGAATACCCTCTTTGAAACTGAACATAGTACATATCCTTTTCGGATTCTTGTACCACACGCGCTTCTCCCCCTCTTAGGTAAAGAATTGACTATATACCTCCGCCTAACTGCTCTTCGCCCCGGTGACATTTTCAATTTCGTCGGATATTTTCCTCTGTTTTCCCCCTCTCTTCTTCCCCCCTTACACCCCACCAAAGGGCCCCTCATACAACGATCTTCCTTCAAAGGATGCAGACACCGCCGCCTTAAGCTCGTTAAGGAGTCCAACGTCTCACGTCCTTCCCTCTAAGCCCTCCCCCCCCCCTTTTTGAAACTCCAGTGTTGGTTTCTTTGCCCCGTATCCAGCCCATTGGGAAAAGGCCGGTATCCTCGTTCCGACTGTTTCTTCACCTTGACTGGGAGTCCCTCCTCCTTCATCCTTTCCCCGAATGTATACCCCGCGATTATACACTTTCCCCCCAGCTCCTTCCCAAGTACAACCGGAGGTAGCCTCTCTTTCCCGGGTTTACCTTTATGTGCATCTCTTTGTTTTCCCCTTATCGCCAGTTCCCGCTTTCCTTTATTTCCCCTCCTCTTTTTCCATCCTCCCCCCCTGATAATGCGACGTTCTCCAGCCAGCTTGAGCTGATGGCACTGTCTGCGTTTAAGGCTCCCCCCCACTGCCACTTTTTAAGCAACAGGGTGTTTTTTCCTTCTTCCCTTTGGCTGCTTTTTTTTTTGAGAGATCTTATGCCACGTGCTGTGTCGAATTCTAACCCCCGATTTGCCCCCAACACCACCCCTTGAATCCCCCCCCAATTTCCCCCTTTGGACACCTTCCCTCCCCCCCTTCAACCCCCTTTTTTCTCGATCTCCGTAATCCATCTCCCCTCTGTGTGGGATAGGAGAGTACCCCCTCAATACACAAACCTTTTTTATTGCCCGTTTTTAGTCTTTTAAGATGAGAATGCAACATCCGAGATCCGAGTTCCCTTTCCCTTCTTCTCCCCCCTTCCTATAGCAGTCTCCCACCACCTTGATCGGTTAGCTCTGTGCCGAACTTCCCCCTCAATGAACCCCTTGGTTCAAACCCTTATGTTTTTTTTTTTCCCCTTTGTTGCTCTCTTTGCTAGCTCCCAATAGGACCTTCAGCTTCACTCTTCCATCTTCAGTCCTAACTTTTCTTTTCGTTTCCGGACCCTCCTAACGTCCTTGACTTTTTCTTTCCTGTTCTTCTTCTATCTGTGAATGGGTACCATTTTCTACCCCTCCCCTCTTCTCATTCAATACCTTCCTCCTTTGAGCCCCCTCCCCATGGGCAGACCTGGGCTCTTTGGGCCTTGTCTTTACTTTTGTTTTGAAGGACCCTTTCTTCCCCAGATGAGCCTTTTTCGACAATTCCCAGGTCGTGGCCGTGGTAGAAGCAGGTTCTTTTTGCCCCCCCACTTCGTTGGCTTTCCGTTTCTTCATGTATTGTGTCCTTTGTTCTTAAAATAGCCCTTCCCCGAAACCGTGGGCTTCAGGGACTGCATTCTCCCCCCTCTGTCCGTTTTTGTCTTCCAAAGCCCTTTCCACCCCCCAATATTTTTTGCCAGTCTTGCCCCTCTGGCTTTTGTCTTCAGCCAATTATCCACGTTACCAATCTCCTTTTTTGCGCCTTCTGTAACTCCAGCCTAGTTTCCTTCTTCCCCCATTTTCCCCTTAGGGCGTCCTTGCTTTAAATGGCACGGAGGTTATGTTTCTTGCTTTTCCTTGGATCCATAAGCTGGTTGAGCCCATTCTGTTTTTACCCCCCAATTCTCCCACCCTCATAACTACCACCTCTTACCTACGTCTGCCTGCGGAACCAGTCGACACGTTGTCATACGTGTTTCATCTTCTTGGAGTCGTCTCGGATTCCGTATTCCTCTTCCTAGTTCCGAGGTGGTTGGCGTAATACTGCGTAAGGCCGAATGATTTCTCCAAATCTTCCGCTTCCCCAGGAATGGTGATGGAAATTGGAGCGTTTTTTTTTTTTCCCCTCCACTCGAGAGTCTTCTTTAATTTTCTTGTCCCGGGCGGCACGGTTCGGCGTTTCCCTCTGTAATTTGAGTGACGTTTTTAGGTCTCTGACCTTCTCTCTTTGAAGTACGTCTCTCAGCATTTCTGCGCTTCCACGAGGGAGCTGAGTCCAAAAGGCCCTACACACCCCACTCATTATAGGGTGGATTCTCCCCCCCCCCCTTTCGCCTGGATTTAAGAAGTAAACGCATGAGTGAAATTGAAGGGCCCTTCTTGTATGATATGTTGATCATCCTTTTTTTCGTTAGTGTTGATTGTGATGGCTAAGTGCACGTTCCTTTAACACGGAAGGTTTTTTCTGTTCCCTGGGGTCGTGGCGGTAGCTGTGAGGTGTTTTTTAGATAGTTCTTTTACGCCCAGGCTACCTCCCTTCTTGTTTTTTTCCTACGTTGAATATGGGCACTGCCTTCTTGTTCACCTTTCCGGCGGCTTTTTGATCGCTACCAGTTTTTTGGTTGATTGAGTTTCTCGTAACCCCATTTTCCAGTTCTGCCCGCTTTCCTTCTGCTCCTGGTAATGAATCTGTTGCTGTTTTTGTATCTCGTCAAGTTCACCGCTGATCGCTCTTCTTCCGCCACTATGTTCTTTTTCCTTTACTGTAGTCCTTCCATATTTTTTGTACCGTTTTTTTCCCCTTTTTTCTTTTGGGGCTGCTTTTTTGTCGAAGGCTCCCCCCGCGGGTCTGAACGTGCGAGTGGCGTTGCTATCGATATCTTTATTCCCCAGTCTGTCGTGAGGAGAGCTAGCAACGGTCTCACGTGTCGCGACGGTGCGAATCTCTCCCCTCCTCTACAAGTTCTGAGTGCCACCCTTCAGTCTTCTTTTCGGCGATGTCCGGCCCATCAGTATCAGTGGAAGAACGGAAGCTCCTTTTGATTTTTCTGCCACCCTTTATTTACACCAAAATGACAACGTCGGGAAAAAGGAGCGCTGCAGTGACTTTGTCGCCTTTTTTCCCCCGGTTTCCCCTTTCCCTATTCCACCCCATACAACGGTCACCTCCCCCCGTTGTTCCTGCGCTTCCCAAACAAGCGTCAAGATGACCGACGCAGGTAAGAGCCTCACGTAAAGGCCACTTCCCTTCCCTAATCACTTTTTTCCAGCCGTCCTCCAACAACCCCCTCCCGTTAGCACATCATCGACCACAACTGCACACCCTCCCCTCGGAAATTCCCCTCTGTTTTTTCCAACGATTTAGTTTCCGCCTGTCACCGGACCACACTGACCGTGATTCAGTCCTTCATTCAAATGCACCCTCACCTCTAACTTTTTACGCTTTTTTAAGGTTCCCCCGGTTACCTCCCCCCCCCCCCTCTAAGGATTTTTTTTCTTCCTGTTGGAGATTATCGCCGTCGATTTTGGATCATCGGGGACTCCCTACCATTATCTTCCTTTTCACGCTCCCTTTCCCACTCTCAACGCCGGCTGTCACGTCTGCTCACCCATACAATCTTTAATTCGCGCCGACGTCTTCCGCCCTTGCCCCTTTACTCCTTATCTAGTTTTCTGTCCCCCAACTACGTCCTTGCTGGAAGGTACTTTCCTGTATGGCCCATTTTCCATCGCCTTTCCCCCCTCTACGCCACAGCCCTTCACCGCAATTTCTCCGCTTGACGACTGTTTTCCCCCCGAAACCTTCCCCCATCGATCTTCCCTGTTTTTTCCTCTTCCCGTGTGCGCCACTTGGCGCGTCCTCACCGTAAGCGGTATTCCTATGCCTCTGTTTATCATCCCCTTTTTTTTCTACCTCCTCTGGTCGATGGAAGTCCAGCCTCATCATGCACCCCCCAGCACTCGTGTTTTCTCGACCGTACCCAGTTGCGCTTCCTCTTCGTTCCTTTTGTCAACGAATGCGTGCCCCCTTGCGCTTTGGCCCAAGGCGGATAATGGCTTCCTTTTACCGGACCTAACTTCAACGATTGGTCCACCCCAGTCACCGACGAAACCTCCTGGGTATGGTTTTTTGTTCCTTCACTTTTTCCTTTTTCTTCCTGTCGCTTTATTCAAACACCTCTTAACCAGCATGCTCCCTTTTTTTCGCCTCAGGCGCTTTAAGGTGGCTACACTTATGCGCCCAACGACCTTTTACTTCTTCACTTTAGCAGTTGGTGTCGGTTCCCACGTCACCCCCTTTAAATAATTACCTTCCCTTCCAGTTGTTTTCTTTTTTTTAGAATTCGGGCGTCCGTCTTATTGTATTTCTTCAGCTTCTATATAGGTTTGTGGGTACCCCCCCAAATTCAACCTCTATCTCCCCCTTCCCTCTTCGCGTCCCCATGGCCCTCTCCGGATCGGCGCTGTAACCCCCCTTCTAAGCGTTAGTTCTGCATTCTTTTCCTCTAGCGATCGAGATTGGGAGCTTAGCCAACTATTTATCTTCCACCCTTGGGTGTTACCTCAGTTGTTTCTTTCACGCGATGTCCTGGTTGCGCGTTTCTTTCGATCGCCAACGATCACCGTTGTTTGATGATACTTTTTGATTCGGTTTTTCCCCAGGGCCTTTTCAGTATCCCTCTAGTTCCCCATTACCTTTCTCTGGATTATACCCGTTTAGTGCGGTGCACGGGCTACATCCGGTTCGGGCTGGTGACCACTTCTCCCTTCTTGTCTTTCCTTTTTAGGGCCCTTTCGCTTTTTTCTCCCGCCGCACAGGAGTAGTTTCCAATTTCATCTGTGGTGGTTGGGGACAATTTTCTTCCTTGCTTTTTTCTGAGCAGCTTTTTTTTTTCGCCTACCTCAGACCAGCCTCATCCCTTTGCTTTCTTCCTCCCTGTGACAAAACTGTGGGAGCGTGGCGGAATTTGTGGGACCATTCCTTTCCACCCGCGTTATTTATCTTTTCGCAAGGTTGCTCATCCTTTTTGCAGTTGTTCTCCTCTTTGTT
>Ga0179593_1446450_pt1 | contig 12480 bp, 6 predicted proteins | sample CZODoug2_1_08_16_FD_185931 | JGI IMG/M metagenome (GOLD analysis project Ga0179593, IMG submission 185931) | Vadose zone soil fungal communities from Angelo Coast Range Reserve, California, USA - CZODoug2_1_08_16fungal (PacBio error correction) | ecosystem: Environmental > Terrestrial > Soil >... | reverse complement strand
CATTGTCAAAACAATGAGGTCTCAGCTGTGATTATACCGCTCCGCGAACACTTTTTGAGTCCCATGTCCTTTTTAGTTTGCGGCGCTGTTGTGCCCCTTCCTCTATTTTTCTCAGTGCGCCAGGCTGACGTGGTGGAATTGGGACCTGATTCCCCCTCGTCCACCGGCTTTTTCTTTTTTGCCTTTTCTCTCCCCCCTCTCTTGGCGTGCTCTCTGGATCTTGGCCAGACAGACAGAGTTCCAGAGGCCTTTTTTTTTCTTCTCAGTTCGTCCCGTCAAGGGATGGCCTCTCATTTTTAGACGGTATTTTTTCTACCGTTCCCCCCACGTTCTCAGCCTGAGGCTCTACCTCTCTGCTCTATGACTATGTCGCGTCTTTTCGTGCGCGAGTTTTTTCCGTCGGCTTTTCGAACTCCCTAGCTTTTACAGACTATTTTTTTTCGGACAGCGGTCGGTGCCCCTTGCCATCACTTCTTCTACAGGCAGGCCGGCGAACTTTTTTTTTGTGGCACGACCCGCTTCCCCATTTTTTTGAGTCTCACCAGGTTTGCACGGTAACCACCTTTTTTCTGCTGCCAATTTCCAAGAAGGCGGGTTACGCAGTCGCTCTTGACAGCTATCCGGTTTGCTTTCTCGCTTGGCGCTGTCCTTCTTTTGCGCACTGCGAGCTGTGGATGATCCTTTTGCCTTTCCCACGGTGAGATTTTTTTTTTTTCCGAGTTTTTGATCGCAAGGAAGTGCTTTTTTTTTTAGAGGGCGAGTAGTTGTTGCCAGGTCTGGTTTGAGTTTCTGCTTTTTAGGATTTCCTCCTCTTTTCGAGTGTTCTCCCGATGGAGCTGGGTTCCAAGCCTTCCCTTTTTTTTTTGATTTGTCGGTTATCTTTGCTATCTGACTTTTCTTATTCCACGGGTGAAGGCTCTGTCCTTGTTCGCGTTCTCGAGGTATTTTGATGCAACTGAGGGTCCCTGTCTCGGGACCCAGAGGTCCCTTATTTAGTCTTTGTGGAACTCTGACCGGTCTACGTCTTAGATGACCCGGTTAAGCTCCAGCTTGCGGCCGGTTTGCAGGTTTTTCCATCACGGCGGAGTAGTTCGTCTAGTCTGACCGTCCGGATTCACCCCCCGCGGTTTTTTGACGAATGCAAGGGTTCGATTTTTCGTTCCCTTTTAACTCCTGAAGTTTTTCGTCTCTTGAAGTTTTGATTTCGGCGCCGAGGTCACCGACCAAGTCCCCCCCCCCCTTTTCTGCTATGAGCGTCTCCCTCTCGGGAAGGCGAACGTATTCGGTTGTGGCCGCCTCCCCCCGCTAGGGTTTGCGTTTTTGGGCATTGGCCTATACGACCCGAACGGCCGAAGGTTTTGCCCCATGGTTTTTTTTTTTGTCCAACGGCAAACGGGGCGGTGAGACGTCCGACTCCCCCCATGTGTTCCTTTTTAATCCTTTTTATGATGTCCAGCTGGGGACTTGTTGAGAGATGGCCGAGAGGGCCCCTTGTAGGTGTGACTTGCTTGAAGTTTCAAGGCTTGATCTGAATTTTTTTACACGGATGGCCCTCCATCCACAGGTGCCCCCCCCTCCCCCGAACATTTTCCCCCCCGACACGTCTCTCCGCCAGTAACTGCCCTGTTGCAGATGGCCGGGCGATTTGACCTCGGGTTCGTGGAGACCCAGACCTCGTTAGGTGGTTTTATAAACCTTTTTACTCGCCTTGGCCCAATTCCAAAATGCAACGGTTTCCTTTTGCGCTACAACTAGTCCGGGCTCGAGGTTCCTGCAGCGCTAGGGGGACCTTCGCCCCCCGAGCCCAGGTGGTTAACCGGAGGCTCCTGTGGTTTTCTCGGTTTTTAAGATCTCACGTGTCCGCTTTCCTTACGCCGCCGTCTTTTTGGGTTTTTCGGTTACTTGACATTTTCGCTGTTCTATGCTTTTTTTTCTCCTGTATCCTGGATGAGCTTTCGGGGTGCTGTTGGTCATCTCATGTTCACGAACCGCTCCCCTCCCTTTGGATGCCACGCCCGGTTTTCGGCCAGTTCCTTGGTGTTTTGTTTTTACCGGACGCGCCTCCTTCCGAGGTGCTCTCCTCCCTTTGTTTGCATGAGCCGATTGCTCGTGTAACTTGGATCCCCCCCTCTATTTCTCACGAGTCGCTATCACCAGTTATCGTTGCTGAACTGGCGCCGGTGGCATATTTTTACTGACATCTATTTTTTTCCTTTCTGTCCCATCGAACCTCCTTTCCTTCTGCGGCTACCGATCAGCTTTCCCTCCCCTTGTCCTTGATCCTACCTCGAGCTGCAAACGATTTGTTCCTTTTTGCGCCGGGGTAAAAACCGATCAACCCTTCTTCCTCATTTTTTTTCTCTACATTGTTCTAGCTCCTTGCTGGGTACGCGTCTTGCAGCTGCCGTCTGTCCTCCTTCGCCGCTACCTTCCCCCGAGGGTCTTTGTCTGCTGAGGAGGTGCGCCCGTTGCTCCCTTTTATCCCGATTAATATGGTGCCTTTTCCCCCCGACCGCTTTCCGTGCTGCTCGGGTGGAAACTCCCCGATACCCGAGTCACCCCACCTGTTTTCTTTTTTTACGTTCTCCGACCCGGGTTCTCTTTCTTTTGCTCCCTCCTTGGACTCTGGCTCCCTGTTGTATTTCCGAACACGGGCGCGCTTTGCTCAGATCCCCAAGTTGGAATTCGAGCAGTTGGCGCCCGGCGCTCCTGTGACCCGCCGGTGTCCCGCGCCTGGACCAGTAACTGGTTTTTTAGGGACTGATTTGTACTTTTTGAGGGTGAAGTGGTGGTGTCCTTTTTTCTCTGATGTGGTTTTCCCCCCCCTGTCCACACTGACTCGTGGCTTTTTCTCTATTTTCACTCCGTGTATAAACGTTCCTTCTGGGCGGGGGAACGTTTTCTCGCTACCCGGACGGCTGTCGTATATCTTTTTTTTTTTCTTAGTGATCTCTCTACTTTTCCTCGTGCTTTTTGCCTGTGCCCTGAGGCTTTAAACGCCGGATGCTTTTTTGGTGAGACAGGGAGTACCCTTCTCCCCCTTTTCCATTCCCGAGTCGGTCTAAGGCGCTTGCGCGAGCCTTTGGACGCAGGCGCCAGGTTTTTACATTATTCACGACGCGTTCCTTTTTTATCATAACAATCGTGTTGTTGTATATGATCCAGTCGGAGTCGGCGAGTCCCCCTTTCCCTCCTTCCTTGGATGCGTTTTCCGCGTTTTCAGAGCCTGTATGCGAGCGCTTTCCCGGTTTTTGTTCACTGGCCACCTTTCGTGCCAGCTAAGGGGTGCCAGGGCGGCCGTATCCGCACTTAGGAGTAGCCAGACCTCCGCCCCTCGAGACCCAGATAGGTCCCCATCGGACGCCGGCTTGCGATCAACCTTTTTTCTCAGGTTCCCCTTTCTCCTTTTAGTCCTTATGGAAGTGGACGAGTCGTTGGTGGACCGGGGTTTTTGAAACCGACTCCCGTTGCCTGCGGAACAATCTACTTCCCCCTGACCTTTTGTAGCCCTCTCCTTCCGTGTTAGGGATTCCTTTTTTAGAGGGTCCCTTTTTTTCCCTCTGTTTTCCTCTTTGTTGTTAGATGCGGCTTGTTGGAGAATTCTCCTCGAACTTCTTTTCTTGCCCATTGCTTTGCGTCCTGAGGCAGCTTTCCTTCAATCTTCACCTGGTCGGCGCGTGGTTCAGCTCCCTTTTTTTGGACCGACTTTTTTTCCTTTGTCTTGTTTTCCGGAGCAGCACGGAAGTCGGGGTGACCTTTCGGATTATCATTTTTGCGTCCCCGGTCGCTCCCCCCCCCCATCTTACTCAGCGCCCCTCTGGTTGGCTCGGAGAGGCGGGCCGCCTGCATATTCTTTTTTCTCTAAAGTTTTGGTTCACAAGCTTGATACAGGATCGTCGGCCTCCCGCCGGACCTACGGTCTTTTCTTTTTCGTTTTGATCCGGTTTTTCCCCCGGCGTAGACTCACGCGGCCCATCGCGCGGCGTTGCAGTTTCCTTTTCGTGCTTCAGATTTTGGTCCCGTGCCCTCTACCAGAGTGTCTTTTTTTTTTCGTTGAACAAGAACGCCTTTTTACTCTCTTTTGACGGGTCGGCCGCCCGCGGCCCGGCTTTTTACAGCACTCTGACCTGGTTGGTCTTCTCCTACGCGGTCGGATGGTGGACCAGTTCGCCAGTTAGTTCGGTGCGCATGCCACCTTTTTGTCGGCGATCACCTCGTCCGTTAGGCGTCACGTCTTCTCTTTTTTTCTGCGGACAGCTGCTTGGGCGGTTCAGACATCACCGCCCTGGGTAGCAGCCCCTTTTCTATTGGCCACCCCTTACCCCCCGACAATTTTAGGTCCCTTGATTTCTCCCACCCCCAAGATCGCCACTTTTTTAGTTCGTCTTAACCTTGCGGCCCACACGGACGGAGGATTTCAAGGTAAATTGAAGGGTGAGTTTTCTCCCCCGCTCGTCCACCCGCCTTTTCGGGAACACCGTGACTCTGTTGCTAGGCCTCGCAATTTCCCCTTTTTCAGTCAACTCCCCGCTTCGGTATGTGAATCCCTGATTGACGATGTTTTCTTGTTGGATCCGGCTTTTTAGTCGGTTTGCCTCCTTCCCCTTCTTTCGGAGCCACTAACATTCTAGTAGCTCGTCCCGGATCATGACCTGGGCAGGCTCCTCTTTTCCGCTTATTGGTTTTTTTCGGTGGTATTTGTTCTTTTTGCTGAAGAATTTCTCCCTTGATCCGTTTTAGTCCGCACGTTCGCACAAAGTGCTTTTTTTTAGAGCTTCTTCCTCTTTGAGTGTCGCAGCCGCGCAAAGTCTTTACATTTTCTTCCCTTACGTATTAGGCAGCAGGGGCCGTTTTAACGCAACACAAGGGTTTCCCGGTTAGTGAGGGGCCGGGTTACGGGCGCGTAATGAACGTTTTTTCCCCCCTTCGTTGAGGTTTCTGCGCAAGGCTGCTTCTTCGCTTCCACTGGCGGTTCTAAGCTTTAGATGAACTGTTTTTTTTTTTTGGGGTCGGGTTCTTGGAACCTGAGCTTTTAACTTATGGGACAACTTTTCTTGGCAGAGGACCGTCTCCTTGTAGAAAGCCCTTTCCTGACAGGGGACAGGTCCTTTGTTCTCGTTCGGTTTCTCCCTTCCCTTCGCGAGTGGATGTACCCGTCAAACCCCGGCCGTTTTATCGGACTTTTTCCCGTCCCCAGGAGCCGACGATTGAGGTATTTGGCGGTTGTAATTTTTCTCTTCGTTTCCCCGTCATTGTTCCCCCCCCCCCCCGTCGACCTTCCTTTGAATTGAAGTTTTCTCCTAGTCCGTTGGCGTAGCAGGGGCCCTTTTTTTCCAGTTGGGTAATCAGCTGCCGTCTCCGGCTTCCGGTGCGCCTCCCCCACCCCTCCCGCTTTTTTCTTCACACAGCGTCCATGTCGGCGTTTCGAACAATCTTTCGTTCGTTGACCCCCCCTTTCCTCCAGTCTACTTAGTCCCTTGTCTGCTCTTCCGCCAATCGGCCGTTTTCGCCAAAAAACGGTGAGGAAGGGGACATTTTCTCCTCGGTTTTGTTCTTTTCGGCCGCCACAGCTCGCAGTGCAGCACCCTTTCCGGGACCGTCCCAGCTATTGCCTTTTGTTGTTTCCGGCGGCGTCGGGCCAACGCAGTTCGGGCCTTTTTTTTTTACAGGTGCGACTCTTTCATCCTTCTTATAGTCTCGGTCTCCCCCGGCCAGTTAGGGCAGTTCTCCCTTTTGCTGCTTCCCTTTCTGTCTGAGGGGACTGACGAAACAGTTGTTCCTTAGTGGTTGACCCCCTTTCCTCTTTTCGTTGCGACCCGTAAACCAGCTTCCACCTCCCCTGAAAGACTTTCTTTCCGTGCTGACGGCGGGACAAGAGGCTTGTTATCTATTGAAGTCCCCTTTTTTTTTTTTCCCCGGATCCGGCCATTGCGCCTTGGACCCCCTTTGGTGTTTCAGTTACTCCCCCTTCTCTTTTGCTCTGAGCTTTTTCTACCTCTTCTGTTCGCCGCCCACTAGGTCGAGTCCGATTTTTGCTCCTTTGGTCCCGGAGTGTCTCCCCCCCTCTTTCTTACACCCCACGTTACTTTTTTCTGTTTTCAGAATTCTCACTAGACTCCCGCTGAGTTGCTTTTCTCCCCTCCGCCGGTCGAAGTAACTTGTTCCAGGACACATGGGCACTCTATCTGTCGCCTTCTGACGGGCTCCCCTTTAATTTTCCATCTCCTTTTCATCATCCTCTTTTTTGTTGTCTCGATATTTTCTGACCGACGGAACTGGCGCAGCTGGCTACTTATTCAGCTCGGCCATTTTTTGGTCATGGACACGTGAGATCGTGATCTTCCCCTCCTCGGTTGATGGTGCGCACCCGCGACCTTAGTTTCGTTGCAAGGTGTTTTTTCAACACGATGGTCTTTCCTCTTTACCCAAACCTGGGCTGCGTGACTCGTTGACCTCGCTTTTCGGCTTTTAAGATTTTCTCTTTCTCCCAAAGTGCTCTCTCTTTCTAGGCTTGTCGACGAATGATAGCTGCACCAAACAATTCAAGGGGGAGATGATCTTTCCTTCCTTTAAGGATACCGACAGAATTGGCCTTCCTCCCCGATTTCTTCCGTGGTTGTAGCGCTGCTGGCTGTTGAGGTATTTCTGTTGCTGGAGGTCTGGTCGATATTTCCTGCTGTCAGTTTGAGGTCTGTTTTTCTTGTTCCCCCTAAGGATCCCGTTTATTTCTTTACCCGGCGCCGGAGACCTCGACCTCGTTTCAGTAGTTTTTTTTCTCAGAGGTCACTCTATACAGGCCCTGGTTCTTGAACCTACTTGTACGCACCCGGCCCTTGCGAGTTAGACGCCGATTTGACGCTTTAAACGCGCTGTGGCTGTTAAAGAGGTTTCTTTCCTTCTTGGTGGCTCTTTTCTTTCCCCCCCCCCGGAGAGTTTGTTCTGCCTCACCAGGTGGGTTTCTTCCTACCTCGTGAATCTTTATTACGTGCTCGAACAGGTCGGTTTTTCTTTTTGTCTTGTTCTTTCGAGGTGTCTCCGCCGACATTTCGGGTTTCCCACCTCCTACGGCGTTTGGGAGTTTTTTTGCAATTTAGATTTCACCCTTTTCCTGCGTTGCCTGAATGCCCCCAGGGTTAGCCCTTTTCAAAGAGGGCAGTTCGGTCCCTCCTCTCTTAAGTTTTTTTATTTCCCTTTGAAATGAGGGACCCCCTGATTGAATTTCCTTTCCGTGGAAGGCCTAGTTTCGGTACGATCTTCTGCTTTTGTCAGTCCACCATGTTCTCCCAGCTTGGTTTTTTTACCGGGTCATCCTTTTTAGCTAAGTGCAGGTCTACCCAGACCGCTCAAGACCCTACTGGTCCCCCGGTTCTTGCTATCATGCAGGGCTGACATCCCAGTTCTTTCTAGTGCCTTATGATGTGTCCGCTGGACGGGCTGACTGGCTCGTGAGAATTGCCCCCCCTATCGAAGACCTCCACACCGGTCGGAGGCCTCGGCTGGCCCCTTGAGGAACCGAGGGTCAGGCCCTCAACTCCGCTGCTGGCTCCGCGCCACGAAGGTGGGGTTCACCTTTTCCCCCATTTTGTCAGGTTTCCCCCGTATCGATTTTTTTGTACCGTCCTAGTGTGGTTTCGTTTTCCGTCACCTTCCCTTTTGGTTATGACTCTCCCTACAGCACTTTTTTCCTCATTTTTCCTGAGTCCAACCTTTCCCCCTCATGTATTTTTGTCTTCCCTTCCCAGGTGTCTTTCTTCCCCTGGTCGGATTTCGGGTCGCCCGCGGCCTCAGCACTTAAAAAGGTCTCCCTCCCCCTCAAAAGTGATCGCGCCTTTTTTGATTCCCCGGTCCTGTGGACCGGTGATTTTCCGGCGGGTCGGTGACTTCCGCTAAGGTTGGGTTATGCTCCAATCTTAGAGGTCCTTCCCCACGCTCGGCGGACCCCTCCTGTTATTCGGAAGTCTTTGGTGCGTCACGTTGGTAAGGCGACTTCGACCCGCTAAAGGTTTTTTTCCCCAGGAGGCGGGGTGGCGCGCGGAGGACCTCCCCTTTCTGTTATATGGTCCGGCACGTCCCGCCCGTCTTGGCCTTCGAGCCCGGCTTCGACGATCCTTTGGCACGAGGAGTTGGTGTGTTCCTCTCTCTGGAGAAGAGGTCTTTCTTGGGTGCGGTCTATGTGGTACCTCTTTGAGCGCTATGCCTGAGTTACCAGAATTGTTATCCCCTCCCCGAGCATTGGCCGCGCAAGGGAAGAGCTGGTGTTTCCTACCGAGCCTCCACTGGCGGGTTTTTCTTTTTTATATCCCTTCCCCGGTGGGGTGCTAACGGCTTTTCTACGACCCTGGGTCATTGATCCCAAAGAGAGAGAGACCCTTTCCGGACAACAAGTTCGTTTGCTGCAAGCGCCGTTTTAGTTTATACGTCCCTCCCGGTTCTCGTGACCCGGTTTCTTATCATATGTTCTCCTTTTCTACGTTTTTCGACCCCGCCTCCTTTCTACGGGTCAGCATGGAGTACTCTGATAGATTGCCACTTTCCTCCTTTTGAGTCCGGGGTACCAACGGGACTTGATGATCCTCCTTTTTCGTGAGCCGCACAAGATTCTGCTCTCGCCGTCGAGCTGGGTGGGCACCCTAGATGACGAGGCGTCTTTCTCCTCTCATCCACTTGGTGTGTCTGCGCTCTTGTTTTCCCTGCCCCCCCTTTGTTTCCTCTAATTTCGAATTCCGACGCTTCCGTGCTGCTCGCGGATAACACCCTCTGAAATGGATTTTCCCCACACTTGCTGACTGGGATTTTTTTCCAGGTGTTGTGATTGTATCAAGGTTCGTTGACCGAGGCTTTCCTGCTGCTGCTTTGACGGTCCGTTTCTTGACCTGATCCACCCACACTGGCTGGCTTTCTTTTTAGAGGCTGGTCTCCTACAAGTCCCCGGTTTAATTGACCCACGTACTTTTTTTTTTATCCCTTTGACTGGGGAGGCGGGCGGGTGGCCGCCGTTTCAGTGTTTTGGTCTCTTTGGTGTGCTGGACACCACTCTTTCGTTTGCTTGTTTGAGGGTTTCCCCTTTTCCCCCTGCGATGCTGGGCTTTTGGACCACTCATTTTGCTCCCCCGGACGTGCGGTGCGACTATCTGGGATTCTTTTTTCTTTTCCGAGCTTCTACGTCTAGCTTGCTTCCGGGCACGCTTTTCGGCGGCCCTTGTAGCCCCCGGATTAGAGCCTTATTTTCAAGAAAGGACGCCCTTTTTTTTTCTCTCCAGGACGCCCAGCGCTGTTGGAATGTTTACGCCCGTCATTTTTTCTCTTCCTTTCCCTCATACCTTTGTTTGTTTGAGTTCTATATCACTCGGTCGGTTTAGACCAGTTCCAAGTTCTTTTTTTTGTCTTAAGGGCCGAGCTTTCCGTTCCTCTCCTTCTGACCTGCATTTTTTTTTCACCTGGTGTTGGCTCGGTACTCTTACCGTGCCCCCTGCTCCTTCCCCCTTTTGCCGGGCTTTCGGCAGTTGCACGGCGAGCCGGGCAGATCGCAGACTCCTCGAGAGCCAGATAGTTCCCAGCGTCCTCCGGTTTCCCGATCCCGTGAGCTGCCAGTACGTTTTTCTTTTCATCCTTAGTCCTATGAGCCTATCACCTTCGGCTTTTTTGTGGCAGCCAACCTCCTTAAAATCTTTGGCCCCCAGTGCCCTCCGGCTTTTTCTACTCTCCCCCTTTCAGGGTACCTTTTTTCGGCACCGGTTTCTTTGTTGTCCGATATGCAGCATTTACCCGGAGCTAATCTGGTTTTCTCATTGCCGGTGGTTATCGGATCTTTGCGCAAAAGGCCAGTTTTTCGTCCCTCTGCCGCAGAGTGAGCCTGTCAAGCGACGGTTCAAATTAAAGATCTTTGAGGTTGGTCACTATTTATAAGGTTTTTTTACGGGTTCGTTCTTTTCTTTCCACCGCTTCTTTTCCAGCGGTCGGTGGGGAGGTTGCGCCGCTTCTCGTCCGGTTCATCTCCCGGAAAATATTTTCTTCCTCCCCTACTTTTTCTGCTTGGCGATTTCTTACTTTTTCTGGAATCGTTTCCTTTTTCCTTCACACGTCGCCGCTGGCGATTTTGAGGTTCGTCCCCCGCCGTAACTTCGGGTTATCGGGTGATCCGTCCAGTTTTTTTTTCGCTCCCTGCTGGCCACAGTTCCTTTGGGGCAGCTCTGCTTTTTCGGGGTGGGCGTATGCAGCTGTATTGCGGCCTTCCCCTGTAAGCCAAGAGTCATTTTTTTCGGCCAGCCCTGGGTAACCAGTTTGTTGCCTTTCTCAGGTCTCGCTGTTTTTTCGGCAGTTTCAAAGATACTGGTTTGACTTAGAGAAGAGGTATACGCCTCTTTTTTCTCTTTCGTCGGAGCGATCGGGTACACATCGTTGGCGTCGGCCCCCGGAAATTTTTTTTGCGGTCATTGGGACGCGTTCAAGCTGTGTATTTTGAATAAATGACGGCGGTCTTTGCTTCCTCTTTTTTCACGCTGCCAAAGAAGAACTATCTCCTTTTCTCCCTTTCGCTGAACACACCAACTTTCTCGGCCCGAGTACTCGTCGCCAGTGAACAGCTCTTTTTCCACACTATGAGGAGGGGACCCCAAGTCTTACCTTTTTGCTGAAGATCCCCTTCGTCCCCCCCTCCTACCCGTTTACCCCGTGTGATGGGGTATGCCAGCTTGGACCGTGCTTACCTTGAAAACCTCGTCTCCCTTCTTCTGTTCCAATGAAGAATTAATTTCCTTTTTCGTGGTGCTACCGGTTTTCGGTTTGGAGTTCCATACAATACAATTCGTGCGGAGTTGACCCTTTTAGTCTAGTCCCTTGTGCCTTTGGGCAGGTAGCTGTTTTTTGCGCCTACAGGTGGCTTGTAGGTTTTTTTTTTTGGTGGGCAGTTTTTTGGGCTTTCTTTTTCTCCCCGGTTCAAGAGCGCGACGTATCGCGCAACCCAGGGTCCTCTTTTCGATGAATAGTGAACCTTGCTCATCAGCCGTGATACAAGTTGTTGACTAGTAGTTCTCCCTTTCGGTTGGCATTTTTTTCCGCACCACCACCGGGGGAAAATTTGTTTGGCTTTTATTGTGATGTTCTTCCAATGCAACGTTGTCCAGCCCCAAAGGAGGGATGGTCCCGTCCCCGCGCTGCGTTAGAAACTGCATTCTCTTCCGTTCCCGCGACCCTCTCTCTAACCTGGGGTTTTTTGCTGGTAGGTTTCTGGTTAGTCCTTCCTCTGCCCTATTTTTAACAAATTAGTAGGGTTCTTTCCGATTCCCGCGAATTTTTTCAGCTTTTTGTCTCTCTTTTAAAAGGTTCGGTGTAGGTGTTCTTTTCGTTGGTAGACTCTCGGTCTCCTCTAAGTGCCCTTCTCCCTCGTAAAACGTGTTATCGTTTTTCGCGTTCCTGTTGCCGTCCCGAGACGTTATTGATTTTTTGTTTGCGGTCTCGGGGGCTGCACTGACTTTGATGTACCTTCATATGTTTCGCGCCGTTTCCTGTGCACCGTTTTTTCGCTTCCCGCCGGTTTCTCTCTTTTCCCTTTACTTGTTTGTGTCATCTTCACAGTGAAGATCTGTTTGACCCTGTGCGCCTCCCGCCCAACGCAGCTCAGGGTTAGTACCCCAGTCTTTAGGGTCGACCACCTTACCTTTTTTTATTAACGCGGCCGCCGGAGTCCCTAGATACCCCTTTTTCTTAGTAGAATTTTTGCCCTGCATCTGCATATTGTTATTCAACCCCCACCTGTTCAACCCTTCATTGACCTTTTGGCCGCTTTTTTTTGCGCCAGACAGCCCCTGATTGTAAGAACCTGCTTTTTTCCTTTCCTACGCCCCCCCAAAGAGCTTTCTTTTTATTTCCAGGTCGAGTGATTCCCCACTCCCTGGTTGTACCCCTGCAAGGCCCCGTTTCCTCCTCCAGTTGCTCAGTCCTGCGTTTTGCGTCTCCCCCCCGTCTCTCTGTAATTTGGCAGCTTTTAGAGTTTTCTCTTTCGGGTAGGCTTTCAGCCTGAAAAAAGTTCAGCCTTCCCTCCTTCGGTGACCCCATTCCTAGGGTAACTCGCCGACCCTTAACTCTATCTCCCAGCCGAAGATCGTCGTACGTGCTGCTTTCGGGGAGTTGACTGCATGCTGCGTACGCCCCAAACGTGATTCGGTGATTCTTTTTCTTGAAGAGACTATGTTTTTGAGTGCATAGCGTAAGTCGTCGAAGTTAGCGCTGGGTTAGTAGTTCATTCCCGACCCTGATATTCTCCCTCCCAGCGAGTCTTTTTAGCAGGTCCATCTTTTTGGTCCGGGGGATAAGACAGCGGGTGTGTGACCACTTCCCCCTCACTGTATAATTTTCGTGAGTAAAAAGCGCACGTCGCTGAGGGTTAATTTAATCCCCCTTTACTGTCCTCGAAGTGGGAATTTCCCACGCTTGTTCAGCAGAGAGTTTTCTAAGATACCATTTTCTCGGGCTTTTCCTACC
>Ga0179593_1516970_pt1 | contig 12481 bp, 13 predicted proteins | sample CZODoug2_1_08_16_FD_185931 | JGI IMG/M metagenome (GOLD analysis project Ga0179593, IMG submission 185931) | Vadose zone soil fungal communities from Angelo Coast Range Reserve, California, USA - CZODoug2_1_08_16fungal (PacBio error correction) | ecosystem: Environmental > Terrestrial > Soil >... | reverse complement strand
TTTGGAGCGGATGAATCCCCCCCCTCCTCGTGGCTTTTTTTTTAGGCGTAAAAGTTGCGGCTGAGCCGGAGCTTGTTGTTTTTCCTTTTCCCGAGTTTTCTACGGCAGCTTTTCCCCCCAACATTTCTTTGGAATTGCTTCTCCTCGGGCTTTTCCGAGAACTCGTGTCGAATCGTTTCGTAGCTTTGGAAGGGTCTCCCGACTTTCTGGAAAATATCTCTTTGCTTTTTTTTTCACTTAGGATCTTTTTCCTTTTGATTTCTTTCGCCGCAACCCTATCCCAGATTGGACTTTTTACAGGGGGGTTTTTTCTAACTTTTCTATCTGCGTCGTCCTCAAATCGGCTTTTTCTTCGGATTCAGGTTTCTACCCAAACTTACGGAGTCTCTAATTGTCGTAGCCTGGTGTCTTTCAAACCCTTCCTACGAACCTCTTTTTTTTTTCCATGTTCAAACTCGCCTTCTCTTTTGAGGTCACCCTCCACCCGCATAAGATCTGCGCTGACTCAGTTGACAACCTTGCGGAGAAGGCTCCGATATTGTTCTAGATGTCTTTTTCTTAGGGAGATGAGCAACGCACTTCTTCATTGGTCCGAGTTTTCTGGCATTAGCGCTGATACTATCAGGCGCTGGGAGCCCTCCTTCTCCGTCACATGCTTCTCTTGAGAATCTTCCCCAGACCTTTCATGGATTTTTTCTCTCTCTCTCTTCCCCCCCCAGAGAATCCATCCCTTCTTTCGGAGGTTACGCTCCTTTCTCCCATCCGTTCATTAGATCGGTAGTTTTTTTTCTTTTTTAGTAATGTTCTCCCCCTCCCAGAAGACAGAGTGTTTTCCTTTCCTTTTTTTTTTTGATTAATTTCCCCCTCTCCCTTGTGTTGGCTTCTGGCCCTCTGCCTGTGACTCCAGATAGTGCTCTGTCTCTAGGAGCTCCCTCGGGTTTTTTTTCTTGTGATCTCGGATAGGCCTTCTTCACAGAAGGATGGTTTCTTTTTTCCAGAACCTCCTCCCCCATTTCCCAAGGGACGCCCTGATTTCCCTCGGGGGTCTTGGCATTATCTCTATCTTCCCTATTTCTCCCGAAAAAGATTGGCAAGGGAGCTTTTTTCCCCCCGACCGTCCGCATCTTTTTCCTTTCATATACGCTTTTTTAACCGAAAGCCCCCTTTTTTTTTTCTCCCATCGACATCACTCTCACTCAGTAACTATCTGGCGGCCTTACTACCCACTTCCCCGCAGCCGGTTCGCGATTCTCCTGAAAGAAAATCTTTCTTTTGTCAGCGTCCTTCTTCTTTTCTCTCAGACCTTTACATGGGGTTTTCCTTTCTTCCCTCGGAGTTCGGAGAACTGATAAACTCGGACCAGTACCATTCTTTTCATGGAAGTCATTCCCGCTCTCCCGAGAATTCCCTCCTCCCCTTTCTATGTGAGTCCCTTCCTTTTCTCGCTCTAGCGTTCGACCTAGACCATTGAATCGTTCGCAATCTCCCACTAAACCTAATACGGGCATAAGCCTTCAGAGTGGATCCTTTTTAAGGTTTTCCTTTCCCTTCAGAGTTAAAGCCTTGGAAGGCGTTTTGTGCGGGGCCGCCCAATTGAAGTTCTAAAGATCTTCTTCCAGACCTTTTTTCCACCCCCCCCAATTTTTTTTTCTCCACAGGTTTCCCTTACGTAAACTTTTTTTTGGTGGGCCCCCCGACCACTTAAGAAGGCAAGCTGGCCTCAGTTTTGGGGCGCCAAGTCCTCATGAGACTGCGGTCTGGTCTCTCCACAAAACTTTTCCCGTCGGAACTCTCCTAGGGATTTTTGGACCGAGACGCACCCAACCCTTCTTCTCTTAACTCTCCTGTAATTAGCTCTCTTTTTTTTCCCCTGAGATGACGTCGCTTTCTTACATAAGACCATTTTCCCGGATGGTATTAAAGCCCGAAAGAATCTCTTAACCCAATATTTTATACAATCTCCCTTTTTCTCCCTGAGCCCTCTCCCTTTCGATACCTTTTTTTGAGAATTTCCCAATCAAACTTTCTTGGCCGGACCCCTGAGAATCTAGCCCGCCGTGAATCCCTGCCCTTGCTTTTCCCTCCTTAAGGTTCTCTCCCTCAATAAAATTCCTTTTTTTCAATGCGCTATGAAAGAGCTCCATTTTACTCCCCCGGCGTTAAGTATTCGAGAAGCCCCCTTGAACTTAAGCGATGTTTTTTTTCCAATACCTTGCCTACAATTCGGCATGGAGTCTTCTTCGGAGATCTTTCATCTTGTTAACAACCCTTTTAAGCCACCCCCCAAGATCTTCCCCCTCTTCAGTGCTTCTTATGCCCGCTACGACTATGGATTTTCAGCCTCATTGGTCTCTCCCCCTTTAAGAGCTCCTCAACTTTTTTGCGAGCTCTCAGAAGCTTGTCTGAGAGATTCGACCCATCCTTTGCATATCCTCAGATCCCCATGTTCTCTCCCCTTTAGAGCTCTATTGTAGAGATTTCTTTCGGTTGCCGGGCGATAGGCTTGTGGGTTTTCCCTGACGATCCCAACCTTGTCGCCACTTCTCCCCTTCGACCTTCTGGAAGTGATTCCCCTTTATTGGTCATCAGTACTCCAGCCTTTGCCTGGGCTTTAAGACTTTTTTTTTTTTTTGATCCCTGACCCCCCAATCTCTTTGCCCACATGGCTTTAAAATACTTCCCTAAGGACCTTTTTTCCCTCGTTTTTTGCGGACCCTGAGCCGGTCCATCCCGCCTTCGGTTGCTTAGGATTAGTTTTCTCTTCTCATCGGTTTTTTGTAACCTGTGCAGATCCTTCTTAACTGGCACGCGCACGTCCCCCCACCGTATTGTTGACTTGGTTTCTTTGTCCCCGTCGAGGTTTTTTGTGGTATCCTTCCTCCACGCGCCTCTTTTTTTTACGGAAAATTAGCGAGCTGTGTCTTTCCGGCTCTTTTCAGGGATTCCCATACCCCCCGATGTCCTCCCCCGGGGCTTTTTTTTGCGGGGACTTTGGGCCACGGTTCTTTCTTCGACTCTGGTGGTTCCCTGGTCTTTTTCCCGTTTTCTCGCCAAAAACGGCCTTGCCTTTTTCTGACACCCTCTTTTTTACTTTTAAAACCCAGGCGGACGTCTTTTGGTGATTTTTTTCAGGAGCCCAACTCGCCCCTAGTCTCTTTGGTTACCTTCCTTGCAGATGGTTCCTTCTTCCATAAGGAAACCTTTTTTCCGATCAGACGGCGCCGGAAGACTGAGTTTGATGGATTGGGAGTAGCCTATTCATTGGCTTCCGTAGAGTCCCGGAGCGAGCGCTCTTCTGACCGGATGCCCAGCACGAGTGGTAAGTTCTCCCCCGATTTGAGCCCCTATCGTCTTCCGATTCGATCATTCCCTTCTAATTTTTTAAGAGCCCGTCCAGACATGCCTATGCCCCTTTCCCACATTCGGCGCGAAGTCCTTTTTTTGGATGCAGAAGCCCTTTCGAGCAAAATCTTTTGCAGCCCTTCTGCCCCTTCTTCTTTGAGTTCTTGTATTTCGCCCGGCGGGCGCTGCCTGGGGTGTTGTATGTTAACTCCGCTCCTTTTTCGGTCTTTTTTCCCCGGACAGGTTTTTTGGTCTGGGCTTTTTCTCCTCAGACGTTTTTTTTTTTTTTCTCTCATCAATCCTTTTCGTTCTTGAAACTTCCTGGGTGAGGCCGTGGTCCAGGGAGCGGCTGGTTCGCGACATCTTTTTTGGGCGTTCCAGGTTCCTTCCCCTACTTCCCTCCTCTCAAGCTCTCTCTGGCGGAAATGCAGTTCCTCTCCCCATGGTGCCTCTTTCTCCTCTCAGCAATCGCGGTTGGTCCCCCTGGGCGAGTCCCTTTCCTACGACCTTGTCGTTTTTTTTTGGAGAACAGAAGTCAATCTGCTCTTTTTCGTTCTACAGATCTCTTTCCCCTCTCGAAATATGCGGCTTGCCTCGAGTTTCGTCAAATTTTACTTTTCCACTACTACCGCCCAGCCCTCTCGATGATAGCCTGCATCGCTTTTCGGCCATTTCCCCTCTCCCTCACGAATCCATTAGAACAGTCATAAGCTCTTGCCCCTCTCGGGGTACGACCATGATGCAGGGTTAAACCGACAAACTCTTCTTTTCTCCTATGTGGCCTTTCCCCCCTCGGCAACACGAGGGCGAGAACCTGAATTGGCTTCTTTTTCACGTAGGATTTTTTTTCTTCTACGGCTTTCGGAATGACTCAATTTTCCTATATTTTCTTTTTTCTAATCCCGGCAGTTTTTCCCCTATTTCGACCAGACAGTCGGCCCGAGTATGTTTTTTCCCACTGGATCCAAGGATCCCTGTCTGAATATTTCCCTTTCGCGCTCGCCATAGACCCCCAAAGCCTTTGGATCCCTTCGACCTTATTTTCTACCACATATTCCTGTCTCCCGCCCTGAGGTGGGGGGTGCGACTGTCGTTATTTCGCACACCCCCCTCATCTCAGCTTCCCAAGTGAACGCCCAAAACTGCCCGCTTCTCTTGCGCCTACGGTTCCCTCTGCATCCCAGTCTTATGAAACCGTCATAGTTCTTCCTTTCCAGCAGACTTCTTTTTTTTTTTTCATGATATTCTTGATCACGCCCCAGATGCCTTTCCTTCGTTCCGGGTTTTTTTCTTGGCGACCTGCATTGGGCAATTAAAACTCCTTTTGAAGACTTTTTGAATCACATTTACCTCGATTTTTCCTTTTCCAGGACGCGTAGCAGCATTTTCCGGGGCACTATGTCCCTTCCCACCTAAATAGTTCGATGAGAGTATAGGACTTCCCTTCTATGAGATCTTCCCAACTTTCTATCGGACTGGTACTACCTCGATCTACCCTTAGCCAAAGTTATTAGTAGTTTATTGCCGTCTACCGCCCGAGGCCCCGGTATTTGGGTCTACTTCCTCCATTTAGAAAACTCTCCTCCCCCTCCCCCCCGGAAATAAGCGACTTGATATCGCCCCCCCCCCCCGCGCTCCCTTCTCCTCTGACAGTCTCTTCTTTTTTGAAGATAACCCGGAGTGTAAAAAGGACCCCCATAGCGCCGAGTTCTGGATACGCGTGGAGGACCGGTTCGGGCCCCTCAAGATGGTTACGTAGGTTTTTCCTCAGGTTTTTGAGTTTTTCTCCGGCGAGAGTCCCCCTTCTCAAGGAAGAGGTTCTCTCAACCTCTGATTTTCCGACCTGGTTTCCCCGTGTTGTCGCTTAGTCTCCAAAAGCTGAGGGTATGTTGTTCTTTACGGAAATTCCTGACACTTTTTTTTGTACAAAACACGCGGTTGTTTTCGAACACCCCCCAGTCTTGGACTCAGGAGCCGGGGGCTGGGTTTTCCACCTTATGTACCGAGTTTCAGATGGTTTTATGCCCAACGTCTTTTTCGTCTCCCTTGTTTTCGGTAGCCCCCCAGCAGCACATGTCAAACAGAACTTTTCTCATCTTTGATTTCCAAAACTAGCACTAGAGTGGGAGGGTATTCCCTATCCCGGTCTTAGCTCTTTCCGAGTCCCGGTTTTAGATTCTCCTCCAAAGGCTTTTCCCCTGGATTTTCGATTGGCGTTTTTTGTCTTTTTTCCGCACCGTTTTTTCTTTTTTGTGAAACGGTCCCCCCCCGCAGACTTCCCTTTCCCGATTAGGAGTTTTTCCTCCCTCTCCCTCTGCAGACGATTTGAGATGAGGCTGCCCTTTTTCCCCTAAAGTTTTGCGCAGTTCCTTCGAAAAGTTTCCCCCCTTGCTGCCTTTCCTCTTCGCGTTCCTTTCCGCGCCCCACAGCCCCCGTTGGCGATAGAGACCTTTTTTCCTTCTTTCTTTTTTCTTTGGCGAGAGTTTTTTTTTGACTCTGCAGATGGGCTCGGCTCAGCGGATCTCCCCCTTTTCCTCCATAGCCTTCTCCTTCCCCCCCTGTTGTTGTCCAGAACCACGCTCCTGGAAATGACACGCTCTTTTCTGCTTTGATTGGTTTATCAAGCACCCCTGCGGCCCTTTGTTAGGGAAAACCTTTGCACCTTTCGATGTCGTTTCTTTTTCTCCCCCGCTCGGCCAGCTCCCGCACGACCCATAGCCCCCCTCTTCTTGCTCAGACGCCAACACCAACACCAACCAAACAAACACAATCCCCCAAAAAAAAAAAAAACCCCCCCCCCCCCCCCCAACACCCCCACCCCCCCCCCACAAACCCAAACACAAACCCCAACCCCCCGCAAAACCCAACAACACCCAACCCCCACCCAAAACCCCCCACACCCAACAACCATACCTTTTTTGGGCATGGTCCCGTGAGGGGACCATTCTGATCACGCTTCGCCCTTCGAGTTTTCCTTTTGAAGGGGTACCTCCCGTTTTTCCCCTTTTTTTTAGTAACGTTTTTAGAACTCGCAGACCTTTCTTGGATCGATATCGCACCCCGATCGCATATCTTGGCTATTGCCCTCCTCCTTTTGCTTGGTTTTTTTCCCTCTGGTTAAGGTCTTCCTTCTTAATCCCAAGAAGTCTACGACTCCCCCCCCCATCGGCAAAACGCCGTGTATGCCATCCCTCTCTCCGTAGTTGGTGTCTATTTATGCAGGGCGTTTGAAACCACTCGATTTCTTTCTAGATGTGTGGGAAGATTTTCTTTAGACTCCTCTTACGGAAGTACCTTTTTTCCCACGAAAGCGCAGTTTTTCCCGGCGTCATTCGATCTTCCTCGCCATCAGGATTTTATGGGTCCAAAGGCGCCACTTCCCAATTGTCCTAAGATTTTTCGCGCCACCTGGAATTTTTAAACCGCAAAGTTAATTCCCTTTTTTAGGATAGGACCGAGGCGAGCCAGCATCCCCTCTTTTTCTTTTTTTTCTTGAATTTTTTCCTCCCAAGATTCGTTCTACATTATTGGCGAGCTTTCTTGTCTGCGACGTTCTGGGGTAACCACTAAACCCTATCCTTCGTTCCCTAATATCCAAACGTAATCGGTCCGCCCCCCGGTCATCAAGTGTCTTATGGAAAGGCGATTAGTTGAAAGAGATCGCAACCCCCCTTTTCCCGCTCCTTTCTTGACCTTCTCGTAGAATGCAGACCTTTTCAAGGAAGGAATCCTTTTCCGGGTCGTCTTCTGGTTCCTCTGGGACAGGAAGATTTGGCCCCCATCTCTCGATTTTTTCCTCCTCACACTCCCCTTCCCTTGAATGCAGTCTGGGCTCTTGAGCCACTCTTCCCACTTTATTGGTACAATGTCTTTCTTCCCTCTCCTAGCATTTCGATTTCCCTTATTTTTATGAGTCTCTAATATACCTCTCTTGTATTCTTTCCCCCGGAATAGACGGGAGGCGAAAATTTTTCTCAGTTTTGCAGTCTTCATGACGTTTGTGGATCCCTGTGTGGGAGGAGGCCCAGCGAAATCCTTTTTCCCTCTAAGGTCTTTTATTAGCCCTTCCTCCCCCTACATTGAGCTCTTGACTTCGGAAGATATTTCCTCTTAGGAGATTAAAGACTGAAATTCCCCCCAAAATGGATCCCCGCCAGGGACTTGACTAGTTAGCGAGGTTTGCTTCTTAGTAGGCTTTCCTTTCTCATCCTGAAATGTTCCTTTCCCCCCCTTAGATCATCTTGAATCCTTTCCCCCCAAACGTTTAGTATCGACTTATGTTTTCCACCCTCAAGCGTAGCTTTTCCCCCTTACTGGATTAGCTTTTGTTCTTTTCGATCCCCCTTTAGACTTTGTTCTTCCTTCCCTCTACCAGGGGTGGATAGTCCCGTTGGATCTTCTGAGGAGTTCCTTTCAAGACCTGGCCAGATCGGTTCTTCCCCTTTGTAGCCTTCTTCGGACCCTGCTTGACGTCACAAAGACGGTGACTTCCCCCCAGAACCGCGTCTTCTACTCGGTTTTTTTTGCATTCCCTGCCCCTCTTTGCGTCCCCATCTGTCTTGAGATTAGGCCCCCGATCGTTTTTTTTCCCGGTCGCCAGGTCAGAAGCCTTATGGTCTCTTTTCCAGTGGTTTTCTTTTTCGTTAGGGCTCCTTTCCCTCATTGCGCGCTGAGCCCTTTCTTCCGGATTTTGGATTCTCGGTTAGACTGAGAATCCGTTTTCGAAGTCTCTCTTTTTGATAGACCCCCGAGATTGACTGTTAAGCGCTCCTTTCCGCAAACCCCCCATTTTTATTATTAGGCCTGACAGGAGTCCATTTCTCGATCCCCCCCCCCTCCCTCCCTCTTTTTTTCAGATTTTCTTTTACAATTCAGGAAAGGTCTTTGCTGTCTTTTTTTTTTTCTGTGGTCGTGAGGTTTTTTTTTCTTGATCCTGACAAGAAGACCCCTTGCCAAATGATCCTTCTTTTTTCCATCACCCTCTCCCTTCGGGGACCTTTTCTTGGCTTGTCTCTAGTTTCCATCAAGCCACCTCTTCCTTTGCGCCGTTAAGGGGAGAGGCGTGTTGGAAACCCCAGCCTTCCTCCTTGGAGATCTTGTCGTCCGATGTCTCCTTCCCTCCCCTCGACCCTCCCGCGATCACGCTCCGGAATTTTCCCCACCATGGTGCGCCTTCCGTCCCATCTTCAGGTGTCCCCGACTGAGCCTTCTTCCTCTTAGTCCCCCTCTTTTTTGGGTTTGTCCTTTGATTTCACTAGTTAAGTGCGGGCTTCCCCCCATGGCAGCGATCGTTTCGAATTCTTTCTCTAACCTCCCCTCCCCCCCTTTTTTGCTGCGAGCGCAATCCCCAATGAAGACGCAAAAAGCAAATTTTTCATATCTGATACCTCGCCATCCCCTTTCCCTTGCCCTTCCGGCCCTCTCTTTTTTCCTCACGTTGGCCTTGTGTTCCCTCTATTGAGCTATTTTGCCAGGAACTCCACCGATTAGAGAACCCGCTGTTCCTTTTTCCAAGCTCCCCCCTTTCTTGGATTTCAAGCAATTCGGACCCTCATCGTCGCCTTTCTTAATATTAAAGTGGTATTGGGTACAATACCCAAAAAATACTCCCCCTTTTCGGTCCCTTGGATTCTCCTTTTTGCAATAGTTTGCCACTCCCATTCGAGATTCGCTCGGATTTTCTGCTCCCTCCGCGAAAAATCAAGTTGGTTTCCCTATCCCTATGACCCCCCTTCTTTTGAGACCGCAGGGTACCCCAACCCCCCAAAAAACCACCCCCCCCAAACAACCACACCAACCCCCCCCCCCCCCCCCCCCCCCCCCCCACCCCCCACCCCCCCCCCACCCCCCCTCTACGTTGTTGCCCCTCTTCTTGGTCGAGAAGCAACAAGTTCCCCCCGACACCCCCCCCCTCCCCTCATGACTCCTACTTCCCTTCCACCTCAGATGATCCGCATCACAACCCCTCTCTGAACGGGCGCGTTGAAAGATCTCCCGCGGGTTGACTCCCTCGCCAAGTCTTCCCCCCTAGTTCCCCCTCTTCCTCCCCTCAGGATGCTTCCTTATAAATCCTTCCTCAGAGGTTCCGCTGGGTCCCCCCTCTAGATCTGGAGAAAGACCAACCAGAATCGCCTCCCTTCACCCTTCTTTTTCCCTTTCTACTGCCGAAGGTTTTTCCTAGAAGCCTGGGCTGACCGCCCGCCTCTCCTCTGACTGAAGAAGCCCCCCGTGGGTTGAGACATCGTAACACCCGCTTTCCGGTCGGATGCCCGGTCTTTCCTGAAAATGTTTCTGGGGAGGCTTCTCAAGTTCTTCGTTTTATGAATTCCTTTTGGACTGAGGTTGCTTTTCGTGACTTTCACTTGCAACCCCCCTCATTTCTGCCGACTCTGCGACTGTATTATATGCAATTTCTCAGCCTTATCCTTTCCTGAGATCACTTCTTTAACTCCCCCAATTTCCTTTCCCAACCATTTCAACTAGAGACAGTTAAAGACCCTTATTGAATGATCTCTTTCGGCTTTCCTTTTTTCCTCTTCCTGTGGCTTTTGGCAGTATTGCCGGATGCCGTTTCCTCTTATTCCAGAGAGTTTTCTAGAATCTCCGGTCGTTTTTTTGGAATTTCTTCTACTGTATTTTCTGAATAGGTTTTTCCCAAAGCTTCCTCTCGCCCAGAAGACTAGGAGAATATTTTTACTTTTCCTTCTTATCATTTCCTTTTTTCCTCGTTGAGCTTCCCCCAACCTAGCCTTCGAGGAGCACCTTTCCCCCAGGACCTCCCTTCTTTTTAAGATGACGACCGGCCTTCTACCCCTTGGTGTGATGCTCCCACAAGCAGGAGAGGGGCGGTCTGAATTCCTCCCCACAAAGGCCTTCCCCCCCATGAAACCAGGATCGTTGACCTAATCGGTTCTCTCAACATAAGGAGCCCACCTCCAAATCCTCCCCCGAGGCTTTGTCTTGGATTTTCCCCTTTTGTTGAAAAGCCCACTGTGATTGATGGCGCTTATCGCCCAACATTTTCTAGGACATTCGATTCTTCCAGGGTTCTTTTCCCTTAGAGCCCCCCCTCTCTCTAGATCGCCGGAAGAGCCCCCTCAGGGATCTTTAGATTTGCGTCGTCTTGCCTCCTCTTTTTTTCAGAGGTCTGCCATTTTGATATCCAGCTGGTCGCGAGTCCCTTTCTACCCACCCGGTACCCGTCCTACTTTTCCTTCGAGCGGACCAATGCTAGTCTTTCCTCTCTTTTCTCTCCCTTTGCTCAGGTCTTCTTTTTTTTTCTTCCTCCCCCCCTCTTCTTGTCTCTTTTTTGAGCTGCGCAGCCTACCGACAGGATGCCTTTCCGGTCGTTTCATTTGAACCAGCGGTCTTTTACCACGGGCAGCACCCGCGACATAGGGGTATGGGCTTTCTCTCTTGAGAGAGCTTCCCCTTCCCCCCCCCTCCAGAGGGCTTTTTCCCAGGGTTTTTCCACAAGACCGGACGAGGGTTGTAGGGCGTTTCGCACCCCCTCCTCAATCGTCCGTTCCTCCAGCGCCCCCCTTTCCGAAGTCCTTCTCCCCCCCTTGGGATCTCCCTCCCCGCGTCGTCCTTCCCTGAGCGAGCAGGCCCACTGTGAACTCAGCCTTCTTTTTTCCTTTTCACGAATGGGGTTTTCGTTGTGCTGCGTTTTAGACTCCCGAGCTTTTGATTCTTCCGATAGTTCCCGAGGCGCACCCCCCAATCATCGGATTTTGACGAGGTTGGCGATCTACTTCTACGACGAATATCCCTGCGGCAGATTCGACGAGCCCCCTTTTATATACCTCCCTTTTTTTTTTTCCGGCTCCCCTTTTCTATTGGTGTTCCCTCTTTAACCATGCTGCAGTTTTGCGCGGGGAACTTTCTTGTTTCTTCTTCAAGGCCCGTGCCCCTGGAGATCCCTCTGTTTTTTCTACGTAACCGTGGCGGGTCGTTACGACCCGGTAAGAGCCGTTTTTTAGTCCCAGTGCCCGGCGCTTTTCACCCCCTCTCATCAATGAGGATGTTTCCCCCCTATGCCAAACACGCTCAGCAAAGGACTTTTTTTCCAAATTTATTCCCCCTACTACACACCTTGGGGGATTCCCCTCTTCTCCAAACGGAACTGCCATTTTCGAATATTCGGCGCGATTTGCGATCCTTTAATCCAGATTCTTCTTTCGTCTTAGGTCTCTCCTATAAGAATTACCGCCCTCTAACTTTTTTTTGGGTCACGGATGACGTTCGATACAGCGCGAAGAATGCACCGCCCTCCTGATCTTTTCCCCCCCCCTTCCCCCCTCCTTGAAGCTTCAGAAACCGAGAGCTCGGAATGACTCCCCTTCAGGTCGTCCCACCAAGCGGCCCCTCAGTTTTGTCTGATCTGTTGCCAGATCCCTGTGTGCTCCTTTACTCAGTTTAACTGGATAGGACTTCCCTTCTCAGCCCTCTCTCACCCACAATTAAGTTTTCTGTCCCCAGCTGATACAGTCGCAGTTCTGGGTAGAAGATTCTTCCCTTGGACGACCTTCCCCTTGGCAAATTTGAACCCACTTAGTCGATTTTTCCCACTCCACTTCGATACCCCTTCCACCCTTATGGTCAGAAGATGTTCTCATTCTCAGCTCTCGTAAGTTTCTTTCCTTTTTTCTCTCCCCTGTCCGAGGCCCCCTGCCTCCTCAGTGTGTACTCTACTTTTCCAACCTTAATTTGTTGTTCGAGAGATCTTTATCAAAGATGTCTTTGGTCATTCTCCCTTCATATCCCAACTGATTCCTTCTCTGTCTCGCCTTCGCCCCGACTTTCTCTCATGCATCCTCACGGGGATCTCCGATTTCTTTTGCTTTTCCCCCAAACGTCGATTGGTTTCATTAACACTCTGCAGGTCGCCATCCGCCGACCGATTAGATCGCCTTCCTGCGACTTCTTCTTCCCTGTTCTTGGGGCTTCCAATTCTTCCTTAATTTCTTCCCTTCCCGATCATGCGGAGGACGACCTGCCACTGAGCTGTCGGTCCACATTTTTTTTTGCTTTTTCAAACTAGCTCCAGTGGTCTTTCTTGGTCGGACCCGAGTGGACATTGACGAAGCGCGGCGGTGTGCTGTTTTCGTAGGCGTCACGTCTCGGGCGAGCCTTCTTC
>Ga0179593_1503903_pt1 | contig 12481 bp, 13 predicted proteins | sample CZODoug2_1_08_16_FD_185931 | JGI IMG/M metagenome (GOLD analysis project Ga0179593, IMG submission 185931) | Vadose zone soil fungal communities from Angelo Coast Range Reserve, California, USA - CZODoug2_1_08_16fungal (PacBio error correction) | ecosystem: Environmental > Terrestrial > Soil >... | reverse complement strand
GAGGCTTATGTTAAATTTTCTTTTTTTAAACGACCCCGCAGCGGGCGAGATGCATTCTCCTCTGAAATATACGAGCTTTTTTTTCTTAGTTTATCTGTGGGGTCGCCACCCCCTCTCGTAGGAAGTCTGACGCTCGGCTTTATGCCCGGTTAAAGTTAGGACAACGATTGTACGTTTTGCAATTGTCCCGTTTCTTCTGAAAAGTTTCCTTTCCGATGAGCCGTTGTCGCGAGTGCATCGTGTTTCTCTTTTTTTTGTCCCCATGCCAGCGGCCCCCCTGTGCTTCTCTTATGCTCGCCGTTCGGAAAGAGCTCTCCATGCCATTCTCCTTCCCCCGATACAAATTTCCCCCGTGATATACTTTTCTAGCCCCTTTCCGGGCGTCCTTGATTTCCCCCAGATTGTTTGCATGGACGATCTCCCCCCATTTCTGATAGTGCTTCCTTCCCCGCTCACATACTCGCATGTGGCTTGGCTTGGACGTTTTTATACCGGACCCTCGTGATACCTACCCCCAAATAACAAACTCCCCTAGCGTAATAACTACTCACCCCGCCGTTCGTGAGAGAGCTTTTCTTTTCCCGACCGAGACCCCCCGGCCCGAGGTATCTTGCCTTTTTCCGGGACAGGAATCGTTTTTAAAGGTTGCGATCCCTTTTTCATTCTTAGGATTTACTTTCCGGGATAGATCCCCAAGTGCCGCGTGAGTCCAGCGCGTCAATTTGCTTAACTTTTTCGTCAGCCTTACACTCTCACGTTTTATAGCTTTTCCCTTCATGGGAATTCTACCCTCCCACCCCTTCTATCACCAAAAGGGATTTTCCCCTCTTTTTTTCATGCTTTTTTGTTTTTTTTACTTCGGCTGGTATTTTCTGGAGGAGACTGCCCCCGTGAACCTTGACTTTTTTTCTTTTTGGTGTAGCCCCAGCCCGTCTTTCAGCTTAAGGAGGGGTATCTGTCGCGGGGGGGCGTTGGATGTTGCCACGAAGTAGCTTACACGAATCTGGAGCATCTTATTTGTCCTTTTGCCGAAAACGTGTCCCTCCACACATTTCCACTCCCCCTGAACAACTCTCCTTTCACTTTTTTAGTTAATAGTGCGCGCGTTCGCCTTGGTTCACAGCCGCTTCACTCCAGCCCTTCCTAAGAAATACGTCAAGTTCTTGTTTTTTCTAGTTCTTACCGCGACTATCTTCATCCATCAAACTGTCCAACAGTTGCCGCGGCGTGATCATGATGATGGCATTCCAGCAGGCTTTTTCCATTTCCTATTAGCCAAAAGTTTAACGATACTGAGAATTTCTCACCACTAATGCCAGTTATGTCCTGATCATGCTTTTTTCCGGAAATAAAAAAGAGTTCCAATATTGTCCGTAGATTCCCCCGCTAGTTCTACCTCTTCTGCGCACGTCTCTATTCTTATACATATGCGGGGATGCTTTTGCATCTTTTCATTACGCTCCGATACTCCCTCTTTTCAGAATTACCCCCTTTACACTCTTACCGTTCTTAAAGTAAGACAAAGGGACTGCCCCTTTAACCCAATGGAGCCCCCCAGTTCAGACCTTTAGGATCCGACAAGATTCCATTTCATCGTCTTTTGACAGCGGTCATAGAGCCGGTAACTCGCCTTTCGTTCCTTCGACCTGCAGTTAATGACCCCCCGATAGAAGCTCGAACTTCCTTAATAGAATGATCTTTCCCATCCTTAGTCCTCCAAGTAATGGTGCTTTCCGAATTTATTTATATCTGTGTCGGTCAGATCATTCCTACTCCAGAGGCCTTCTCCAGCCAGCCTGGATAATTTTTTTAGGTTTTTCTTTTCATCCATATTATACTCCTCCTCTTTTGTTCTTAGGTACTATCGCCATGACACCCCCCCTCTCACCCTCTTATTCTAGATCCTAGGTATCGTACTTCCCGATTTATGACAGAAACCTGAAGTAAAGATCCTACCCTTCCTCCCTCTGACGACCTATTGAAGGGGAAAGGCCACTCAGGTATCGTCCGTTGAAGTCTGATTACTGATCATGAGATCTTTCAGATCCCTTTTCCCCTTTCTTTTTCTCGGCTCCCCTTCACGCGCCCGTTTTCTTTTTGCGGCCCTGATTTCCAGCCCATCTGATTGAAGCCCTCTCGGACTTCTCTCACGGTTTTTCGATCGTAATCGAGATCCATCTTTCCCAGGAGTCAAGCGTCTCCCACCAGTTAACGCCGGCGGTTCGCCTCAATATGACAACTGTAAGGCTAGAGGCGGCAGCTACCGTCAAGTTTTCGATGCCCCATCGGCCACCTTCAAACTCTCGTAACGCTTCTCTTGACTCCAGATCCTCCCTTAGAATGGCTGTCTGACCGTCTCATTAGTTGGCTCCAGGATTTCCTCCGTCCCTTCTGTGAATTTACCACTCCCTGCAGCGCGGACCCTTTCATATTCTGTTATTGCTTCGTAACTGACTGGTTCGACGTTCTTGATGATATAAGCAACTCATCTGTGTATGAAATCCTTTTTCTACCTGCTCACGTTCCAGGCAATAGGTGGAAAACTTTCTTTTGCATGAATTGCGGCGCTGAACCAAGACATTTCTAAACACCAGACCTTCGCCAATGCCTTGAATTGGCAGTCTTGTTCTGCATCGACTCGCTTTCCCCACTTTGAACAACATGCAATTTATGGCGTTTGTCCTTGGCCCCTGCCCATTTTGGTTGGGACCCCGTTTTCGCCCCTTGTTCCAAACCCCCTGTTTCCAGCTTCTGCCCGGCGTAGTTCCGTGTCTCAGCTACTTCAGTTTTTCTACACTACCGCCCTCGACCGCGCCTTGACAGGAGTTTTGGTAAAACGTCATCCCATTCCCGCGGCCACTTCTACGTTACGTTGTTTCTTTTCCCTCCACAAATGCCTTCCCCAGCTTGCCTCTGGACCCCCCTAGTTGGTATACTTTTGGTCGGTTTCTATTTGGATATATTTTCTGGTCAACCAATTTGTCACTTCCGAAAGCCGTACGTGTTTTTTAGTCTTTTCTCAGCTCGCAAAGAGGGCTTCAGGAACGTCTCTTCGCGAAAATACCTCCCCCCCAACCCCATCCTTTCTCGTCAGTGCCACCGTGTTACTTTTTTCCCCCACGATTTTTTCCTGTCCTAAGAGAGCTGTTTTGAGCCGCCGTTCTGTTCGCGGAGACAATGCCCGCTCGACTGTACAAGGAACTTCGGTAGAATTCTTGGGGCTTTGCTCTTAGCTCACTTCTATCAGGAAGGCTCCCCCCTTTGCAACATCTAGAAAATGCAGTCGGAGACCATTCTTGTTGTCCTCCTCCCCCCCAACTATCCTCGAGCACGTGCCTCTAAAGCGTTTTTCCAGTCTAGCCCGGGAGCTCCAGGACGTCACAAATTATCTATTTAGAGCCCGGAGCCTCAAGTTCAGCATTGGCCTCCTCTCATTTTTCTGCCCCATACCCAAACAAAACTCACCGACAACGCGCTGACACCCCTCTCTTTCCGTCCATTAGTTCTTAGAATCCCGGCATGCACTGAACCGGCCCTTTTTCAGCCAAACTCTTCCGAAACACTCGTTATCTTACCTTCTTTTCCTAGCCTTTTGCCAACTCTAGTTTCTAATGCCCCCCTCACTAGTTTGTGTCTCCCCAATACCTTTTTATCCCATCCTGATAAGAATAGGGAACTCGCCTTATGCTATCCACACCTTTTTTCCCACAGGTCGCTCCGGTTACCACCGCCCCCCCGGAAATCCCTTCCCCTTACCCGTGTTTTTTTTGCGCTTCTCTTTCTCTGGGTTGGCTTTTGAACATCCCGGCCGTTTCCGCCCGAGCATCTGTTGAGCTATTCGATAGATGCATGCCGCTGGCTAGTCGCAGAGGATGGGCCCATAGTCCTTCGGATCTCGACGCGATTCTCTTTATCCCTATGATAGAGGTAAAGATGGCGGAATCGTCCTTTTGCAATCCCCACGCCTTTTTCTTTGAAAAATTTCTCATTCCTTATAGCATTTTGTTGTTCTTCAACTTGTTCTCTTCTTGTTTGATTTTCCCTTTTTTCTGTGCAACGAAATTTTCTCTCAAATGTTTCTATCTTTAGACGAAGCCCCATATTACTCTGCTTCTGTACAGTCAATATTACTGCCAATAGGATAAATGCTTCTCTTAGTCACTGGAACGCGCGACTTTTGCATAGATTTATTAGATTGAATACCCTTTTTTTCTAGCTTCATTCGTTTGAAGCGTTTTAGCTGTTCTCCTGACTCTTCTGACTCGAATTTGTTTCCTTGCGGTGACTCGGGCAGGTTTTTTCGAGGTTTTATAATCTTCCAGAAACCCAAGTATCTATAAACTCTGTTTCGTCTTTCTTCGAGATCATTCCTTTTACCCAGACGAGTGGAAGTTACTTCATGTCGGGATAAGACGCCCCAGATCGTGTAGCTCCAAGGGGGCGAGATTCTCTTTTGCTATTAGGAGTCATAGCGATTCAGAAGCCTTACTCAGCGAGGATGAGATCTTTACCCCTTACCTGTGGCTTCGGATTCACCCGAAAAAGGAATGGCTTTCCTTTGTCCCAGAATTGGAGAAATTCTCCCGACAACTCTCCCCCCACCGGTTCTGGTCAGATCACTCAACTGATTCTTTTTCTAGGGGACTGAGTTGAGCTGACCTCCCACCCCCAGGAAAGATTCACTTGACCTTGAAGGGGACCCTATTCTTATCCCCTTCGGGACATTCGGAGGTATGACAGTTTTATGTTCGGAACGGTTTGAAACGCCCACGATGCTCCCCCAGATTACCTCTCGGGAGACAGATTGGACCCAGCACCAGTCTCTAACTTTTCCCCCCAATCCCCGAATGACACACATAAATTTTGTTCGTTATTTGGCCCGACCATTGCCGGAGAGCACCTGCGCAAATGTCCCTGCAAGCCCTTCAGAGCTACAGGGATTTGTTTCTAGTAACTCAGCCCCAAGACTCCCAACCCGTTGGACTCGGGAGGGATATGTATGATCGTGAAGGACCCTGTCCGGCTTTGGGATCCACCCGTCTTACCCCTCTTGGTCTTCTCCTTACAATCTCTAGATGAGTTTTTAGGTCCGCCGCAGGAGAAATTCACCTTTTCTCAGTGTATCTTTTTGACCTCTCCCACTATACTTCTACTAGTAATTTAGAAGTGGCATTCGCTTCTCCCAATTTTTCTGGTCTGAGAGTATCTCTTCACAGTCAGCGATGTTCTTCATTTACTGCCGCTTCTATAACCGTTGGTGTCATCTTAGCAAGACTTCAAGGCTTCCCATTTTACTTTCATCTTTTTTTTTAGTAGGCTCCTGTCATGGATTCAATCCGCCTTTCCCCCCATCGGAAGTAAGATCCGGTCCTTTTTTTCTCCCCCCTTCTTCCAGGACTACGCCATATCGAAGCTACTTTTTCTCTGGAAAGACACCTTTCCCCTAGGTTTCTCGCTGGACTTGTTCTCGTCTTAGCACTTACAGATATATATCCCGCATTTACTTTCGTATTTTCTCGTTTTGCCCAATCTCTTTTATCTTTACACCCCCTGTTTTGTTGTTGAGTCGTTTGCCCCCCTCCAACAAAACCCTAAATTAGTATCGGATTGATCTCTCTCCTCACGGCATTAGCGATGCAACAGCAGGCCGACAAATTTCCTCTCCACTACCCCACACTGGCGCAAACTTCCTTTAATTCCTGTCCCTTGAAGAATATCTTCAGATCTCCTATCATTCGGGTAGCGGACTCCAAACATCAAGGATTCCCTCGTACCTGCGATGGAACCCCTGCCTGATTTGAATCCATGGCCGCGGCGCCTACACGGTTATATAGTTGAAATTCACCAGACTTCAGGCACAAAGTTAATTCTCCCCCGTGTGGCGGGACGGTCCATGTTATCTAATGATCTCTAAGGCCTGACTCCCAAACTCGTTCCACCCCCGATGACTTGAAACTCCTCCACTTAATTACTCCTCCTCCTTGCCCTCCGCTTTTTTTTCGACCGTTCTCACTGTAGAGCTACAATCTGATGAGCCGGTGTTTCCCCCGGTTTTGGGATTCCAACACAGCACGGTTTTATTCCCCGGGCGGCGTAAATTCCATCCTTCTCGTGGATTAGTCCGCGCAGAGCGTTCTCCTCTTTTTGATCCTCTCTCCTAAGCCCCCTCTGTTCCTCTCCCCATACGATCCCCTTCCCCCGTTTCACCCCTGGTCCGTTTTCGGTGCAAAGCCCCGTTTCCTACTCACCAACCCCCCTTTCGCTTTTTCTCCTGGCCCCTTATTGTTCAGCGTTGTTGCGCCCCTCCCTCCCGGCCAAGTTCCCACCGCCTTTTTGCTTGCTTTTCTCTGAGCGTGACCTTTTTGCGTCAAGTGACACTTTCACCTTCCGTGTGCTTCAAGGTTTTTTTCTTGTTCAGCTCCTTACCGCGGCCACGACCCCCTTCTTTTTCTGTTTGTTGTGAGTGGTCTTGGTTTTTTTAAATGTGTCTATATGTGTGTTGTTTTACCTCTCATTTTTTGTGTTTAACTTTTCCTTGTGACTTAACTTTTGTCCCAGCCTCACCTCGGATCAACCAAGCCTCTGAATTCTTTCCCTTCCCGGGTTTTGTTTGGTGATTTTCGGTAGATTGCTCCAATGATTTTTCACTGTTCCGATAGTTTCAGGAAGCGAACTTTTTCCCCGCACTGCCCGTAGTTCTTTTCTGATTTTCCTGAGAAATCTCCTCCGCCAACCACCTTCGTCTCGAAACCTTAATTTTCCCAGCTATTCATTCCCGAAGAGCTCGGACTTTTTTTTTTTATAACCTAGTGCCTGTTTTCTGTCGCATCGGTCGTGAAAAGGTCCGGCCCTCTTGTATAGCTCTTCTTTTTTTATGTGCCTTTATTCTTTCATGTCCCCCGTATCCCGCGTCGTGACCCCACCCTGCGCCTTCATTCTTAGAGTCCCAACGGGACCTTCTCCTCACGGATTCCAAATCTAGCCCCATCGCAGCACCAGCTCTCGACTTTTCCGCCTCCGCTTTCAAATTATAGTCAGATCCCCAGTGGAGATAAGTCCTTTCTATTTCACTAGACCGACTCTTTTTCCGTCCTCCCTCAGCTTCCGGCCGAATGTGGTCGCAGAATTTCCCCTGTGGCCATCGAAGACTTCCCCCCCCCCCCCCCTCGCAAGACCCTTCGCTTCCCCCCCCATCCCCTTCCTGCTCTTCCTTTCTCACCTGGTCCCAGTCCTGAAACTTTCTTCCAACCCGTGCATAAAGGACAATCGTGTCCTCCCCTCTTCCAGGGCGCCTTTGGATCAATGCCGTTTTCTTATTTCCCATCCTTTCTCCTGAAATTACCGTCGAACCCACAATATTCTCCTTCGTCCCCACCTCTCTCTGGGTTTCACCCCCGTTAGAGAGTCCCCTTCACTCACAACCTACACCATTATTATATATCCTAACCGTTGTTTTTGTCTCTATATGAGTTCATTACCCTTTCTATACAGTCTCCCAAGCCCAGAGCATCTTGCTATCCTGGATCAGAGCACTATGCCGTCCTTTCTGCTTTCGGCTGTTTAGAAAACAATCAGTCATTATCTCCAGAGTGTCTATAGCCCTGTTACCGATGGTCGGCGAAAGGTCCGGAATATCATCTAGTCCTTTGACACAGTTATATTTAGCCTCTTCCCAATTCATGGAATCTCGTGAGCCGTTTTTTCAATGTTTTCCTTTCATTGATCAAACAGCTTGGCCCCCTTCTTCTGTTCTTCACGGGCTTCTCATAGTCGTCCCTTCCAATGAACTATGCTCCCTGGGTGAACGCTCTCCTTCATGTCGGTTTCTCTCTTCTGATCAAGCTTTATGACTTCCTAGTGGTTCCCCCGGTTTTTCTTTCTCTTCAGACTGTCTTTTCTCTTCGGCTCTTGTGTTTTTTCGTCCCTCTCGTATACTTAATCTCTGCGATCCAAGCTTTCCCCCATAACAACCAACTTTTTAATACAGAAAGACGCTGACTTTTTTTTACCTTTCCTCGCGCTCTTTCCGCGCCTTTTCCAGCGTACCTCTTCTTCGGGCCCTTCCTATCGTTTGTACTAAAACGTAAGCGGTATGGTATGTAGTCTTCTGAAGTATCGTTTTCTCCACCGCGTGCCTGTTTCTTTCCCTGCGCTCACGTCCCTGGCTGCGGCGGCGAGTCCGCATAAACCCTGAGGTGGCGACCCAGCATGGCGGCCGCCACGAAATTCCACAAATCCTCCCCACCGGGGATGCGGACAGAGATCAACTTCGGGTTGCCCGCGGTCGACTGAGTGTAAAATGACTCCCCCAGTGCCCTCGAACGTCATTAGTGGAAAGTGTTCGTCGTTTATCCCAGAAGCTCATGGATTTTGGCTCTCCTTTTCCTTCGGATGTTTGCCCTGAACGAACTTCGCTTGGCTTTAATTCTCTTCCCCTTTGGGACGTTCCGCAACGGTTCCAAGAGCCAAATCCCACTAACCACCTCATAAGAATTTTCCTTGGTGGATACCTTAGAACTCGGAGGAAGCTCCACTTTATTCAATCTCTCCTTGTCGTCTTATCTTCCTCGAGCCTAGATTGACTCTTGTAACCATTTGGCTTTCGTCTTCTGCTGGGCATAAGTGATCTTTTAGTTCTATGGAATTAGTACACCTCTCTTTAAGGGAATTCCCACCCATCATTCTTAACCCTGCCATTGATTTTAGACCTCCACGTAGAACGTCAATCCATTTGATATAAATTGTCAGGTCTCCAGCTCTTCTAAGTCCTCTTCAGGTATTCATGAAGTGGAGATGATCCCTTTAATATGTCAAGATTTTTCTCTACTTGTCCTCTCTGATCCCTCTTCAGTCCCGTAAGCCACCTTTCTGTAACTGGTGACCATGGCTCCCCCCGATTCCCCCTCTCCCTGAGGAGTTCTTGTAATAATACTTTGACCGCGGTCTTTCCCGAGTTTCCTTTGTCTTTTGACTCCAGGCAAGCCTGAATGACAGATATCCGCCTTTTCTTTTCTGACCTTATATAAAGGAACGATCAGGACTGTACTGGGTTCTCTCGATCTTGTATTGGCGGACGGCGGTCTTCCTTTCTCTCCTGGCATTACCTTAATCCGGCTTTCAGGTTTCCCCCTCTTCTTTCTCCATAGTTGTTGCAGATATTGCCAACCCTGATCACCAACTCCCCCTTAGTTACGATTTCCGTCCTTTCTCCCTTCCATCTCTCATCCTCCACTCGACAGCCCCCCCCAGTCCGCGAAGAACCCATTACCGTTACTCCCCATGTTGAATTCCCGTTTTATTTTTCCCTTTTAACTCCGATTCTCTCCTTTTGCCTAGCAGTGTTTGTCTTCCCCCCCCTGGTACCGGCTTTTTTTCCCCCGTTGGCCCCCCCCCAACTCTCTTTCAGACATGCGGCGGACATTTTTTTGATCTTTGTCTGACTGAAATTCCCTTGCCCACGAGTTTCCCCTTCTCCGGGTTCTTGTACGTTCCTCCTTTCGTACGGCGTCGTTCCCCTGGACTCGATACCTCCTCCACAAGTATGACTAGATTCACCGCTCCTCCTCATTTTTTTTAAGGGAACAATAATACATGAGCCATTCCTATCTCCCTATAAGAGGAGATCTACACCATTTGCAGAACGGTCCTCCCGTTGAGGTTCCCCTCCTTCATCGGCCCTGTACTCCTTAATCTATGTAATGCCCCTGCCTCCCTTGTTTTACTAACTTTTTGGCGATATACACCAATTCCCTGGTCCCCCCTCTCCCAGGATCGGGACTGTCTTGGACACTTTCGTTTCGGAAAGTCTAGTCCAACTCACCCGCAGTATTCGCTGCTTTGAACTGGCTCCTGAATCTCATGATTGAGAGCGGAGCCCTCTCTCCTCCCCTTATACCACTCCCCAGGCCATTTCTGCGTTTTTCTTTCCGTTGGCCCTGGTTTGCGCACCTCCTCTTCCGCTTCCAGCCGGCTTACTTCGTTCCCCCGAACGACGCTCCGCGAAGTCTGCTGCAATTTCCCGAAGCTCATCGTGACGGTCGCCGTCGGGCCCTTCTCCGCAGACTGAAATCCGATCCTGCCTAAAAAAGCTCCTTGCCCCCCCGGTTTGGATTAAGTTTTTGCAGCTTCCTCCCATGATGGTCTTATTTTCTCATCCTACTCGTTTAGAGTCTTTTTCTCTCGCCCTTCTAAAGTAAGGGAGTTTCCTCTTTGATCATATACCCCCTTTTCCTAAGATTCGACCTTTTAGCTCCAACTCTTTCTCATGTAAAGAAGTCCGCGTATGGCCGATCCCCGGGCTGTTCTTCGCGTGAAGAAGGCTCTCGTAACTCCCCTCCCTTAGGTTTTTTTGATTGCTATTTTTTATTGGTGCGAGAAACCTTCTCCTTCCTCAAGATATTCCTTCCCCCAAATTTCTTGCCGAGCCCCTGCTCACCGATGACAGTCGCCTTACCATTTGATTTCACTTCCCGCCTCAATCAAAATGAGACCCTCTGCCCCTAGTCTTCCCATGAGTCCTTTCCTCTCTTTGGCAATGCCAATACCTCGGTAGCTCACTTGGCTCCCTTTTTCCTTTTTTTCAGCCCTTCTTCCTGTGTACAGAACCCCTTTTTCCCCCCACCCTTTAAAGAACTCCCCTTTTTTTTTCACCCCGATTCCCAGTAGAGACTGTGTATCACCCTTGACTCCCCGGCTTCCAAATATTGCATCCTCTTTTTCCTCCATCCTTTAAAAAGGGATCTCCGCTACCATCTTCTGATAATGAAGTCCGCGAGGTTTGTTCCACAGGCATTCGCTTACTTCTGACGCATCTAAAGTCACTTTTTCATCCTAAATCGTTATTTTCCTTCTCACCAGGTAGATCGTAATGTTAATCCCCAGGAATTCCTAGATTTTCCTCTAATAGTTGTCGAGAGATCCTTTTTAGTTTTGGAACCTTTTACCGTTCTCACGGTGCCCACTCCCTTCCGCTTGGTAGTCTTTCCCTATTGCGTCTTGCTGATTTCCCCCCACCCTCGTCGGAAATTCCGACGCCTGGTCGCGAAGATACCACTTCCTCTTTTCCTTGCACGTTTATCCAATCTTTTTCGATCGCTTTTCCTTCTTGAAACCCCTCCTCTCAGCCTTCTCCGTCTTGTTCCCTTTTTTCTTTCCTTTGGTTGTTTTCTTCTTCTGGAAAAATGATTCTTCGGCACTGATTGCTTTCCTCTGGATCTCGCTATAAAAGGTAGTGGACCTTTCTGCCCTTCTCCCTGTTTTATAATGGCCTCGGAGGCTTTGTTTTCCCCAGGTTCTTCTATTTTCTCCCCAATACCCTCCTTTCTCTGTTATACCTGATGCTCTTTTTGTGGCGGCTCTTTTGGTTTTTTTGAAGAGAGGGGCCGCTTCCCCACGATTCCACTGGACTCCGTTAGCGCGGTCTTTCAGTTCGCTTCAATGCCCGACGGGATCTTTCGCTCTTTCGTTGACCGAATATCGTTCACGGTTGCGCGCCTTTTTAAGGCGTCCTCTTTTCTCCTTGCCATATACCCCTTTTTACTGAGACTCCCCTCTTCCAGCTCTCCCCTTTGCAACGGTGCACCTTTTTCTAAAAGACAACCTCTCCTTTGGGCTTTCACTCTCATGACCCTTTAGTTTCTCTCCTTGAGGATGCCCCCGGCCCGCTTACCTTCTGTGAAAGTTTTCGTTTCTCCAAAGACTTCGTCCTGACTTCGCGGACGATTGCGTCGTTTTGAACCAAAGCACCAACTTTTGTTTTTCTTATGGTCCACTCGACACCTTTTTTTTGTGGTTTCGCCCCCATCCGAAACGACAACCTTTGTCCGGTCTTATCTTTTTGGCTTCTTTGCGAGCACCTCTCTTCAATGGCCTTTTTCAGCTTTTCTTAGAAGTGGCTTTTCGCTTCGTTTTTAAGCGATAGTCAGGCCCCGCCCCTTTGTCCCCAGTTGCCCCCTCGTGCGTGAGAATGATTCTGGGATGACAACCATATGCCCCCTCCTACAGTTCTTTACCCCTCTTTGAGCGACGCCTCACATCGACTTATTTATTTGTTGCTTTCAGAAAGGACACAACTTTTTCCTCCCCCTTTGCGCAATTTTCCCGATATAAATTACTTCTACCAAGAGTAAGGATCAGGTATTGTCCCTTTCCTCCATGCGTTATAATGTTCAGATTGCCCGCTCTTTGTAGTATCAGTACACAGTTTAATCTGTCCCTTTCCCAGCATTGAGATTATGACTTGCTTTCCTTTTCTTTCACTCCCTCCCTTAGTCGTTCTCCGAGATGCTTCAATCATCATGGGATGGCGATCACGGAAAGTCCCTTTGGCGGTCCCTCAGGACTTCCATCTTAAGGATAGATATCTGTTCCCTTTGACGTTCCTTTCCTTTCTAAACGGTATTTTTTTTTCTTTTCCTGTTCTTTCTCTGTTTGATTTCTCGAATGCCGACCATCCTGTTTTCTCATCATCTTTTTTCGTGTC
>Ga0179593_1410925_pt1 | contig 12481 bp, 11 predicted proteins | sample CZODoug2_1_08_16_FD_185931 | JGI IMG/M metagenome (GOLD analysis project Ga0179593, IMG submission 185931) | Vadose zone soil fungal communities from Angelo Coast Range Reserve, California, USA - CZODoug2_1_08_16fungal (PacBio error correction) | ecosystem: Environmental > Terrestrial > Soil >... | reverse complement strand
TACTCTGCTATTTCATCAGGTTTTGCTTCTTTAACCTTTCTTTCTTTTGCTTCTTTGTTCTTCGGAGTCTTTCTAGAGCCTGTTACAGGTGTCTTCCCCCCCTGCACGCATGTTCGGTGGCTTTTCCTGTATATCTTGTGTTGTTTTCTTTTTGTCGATGAGTAGTAGACCTGTCCGTTCTCCATTTCGCCAGAAATTTCCCCTCGTCCGCTTCTCCCCCCCCTTCTTGGTCGTCTTGTCCTAGCTTCTAACGTTCCCTTCGGCGTAAGCCATGCTTCCCAGCCACTTATCCTTCCTGGTCGGGTGGTCTTTTCTTTACGGGTTCCGTCACTAAGACTGCAATGTTGGCCCTTTCTGCCAGCCACTTAAACTCTTCTGTAGAGGCGTCGTTCTGCTGAATCGTTAGACGTTTTGTCCACTACCCGTTTGATAGAGATTTATTCTAAGTATCTTCGCTTTACTTGTCCCTCCGAACGTGGTCTTTTTTTTATCCCCTTACATTTTCCTCTAGTTCCTTTGCCTGCCCCCCCTACCTAAGTCTCCTGTCCGTCGCTCCTCGCATCTAGAGGTATCGGGTTCTTTCTTGCATCGCGATGTGTTTCTTTCAGTGGTCAGTCTAAGGTTCTTCTGATGATCTCTCTCTCCCGGTACCTCGAAATGTTGCTTTTTTGCTTTATCGACTTCGCGTCGATGGAGACCAGATGTGCGCCAGAGGTTGTAGTTCGGGCCTTTTTTTCACTGTACCCCATTGCGGGCTATTTTTTTGCCGCGGTTTATTTTCCCCCTCCGGCGGTTATTTTGATAGTGACACGTATGTCGACCGTTCCAGGCTTGAGGATTTTTTTTTTCGTCTGTTTTCAGCTCTTTTTTCTAGATTCAACATCTTTCCACTTTCTTCGGTCCATTGTGGCTGGGAGAAGGTGATGATTTCGCTTTTTCTTCGAGAAAAGATTGCGTTTCAATTCCGTTTCCCCTTTATTCTAGCGCGCGTATCCCTGAGCTGTCTTTCCATTCCATGTGCCCGTTTAGAGTTTTCTCTTCGCCATCCCTTTCATAATTTCGGATCTGAACTTTCCGATGGGAGAGATTTAATCCCTCTACTCGGTCCTCAGATCGACAGCCCCAGACTTCCCCTTCTTCCTCTTTTCTCTATCCGACGATAAGGGTGCAGGTGGGACAAACTACCTTCACGTCCCTTTCTCTCGCCGGTAGTCCTTTTGACTGACTTTTCTCATATGCATATAGTGACTTGTAGCTATTAGCCCCTAGAACCATTATGAGACGTTACTTTCAGATGCGCCCCCGGGGCTTTCATAGGGAGCGTGCGTGCCGTTCCACTTGCTGCGTCAGGACCCCCTTCGGACCTAGCAACCTAAAGTCTCGCCCCGGAAAACCCCGCTAGAGTCCCCTATTCCCGGGGGTCTCCGTTCTTCTGGGTACCCTCATCCTCGGGTTTCTGTTGACTTTCCCGTCCCTCACGGAATGCCCTATCTTTCTGCTCTCCTGACTCTCTCGGTTTAGGCCTCCCTTCGATTCCCCGCCGTAGGACTCCGGCTACCCTAGACCAGACGCATCCTCTCTAACCCGCCCATGTGGATGACCTCCTTTTTTGATCACGATCTGCGTAATGAAACCTGTTCTGGGGTAGTCTGGGTCGTCCCTACTTCGACAGTCTCTCAAGGACCCAGTGTGAGTTTTTGCTCATCAGTGCACCACCACTCCCCTTCGCCTTTTTTCAGACAGAACCGCGTTCTTAATATGACTCTGAGCAGCCCCCCTTCCATGCTGGACTACTTGCCTCTTTTTAAACTACTCCCCGCTCCCACCGCCCCCTCCCTTTTGTCTTGCCTCACCACCACTCCCCGCCTTCTCTGTCCACCTTAGACTCTCTCCCCACTCATCTCCCTCACTCCCCTTCTTCCCGTCTCCCCCATCCCCCCCCTCACTTCGGTTCTCGCCCCTTCCCCCCCTACTTCCCCTTCTCCTTCCTCCCGTCCTCCCCTCTCTCCTCCCCCCTCCCTTGTGACATACCCGATAAACACCATCCAATCGCCCTTCTCGTTCTTTTCTCTCATCCTCAACAATGGTCCGGTGTTCCCCCTGTCAACCACCCCCCCTCCTTTCTTCATCCTCCCACCCACCCCTCCTTCCCTCGTCTCTCCCAACTTCCCTCTCCCCCACTATCCCCCTTATTAGTCCTATCCGGGTAGCCAGATCCCTCTATCCCTTTCCCACCTGCCCCCTGACCTCACCTTCTTCATACTCTCTCCTCCCCCCCCCCTCCGGTAGTCCCCCCGCACCCGGGCTCTTACACACGTCCCCTTTTGCCGCCTCTCCACCCCTCCACGAAGTATCTTTGACACTCCCCGGCACCTTCCTTCCTTCCTTTCCCCTCTTCCTCTTTCCCTCCTGTCTCCCCCTCCCTAGAAGTAAGTCGTGTCACCCCCACGCCCCATGTTCCCTCCCTTCTCTGCTGTCCGGACCCACATTTCCCCCTGTGCCTGGACACACCGGGATAAAACCCCTACTCATGGACCCCCTCCCATGAAGGACCCCCCTCCACTTTCTCGTCCCCCTTACTCCTCTTTCCCCCACTTCCCACCTTATCTTCCCTGCACTTCACTTTCTATTCCCATGTACCCTACCAATCACCCACAACTCTTCTATAGACACTACAATCTAGCGCCCATTTACACTGCCCTGACCAAGATCATTCCTACCCAGGGGACATCGCTGACGGATAAAAATTGATTGGTAGTCACCCCTTCGCCAGTCCGGGGCTCGTGGTAACATTGTTGAGCTCTTCCTTCGATCTGGGACCCCATCTTTTCGTCACACTCGACGGTCTCCCCCGCTCTGCCTCAACAAATTTAGGGAAAGAGATTACGAGCCGGATGACCCTACACATTCGCGGTTCCTCGCTTCCAATGGACGGTACCGCAGCTTTTCCCCTCAGGGCTATGCCTCGAATGCACCTCTTTACTTCTTCCCTCGTAAGCGGCTGTCTCATTTTCGCCGCGTCTCTGAAACCGTTATTTTTAAGCATGCAACTCCGTGGATGCGGCTTTGCCTCCGCAAAGGAATCCCTTTTTGCCCCAAGGACGCCCTAGGACTTCTTACGAACCTTCAGTTAGACTGCTTAAAATCTCGTCACCCATCTCGCTTTTCGGCGGTTTTTTTTTTGGCTTGTTCCTCCCACTTTGCTAAAGAATTCAATCCCCCCGTGACCGTGTAGAACCCATCAGAGGCCTTTTCTTTTCGTCCGACCACGCGAAAAATCGTGTCAGTTTTTACCAACCTTATCTTCTCCGACCTATTTTTAACCTTTTTCACCTGCTTCGGTTCGCACGCTTTGCGTCAGCATGTACCTCAAGTACCATGCCATCCCCCTGACTTTTTTTTTCCCCCAGACATTCTTGCCCTTCTACCCCGCCGGCCTCAGGCCCAATCCTTCAGTATCCCAGAAGTTGATTTTGCTGTTTCATGTACTGCGTCTTGTATTTTCTTTCAGTCCGCTGACCATCCCCCCCTTTCTTCCGCCCTAACTGCCAATGACATCGGTATCACTCTAGAAGTCGCATTTTCCCTTTAAGAACTACTCACTCTCAGTCAAAGTCTCCCCCCCAGACTCTCTTCGAATGCTTTGTTGAGGTTTTCTCCCGTGTGCGACCGTTCCCGAAGGAGTTTTTATTTTCATAGTTTCTCAAGTAACCACCCCCCCTTCGCGTATTCCCCAATCGCTACATTGAGTTGTGGTACACGGGCCTTTTTCTAGACTCCTAACTGCTGAGACGCATGAGATCCATATACAGCTTGCTTACTTCCCCCGTTCAAGGTTGGTCCACCCTCTTTGCCCTCACGTACCTTTAAACCGTCCTCCATGGACGTTTGGCCCAGGCGCTGGCGTTCTCTGCTTTTCCTTGACTCTACCCAGAAGACGGCGTTCAATGAAGCGTCCTTCCAGCGAGTGCCTTAGCGCGCCTCCCCCCCACCTCGCTCGTGGTTATTGAAGTTGAAGCGTGTTGGAGACACGGCAGGCGCATGCCTGACGATGCTCGCCGCATGAATACCCCAGTTAAAGCAACAGCCTTCCCCCGGCGGCTGTTTCTTGGTCTCTTCTGGCAAAAGAAAGCCCGCGAAAAGGCCTCATATTTTCCTCATCATAAGGTTTTTGTTGCTGAGTCTATTGTCGTCGTCTTTTTGCCCCAAAGAGCCCTCCCGCCGCCCGGTTCCTGTACCTGAGCGGGTAAGAGGGGCGTTCAGCCGTTTCTTTTTTTGTCGCGAGCTCTGGCTCGGCCTTCAAACCTTTCCTCCCCAACGGAGGCAGTATGCTTTTTGATGTAGACTTCCCCTTCGACCATCGGCTGCCGCCCTGTCGTCCGTAGCTCGGTTTTCTGTCCTCCTCAGTTTTCCGCCAGCTTGGAGCCCGCTCCATTTATCCCCCGTTCCTTGAAGGGTACCCCCTTTCCCTTTTCCTCGTGGTTGCACGCTTCTTAGAGTTTTTTCTTTCTCGTCCGAATCCCGGCCGCATGTCTAGGTGCTCGCTTGCAGCTTGTCGCCTACCTTCCCTCCCCAACCTCGAGCGAAGGAATTACGGTCCCCTCGTCCCCGCTTCAACGACCCGACGCATTCGTTCTCTCTGTGAGGTCGGCGCGAATATCCCCTTATCTTTCCGGGTCCCCCCCGTCTCTCCTTATGCTAGAGCATGAGTTGGCTAACCCTTCCTCTAATTTTTTTTCATCATCATTTTTCGTGCGCTTATTTTCTGGTCCTTCTCAAGGCTCTTGTCCTCTTTTTTGCTGATGTCATTTCGGTCGTGCAGCAGCGCTTTGGCTCCCGACCGTGCCCAGGGGCACTTCAGGCGTCCGTCTTTTGTTTCGTTTTTGAACTGACGTTTTTTCCCTGGTCCGGCCGCATCACTAACGCTTTTCCCAGGTTGTGCTTAAGAGTTGTTCACTTCTTAGCGATCACTTTTTTATCTTGTGTTTTTGAGACGAGAGGCTTATTTCCTGTGCAGCTCCGCAGAGGCTAATGGTCCTCATGTTATTTCCGGTATGGAGCTTGTCGATTTATTTAATTCCCTCAGTAGAATACGTCCCCATACCCTCCTCTGCCTTGCCCGGGTCGCGGACCTTTTTTAGTAGGGCCTGATCTTTCATTATTCCGCCCCCGGACGACCCACGAGCCCTACCCGCGCCAGTTTTTTCCCCTACCCTTATTTTTCTTAAGACATGTGGCAGCTGCTTTACTGCATTTTAGCGGCGGGCCACGACCGTTTCTACCCTATTTTGAAATTGGTCTGCCGTTCGGCCTTCAGTTTTCCCGTCTGGAAGACCCTTTCTCCTTCAACGGGCCACCTTGAAACCCCAAAACCAGAGCTGAAGGTGCACAGACTTCTGCCTTAACTCTTCCACCCTTACCTGGTCTCTTCACCCCTAGAAACTTTGAGACTCATACAATCGGATGCGCTGCTCACTTGTGTGCGTCTCCCCGATCGAGTCTCTTCCGAATTCGCTACCGTGCTTTCCTCATGTGCCCCCCTCCGGATAAACTCATATTTTGTCGAACAGGCCCCGATGGCTGTAGAGTACTCTCCCCCCACTTGATTGTCAATGCTCTTTCGAAACCTGGTCTTGACCGACAGGTGTACCTTCAGCTACATCTTCCACGGCTCCCAACAACGAAAAGCTTTATAGAATTGGTTCGAGCAAATCGCCACATGCGCCACAAGGGCTCTAGTCTGGCCCGCAAGGGATCCCTCCCTTTTTTGCTTATAAATGAACTCTGGCAGACTAGTCGACAACGGTTTGCTACTCACAGGCAGGGTCGAACTTTTATACCGCGGCTCTCTCAGAATTTCCCCCACTTTTCCCCCTTTTTAGACACCTTAGCGCCGGACCTATCGCTAAGCCTCCCACTAGAGCGTTTCCCTATGGGGCGTTTAGACACTTTTCTCCCTCTTTCATGTTCCTTGCGGCCGTTTTTTCTCTGCCATTTCCCCATTCGGATCTTACAGCCAATCGTTCTGGGTCGTCTGATCTTCTTTTTTACTCTGAATGACGTTGCCTCGGCCTTTTCCGCCCGGTACAACGGCGCTACGCGGTTCCTTTTATCTTGTCCCCGGTTACAACGTCTCGGTAAACGGCCTGACGCCGATCTCTCTTGTCCTACATACATCATTGTTTGTTGACATGCTCTTTGACTTTTTCCTCTTTCCGTTCCTCTCTATGTTTTTTTCCCCGGTGCGGAACACGTACTCCCCAGTTCACTACATTTGAGCTTTCGTTGCGTCGTTAATTCCAGCTCCGCGTTAATTCAAGGGACACACGCACATCGCCCCTCAGACGTGTTGTTCCGCTTTTTCCTTTTTCCAATGTTTTTATGTTGGGCACCTTTCCCCCCCCCGTCCCGCCCGACATGAGTCTGTTTATAACTTTTAGCCCCTGGTCTCGCCCTCCTTGTTCGACGTTTTGAACGTTTCACTTATTTCTTCGAGGAGCGGTTTTTTCTTCTAATGTTGAAACCCAACCCCCGTGAGCCCATGGCTGGCACTAGTCCCCCCCCTTCGCTCCACCGCCTTTCTCCATGGAATCGACACCTTCCAAAGTTCGTACTTTAAACCCAGGGTCTGTCCGTTCTGGAACTCTTTGCTTATCCGCCCACTTGGCTAGAGTCCTGTTGGGACAGATGCGAGGATTCTCCCTAATGAGTATTTCTAAGCTCGACGGGTTAGGACCAAGTGATGAGAAACGGAATTGGAGTCATGGCGTCAACGTTCTCTTCACCGCCTTTTTTTTTCGGCCGGCAACAGGGCTTCCGGCCAGACCCCCGCTTCTAGCTTAGGCTTCAACGCTTGTCAGACTCTGAGAAGACCTTCGAATTGTGTAGGCTCCCCCCCCCATCGAGTTTTCCGCTCTCGTTCCTCAACAGGCTCGTTTCCTTAGCGCGTTACTCATCCTCCTCTGTCCGTTTTATGCGCACATGGTCCTCCGCGAGTGTCTTTTCCGGCCATTGGTTTTTTTTGGTCCCGCCCGCTTTTACTCCATTTAAACTCCGTAGTCGTCCGCGGGTGTTTCCACCTCATCATCGTGTTTGTTTAGCAGGTCGGCCGCCGCCACTTTTTTTTGTCCCCCCCCCCACCCCTCCGTACCCTGCCCAACAAACGGCGCGGCCGCCGGAGACTATTCTGGCTTATATTATCTTAATTTGTAAAAACGGTATGCCCTCCCGCCTTCCCCCCGTGACCTCCAATTTTCCCCTTAATTTTCCTCTCTTGACGGATCGCACCGGCGGTGACCCCTTTCTTTGCTCGGGGATAGTGTTTTTCTTCTTCCCCCCCTGGCAACATGACTCGGTCTTTAATAGATCTATACCCCCCCGTCGCGCCCACCGGGCGAACTGCGTCTTTTAGTCTCTTTCTACGATTCTTTATCCCCCGTCAGAATACCATTGGGTTCGGTTTCATAACCAGTCACCCCTTGATTCACCTTACCTCAATGGTCCGAACTTCCCCCACTATCCTCCTTCGTCAAATCCTCTTAGACCCCCCTTTAGGCGCGCTATTGAACTCCTTGAAGCCCCTAGCAATCCCCTTTTTTCGTGATGTCATCGCGGCCAACAACGTCCTTTGCCCCCTTACCGGAGAAGCACACCACCGCATTTAGTCACACTGACTGTTTGGCTCAGTCCCCTTTTTAGAATTCAGTTTTCCTGTTTCCTCCCGAGCATGCTCCCCTCGAATGTAAGCACCGTTGGACCAAATCTGCGAGATCCCAGAAGTGTTTGCGTCGATGTTACCACGTCGCATGCTCTTCTCCCCCCCGGATCTCTTCACCGGCCAGAGGGCTTTCAATTATCGCCACTAAATCCCTCCTCCCCTCTTGTGTTTCAGGCTTCGTCCTTTTTAAGATTGGACGCCTTTACAATCCTGGGACCCCGTGGAAGCGAGTGTCTTCCTCGTCCTCCCAAACCTGCACGTAGTTCACCTCTCTCCTTCGGCCGCGGCTTCTTACTCTCATGACGCCGGGACATCTGTCCGACCCAGCAGCCTCGGTTGTCTCTGCCCACCGCTTTCCGGACCGCTTCTTTTTTGTCAGCTGGTTCAGTTAAGACCTTGCCGCACTTTGCTGGCAAAGGTGTTCTTCTATCCCCGTGCGACCTTTAGTCCGGCGCCAGAAAGCTGCCCTCCTGAGTCTTTCCTAAGATTGCTCTGTCTCCCCACAACGCTGCTCTCGTTATGAAGTTTTAAGCATGCGTCAAGGCCAGCCTCCCATTGCCAATGTACCTGCGCTCCTCTCACTTAACTCCCCCTCAGTAACGCCAGATCTCGCCCTTAGCCGCATTGTCCTAGAATTTCCTTTTTTTTTCCCTTTAACCCTTCCGGACCTGCGCGATATTTTCTCACTTATTTTTTTTTTTTGAGAGAGATCAGTTTGGTCCGCTTTTTCGCCTCCCAGCGCCAAGCCTTCGACAAGGTTTTACTCCTTCCTTTTTGTACAGCGGGTTTTCAGGCTGTATGCGCAATCGTCTCTAATCTCTCCGGTTCGTCCCCCTTTTCTTAAAGAACAACACGCGCGTTTTATTTTTTCGCTCTACTCTGCCTTCTGCTTCCCCGTCCCTCCTTTTTTTCCATTACGTTGGTGATCGGCCGAGTGCCCATTTCCCTGCTTAAGCCGCCTTGGCCCCAACCAGGCCATCCCATTGCTCCCTCCCCGGATTAACGCTATAACCGTTTTTTTTCTTTTTTCCTATCTCGCCGTCGGCTGCCTGGTCAGTTCGGGTAAGATAGCCTCTCGAAGATGTCCCCCTCCGACTTTTTCTATCTTTCAGATGTTGAAGCCCCTTTCCCCCCCCTCCTGATCTAAGTTTTTCCGAGTTCCCTTGTCCCCATCTACCCCTTCTCAGCTTCTACCTACGCCTTTGTTGAGCGATCTTTCGGCTTTTTCCTCAATTCCTATTCTTCCCCTCTTGGGCGGGTGATGCATAGCCTTGTGCTAGAGCATATGCCTTGGATAACCCCCCCTTACCCTTCTCACTAACCCGCACGGCGGATCTCCCCGCTTGTCTTTTTTTTTCCCCTGTTCGGGTCTCCCTGCCTATGAGAATGCTTTGCGTGCCATGTTGTCCTTAGATCTCCATTTTTTTACGCGACTTTAATGGAATCAGCGGGTTCTACTTTGTTCAGTGTGCGACGTTATCTGTGGCCAGCCCGGTCGTGATTCTTCCCTTACATCTGATAGGTTTGCTTTCTCTCTTTTTTCCCCTTCCCTGATTGCGATAAAGTGTCTCCCTCGTCCATGATTGTGACGATACCTTTTGGCGTACATGCATTTCCGCAGTCGTGTTCCATCCTCCTGGTTTTATTCCTTCTGTTTTTCGTCATAGTCGTGATTACGGCCCTCTCTAGGGAATAAGAGCCTTCTTTAATAGTATTCCCCCTTTTCCCCCCTTGGTTCTATCCGGGACCCTGCCGGGCTTCCTTTGCCCAAATTTTCCTTCCCCATTCCCAATGAGCCAAAGAACCTTCACACGCGCGGGCGATAATAACTTCCATTTCGAAGAAGTTTCTTCATTGTAGCAGGTCCTGTTCCCTTTCGGGCACCACCGTACCCCCTTCCCAGTCTCTGATCTCAATTTTCTCTTTCGGCCGTGTGCTTTTAGCAGTGAGTTTCCCGAATGTTCTCTCAGCGCACTAGAACCCCCCCACCACCGCTGTCTTAGGTTCAACCTGCTCGACATACTAGGGGGAGCCGTAACCTTCTTTTTTGCCTCGAACTGGAAGTCATCTCCCTCGTCCGGCTGAGGCTGTTTTGCCTCGCCTCTTACTCCCTTTTAGAGCATCTATCTCTTCATTAACCGCGCTGGCCCTCCTATGTTTTTACTACGCCTGCGAACTGGGATTACCCCTGTGCAGCATGTATCCGCATTTTTAGGCCTACGTGGGCGCGCTGTTCCATCTTAACTTAAAGAAAGCCATTTTCGACTTTGTCGAGAACCTCGCTATCCGTTCTCCCCCCCTGAACGATTGAAGTGGCCTCACGCACTTTTCTTTCTTTCCTTGCTACCTGCCCACCTTTCCGCCTGCTTTGCCTCCCCCTTGTGGAATACGAACGCCAGGGTGCCATCTTCTCCATTCTTGCTAGATCGATGCTCTGACCTCTCATAACGTTTCTGTTCCGCACCCCTTATAGCCGGCTTCTCAGCTAACCCATCTGCACCCTCTCGCGGCCATGATTTTTTCCTCCTTTTCTCTTAAGTACCATCCCGTTCGTAGCAGTTTGTCCCGTACCCCCTCATTTTCTCTCCCCCGCCCCCTATCGGGTGTTCCTCTTGCTTCCTTCCCTTGACATGAAGGGAGATCGGCTCTGTCGCGACCTTCCCAGTTCTCGCTATGGTCATGTTGCTGAGCCTTCAGCAACCCCTTGCCACCAAGATCTTTTTATCACTTGCGTTTCTTCGGACTTCCTTTTCTTAATCCTAATTACTTTCGTTTTTTGGTAGAGCATTTAGATTCTTTCCCCCCGAGTTCCAGCGTCATTAAGCCTTGCCGTTTCGAACCTTTAAGCTTTACAGGGATAGCCGTTCTCGGTATTTCGCGGTATCAGGGGGCCTGTAAATAAAAAATTAGCCTATCTTAATCCCAAGCCTCTAGCGCGACTCTGATGGACGTTTCTACTTCATCCCCCCCGTACGCCGCCTCCTATCTCACTTTTCACCTTGAGACAACCCCTTCCTCCCCTATCCTCTATTGTTTTTCGAGCAGCTCGAATTTTATGTGCTCCTCTTGGCCCCACCTTGACATCCACCCCTGCCTTTCTTATCCCTTCCTTACCTGGATTATAACTTCAGAAGGCCGTCTCCGCCTTCATGGCGCCGCTCCCCCCTGCTCTAGGTGTCGAGTACTCAGGAGCGGCAAATTTGTTTACTTTTTTTATACAGCCCCGTGGTGAGCATCCCGTGACCTTTTTTCGACTCGCCGTGCATGATGGACATGTCCCCAGGACAATTGTCGTATTCCAAATTATGAGGCAGATGATTTCCTTTACTTTTTCTCTCTTCCCCCCCGTTTCTGACCGCTCTGTCGTGTGCCCACTTTTCTAGTATTTTTCTTTCTTTTATGAACACTTGTTCCACGCGTGTGGGCTTTTGGATTTTTTTGGACTTCGTCTGTCCTTTATTCCAAGGGTGCTGATGAATGCCCCCATGTCGTCACACGATTATTCCCCTCCTCGTGTACCCATTTTCATTCGCACCAATCCCGGTTCCATTCTCTTGCACTAACCTCTTTTGTTTGCCCGACGTCCTGATCATATTTTCGTTGTAGTCCTGAACCCTCATAATATTTTAGTGCAGGTCACTAGTATTAGAGTAACGAAAGTGTGTGCGGTTAACTCTTCCCCCATTTCGCACCCTCAGGGAGCGCCAGCTCTTTCTCCCCATTACTCTCCCGTTTTCCCCGTTGTACCTATCGCCGCCGCGTTTTTTTTTTTTTCGGAGACATCTTCTCTGGGTTTATTCACTTCCCAAATCGTTTTTGCGAACGTGCCCTCGTGTCGAGCGTTTGTCCCCCTTTTTTCCCTCGTTTGCGATTAGGCCCGTTTACTTTCCCTTAGCTCACGTAGTTTCTCCTTTTCAAGTATGACGAACTCGCCTTCCTCCCTTCCATTATCGCTTTTGGTCCCGCTCCCGGTCAGCAACGCGTCTTGCTGCTACATTCACTTCATTCACTTGCTGGGCGCTTTCTCCCAGTCCCATTGCGTTCCGATTTTTTCCTAATATCGTCACTCCATACCCAAAATGGAGCGTCCATCTTCGTTTAGCAAGGGACTTTGGTCTCACCCCCTTTGCGTTTTTTAATCTCCCTTCCTTTTAGGACCCTTATTGGTCACCCCAAACACGGACCTCGCAGGGTCGCTTTTTCTCCCCCTCATCCCTTCCTTGTTTCAACGTCGTCGTCGATCGATTTATTCCCTCTATTCTTCCCTGTTTTCGCCGCTACCAATTACGCGCGGCGTCCTTTTATTCACGCGGCTTACGCATATTTGTCCCCGCCCAGTTACACCCTGTCCCTTCTGCGGATTAGCCCCATTACAGCATGACTTTAGAATTACGTTGTCGCTTACCCATTGTTTTTGCGCTCGTCGTATTTCCTTCCCAACCAAACTGGTCCCCCCCGTTCCCCCTGTGTTTACAACCGCTCATTCACGAAAACCGTCGTCCTTTTGAAATGATCCATTTTTACGCGGCTGGTTACCAAGTCCTGAAATTTTTGCGAGCAGCCAGTGTTTGCTCCTAATAGAACATGCCAAACAAGCTTGAGCCCGTGGGCGTACGATGGGCAGGACTTTCGCACACCCATCCGACATAATCGTCCATCCCCGGGCCTCCATTTTCCCTGTTCATTTCTTCTTGTCGCCCGATCAACGTGCCATTCCCTTTTTTTTGAACCCTATTCTTCCGTTTTACCTCGATCCGTCGCTTC
>Ga0179593_1354876_pt1 | contig 12481 bp, 11 predicted proteins | sample CZODoug2_1_08_16_FD_185931 | JGI IMG/M metagenome (GOLD analysis project Ga0179593, IMG submission 185931) | Vadose zone soil fungal communities from Angelo Coast Range Reserve, California, USA - CZODoug2_1_08_16fungal (PacBio error correction) | ecosystem: Environmental > Terrestrial > Soil >... | reverse complement strand
GCTTTTGAGGAGTAGGCCTCCGCAACGTCCCCGCGGTGATCTTCTCTTTCAGATAGGGTTCATCCGCCCTGCACTTTTTTTAGATTGTTTAGATGCCTTTTGGTCCGTAATTCTGACGTGCATGACTGTTTTGCGCGCCCCCGTTCTTTTGGCCCTCCTCTGGAGAACGGCGTTCCGAAGTGAGATCCAGGAATGTGCTCCCCTTCCCTAGCTCCTTTTTAGAAGGCTTATCCCTTTCGTTTTTGTGTGTGTTTGTGCGAATGAGTCTCGGTCGTTTTCTGATTCTTTCGGGTTCTTTTTTGACGGCCCGCCACTTGCTGCTTGCTTTCCCTTCGATTCCTCCCCTCCCTTTTTTCTGACGGGTCCTTCTTTTTTGCTCGAGCTGTCTCCCAAGATGTTGCCCCCCCTGATTTGATCCCCTTTTGCCGCCATCAGAACCCCCCATGTCCCGTCCGGGTCCATTTTTCTTACTCCTTCGACCGAGCTTTCAGATTGTTAGTCGCTCTTTGGGATGGCGAGCGATCGTCTTCCCCTTGCCCTTCCTTCTCCCCTGCCTGTTTTTGCGCCCCTCTCCAGACTCCTTTGCAGCCTTTCCCGTCCACGCGCGAACTTTTCCCCCTAGCTCGCTTCCTTGACCCTGCTACCAAGTTTGTTAAGTTGCAGAGGCTTCTCATGTCGGCCCTGGTGATTGTTCGCTTCGTCCTTGACTTGGCGTGAACGCTGACGCTTTTGTTACTCGTCGAAATCCAATGGGTCACCCCCCCCACCCGCGCCCGTTTTCCCGGTCCAAGCGTACCCCCCTGCTCTTGGGGTAGACTCTGGTGTTGACCCCTGCACCCCAGTAGGGGACTTGGAAGACGGTTAGAACCATGCTTTTTCCCGGGCTCTTTTTTCTTAGCCCCTCTTTCTACTTTTGATGCCAGCTGATCTTACTCCATACCCTCCAGAGATTGCCCCATCAGCCTCCTACCGAGCCTGCCACGGTGTCGGCTTGTCGAACTCCCCCCCTCGCCGCCTTCTTTGTGAGTATTTAGGTTCCCTCTACAGTTGTCCTGTCTGGCCCCTTCTCCGGACGGGCCCCCGACCGCGTGAATTCTCCAGACGTTTTCATAGGCGAATTAATCCTCACTGACCCTTTTCGGTCCAGCGAGGTTCCCCCTTCCCACCCTCGAATTTTACCAACCTGACCTAGATGACTTCAGCTTCACCGCCCTCCTCTGAAAAGGGGATGATAATTTATTCTGCGCCAAATTTCGCCTTCCCCCCGCGTCCCCTTTACCCCGTCGTTATCACCGCCAGTCTCCTGCCCATCTACAGATTTTCATGCTGGGCATGTTTCCCTCCCGTTAACCTGGGCTACCGTCTCCATCCGATGCCGTTGCTGCTATATGCTGCTTTGACTGCTGCTATGAAAGCAACCATGTTATACGCTTTTCTTACGACATCAGTTTTTTTTGCCCCCTCCCTACCCGCTTGTGCCGTTATCCCACTTCCTCGCGTTTCTTTGGACATATGTGTTTTTTACGGATTTTGTCCCCGCGTAAGCACAACAGCCCCTTCTTAAATGCACTTCTGCGAAACCTCCTCCGTCCTGATCGAAGCTTGATGCCCTCGTTTTAACATCACGAAGACGTCCCCCCTCCCGGGCTGGACGGTGTCTTTGCCCGCTCAGAGCCAGTACCTGCCCTCCGGAGACTGCAAGGAGTCTCTCCTTCGGTCGAACACTCCTTGCCCGGGACTAGACCCATTCGCTGGTCCGTAATTGGACACTTTTTGCCTTACCCCCTTTACTGAGCTGATCCCCCTCTCCCCGCAACTCGGATTAGTCCTTTTAGTTGTCCTTTGTCGCCTTCAGACGATCTGCCCTTACCCGAGGTTATCGAGGCCTATGCTTCCCTCTTTAAGAATCCCTACTCCTACGCGGGCTTTTTTCGAGACGATTTCGTCAGGTAGACTGTCCGAAGGGATGCTCTTTTAATGCCGGGGGTCTTGCACCTTCCACGAGTTTTGTGTCTTCGGAATGCGATCCCTTAGCGTTTTTTCGCCCTTCTTCCTCCGAGACAAACCAAGAGCGACAGTCTTGCCTCTCCTCATTTGGCCGTCCTCGTTTTGCTTGGCTGCATCTCCCGACATGCTGTCCCTTGATGCCCCCACGCGCTAGCTTCGTTTGTTTTCTCTTTCCTCTGGGCGTGTTTAGCCCCGTCCGTGATTCCCGCTCCTCCCAGCCACTCCCTTGGCCGTATTGGTGCTGCTGCCGGAGTCCTTTTTTTTTCCCCTTTCTATACCGAATTCTTTTTGGTCATGTTCGACCGACTTCGATGTTTGCTGGCGGTGCCCAAAGGACGAGAACAAATACTTTTCCCCCCCCGGCAGTTTCGGATTTTTCCCTTTCCCCTTCCCTTGAATTAGAAGACGACTTTCACTCCTCTCATTCTCGCCGAGTCTTGTTTGGTGTGTCCTGCCCCCTCCGCCTGTTGTGTTTTTGCGGACAATACCTGGTGAAATCGGGTTGTCTGTGTCACTCCCCCGGATTAAAAACCGATGAACCGCCACCCTCTCCTTTTTAGTTTTCCCTTTCTTCCACTTTTTTGTCTCGTTTGGTTGATCGATCTCGTTGCCCTCCAAAGGGGCGAAGTCTTGTTCACGCGGGGTCGTGGGTTTGAACTTATTCACCTACGCTTCTCCTCCTTTTCTCTCTTTGCTGAGTTCGGCCTCTCTTCTCACGGCGCAACGTAATAGTCCCAAAGACTTCTCCCCCCTCTTCCCTCCCAATCCCCCCCCCCTACTGTGTTCTTGCACATTCGCGGCCATCGAAGGTTTTCCTTGGATTTTCCCGGTTATTTGAGGAGACCTTTGACCCCTTTGATCTTCAAGGGGATTTCCCTCCTTGACAGGTTTTTGCGGGCAGCTTCACATTGACCTGCAGTCTGTTCTGTTGACGATCCAGGTTGAGATGGCCGGCAGAGGGGTCTTATGGTTCCGAACTACTTGGGCCGTTGGTGCATATCTAGTTCATAGGTTGCTGCATCTTTGCTCATCGTCCTTTGCAGGTTGCGTTGTGTTTTCCCTCCTTTTGACGGATGGAATTGGGGGACGTTCGCGTTTTTTTTGCACAAGCGATTTATGATTTTTCTCTAAATTCCCGTCCATCCCGCTTCTCCCCATCTTTTCCCCTTTTGCTTTGCTGCCCCCTTTTCTCTTTGCTTGATTTTTCCGGCAGGCCCGAGACGCGACTCGGGTTTCATTCCCCTCTTGTATTTTCTCCTCCGTTTTTTTTTAGCTCGATGAAATCAACCCTTTTTCGTTTCTCTCTCCGGTTATGCAGTAATCACCGCCGACAGACCTTTGCGTTTAGTCCTTCATGACAGTTCCCTATTTTTCTTGTGCGGATGTACGTCCTTTTTAGATCCAAGGCGCGCTGGAATTTGTGCCCCCCACAAACCTCCCCGAACTTCCCCACACTTCATTGCAGATTCCCAGCTTTGAAAAACCTCTCAAGCAATGCTGACGATCCTCACATAATCACCAACTCTTTTTCCCTGCTGTCTTGCTACCTCCACTTTTTTTTCGTCTCCTGAACAGCGGCATCCCGAGGCAAGAACATCATCTCTTTACTGAAAGCCCTACTCCAAACCTCCCCCCTTCCGATAAAAGCGGCCGGGAAACCCATTTGCGCCGTCGAACCGGACCGCCCCTCCCGGATTTGCCGGCCCCTATGGACACGAATGGTGCCCGACCCCCGAAAGTCTTGTTTTCGGGCGTCACGTGTCGTTGTTCCTTGATAGGCTGGTTTGTCCTTTTTTTGGTCCCATGAAGTCGGCGCTCCGCTGTTTTCTGGAACAATGCGGTCATCTTTCTCCAGATCTTCATTCCCCCAAGACCTCCCAGACGACCCTCCCCTCCTGATCTTCGAGGGGTAGAATTCTCCAACATTCTCTCTCAGCCCACCAACCCCCACAGTGGTACGGTCCCCTATGAGCCGCCTCTCTGGTTTGCGTCTTTTCCTTTCTATTCTCGACGACAACCTTTCACCTACCCATGACGACAAAGCGTCCCCTTCCTCCCCTAGGACTATCTATCTGCTTGAAATTAGATAGAATGCCTTTGATGTCCTTCCTGAATCCTTCCCTCTTCAACGTTGTTGCCAGTTCGTCCGTTGCCGCCGCATCTCTACTCCTTCGAACTCTAAGCCCCGTCTTTTTTTTGTCAGCTTTCTCTTCCTCTCCAGGCACCATCTCATGCCGGTGTTTTCTGCTCCCTCCTCAGACTGTTGTTTCAACCCCTGGTTCCGGCGCCAGTCCCGCAAGAAAGATTTTGTCTGCAAGGAGAAGATTCTCTTTATGGCAAAGGCCCTCACCCGCTTTTTTTCACACGTGACGGTCCTTCCTCGGATGGAGATCTGCCCACCCTCTGCTTTTCTCTCCAGGAGAAACTCTCTTGATCCTTAACTTCCCTCCCGATCCCCCACGCTTTTCCTTTTCAATCCCACGTTCTGATGAGACTCTCGACCCTAGGCATGTTTCCCCAGATCAGTTTCCTCTCCCGTTTTACCCCTCTTTCTGGACCCTTCTTATTCCCAGATTTCACTCGCTTCATCACCTCTTAAGCGTTTAGGGAATCACTGATTTTCGTTCAGGCGAAAGGACCCATCCCCCCCCCGTAACCAGCCGCTGTCGTGCTAGTTGGCTTTTTTGATACTCTCGATGTATGGTTTCTTTTCGCAAATAAAAGGTCACTTCCCTTAACTTCCGCTTTTTTTTTTTCTTGCCCGGGCCATTAGAGGTTACGCCTGTCGCAATCTCAGTGAGTTCTGGAAGGTTACCCCCGTCGGTTTCAAGCGAAGATGATGCCTCCTTCCTTTTTACTTCTTCGGGATTTTGGCAAACCCGCTCTGACTTGCTATGCGAGGTTCGTTTCCATAAGGTAATTTCAGTTCTTTTGCTGTACGCGGACGCGGGCCCCTTTCCCTCCGTTAACCACCCCAGTAGTCAAGAAAACGCGACCGGGCATTCCGGTCGATTTCGCCGCCCCCCACACCGCGTTCTGACGATGGGAAAGTCGTCGTGCATCCTCCTTTTTGAAATGGTTGACTTTTGTTCTTTCTTTCCTTTTGTGTTCATGCATCCCATTCGGCACCGTACCCAGATAGCCTGATATTTAGATCGTACACTTTCTCGTAGACTGCCGTCCCCGCACACCCTTGGATTAGCTTCGGCGATCAGATTTTCCGACCCGCGGGGTCCCCATTCTTTGTGGAAGCGCCCAGGTTAGGCCTCACCTTTCTTTTCTCGTCCCTTTCATTTGATCGGGGTCGAGTAAGCGTTTACCTTCTTTGTTCATTCCTCCCCCCCCGTTGTCGAAACCTCTTTTCCCGCCCTGCATTTATTCTATGCCGCAACAGTAACCCGGCCTTTTTATTTATGAGTTATTGCCTCGTCCGTATACGGCCTATCATGCTGTCGCTCCAGTGTCCAATCCTCCAACCCAAAGCTCGGCGGAGATGTTATCCAAGTCCCATCGTTTCCTCTCTTCGCTCCTACCGTGCTAGTTCACGTCATGCTTTTGGCGCTGGCCCTGACTAGAGGTTGTCTCACTCCCATTAAAAATAGGGTTTAAGAACCCTAAACGGGCCTATTAGAATTTGAAACGTGTCCCCATTCAGGGCATTGGTGTTTCACCATGGGTCCCTTGTCGCGCTCCCACGGATAAAGTACAGTGGTGTCGCGGCGTTGACGAAGCTTTTTCTAGCTTTTTGTTTGCAAACAATGCTAGCTGTAACACACACCCAATATGTTCGGCATGCTCCGCTCTGCGAATTCCACAAATCACATGTCTCAGTAGTTTCTCGACCCCTTAGAACTCCACCCATGTCTATCTGTGATACGCCGCTCTCCTGCCGCTTGGCTCGTTGGGCTACTAGCTGTCATTGCGCTTTCTTCTCGCCGATTTCAGGGCCCGATGATGCTCCTAGTACTACTCGGCCCCCTTCCCTACCTCCCACTCTCAATATGGCGGAACGCCCTCGTCGGACCGCGTGGGCCCCCCGCGATACTGCTTTTCTCTTGAGAAAAGGCTCCGGGCACACCTCCTTTTGACCACACGCTCCGCGGCGTGGAGAGAGAGAGCCCATTGGGTCCTACATCCGTATGCGAACCATTAACATTCGAAATTGGCTTTTCCCCATTATCACAGCCTCTTCGAGCCAACCTAGCTCATTCCGTCACCCCGAATCGTTGAGATACCCGAATATTTTGATGGAATGACGTTCGCTAGTTCCCGATTGCTTTTAAGTCTTGATCTTACTTACTAGACCCTCCTCGGGATACCTTGCAAGCAGCCTGACTCTCATATCCTACGTCCACCTTTTCTCAGTAGCTGCCGCCGGTCCCAGTTTTTTTCACTTCATCCGAAGAGTCTGATGAAAGGCACTTATAATAGTCGCAATTCCCGAGCAATTTCTGAGTCCAGTTTTCTCCGAGTATTTCGATATCACAGTTTCGAGGCTAGGCCAGTTTCCGCCAGCGGGGGCGCTCGAATATTCATTCGCCAAAAAGCATTTCTACTTTGTCCGATGCCGACCTTCCGACGTGGATCCGGCTTTGAACCCGGATTCATGCCCCAGTGCGTTGCGTCGGTGCCCCCGACGATGCCCATTTCCTTGCCCCTTCCCTCTTGCCCCAGCCTCAGCTCTTCTTGACCCAGCAACCTCGTATGCGACCGAATTATTTTTTGACTGGCAGCATGACATGGCCCGTAGACAAAACGATTCACGTCCCCGCAGTTGTCTTTTGCGCGTCATTTTTCAGAGCTTCTGCGAATTCTCCTTTAAGACCAGGCCCCCCCCTATCTTTTGTTTTATGCTACCTGCGTTCTTATTTTCTGAGTTTGTTTAGTCGAAGTTCCTCTTCCAGAGTCCCGCCTCCCGCCCATCTTCTGACTTCCTCGCGCTCTATGCCTTTTCCCCGACCTTCTCCTGTGAGGTTTGCCCTACCCCCTCCCCATACCTGTTTGCATTTTCGGCCTTGGGTTCGCTCCTTTTCTTTCCTTTTTCATTCCTCCCTTTTGTTGTGAGTCTCTTCTTCTTCTTCTCCCCCGTTCCTTGAAAGCATCCGACACGGGCAGGTTTGTCGCTTTGTGCCACACATCTTTTCTTTCTCCCCGTTACGACCAGTCTTAGAATCGGAGCGCTCGCCACCGTCCCAGCATAGCGGGGGCGTGACCTTTCGGACTCTGGCGGTCCTTATCTACAACAATAGTTCTCCCCTAGACGAATCGAGGAGTTTTTTTTCGATTTGACGACCCCACCGTCTTTTGTTCTTACGTAACTTCCTTTCTAGTACTTAAGCCTCCCAAAGGTAAAATGTATTTACAAGTATGTTTGAGTGTTTTTTTGTACTCCCCTTTCAAGTCCCCAGATAGCAAGTCTGAGAACAATGAAATTTCGGTCTATTCCCTCGTGGTTTATTGCAACCTTCGGCTTTTGAATATACATTTCCCCCCCCACGGGCAGGTCTGCGCGTCTTATTTCCTTGGCATGATTTTTCCCCCCCTAATGCACCATCTGAGGGAACTGAAGCCATTTGACTGAGTCCGCGCCCATCCTTCCTGTTTTTTGCATCCGGCAGGAGAGATCTCTTTCCCCCCTAAGTCATATTCGATCCTAACCCAGATCGCAGCTCCACATGTCCTCCCATCCGTTCTTTGATAGTCGTCCCAGCCGCGGGCTTCTCACTTTTTTAGTCCTTTTTAATTTTAAGTGCGCGGACCTTTGTACTGCTAGGCATGGGCACTCCGCTGCGTCGTCCCGATGCCCCGGGGTTCTGAATGAAGTGGGAAGCATCCTGAGATCGGCTTGCGAGCCCTCGCGCTCTGAAACGATTATCGGCTTTTTCAGAGATCCCGCCTGTCCCTCATTTCTTCCCACTGCGCACCTAGCCAGGAGTCTTCCTGTCTTTGGCTGGAATCTTTTTTTTCGTGATTTTGCTGTTGGGAAGTTGCACAGCTCCATTGCCTCTGATGATATTCGAGTTCGCATATTCGACATTTTCGGATGCCCATGCTTCTTGGCTACGCTCTTCGCACTCGACTATACTTGAAACTAGTTGTCGTATAACTTTTTTTGCTAATCACTTTTCCTTCTTAGCTTGTTTCACCACATCCCCCCCGGTAAGGCCCATCTCCTCCCACTCAGAGATTGACTGTCTTCGAGGATCCTGTCCTTGCGGATCTCGTCGAGGATCTCGATTTCCACTGGTCATTTTGCTACTTTCTCAGGTGGGAACACGGCACAGCGGCGGATCTCCTCCTATCTTCAAAAGAGATTTATTTCGATCTTCTCCTAGGTCGGCTACGCGACCACTCTGCTCCGGAGAATTCTCCCGGTGATTCAATAGCCCCCATTTTGTTGGAGTTTGACTTGACTCCCCTCTGAGAATTTAGTTTTGCTTTTTTCATGCTCCCTGCTTCTCCCTGGCTGAATTTACGCGTGTTGGCTACCACCCCTTTGTTCACCAACCGTTCCGTTGTTCCTTCCCCCCGCCTCTCTGACCCCCTTTATTTGATACTTGTCTCTTTTTTGCCGGGCCTCCAATTACCCCTAAGTACTTTGGCCTTTTTTCAGCAGTTTTGCCTAACATTCCTTGCCTTCTGGTTCTTACGACCATTTTTAATGCTGTTCCTCTTGATTCCAGTCTCGTTCTCCCGCTCTCGTACTTCCTTCCTTGTCAGTATTACCGATCGATCTGATACTTTTATTGCATCTTGAATTTTTTCCTCCCCCCTGCTGCCTCTCTGTTTTAGTCGCCACCTTTTTTGTCCCGCGTACTCTCTGTATCGCTGCATAGTCTCGGGAGGTCCTACGAACGATAATCCCCCCGTTTTTCCCCTCCCCCCCGTTTCTGTGGTCTTCTTCCAATAACCAATGAATGGCGTCACCTTAGCAGTTTGTTTGACCCCCCTCCCGCGACTTATACCCTCCCTCGATCCCGTACCCCAATTTCCCTGAGCCCGCCTTTCTCTGTGCATCTCTCAAGATTGCGTTGCTTTGGTAACCATGCGACTGACCTTTCTCTATTGTGTTCGTATCATCGACTTCTTCTCCTCCTCCGCTCTTATTCTGATGTTCTGCAGCTTTCTTCTTGCTCCGCGTAACTTTGACGTCTCCCTGCGTTCAACGAGTCCATCGTTGAGTTTCGCGGCTTGCTATCTTCCTACTTGTTCCCCAGTTCCTCCCCATGTTCTCTTTCTCTCCCTAGTGTGCAATAGTTGAACGCGGTGTTGCTTTCCGAATTCCCGTCTCTTTGGACACCTTTTTGTATTCTGCTCCGCGTCCTCTTCAAAGCCCCACTGAAATGCTTGCCACTATGCAATCTTCTCGGACTGCCTTTCCGAGCTTTTGTTGAACCCTGACCTACTGTACCCAGGTCCTGCGTGTCGCCTCGCGCTGCCCGGCGATGAGGAGTTTTCCCCGGCTTTTCTTCCTCCAAGTTTGATCGCGATTCTCTCTGGTCGTTAACCCATCTTCCTGCCGGGGCCCCGCGTAAAGCGTCGCTTTGGCCGCTGACTTTTCACTGGTATTGCTCTCCACACCTTTCGTAGTGCAAAGATCCCTCCCTCTCCCCTAAAGCATATTGTGACGGGTTCTTAGCATTACCGACCTCCTCCCTTTTTGAATACCAGCGGATGGTAATCGTCTGTTTTTAGTATGTATCAAGTGTGTACCTCTACCGCTGGTTGATCCTTTTTTTGCATAGACGGCGGTCTTTTTGCCGTCTTCAGTCTTTGTAGATTTCCCCCTCTCATGCCTTTTTCTTGACGTCCACCGCCTTGTGTTTGATTTTGACTGTGGAACGTTTTATCTTAAGAGAGGTTTTTTGTTTTCCTCGCGCTCGGATACCCTTCATTGCTATCTCACTCGTCGGTCCTTCCCGCTGACGTGTTTCATTCAGTTTTCGCCCCCTGACCTCTTGCAGTGCTGATCCTTTCGACCCCCTTCTGCTTTCTTTTTCCTTTTTGTGCGAAGTTCCCTTTTTTTGACGCATGGCTTGATTACTCTCAGACACGCCGTTAAGCTTCTGGAGCGGGCTTTTTTTTTTTTTTTTTTTTTTGCTTGCCGCGCTGTCGGGGCATCTTTCTTCCTTTCTTTTGATGCGGCTGTACTTTTCCCCTGTTTTGTCCCTCTCGTCCTCTTTATCGTTCTCAGCCCAGTTCCATCAAAGGCATTCTAGAGGGAATTCCCCTTCCTAGGCGCCTCCAGAGAGGGCGCCCACTTTTTTTGATTTTGGCAACATCCTTGGTGACATGGTCCCTGTCGTGCGTGCATTTTGAGGTCAACGATCATGACATCTCATCATCCTTTCCAGGTACTTTCCAAACTGTTGTGTTTTTTCCCTTCGATCTGCTTGGTTGACTTCCCTTTCCCTTCCCGCCGTCCCTCAACCGTTGCTGAGCCGTTTCAAACGCGGCGTTTTTTTTTTTTTTTGGCTTTTGTTGTCCCCTTCCCCTTTATATCTTTTCGCCCCTCTTTTTTCTCCCCTTTGTTCTCTCTTTTTTCTTTCGTTTTTTGCTTTTTTTTTGGTACGATCCGACCCTTTTTTTGGTCCTCCCCCTTCATAATCTTCAACCAGACTGCGATTTCCGCCGACAACCCCCCCTACGGCTTTAGGGCACCCCCTTCCCCGCGGCAATCTTCCCGGCGCTGTCCTTGTCTGTACTTTTGTTTTTATTTTCCCCTGTTTATTTTCCCGGCCCGCTGTGGATTTTCCAGGGGAGGTTTTTTTTCTTGTTTGTTTTCAACATGGACACCTATTTCTTCTTTTATCTCTCATTCCCTGTGAGGTTCTTTTCTCTTTCTGACGTTTTTTTTTTGACCTATGGGTTTAAGGTTCTTTTTACTCTCTCTTCCTCGTATTGATTTATCCCCCTGATCGATGTTTTTTTAAGCTTTTCTCGTTCCCTTTCCTTGGAGCGGTTTTGCCAATACTTATCGACGTTTTTTGGGGCTGATACAATTTTTAATACGCCCATCGGGGAATTTGACCTGTACTCCTGACTTGTTTTCGCGGTCCCCCCTTCTTGTTATTCCGTCTTCCTTCTAGGAGCCCTCCCGGCCACCTCTTGGTTTTATTTCCCCTTCTCCCTTCTACAGCTAGACCAACGCTTCTTTTCCTTCTTTTCCTCCCCCCCTTTTTCATCACATCCTCCCGTAACCCACGCAGCGAACACTTTCCGGGGAGGATATTATGCTTAACCCTTTTTAGGATCGCCTGACGTAATTTCCCACCGAGCGCAGCTTTAAGTATCAAAGCCTTTTCCCCCAAGGCCCCCCTCCTTGCCGCCGCGAAACCCACAGAAAGATGAAGGATCGTGTTCGGTCCCCCCCCCCCCCCCCCCCCCCCCCCCCCCCCTTGCTGGTTTCAACTCCTCTCTAACGTTCCTGCGCCTTCTTCTCACCCCCGAATTTTCCTGTCCCTGCCCCGGCCCCCCCCCAAACCCGGCTCTATTGACCAAGCTTGACGACTTTCTTTCCCCGCCGCAGCCCCTTCCCGACCCCGGACCCTTCTCCTTCGATGCCTCATTTTGCCCGAACAGCACGATTTTGGTGGTTCGTACCAAATCGAGCACGTCAGTTTGTTTAAGAACCTCGTCCTTTCTTTTTCGGTTTATGGCATTTTTTTCTGATGCCCCGTTCGTCTTTTCCGCGATAAAACCGCGTAGAATTCCCCCTCCTTCCCCTTCTATTCCTGAACATCCGCCCCCAGAAGGAAATGTTTGCTTTCTCCCCGGTTTTGGCAAACGCTCCGTGATTCTCCTTCAAGCGCTGCCCACCAAGTTTGTCTTCAATATCTCCTCGGATGTGATCGTCCATCGTCTTCTGATTCTCACTGCCAGCCTCCCTACCCCTATTTTGCCAATCACCCGGTCGGAAGTCCAGAGTCCCCCGCACTTCTTGAAATTTCTCCTGGTTTCCTTTTCTGAACCTCCCCCACGCCTTCCCGGTAGTTGAGTTAGCCTCCTCAGAATAATACCCCTTGTTTCGCCCGAGGCCACCGTTCATGCTACGATCCGCTGCCCCTGCCCCAAGCCTTCCCCGTTGCGTGTTTCGTTTCTCTTAATTTCAAGAAATGGCTGTTCCCAGCCGGTCCAGTAGACCACTGCCAGTCAGTCTGTATCCCAGGCTCTCACTCTGGTTCCTTGATCTCCCAGATGAACTCTTTCGTCCAGATGCCTCGGTCACATCGCGCAGTGTAGACATCGCTCCCAACTGCCTGTCCGAAAAATCCGTCATCCCCCACTTCGTGCCGGTTGTCCCCTGTTCCACCCCCGTTGCATGATGATTGACGATCTGCCCCCATGACTAAGCCCCAGTCCCATGCTTGCTCCCGTTTTTTTCCTCTTTATGAGCCCGAGATCCCGCCCGTACCCTCTTCCTCCCGATGTTCCACTCCGTTTGCGCATTGGATCCATTTTCCCTTCACCTCGG
>Ga0179593_1307292_pt1 | contig 12481 bp, 13 predicted proteins | sample CZODoug2_1_08_16_FD_185931 | JGI IMG/M metagenome (GOLD analysis project Ga0179593, IMG submission 185931) | Vadose zone soil fungal communities from Angelo Coast Range Reserve, California, USA - CZODoug2_1_08_16fungal (PacBio error correction) | ecosystem: Environmental > Terrestrial > Soil >... | reverse complement strand
TCTGCGGTCAATTTTCCCAGTTTTTTTTTTTTTTTTTTTTTCTTTTTTTCCCTTTTTTTTTTTTTTTTTTTTTTTTTTTTTGTTTTTTTTGTTTTTTTTTTTTTTCGTGTGTGAGTCTCTCCCTGTTTTTTCATCCCCCAACGAACGACGGTTTCACTTTTTCTCCTCACTTTCGCTTCCGTCCCTCTTTTCTCCCCCTCCCCGTGGTTTTCCCACATGAACACACACCTCCTAGCACGCAGGTAGAGATTACAACAGCCCCCAGTTTCTGAAGAGTAGCGGTTAGTTTCATCTCTTCTACTCACCCTTTCATTTTGCTGTTTTTTTTTGCTCGCATCAGTGCCTGAAGTCGTGAGGAGTGAGCCTGAGAATCAGAGAGACACACCCTTCCCTTTACCCCATCCCCCTCCTTGATTCGCCATTGTCCCCAACTCCTCTTAAAGAGGTCCCCTTCCTTACAGATGAACTGTAGCAACTAAGCCTGCTTGAATTTCGGCAGATTGTTCTTTACCTCCCCCTCCGCGTTCCCCGCGTTCATCCTCGTTTTCGTTCGGCCATTCTGCGCGCGTTAAAAGAATGCTTTCATCCGCCCCTCCCGGCGTCCCGCCCATCGCACCTTCCCTTCCTGTCTCACCGCCCTGTGATGCGATCCGAATGTTGAGTACATCTTCTTCTCAATGCCCCATCACGTGATGGCGATTTCTGAAAGTCCTCCAAGGTAAACCCTCTCTCTCCCCCTTTTCCTTTCCCCTTACGTTCGCCACTTCACCTCCCATGGGTCTTCCCCTGTCTCCTCCCCGTTCTTCTCGCCGAGTTTGTCGTTTCGTTCTCCAACTTTCAAGCTATGAAGTGAGGGCGTGCCGTTTGCCCAGGGGGTTTTAAGTAGCCCGGTCAGAAGACCTTCGCGGTTTTTCTCCTTACGATAGAAAAGCTCCCAATTCCGTTCCCCCGCGATCGCTTTTATTTCCGGAAGGAAGTAAGTTCTGAACCACTTTTTCCCCAGCATCACGGGTTTTCCCACCTTCTCCCCCTCCTCACTTCTTTACTGCGCTAGACTTCCTCCTCAATGCCGTCTTATCCCACGAGTGGTCTTTGACCAAGAGAGAGGCCAATCCGGCTTAAGAACTTTTTCCCAGGAAATTTACTCCCCGGAATACATTATGCGTCTATACTCTTCTTTCAGCTAGCTCTCTCGCCGGAAGGTATCCCCTGAATACCTCGATGTTTGAGAGAGATCCTTCCAGAGAGAATGCTTCCTTCTCTCGTGCTTATTCGCCGTAAAAACTCCCTTCCTTCCGCGTATGTCCGCACGTAATATTTTTCTCACGCTCCCTTTCCAAATCTATATTCCCCCCATGTACGACGAGATTTACTGGTTTAATGATCATTACCCTGGTGAGCTTTCTTGTGCCTTTTTCCTCTGTAGCCCGCTTTTCTCGGCCAACACGCTTTTTTCTCTCTGCCCGGTCCAAGCTCTAACTTAGGTGATCGGTCCCCTCAAGCGCCTTTGTTGGATGGATGTCGACCTTTCCACCAACAGGCCTTCTGTCTGAGGTACTCCCTTTGTTCCCATCACCCCTTGATCAGAATAACTGAGGATTTGCGCGTAGGATTTGATCTGACACCTCCCCTTGCCTTACCTTCTCTTTTCAGAAGTTTTTGCTTAGAAACTCCTCTGTCCCTGAGTAATTGTTTTAGCGGGAAAATCTCTATGTACGGACGATTTCCTTTCATATCCACTCCACATTCAGTTATTCTTCCGGTTTTTTCCGGCTTTTTTCTCCTGTTTGCACTCACAATATCGATGGTGGCTGATATGCTTGAAGGTCGCTCGGAACTTTTTTCCTCCGTGCCCTTCTCACCCTGCTCACGGCTTTTTTCATAGGCGAAGATTGTCCCTCCACCCGATGTAAACGTCTCTAAAGCTGTTTTTGTCTCTCCCCTTCCCCTGTCCGACCCCCTTTGTCCTTATTTTTCCTTACTCTTCTTCTCGTCCGCCCGCCCGCGTTTTTTGGGTGCCCCTTTCAGAAACCTTGCCAAAGATTTGGTCTCTGTCCGCTGGGGATTCCCTTTTCATCCATCTGCGTCTTCCTACTAACCTCCAATTTGCTCCCGAGGACCCCGGCGCAACTTCAACCCCTTTTGCACTTTACAGTAACCGCTTAGACTGACTGTGGTCGGTTTTTTCTATCCCGTGGCTACTTGTTGCGCGTGGTTTTCTTTTGCTTAAACACACCGTTCTCCCTACTTCCAGTGATGACCCCCTTCTTCAGCGTATGTGAATTAACGTTTTACTGCGTTCACGTCTGGAAGAGCTCTCTGTCCACTTTTTTGTTATTTTTGATTCTTCCTCCCCCCAACTTCCTTCTGCTGCCTATTTGTTCTATCCTGAGACCATAAGAGAAAATTTGGCTTCAGCTTGGACAACAAGTCACGAAGTGAACCCCAATAAGCTCAGACTTGGCTTTTCATTTGGCGCTCACGCCATTCCAAACACTCTTCTATGGCGAGCTCCTGCGACTGTTTGTGTCGCATAGACCGATCTTGAAGGCCGTTGCGTGCATCTGCCTCCCGGGTGGTTGATCCTTCCTGGGATCTTTTATATCCCAACAAGGTCAGGCTGGAAGAGTCGAGCGCCCCCCTTCATCGATCCCCCTTCTCGCTCTTTTCTCCCCTCCTTTTCTTAGTCTTTTTTTACCCGCGCGCACCTCCTCGCTTCTGGGAGAGAATACTAATGAACTTTCTCATGCAAGTTAATTCTATCGTTTCCTCCCCCCCTTTTGATTCTTTCCCCCCTTTCTTGATTCTCCCCCCCCATTTTTTGGAGAGAAACCTAGAGGAGAACTGTGTGCTTGGAGCCACGATTCCATTCCTTTTTTCTTACACTTCCTTTTTCCCCCTTTTCTTCTCGGCTGGATCTTCCTTCTGGGCACGCTGGGGTTTAGCGCGGTATTAGAGTCTCCACTTCATGTTGTGATGGAGCCCACTCTTACGGCACGGATCCTCCCCCCACTCCCTTGTGCTTTCCCTTCCACTCGTCGTCTTTCCGGTCCCATATTACGATTGGGTCACTTGGTATCATACGAAGAAGACCTTCAACAATTACCGCGTTTTTTTCTACCTCGTTCCTTCGTTTCTCTTTGTTGAGATCTCTGTATTAACCCGCCCCAGCTTGTGCACGGTTAGAGGTTGAGCGCTTATTCACGTTGGAAGTATTCCTTCAGATTTTCGTTTTCCCTTCCCTACCAACCCTGTCGTTTTGGTTCTTTTCACCCTCCCTCCGGTGTGTGTTCCTAGATACCCAACACTGTTCCAGTTAATCCCCCTTGCTGAAAATATTTTCCAGCCGCGTGATAAAGTCATCACCCCCCTTGACCCTTTCCCTCCCTCGCGCCTAGCCCCATTGATCCGGACCAGTTCTCCCCCCTCTCGCCCCATTTTCGTTCCGCGGTTTGTGTTTGCGGAGGAGAGTTTATACCAGGACATTGTGATAAGCACAGGTTTCGCCTCCCCGGAATGCCCTCTCGTTTTGCATCCTATTGTCCCAACTGATTTCTTTGCTAACTTTCTGTAGAGTTTTCGAAATACATTCCATGAAGGGGGAGAAGAATATTCACGAGCGCCACAGCGTTCTCGACAGGTCCAAGGCTCAAAGCCGAAAATCTCAGCCAGCTCCGTTCCCCCTCTCCTCCCTGTTTAAGCAGTCCTTTTCTCTCGAACGGGGACACCTACAAACCAATGCCAGCTGTTAGTCTCTTCATTCCAGCATTCTTTCTTTGGTTCTTTTTCTTTTGTTTCCCACCCATTTCTTTGAGCCCCACCCCCACCTGGTTGTCGCCTTTCAGAAATGGCTCCCCTTCCTCCCAATCTTCTTTTTCGAGCTCGTCCCGGACTCTTACCCCTCGCGTTTCATGTGATTACGAGCAAGCTCGGTCGTTACGAGTAGTCGTTTCCGACGTCCGCCAAAGTGCTGCGAAGCTTATCCTCCCCGCGTCTTTGATCTATTTCCTTTTTTTCACCACTTCTACTTTTGTCTCCCCAGATCCTCAGTACCCCCACCACTAAAAGCAATTGAGGCATCAAACACACGTCCCCTTAAGCCTGATGGCCAAATAGCGCTCCAACGTCTCAGTATTCCATAGCCCCGCCATCGCTCGTGATTTGTTTTGAAAACTCTTCCCGCCCCACTTGCACCTCTGCCTGCAGTACGATGGTTTATGTAGATTGGGCCACCCCCAATGTTCCAGGTTATCCCCCTGCATTTGATCGTCCCCTTATTCCCATAACCATGTTCCTTCCCCACCCAAGAATCCCTCCAAGTACTGTTAAACCTATATCTTCGAACGAGCTTTATTTAGCCTACATTTACCCCGTCATCTTTCGTATCCCCCATGCCTGATTTCCAGCACACCCTTTCCCTGTCGAACATACTTTTAGCTATTAGAACCGAGTTCAGGATGTCCCCGAATTAGAGGAAGTTCGTCTTATTGTGAAAAGGCAGTGTGCGTTTTGAAATAGATGAATTAGCCTTCTAGTTTCTTCTCCGTCTCTTGTTCGAAGTGCCCGCAGGAAGTTTTTACAGCCCCACTCCTTGGCCCCCAACGTCCTTTAATTTGATGTTGACCGCACTCCCAACAACTCTCTACGGGGCAGTCGCTACAGTAGACTTAATTTCCTGCCAGCACCATTTTCAGATCCCGGCTTCTCCAATCTTTATTATGCGCGCTGTGCCGCTTTAGACAAGCTGTCACTAGGAGGGATGGCCGTCATCGTTGCGCCCATGAGCGGTGCCCCCTCCTGGCGCGATTTCCCCGTGCACTTCTCCTTGTCCTCGGCCCCCCCCTCAGATCCTGCCCTCCCCCCTCTCCTCTTTTATTGTGTTTCGTCTAGTAATGAGGATTAAGATGCCAAACGGTCCCTACACCTGCTTTGGTTGCTTTTGGTCTTGCACCTAACCTTTCCCCCTCAAGTTCCTAGGAGCGTTCACTTGATTGTGTTTGCTGAACGGTAGAACCCAGGTAAAACACATTCCGCAGCACGAACCTTTCTCCTTCTATGGATTCCGTTCTCAACCTTCTCGCACGTCTACGGAAGGTCTTCGCCTTCTCGCGCATAAGGGGGGACCTATTGACGCCCGTGCCACCTAGTCGTTTTTTTCTCATGGCTATGAACCAGGATCCCCTTCGCGTTTCCTCTGAGCCAGCACCTACTAGTTCTAGTGAATGTTCTTGAAGTTGAACCCCCCCCATAGTTTTCCAGCAAATAGGACCCCCCTCAGGGACTCACTCCCCTTTTCTCCCTCTCATGCTTTTTTTGACCATATCCTCCCTCGTCCACCCCTCTGTTTTTCCATCGCTTTACCTCTAGCGTAGCAAACCTGCATCGGACAACCGAAGATTTTGGCCGCGCAACCATCTCCTCAGTGCCGCGCAGTGCGAGGTTGTAATTTCCCAATTACTCCTTTTTGGTTGATACTGACGGCCGTACGTCAGAAGGATGAGCTGCTCTTTCCCATGCGTCTTCTTAGCGCCCTCCTTCCGTATTGTGCACATTTTCTCATCAGAGTATCCTCCAGAAGTTTTACGAGCCATTCAATCGTGGTTCTCGAACTCCCTTCCCGGATCATCTTTTCTCGCCTAACCAGGTCTAGCATTATTGCTGATGATGTATCCAAGTGATTCCCCAACGAGTGTTTAGAACTGCTTCCACTCCCATTCCTTCCTCCTTGCTCTCTTTTCCCTGCCTTTTCGCTCCTGTTGGTCTTCTCATTGCTCTCCAACGCGTTATTTTTTGTTTGGTCCTTTTTTGGACAAAACCCCCATGGCTCTCCCCCTCGCCTAACCACTTCCTTTTCCTTTTGCGAGTCGGATTTTCGTCCCTCCCGTAAATACCTCGGCTCCCGGCAGAATCTTTATGTCCTCATATAAGGAGGTTCTTGCCTATTCAGTGCTCACCGAGTTTTTCCACGCTTTCTCTGTACCCTTGATGCTTTTTCGCCGAAATAATTTTCCGTGTGGTTGTGCCTCGAGCCTCCCCCCAGTCTTCCGAACCCTTGTCCACAACCGGTCCTGTTATGGTCCTGATATGTCGTCGTACTTTAGCTGCTGTTTTCGCCCTGGGATGCCATAGAGCTCTGTCCCCCCTAGTCCTTTCGCCGAGACGCTAACGCCCGTTCCGACCCCCTCCTGGAGAGACAACGGCTCCACTTTCTATGACTCTGCCCGTCCCTGAAGTCATTTCCTGTCCTTCCTCTCTTCTTTTCGGCTCCCCTCATTCCCTCTTGTTTCTGTCTGGTACTCAATTTCAAAGGCCCCCTCCAAGGGCCGGTGTCGCTTATGGACTCTGTCTGATCACTTGCAGCCCCCCCCACTGTCTACTCCCTCGCCCACTTACCGAATTCCCTCTATGGGTAAACAGTAAAGGTTTAGATTTCTCAACCCTCGAATAATTCTGTCCCCCTCTTCACCACTGTACCGGTCTCCCCCCTTACCTTTTTTCGCCGGTGGGTGGTGGTTTGAACCACCTTGTTGAGGTAATCCGGAGGAGTTAACGGCCTCTCGACCGTGCTGAACCGTTCTGCTGTTTTCTTCCTCCTGGAAAGCTATAGTTTTCGGGACGTACTGCTTTAGCCTCTCCCCCTCCGTCATTCTTCTCTTTTCTTGTTCTATTCCTTCCGGTGAGCCATTAACTTGACCAGATTGGAGGTTCTGAGGAAACACCCGCACCCACTAAGCTGTTGAAGCTGGGAGTTTTTCTTAGGCTTCCCCTTTATTTACCAATAGTATCCTTTTTGTGTAACCTCGAAGGTGTTTATGGCCATGAGTGGAGCATCCATGCCAGGTTCTTAGCATCTCCTCACGTTTGCTTGTCTTTTTCTTCCTCAGACTATGTTTTCGGTTTTCCCCGATACACCCGGTTTTAAGCGTGATTGCTGTACATCGTCACTATGATCTCTCGATCCCTCCCCTCAATTGCGTTGTTAGGTTGTCTTTTTTCCTCCCTTCACTCCTCGATATGCCGGCATCTTCAGCTTTGGAGCGCTAAAAGTCATTTGCCCGTTGTCCCATCTTACACCCGGTTTTTGTCATTACTACCTCTCCTTTTTTTGCCGGGTTCCCCTCTCTTCTCTCACTCATTCGAAACTCAATAGGCTTGTGAGCTGATTTGGCTTTGAGACTGAGTGGACCCTGCTTGTTGCTCCCTTGGCTATCTTCTTACTCATGCAGCGTTTAGTCTTAATATACTTCCGTTTTCTTACCTAACACTGTTGAGAGACACTCTTTACTTTTTTTGCATATTACTCCTTGACCAGTTCATCCACTCTTATACCCCCGCCCGAACTCATAACCCCCCTTCCCCTCTGGTGCCTCAGGGGAGAGTTCTTGTATATTAGACTCGTTCCGGTTCCCCCCCACACTGCGTCCCCCTCAAGTTTTCTTTTTTCACCCCCTCTTAATAGCCTTTCCTGTCACTTGTCAACTCTTCAGCCACTCTTTCCCCCTTTTCACTTCGTACCAACCATTTTAGGGTTTCCCCACCCCCTCATACTCTTGTTTTTGAATACCCCCAAATGTTGTTAGGGCCCGACAAATCTGAGTGCTTCACATTCCTTTTTCGTTCATACCTTCCCCCCATAGTGGACCCCCCTTTTCACTGCTTTTCGGCGTTGTTTGGGTCTTTTTTCACCAATCTCCGATTCCCGGCAAAAGCTCTGCCGATGTCCAACAACAGCGAGGCATGTTTTGCTCGGTCTGCGCTTGTTTTTTATCCCCTTCCTGGATGACCCAATTACTAAAAGCCCTTCTTTTTTCATCTATTCACTCAAAAGACGTTATTTCGTTGTTCAACCCTAAAAGTGGCCTTCTTTTTCTCTCCCCCATGTCCTTTTTCTCATCTATAAGCCGACTTAGCCCCCTCGGCCCACCCTTCCGTTCTTCTCCCTCCTCAAATCACCTAATTAAGAGAAGTGACATATGGAAGTATCCCTTTGGCTCGACGTGCAAGTGCCCCACCTTTAAGGGAACTTTCTTTCTGCCCCCCCCACGTTTTCAGCGTCCACTCCTTTCCCACGTCCACCCCATCCCCTTTTCTCGCTCCCCCCTTTGCATCGGATCCTTACATGTAGAGCGACTTCAGCCGATTCTTTCTGGTCGTCTCCGCGCGAAAAGTGATTCTCGGCGCTCTCGTCTGCGAAGGGCTCGCGACCTGCTGGCCACTGCCCCCAACCCTTTGTTCTCTCTCCTTCATTCCAATTGCCCCCCCAGAATACAAGACAGTGATCTTGGAACGCAACGGCCACTTTGCCTAGCTGGCCAATAGCGACTCCCCTTCGCTTCTTCTTTCTCCTCATCTCTCGCCCCCCTCTTTTAACCTGTTATCTCCCTTTGCCCAATCCGGCAAGTACGCGGGGGATTATGCGTGATGTCCACATCGCCCCTGGAAATATTTGTCTTCTTTTGCTCCTGCAGGACTCTCCAATATCTAGACTTTCCCTTTTCCCTTCATACCTCCTCCCCTGACCCGTCCTCCCGTTTTTCACCCTAGCTCTCTTCTCGGACCCAGAAGAAGGGACTACCACTTTTGCGCGTCCCCCTGTCGATGACGCCGTCCCTCCTATCCCTTTCCCCGCAAGTCGTGTTTTTCCCCCCCCCCCCCCTTCCAAGCCCCCCAAACCCCCGCGTTGCAAATTCCCGTCTACCCCCTTACAGTGTTTAGGAGGACAATTTCCCGGTTCCGTTTAAATATGGGCAACGGTTACGTTCCGGTTTTCCCTCTGTAGTTGTTTCTTCGTTCGCTGAGCCTGTGTGCCCAGTATCCGCCTCTTCATGAGGCCCCAACCTCGTCCCCCAACCTTCCCTGCCCTTACTTTTTGCCATAACTTCCACACCCCAGTCGTCCTCGTGGTCGGCGACGATAGTACTGCTTGTCCAAAGGCCGCTAATGCGTCCAGATTGTCTTTTTCCCTCCTTTGTCCTCTCTTTATCTCCCTCGTTTTCCCTCCGTGGCGTTCCTCCCTTTTTCCTCCCTTTTCGTTTTCACACTCCCTCTCTATGTATACCGGTCCGCCGGCCCCCCGCAGAGAAAGTTCCAGTCAGATCGGCCGCACCCTCTCCGTCGATTTACTTTCGTGCAACTCCTGCTGATAAATCTCTCAACACTTCAAATCCCCCCCAATGGTGGCTGGCGCTTTGCAACCGTAAACCTAATTCTCTCGCCGGTGTTCCCTGCCTGGAACGCAAGGAAGTCAACCCATTTTACTTCCTACACCTTTCCCTTCTTTATTACCGTTTTTCCAACCCCTCTTCCGCCCTTCTTGGATTTTCTATTTCCTAAAGGGGGTTTGAGTAGGGTCCCTCACCAATAGCTTTTTGAGATGGGTGATAGACCATCCAGATCCCCTTCCTCTTTGCAACCCGCCTACTGCAGCAGCTCCGGACTGTATTCTGAAGCATCTTGACCAATCTTTTTTTAACTGGAATACCCGAAATATGACTCCTTAATTCTTTTCGATCACTTTTCCACCACTCCTCCTTCGTAGCCCCCGATGTAATATCGCTGACCCCACTCTTCTTCTGCCCTCGGCTGACCCACTCGGAAAGCGTTTGGGTACTCTTTTTTCTCCTCCAGTTTGTAGCAAGAAATCGTCGTCCTATTCTTTACTAAGCATACTTTTTTTTTGTGATCGACTATCCTTCCTCCTCTAGGTTCTCTGCTTCGTCCGGTATGCTGCTAGCCCCTCCTACTCTTCCGAGTATTGCCGTACCTCCCGACGTGCTCATATTTTCGAGGAGCTTTTCAAGCGCCTATTACATTCTTGGTCTACTCCTCTCCCCTGCCTGGATTCCTGAGCTCACCTCGGTTCTCCTTTCGTGTGACTGAGCCCGTCGTTGACTTTGACCTTAAAAACCCAGATTTAATCGACTGCGGCCAAATTACAATATAATATTGTTTTTTTCCTCATCTTTTCAACTCCTCCTTGGCCCCTTATGTGCTCCCTTTTTCCATGTCTCCACTTCTATTCTTGGGCACATATACTTTTCCCTCACCCTGTCTCTCTTCGAAACCCCTTTCTTAGGCCTTCTGTAGTCTTTTCCTACCTGCAACCACTGCCTAGGCAAGACTACCCGTTTTCCCTCTTATGTCTCTTTAACCGGAGGTTCCGTCGGCAAAGTTGCGCCTTTCTTTTTTACCGACTCTCTGTGATGCTTTGTTTCCATCCCAAACTCCCATTTTACAGTGTGGGTCTCTCTTTCTCCACTAGGCCTCCACCATCCAATAAGCTCTCTTTTTTTGAGTGTTTCCATTCCCCTGATGACCGTGCAACGGAGCATCTCTCTTGCTGTTCACTCTTCGTAGTCCCCGCCCAGCTTGAAACACTCGGGCGGGTCATCGGAACGTGCTGGTCCCAGAACTTCCTCCCTCCTTTACCTTACCTGGCCTCCTTCTTCCTTGGACTTATTTGACTTTTTATGGGTCTCCACCAAAGGCAAGGACTTTTTCACGTAATTTTTTCATGCGGCCTAAATGGCTCCATCGCCCTCTCACCGAACTCGTTTTACTTTGAATAATATTTTTTTGAGCAAACCCGTCCCCCCTTTTGTTCTCTTGAACGACTCTGGCCACTTTCCTCCCTCCCACTGTTGCCCTTTATCGGCCCGTTTCCGTCCTCGTTGCGCGTTTTGGCTTTGCCGGGGACCCTGTGGTGTGTTATTTTCTCGGCAGGTATGCGCATGTCTTTTCCTGACAAAGGTCCCTGCGGTCTTTTCCCCGCTAGATCCTTTAAACGAGCGTCCCTTTGTAGCTTTTTCCCTGCTGCTTCCCACAGTTGCCCGCTTCTCTTCTCTTCGTTCCTTCAGATTACTCTTTCTTTCCTGGCCACACGACTAACCCAATAAGCGTATCCGGCGGCTGGGCCATGTTTCTTTCACTCTTTCCACCATCCGCAGCCCTATTTTCCCCCTGACCCTCGACGGTGCGTCGCTTATGGCAAGCGCGTTCGCTTAAGCTGACTAACGATGGGGGACCTCCTTTGCAAATTGCTTATTTCATCGAGCCCCCTTCTTTTCCTGCGTTCGTTCTTGCGTCAACGGTTCACGCCCGCCTCCGTAGCCCCCCTTTTGCTTAGCATAATGAAGAGGGTTAACTCCTTCTGATCTGCTGCTCACCAATGAACCGGCTCCCCCCTTCCTTCCTTTTTCTCTTGCCCTCCCCTATTTGAGTTCTTCGTCCACGGGTGACAGCTCAAAAGGTCGAGCCTAGAATCCGGGTTTTTTGTCTGTTTGGCACCCTGTTCGATATAATACCTCCTCGTAAACGGCCGATGTTAAATTAGGATGTTCTTCTTTGCTTGCTTTGCCGAACTTCTGGGGAGACGTCTTGCTGCTTCTTTATCTCTCACGTCCAATTCTTCTGATTTATATCTCAACTCTTCCTTCACCTAAGCCCCCATCCCCACCTGCGTCTGGACACCGCTCCTCTGCCTGCATCCCTCTGGCGTCCTAATTCCTGGTCTCACCTTATTAGACTTCAGCCAAAATGCCTGCGTTTTCTCCCTTTTTTCTCTTTGCGCCCTGTCCCCTTGTTCTGAGATGTCTTCTGTCTGAACCCCCTTTCCCATAGCAGACCCAAGTAGTTTGAAAGGTTAACGATTGAGAGCTTTATTTCCCGCTTGTGAAAGATTTAAGACCCTATATTTGCTTCCTTCCAAACCCATGTATTTCTATACTCTTCCATCATCCCTGTGGGTTTGTGATCTATCTACCCCCCCCTACGGTGTTTCGCGTTAATAAGCCCCCAAATCTAGAGGGATGAACCTCATTTGTTTTCATAAAGCTTAGTTGAAAAGTTCCCCAAATGCTTGTGCCTCCTTTTTTTTTTTCATCCCCATGACTCTCGGAACCACCTCCTGTCCCATCTCCCCCTCTGTCACCCGCCTTAGTCGTTTCTAACAGAGTGGATGACGTCAATTTTCTCCCTGCCCGTTCACTTCCCAGCTGAGTTTCCGCTATGCCTTCCAGCTCTGATTTCGGGTCCTAAACTGTTTTAACTATCAAATCCCTAAGGGATCGTTTAGCTCTCTCCAACTGCACTCGGCCTTTCAGTTCTCAAGACTCCCAAAATCTCTCCAGCCTCCGTTCCCTCCCTGCCCCCGTTTCCAGCTTCGATCCCTTTTGCCACCCAAATTCCCCTTTTTTTTCTAGTTTCTTGAAACCTTGAAAGTTTGATGCAGAATGGGACTTTCCGTACCAAAAAATCGGTTCGCCCCTCCCCGTCCTTAACTGTCATATGACCATTTTCCTTATCGATTTCGACCTTCGTAAGCTTTCTCGGCTCCGCCCCCTGTGAGAGAGATTAGGCGGGTAGCACCTTTGCTGATCCTACGTCTCCACCCCTTTTGTTTCCCCCTCTCCTTTTTCCTCCTCCGCATTACCAAGTATTTCCCAGCCCGTGATTCTCCCACGCCTGAAAAGAGCTTTGGAAA
>Ga0179593_1236619_pt1 | contig 12481 bp, 14 predicted proteins | sample CZODoug2_1_08_16_FD_185931 | JGI IMG/M metagenome (GOLD analysis project Ga0179593, IMG submission 185931) | Vadose zone soil fungal communities from Angelo Coast Range Reserve, California, USA - CZODoug2_1_08_16fungal (PacBio error correction) | ecosystem: Environmental > Terrestrial > Soil >... | reverse complement strand
TTCTGGCCTTTGTTTCCTCGTGATTTTTTTCCTTCACCCACCCTCCGCACCGTTCATTGCATGACCACACCCCTCACGGGCGGTACCCCCCTCTTTTTTTCCTCTTCCCTTGTGAACCCCCCAAGTCTTCTACCCACGGATCTCCACCCCCCCGCTCTCAATGTCATTCCTGTTTTTGGCAGGTATCCGGACTAACGACTTCACCAATCCCCTTCTCCTGGCCCCTGTCTTTTCTCTTATCCCTCTCTGATCCCCCCCTACGGATTGCCACGACGATTTTTGCTTTGTTTATTGGGTGGGATGTTATTTCCTCTTGGCCTTTTTAGCAGGCTTTCCGTTTTGGCTCCTCTTTTTTCTATTCTTTTCTCCCTGTGAGAAGCCCTTTTTTCCGTGTTTTTCCTTTGTCTACAGCCGAATGTTCTTGGACCAGCTAGGACTGCTTGCCTCGTCTTCCGATCAGGTCCCCTTCTTCCTGCGTCGTCCCCCTCCCCACCTTCTTGGCTTTTTTGGAATGAGGGTTTCAACCTTTTCCCCAAATGCAGGGCGCTGACCCACGCTGCTTTTTTCGGAATTTCCCCGCGTTCAACTACTTTTTCTTATTCTCTCCGGGTACATCCCTAAAAGGGTGATTCCTATCCTTTGGAGCTACCCTTTTCTTTGATTCTTGTTTTTCTTTTTTTTCCAAGTTTTGAACCTTTTTGATTCTTAGTACCCCGTGCAAACCTTTGCATCTTTCCCTCCGTTTCATTTCAGGCACCACATTGATGTCTTTTCCATTTTCACATTTCTTGCATGTCATTTCATTGATGACTGCCCCTTTTTCATAGGAAAGCTTGGCGCGAAGGTTGTAGTTCGTTCTCTGGACTTTCTGTTCCCCAGTATCTTTTTGATTCTCCCTTGTCCTTGCCTCCCGGGATGCTTTTTCTCCAGGTCCGTCAGATCCCTACTTGTATAGTACTTTTTTTAAGTCCCCTGATCAGGTAAAGTCGCCAGCTTAGTGCCAGGAGTGTTGCTTTTCTCGGCCTTCTTTGATGCTGTCCGAGTTTTTCTATTTATTCAAAAGCTTTTTTTTACTTTCGTGTTCAGGCGGCGAGGTTATTTTGCCGGTGTCTCCGTCTCGGCCCTTTCTTCTTTCCTCCTTCTCTTTGCATGTCCTTTTTCTTTTTTTCTGTCTGAGGTCTGTCTTTTGTTCCCCTGAGCGCCCTCAGATGCTCGCTTTGGAAAGCGTCTTTTGCCGTCCCCCCAAGCCTTTTCTTACGAGCCTTTCCTTCACTCATTCCCGTTAATTTTTTTCCTCACCCAGTCTTGCCGGACTCCCCCTTTCTAGCTTCAAACCTATCGTAGATCTCTTCTTCCTTTCATCAACCCCACAACCTTTTCCACCTTGGCTTTGCCGTTGGTCGACCGTCTCCCTAGCTTAACCGTCCGGCTCTTTCTTTTTTGCGAAAATCTTCTCGTTGGAATGTTTTTTTGACGCCCTCCACGCCAGGGGGTGTTCACCAACCAACTTCCAGACTGTTTGAACTGGGACCCGACACTCAGGTTATGTCGAGTTACCCTCCAGAACGCTTTTCGTTTCCCCTACCCCCTCTTCGCATCGAGGACCCCCTTCCTGCCCGGCGACGTGACCGGCTCAATATTGAAGTGGACCACCGTGTGGTAGTTCAATCCATTTCTCAGGTACATATATCCTTCTGGGCCACCTTTTTCTGCCTTTTAGATGTCCTCTTTTACTTCAGTCACTGCTCACCCCCTTCCCCTGACCTCGACACCACGACTCATCGAAGTGGAAATGTTAACTATCGACGCTCTTTTTAAGTTCCGCTTACTAAAATGACTCCTTTCTCTTCTTTTCCGTATTATCTTCTTCTCTCTCATCCACGAAGCCCTGATCTTATCTTTTCCTACCTTTCAATTTGGTTTTTGTTGTTTCCTTTCGTTTCGTTTGGATTTCTCTGATCAACTTAATCGGACCCGCTCTAACCTTTTAATTTCCTTTTCTATCGACGTTCATCTAAGCGTATCTCTAGGTCCACCGCACATTTGCAACGGCGAGTTTCTTCGCTTTGGCGATCTTCGACAAAACAAATTCCTGCCAATGAGATCCTTCTGCCCCTTCCCCCTCCTTCTTCTATTCTTTCCCTTCATTTGTTTGCTTTCATGACGTAGATCCTTAAGCCAGAGGTTTCCCCTTTTCGTACTATTTTGATGCCGCCGGGGGTTGTGTTTGTTGCTGGTCGTTTTGGGTTCCCCCTTACCGATGCCCTTTTTTCTTTTTTCTTGGTTCCCAGTGGTTCATGAGGCATGAAGGTTATTCTCTCCGTGGGTTACCGGCACACTCGTTGAGTGTCACGGTACCGAATCATCTTCATCTTTTCTGTTCCCCTGCAGTATCCTTTGTTCCTTTTCGATTTCAGCATAGTGCTCGTCGAACGAAGATCGTCGCAGAGGTGACGTTTTTGTGGGTTAGCGTATGACTTTTTCTCTCTCTACCCAGGTGTTAAGGCCCTTTCTCCTCGGGATCGTCTTCCCCCGGCCTCAGTGTCTCCCCAAGGATACCGATTAATAAATTCTCTGTGACCGCTAATAATATTTACGATACCTTCCTTCTCCCTGTGATAGCTATCATGATAGCATAGATCTCTTTCCCCCCAGCCCGTTTGACACTGCATCCCTCCCCCCTCAGGAAAACCACTCTTGTTCTTATTTTCCCAAAAGTCTGTTTGCCTCCCGGCGAATTCCCCCTCCCTCGCTCCATACGCCCGGCTGGTCTGACACGCCTTTCACCTCATTCCTTATGGCCTCAATCCACTCCCTCCCTGCCCCCCCAAGACCCTTTTCCTTGAAATTCGACGTGTCTTCCCCGAAAGGTAAGGCCGCACCCCACCAATTTCGATTGGGAGCGTTGACGTACGCTTCCCCCCTCTCCAGGGCTTTGCAGGAAGTCTTCAATCTCCCCCTACCGAATTCCGGGACTTTCTCTAACGTCCCCTTCGTCGCTCACCTTTTCCCCTCTGCTTAACTTTCGTGCATGTTAGCCAATCTCTGGATTTTCAAATATCAAGTTTTTAATTCACAGATTTTCTAATTGCACTTTCCGGTGTGTCCCCTCCCCTCCAAGGAAGGTCTGCCCCCCCCCCCCTCCCTCGCCAAGACGACTATATTTCCCGACTTCAGTTTTTTTAGTTGATGCTCCCCTTTCTCCCGAAAGGTCTTTTCTTCTACCTGGTTTCTCCCTTGCCCTGTTCATTTCGAGGGATCCCTGTCAGAGGTTTCTTCTTAAGCCTTGCTTCACCAGGACTCAACGAAGTGTCGCCCGCGATCCTTTACTGAGTCTCCCTTCTCCTCAACGGCCGCCCTTTTCCCCCCCCCGAGTAATTATTGATGTATTCCCCCCACCGCATTACATTTCTTTGCACCGGCCACCCCATAACACTCTCTCCCCCGCGGCCGCTTTCTTCCCCTTCATCGAACCCCCCCCGTGATGTCTCATCCCCCCCCTCGGCTTTTGTGGAGGAAACCACAATCCGTTCGCCTATATCTGATTTTGACGATGCTTATAGGAAGTTTATTTCTTTTTTGGGTTGTTAGGGGAGCCACACTGTCCTGATCCCCATTCGACTAAGACCACTTCTCCACTTCCTGAAGATCTCTCGTTTTTTGTCTTTTTTCTGCTGGGTGGGGTTTGTTTGTCGAGCATGTGGTGTCAGGCCTTGCTGTTAGGCAGGAGCGTTCGCTCTTTTGTTCCCTACTCACTATCCCTTACTTCCAGACGTGAGCTTCCCCTCTCCCGGCGAACCCTTTTTAACGGTTTCTGAGGCAAATGTAAGTTCGTAGCATGTTCAGTAACCCGACGACCATTCCCCACCGTCCACGTGGAAGGTTCTTTTCCCCACCCTGACATGAGTCTTCCTTACATATCCCTCCCCCTCTTTTCCTCTTTTCTGACGTGCCCCGGGCCGTCGGCGGAAACTATGAGACTATCGTTTTTCATCGGTCTAGTAAGTTTTGTGCGGACTTTTGGCGCATAGCGTTTCCGGAGTGGATAGCACCCCTTTACCATTCCTCTGGGAGATTTTTCTTAAGACTTTCTTTTCCCTGAAGAGATTTGCCCCTCTTCTGAGTCGCAAGCTGTCGCGTCTTGATGTCATCCCGTTCCAGCCTCTTTGGCATAGACAAGTTCGACTGACCTCCCCCTGTTTTAGCTAGGTGCCTCCCTCTAACTTTCCCCCATGTTCTCTTGTTTCCACCGCTTCTCTTCAAGTGCCTAATTTTTCCCATTCAGGACGTGATGTTTCTCCTTTTCCTTTCAATGAAAGCCTCTTCTTCTGGAATGCTCTTATATCCCCTATTCTTGGGACGCCCTCCTTTACGGAGTCACTTACTTCCATCTAGTTAGTCTGCCTATTTTCTCCGCAGTGTTTACGTCGCGGCCCAGCAGCCTACCTTTGCTTCTCACGGTAGAACTACATTTATGGTGATAACCGGTCGCAGTTGTTTTTTAGTTCCCATGGATACCGTTTCCGACCCCATAGATCCTTTTTTTTTCCCTCCCTTCCTTGTTGTTTTCTCTCGCTCTGGATTCACCTTATAACAATTTGTCAGTCTCTTTTCCCAGCCACCTTTGCACCTTTCACGCTTCTTTCTACGAGGCCATTTTCTTCGTTGGTTACTCTCCTCCTTTCCACCGCGCGCTGGACATTTGACTACTGTGAAGGTCGGTTCTTCCCGATCTGAGTCTTTTGCCTGGTCGGCGTTTTCCCCCCAAGATCGGCTTCTCTTCTCTCCCTTTCCATTTCCTCTATAGCCCATGACTACTGGTCGAGTTAAAGTTGCTTGCAATCCTTTTTTTTTCGCGCCTTTGTTTTCTTTTTTCTCTCTCTTGTTCCCGCCTCCATGTCATTAGTTTCTGAACCTCCCAAACCTGGATTTTCGATTTTAGTTTTTTTCCTACGGTTGAATTTTAGAAGATTCGATACGGGGACCGTCCAGGTAAAAGGTTTCTTCCCGCTCCCGCTTTTCTCTCCCCTCGGTCTTTGGTCTTCGGTCCAGTTTGAGAACCTTCGAGCGATCCCATTGCCCCGTGTGGATGCGCCCCTTTCACGATGGCCGATTCCCCCTTTTTCGCACTCTCGGACGCTCCCCGCATGTCACTGAAGATTAGGTGTAGGAGACGTGCTCCCATCCGAGATTTTTCATCTTTTGATTCTTGCCCCACAGGCCCTTTTTTTTTTCGGATGTATGTTCTCTTGCCTAAGGTATTTGTTTCCCATCCTAGCGCATTCCACTTTTTTTTAAGGTCTTGTATTCTGTCTTTTTTTGTGTCCGTCAATTATTCGTTCTTTCGGACCCGTTTTCTTTTAGCATTCCCCTTCCAAATTTTTTCGCATTTGTCTTTCCCGCCCATGATTTATGGCCTTCTGCTTATGAGTGCTTCTTTCTGAAATAGACGGATGCAAGACCTCCCCATGTGCCTGACCCCCACTACTGTGGTTTCCCGTTTCCTCTGAACTCGTGCCCCCCCTTAGTCAAAGGGGCACCTCGGATTAGGTTATTTTTCATCCGGTTGTTTTTTCTTATTCTCTCCTGGTGAATCACTTACCCTCAAGGAGATCTCAAATCCGGCTTTACCCCTATGCCTTTTTCTCTTTTTCGATAGCGATTTTTTTCTGGTTTTTTCCCCTCCCCCCGCTCTGAGATTTCCCTCTCCTTTGGACTTTTTTTCTTTTCTGTTTCACGTGGACCTCCCTCTGGAAGTGTTTCGCGTGTGGCCGTTCGTATTATACAGCACTTTTCATGTGCCCTTTTTTTTTTGACCCCCGGTTACTCTCCTTCTCTTTGCCATTTTCTTCTCGCTCTCATGATACCGGTACATGCCTTCTCTTCTTACCCCTCTTGAGAATGAGGGTGAGCTTTATTAAGTATCTTTCAGGGTCCTTTACTCTTTCTCGGAAAGTGGAAGCCAACTCCCGGTTTTTCGTTTTGATCGACGGTGGTAATACCTCCCATGCCTGCGTAGTAGGAGTCTTTCGCGCTTTGGCGTGGCGCTGTGTTTGGTCAAGATTGGAGGGATACACCGTGTGGCGAGTCTCATATTATTCACTTTGATGACCCACCTTTGTAAGGAGGTCCCCACCTCCCCCTGTTTTCCTGATGTTCTAGGACTGATTCACCCTGACAGGGGAGCACGAACGATTTTGTCTTATGGACCGTGTATTTTTTTTCCTTTTCGTGACTTTGGCCTTCATTTCCCCCTGGTAGTGTGCTTCCTTCCTTTATATTCCGAATGTATCCTCTTTTTTTCTTTCTGCCTGTACCTTTTTTTCAGTTCACGTTCTTGTCCCTTGCATGGCTTTCGAGTTTCGTTAAGTCGGCGTCTTTGGTTACCTGTGTCCCGCGCAGGATTTCGGCGTTCAGGGACCCTTGTCTTTCGATGTCCCCTGTCCCCCCCTCTGATCAGGTGATGCCCCTCCTTGCTTTTTGATAGGTTTCCTTAGTCGCGCTGTTACAGCGATATGTTATCAGATTTTCTTCTTAGTTGTATTTGCCTTCTTTTTTTGAGTATGTTTCTTCCCCCTCCTCAAGTCTTCCCCCCAGATCTTTTTGCAGATATATAGTGCATTTTCCCACACTGCCCGCCGACCGATAATAGTTCATCTCCTTCCAACCTTTTCTAGAATTCCTCTTTCCTTCTTTTCCTAAACCTCCGGCACCTCGTTTTCCCGAGGCATCTTCATGCACGCTTTCAACTCTTTCCCCTGTATCAATTCAGCCGTTGACATGCTTCTTTCGTAAGTCGTGTAGTTTTCGGGACGACGTACCTCCTTTCGCCTTCCCCCCCCTTCTCACTGCAACAAGAACCCCTTATTCCCTTCCTTACACTGTTCCCAGAAAACAATTCCTGGAATTCTTCGAGACGACAAGTCTTCGTGTAATGCTTTTTTTTTGCATGAGTAAGAACCTGCCCGACGCCTGCGGCGTCCCGTCAGCCCTGCAACAGGGACCGGAATTTCCTTCTTCTCCTGCATTTTCCCCGGTTGCTCCTTTTTTCTGTTCTTACGTTTTGATTTTTTTTTTATCTGCCAGATAAATACGAACCTACCCCCTACTCATCATCATTGGCAATGTTCTTTCTTCCCGACTTCTGAGGGTATGTGGACAGTCGCTATACCCCGCATTCCCTTTCGCTCGGTTTCTATTTTTCTGCCCGGAAGGCTTTTCATAAGCTCCCGTTGTTGGTTCGCGAGATTCCTTTCGTGGTCCTTATCTGCTCCCTCACTATAAGACTTCTTCCTCTCCATTTTTCATTGTGTGTATTGTTCTGTAGAGTTCTCATCTGCCGTAGAGTTTTGATCGACCTGGCACTGGCTGCTTTATGTCTCGGATTAGTATTTTTGTTTCCGATCCTGTACTCACACCCTTTTCCCTCTGATCCCTGAGCCACCTGCCCAATTCTTCTCTATTTTTTTCTTGTTTACTTGAGGTCATTTTTGTCTCCGACGCTTTTAAGCAGGTCCCCCTTCGTAGTAACGCGCTCTTGAGTTTTGTAGTTTCCTGAAACTAGCTTTTTTTAGTCTATTCTTTTCCTTATTTGTGGTACCTGGTCAGGAAATGTCCCATTTTTTTTTTGTGACATTCCTTTTGTTTGTAAAGGCCCCTCTTTCCGTTGACGGTAGCCCCCTCCCCTCTACCGAGGCACTTTCCCATGGGGCGTCCCTTCTTTAGTTTCGCGGGAATTTTCTTTTGCAGCGGGAGTTCCGTTTACTTGCTGCTCAGGGACCCTTTTTCTTTTTGGTTGTTTTCTTTTTCTCCCTACATTGGAAGACTCCCCTCCCTTTTTGCAACGTCTCTCACCTTGGGGATCCGTTTAGGGGGCAGTACTAAGTTCTCCCCCATGCTACCCTCCATTGTATTCAAGATTTTTCCTTTTATGACGTTTTGATTTGTTTCCGGATTACCTTCGATTTGATTTTTCTCTATCCTTCTGTTTATATCTTCTCGTTTTTCCCCCGCCCGACTTTCCCCCGTAACACCTGTCCTTTTCCATCACCGGATTCGTAGTAAGTAATAAGGCTTCCTTTGTCCGGCCTGCGAAGACCCCTGGCCCCGCTCCTCCGTCTCCCTCTTTGTCCTCATAGCCTCCTCGTCTTCCCTACTCCTGAACGATTTCTCATCCCTTAAACATCAGTTCACTTTACTGAGAAGTGGTCCGAACCGCATTTCCAGTTCCCATCGCACCGCGCTATTTCGACTTCCCTGATCCACGCCCTTCCTTTTCTGCAGTCCCAGGTTCCTCCCTACCTCTCCCCCCCGACGCTTTTCCCCCCTTCCGTCTAAATCCAACTCTTCCTGTTCTCTCTTTCCTTCATGTCGCATTTTAGTCAGGTAGTTTGGGCTCCTGGTAATATGTGTCTGACTCTCCTTTCTTTGTTTTCCTCCCACACCCCTTTTGTGGCCCCCATTCTTTGACAAAATTTTCAGTATTACGCCGATTGCCGCCGACGTATCGGTTCGTTGATTTTCCCCCCTATGATTTAACCCTCACCTCCGTTAGTCTTCCTGTCCGCGGCAGCTTTCCTCTTAATCCAATGCCTCTTCTGCCTTCCGCGGGCTCTCTGAGTGTCGCCGACGCTGCTGATGGAGCGGGTAACGGACGACCCCTTCCCTCCGCATTCGGATTCCCCCGTCAAACCCGCCTTTTCAACCCCTTCTTAATACCCGCAGACGTCAACATATCAACAGATTGCCCCTCGTACGCGTCTAACGGGCCCTTTTAACTGATTTCTTCAGTGCGGCTTTTGGGAGGAACACCCTCGTCTCTTCACTCTCTTATGAGTCTCTTGAATACCTTGCACCTTTCATTGCTTCGTTTTTGGATTTTCTCTTTCTCCTTAGTCGGATCCCCTGATCTACGACACCTCTCAAATTCATATAGTCTTTTTTTGTGAAGTTTTTTGAGTTTTTTTGGGTCCTGTCCTCGCCCCCTGGGCTCCTGTAGTGGTGTTAATTGCATTGCGTTCTTTTTCTTCTGTCCGTTCCCGATTCCCCACTCCTGAAGGCCATCGCTTCTTTTACAGAGCCGTCACTGTGTTTCGACTGTTTCCCGTAGAAGAGAGAGTAATTTCCCCCTTAACCTATCAGAACTTCCCCCTTTTCACATTTGAAGCTAGTCTGTCACCCGCCATTCCGTCGTCATCCCCTCATACGAGATCTGAAGGTCCACCCAGCGCGTGGCTTTAGCGTTAAAATTCAGTATCTTCCTTCCCTTTATTAGGTTCCCCCCTCTCCGTGAGTCCCTAGTTCTCTGTGAATCCCCTTCTCTGGTTGAACGACTTTATCAAGTGAAATGCTAGTATATGGCCGCTTTTTTAGTATCGTGGTACTCCCCTTCCGAATTCTTTTCGACCCTTCCCCCTCCTTTCATAAGTCGGTATCAGTAGTTTCGCCTCATTCCTCCCGTCCCCTATTTACCGTTAGACGCCTACGTTGATTTGCTCTGTGCCGATCCTTTTTTTCCCATGTGAGTTTTCCCCCTAGCGATGATTTTCATTGGAGGAGCTTCTTTTGATCTTACTCGCATCGTTCCTTCCCCGAGGTTGCCGGGAGCCTGAGCAGAGTTTAGATGTTTAGCCGAACGGTTTCTTGGTACCCCCTCTCAGTTGAGAGTTCAACCTGCACCCTGTCGTCCATTTTCAATCCTTCTCGAGCGGCAAAAGATCCAAATGGGTATTTCCAGAATCGTTTAAAAGCGTGAAGCATTCTCTATTCGCCTCCGTGTGGAGTAGGGGACTCACCTTCTAGATTTTTTCCTTTCCTTTAGTTCTGTTGTTGTTGCTATATCTCCGGAGCTCACGGATACAACCAGGCGGATGCCTCCGACAGCCAATTTTTTTTCCCGTTTTCTTACGCTGCTTTAGACTAGATTTCAGGGCTGCGAGGTTTTGTTCCCCCACCATTTCTATAGCTCTTTTCTTGCCTACAAGTTTTCCGGTAGGTGAGACCATTTTGATTCTGGCATTACTTGACTTTTTTTCGTCCACGATACGGGATCCTTCTCCTGCTCAAGGCACCCCCCCCGGTCCGTTTCTTTGCTGAGTTCAGGCGCTTCCGATAAGGCACTAGGTTCTGTCTTGTACTCCTTTTCCCTCGGGTTGTTCTCCACAACCTCTCCCCTGGTCACATTCTTTTCCCTGAAAAGGCTCCCCCCATGGTCTTCTTTAGTCTCTTTTCTTTTTGGGCTAGGGGTTACAAGTCGGACGATTCCGACGACTTTTTACCTGGGACCGCTTTCTTCCAGCTCCCCCCTTTTCTATCTCCGTCTCTTGATTTCCCTTTAGAGGCTACCACTGCGGCCGATATTTTGAATGTGGATGCTCCGCACTCCGTTCCTCATCTGACGAGTCACATTTCGCCACTTTCTCGTAAGCCTCTTATCGAAAGCCTTCTTTTTTCATGTCGCATCTCCTACTGAGTTCGTACTTTTTTACATTGCGGTTTCACAGACCAGCCAGGATGGCGGGACTTGGTTTTATCTGCAGCGGGTTTCTTTGGCAAGCACTCTCATCAACTGGGACTTGTCCTTTGTAGCTGCCGATAGATCAGACGTTTGTGTATTTGAATCCCCCCTGTACAAATGTTTAGAATTGTCGTTATCAATCTCCTTTTCTTCATTTCTCTTTTTTCTCTTTGGTAGATGTATCTTTACCCTCTCAGAAATAATTTCTTTCAATGTGGCACCAAACAGAACATGTTTCTCCCCATTGGTGTCCTCTTCACGTTTCCCCCACCATCAGAAAACCGGAGCCACCCCACCTCGATTTTATTTTTATTCGGTTTGTAGTAGAGGATAAGTTGACCCCTCTTCTCACACAACCCATACCCCTTGACCCTTGCCCTATTGAATGTTCTCTTTTCTATAGCCTGCAGGATTTGGGGTTCCTCCCTCGAGATGTCCCTGGTCTATTATTAGAGTGTGGCCGTGGGAACCGCGGGATTCGTGTCTTCTTAGGAGCTTTGGATTAAGATTTCTTTCCTTCTGTTTTTTGACTTTTTTCTCATTCTATTTTGGAACATGTCGGTCATTTTTCTTCGGCTCCCTCTTACTGATGTCCCCTTTTCCCGTCGGAGAAGGGTTCGTTCGCCTGAGGTTTTTCCTCTTATTTCATTCCTCCCATTCATGGGTTCCCTCTTCCGCGCTCTCCCCCCTCTTAAATGTTTGTGCTCGGAGGCCCCGACCCCATCATTAAATGCTGGATCGTTTTCTTCGGGCTGAGTTTTTTTTCACTACCTGGCCTTGTTATCCTTTCTCCTTTCTAGTTACAAACGGACACCGGTCGCGTTTCGCCCAGATGATGGCAGGAGCCTTATGATTTTTCCCCCACGCCCTTGAGCTCCTTTGGAATGCCTTCATTGCGACCAGGGGTCCCCTCACGAGGGTTGATTTTTGCCTTTTCCTTCCCTTCTTCTTGTTCGATTCCTCTATCCAGTTGGCTTTACAGAGCGTATTCCAGTTATGTACGCTTCTGCCCGATGTAGGATCGCAGGTTTTCTGTGAATGCTTTTCTTGTTCGGTAATTTCCTTTTTGCTTCCTTGCTGTCCGAGTTCCCTTCCCCCCCTTTTTGCTGGGTCCTCTCTTAGTGAGGCACAAGTTGGGTTTTTTCGAGGGATTCGATTTTGTGGGTCTTCCTCCCCCCCCCGATGCGGATCTTCCTCCTTTTTTTTTTCACTACGTGCTTCGAACATTTTGTCTTTTCCTTGTCAGGGTTTTCTGTCTGTCGTGTGTTTTTTATGATATCCCATTTTTATAGTATAAACTTGATAGGAAGGTTAGGTTCTGGACTCTTTTCCCAAGACTTCCCTGCCCTCTCTTTCTCCCTGATCGTGCTTTTTCGTTCAGCGTTTCCTCCGACGATACTGTCGATCCGTGTCCCCCGTCGTAGTTTGAGTCCCTCTCTCTTCTCTGTTCATCCCCCCCCGTCCCTTACGGCTCGATCATCGTAGTTCCGCGTCTTCTTAAACTACGGATGCGTGGCCTTGAGGCACGAGGTCCTCTTGTTATGGTCGTGGACGACCATTTCCACCGTCCGGCGATTTGGTTTAACACTTTGATAGGATCACCCCACTTTCCTTGACCTTCCCCCTGGGCCCCCTTTTCCACCCAGGTTTTTCCTTAGAGGTCCCTACAATGATACTTTTCCGTAAACCCTTCCCCTCCGGCGTTTCTCAGGACGTCTCATTCCGGCGGTTCAGTATGTGACCGAAAATTCGGAACTTAATTCTTTCCCCCTGTTGACGGTTTCCTCCCTCTCCCGTTTTGACGTTGTTGCTTTTTCCCCCCTGCAAAAAAACAGCTTTTTTCCCCCCCCTACTTTCCCGTGAGCCGTGTTTAGGTAGGTGATTTCGTCGATGACGTCTTTTCCCACGGTAATGACCCTGTTCTTTGTTCGTTTCTGCGTGTCTGGCGTCTTAACTGCCCTCTCT
>Ga0179593_1628519_pt1 | contig 12482 bp, 19 predicted proteins | sample CZODoug2_1_08_16_FD_185931 | JGI IMG/M metagenome (GOLD analysis project Ga0179593, IMG submission 185931) | Vadose zone soil fungal communities from Angelo Coast Range Reserve, California, USA - CZODoug2_1_08_16fungal (PacBio error correction) | ecosystem: Environmental > Terrestrial > Soil >... | reverse complement strand
TCGTTCTTTTATTCGGAATAAGAGGCGATTTTTTGGTCCTTTTCTTTCCCCCGTTTGGATGGTAGTCCTCTCTTTAGTGGAGGGAGGCCTTTCGCCCTCCTTTCCTTTTCCACCTTCTGAAAGGAAAATCCTTTAGATAGGAGATTTTCCCTTTGGTCTTCCTCTCTTCCTTTGATAGTCGGCCACTCATTTTCAATTTTTCCTTCCTCCTCTTGTTCCGAGATATCGACACCCCTCTTCACCTCCCTTGATAAGCCCTCGCCCTGGCTCTTTCCCTTAGTACTTTGCTTGTTTCCTTGGAGGATAGACGAGCTATCCGTCGAAACGAGATCGGCCTCCTTGAACGTCCATCTTTTCATCTCTTTTCTCTGAGAGAGGTACCTTTTTATCCCTTTTCCTCGAAGGAGAGGTGTTCGGCTCTTCCCTTCATCCTGGAAGAAAGCTTTTCTTTAAGAAAGACCCGCCCCTCCTGACGTTAAGAAAGAGTCGCTCTCCCCTTAAGGTGCGAACTTTACCTCCTACGGAGACTCTCCGCCCCACCTCGAGGCTGAAGAAATGTATTCCCCCTTTCCCCCCCTTCCGAAAGAGAATGACCCCTTCTTTTACTCTGAGCGATCCTCGTCTTCTTTTGTCTTTCCCTTTTCTTTTTTCGTTCTTCTTCGCGCGCAACGATTGGAGTTTTTCCTTTTTTCGTTTCGAAGGTGAGCTCCTTTTCCCTTTCCCACTGGGGGGAATACCCGTCCTTCCTGTACTTCTATTTCCCAGATAAAAAGTGATGTTCTTTCTCTGTTCGCAGAATGGAGCAAGGCGCGTCTTTTTCTCTGCGTGTTCTCTCCCCTTGTCCTTTTTTGAGAGGGGGCTTTTTCTCTTATCAGAGCTGGAAGCATCTTTTTCTTTTCCAAAGGAGTAAGCTTCTTTTGTGAATGCAGTGAGGCCGTTTCCTGTCTCCCTACAAAAATTTTTTCTTTTTTTTTTTTTTTTCTTTTTGGTCGCCTGCTCCTTTCTTCTCCTAAAAATTTTTTTCTTTTCCCAAATATACGTCGGGTGACCCCCTCGTGCCTCTCCCCCTTTCCCTTACATAAGGGCTTTTCTCCTCCCAGACGGAGCGCCCCTTTTCTATTATTCCCTTTCCCCCCTTCCCCTTTTTCTTCTTTAAGTAGAGAAATAGAAGCCCGAGCTTTCCCCCCCTCACTTTGATGGAGCGTGTCGAGGCTGGGTCTTCCAAGGTTGTATTCAAGACCTCCATTCTCCGTTCTCTTAGGAAGATGAGAGCTTCTTTCCCACTCCGTCGACTTACGCAGTCCTCCGTCCCCCCCGCTCTTTCCTGAGCTGACTTTTCTTTTTCTTTTTTTCGTTTTGCGTAGTAAGGAAACATTTTTTTTTCTCTCTCAAACCCATGTGAAACAGCGCGGCTTCCTCTGACACTCATCTCCTCTTTTTTCCTCTTTGAGGCAGGAGAAAATTAACGCTCCCCCCCCTTTTCCCTTCTCGCTTAGCGGTGGCGGAGGCCCTTTCCTCCTCTTTTTTCCCGTTCTTAGCGAGAAAAGGTTCCTCCCCCCCCTCCTTTGCGAATTGAACGCTCTTCTTACCACCTTCTTTTTCCCTCTCCGAAAGATTATTTGTTCCCTTCTTTTTAAATAAAGTTTCTTTTAGCATTTCCATTTCTTTTGTCTTTTTTTCTCTGAAAGGGAAGGCTCCCTCTTTTTCCCCTCTCCCCTAGGATTCTTCTATCTTTTCCCCCCATGGTAGTAGTGGAGTTTTTTCTTCCCATTTTCAGAGTGGTTTCCCCGGTATCTTCTCCCTTGAGCGATTTTTTTTTTTCCCTTCTCCCTCCAGGCCGACTGTCACTCCCCCCCCTTTTTTCTACGAAAAGAAGGTCACTCGTCTGTCTTCTCCACGACACCGAACAGGCCGTTTTGCCCCCCGCCTCATCAACCATTCCTACATCAACTTTTTCCATTACTTCCTCAGAAGAGATGAAGTAGGTTTCCCCACCCCATAAGTTGTTGTTGTTGTATCTCTTTTTCCTCGACCCAAAGATCCGTTCCGACTGCCTCCCTCCTCCTTTCAAATGTAGAAAGCTGAGCTTCCCCCCTTCATGGTTCGGGTCTATTCCCTCTTCTTTCTCCTGAGGTGAGTAAATTCCCCCTTTCTTTCTTTGATGTAACGATGTCTTGACAATTCCCGACTTTTCCCCCCCCTCTCTCTTTTGTCTGAGGACGCAAGAGGCCGCTACTTCGAAGTCCCAAACTCTTTTAGAAGTGACCCGCAAGACGAAAAATCGACTGCGTTTTTTTCTTCCTCCTCAAGAGAAATGCTTTCCTGTCCCCCCTCTCCTGGGTACGGCATTCTCACATAAGAATTCTTTTCTCTACGAGAGCGGCCTTCTTTCCCCTCCCTCCCCACCCCCCCCCCTGGAGGTAGGTTCCCCTTTCCCTTTTCTTCTTACTTTCAAAGCGAGCTTTCACTTTCTTTCTTCTCCTCCCGTTAGAGGCTCCTCCTCTCTTTACTGACCGCGGCCCCCCTCCTAAGCTCCCCCTTTCCTTCTTTCCTCCTTTCGCGGAAATGGCGACTGCCTTTCTCCCCTTTCTTTTAACGTCTGTTGCAAATTCTCTTTTTTTTCCTGGCACCCATTCTTTTCCCTCCCTTCCCCCCCCATGTCCTCTCCCTTCCCCCCCCGTAAAACACACGTCACCTCCTGCGATTCTTTTTGAACAACCTTTATTCCTTGAGGTACGGAGTTTCTTGTTTTCCCCTTTCCGCGAGTAGAGAAGCTCTACACAAGTTCGGACTATGATTCCTCTCCTTTTTCGTAAACGAGCCGCCCTTCTCCCCTTCCCGTTAAGTTTTGATATGTGTTGCACTTCGCCATCTCTCCCCTCCCTCCCAATAAGCATCGAGACTTTCCCCCCCTCTTTGCAAAGCAGGCTTTTTTTCTCCCTCGCCCCTCTGTGGGGAGAATGAGAACTTCTTCCTCTTATTCTCCTGCTACGTCGCTTCAGGATTTCCCTTCTTCTCTTTCTTCCCCGATGCGCCGGGGAAGATCGTCTTCTCCTTTTCCGTCGATGATGCTCTCGCCCACCCCCTCGTCATTCCCCTCTTCCTACAAAAGAAAATCAGCTTTTGTGGGATGTTCGCAACCAAAAGGAGGCGGCCCCCCCCGGAAGAGAACGACACCCGCCCCACAGTTGTGGTTGTTTTGCAAAGATCTTATTTCCCCGCAAATTTTTTTTAGCCTTTCTTTTTTTTCCTTCCATACATTAAGAATCTTCTTTTCCCTTAATGGCAGGGTAACTTGTGCCTCCAGTTGTTAGAGGAAAACCCCTTTTTCGGTTTCACCGGTCTCCTCGAAAAAAGGCTGAGGACCGCTGTTGCCGGAGACTCTCGGAGAGAGTTCTGCGCAATTATTCCGCCCGAAGTGTCCCGCCCACCAAAAGACGCGCTAATCTGGAAACATTTCATTTCCATAGATGGAGGAAATTTTTATCGTGTTCACTTTCTTCTTTCTATGGGAAAGGGGACTCCTCTTTTCCCCCCTACGTTACCGTGTTTAACCTGTCTAACGTAGAAGTCTCCTTCCCCTTTTTCTTACAGACCGAAGAAGATTTTTCCCTCCTACTGTCCCCTTTTTTACCCTATTTACGGGAGGAAGAAAAGAGTTCCCTTCTCTTACCGAGGTAGTAAAGGCTCCTCAGAACATTCTCTCCGTCTCTTTTTTTCCCCCCCCCCCCTTATCCAAGAGGCAGATCCCCTTCCTTCGTTCCTCTTTAGGAAGCGTTGCGTTTTTCTTTCATTGGACCTTAGTTTTTTCCCCTTCCCGCAAAAGAGGAGCCCTTTTTTTCCCTTGGTGCTCTTCAGTCCCGCCTCCCCTTCTCGTAGAGATTTCCCTTGTGTAACGACTGCGCGGCCTCCCGCTCTTCTCTTCGAGCAGCGTGATTTTCCCTCCTGGATCTCCTCGGCGCTCCCCGTTCTCGGAAAGATTCCTGGGTTGATGTACTTACCTCCTCTCCCGTCAAGCGAGTCCTTTCCCCTTTCATTCTGGAAGAAGTGGAAATCAGCCTGCTAATTCTCCTTTCTGAGAGTGGACCCCCCTGTTGAGAGAGATTCACCAGATCGTCTTATCTAAAGGAAATTAAGTTGGCATGGTAGTGATTTTTTCCTTTTTTGGGGGTTGGTGTTTTTTTTTTTTTGTGGGGGGGGTTTTTTTTTTTTTTCTTTCTTCTTTTTTTTTTTTTTTTTTGGGGCATTCCCTTTTCCTCCCCCGTTTACTCCCCCCCTTTTTCCCTCCCTGTTACGGAGAAGAGAGCCTCCCCCTCTCCCTTTCTACGCGATTGAGGCCGATCTTCCCACTCTTTTTTCTTTTTTACGGGCGCAGCGTTCTTTTCCCTTTTTGCGAGCATCTGTCTCCCCAGCACTTTTCCTTTTTTCGGGAGGAAATTAGTCACCTTTCCCTTCTCTTCTCACGAAAAGAATTCCTCTACCTCGCGCTCCCATTTTCCCTCTCCGAAGATTTTCTTTCTCTCTAGTAAAGATGCGTTCCTTCCGCGCCCCGTTTCTTTCCTCCCCCTTTCCTTCCAGATATTCTTTTTTTTATCGAGATAGTAGTAGGATACCTTCACTACTTTTCTCAGTTAATAAAGTGAAGGTTTTCTTTTTCTTTTTCGAAGAAGGAGCCGGCTCGATCTTTCTCCCTCCTTCTTCTCTCGTTTAATGGAAGACCCATTTCTCCATCCCTGATGGGGAACGTTTTAAGATCTTCTCTTCGTTGGGAGTTCGCTTTTTTTTTAGAAGGCGTAGCAGCGACACTATTTTCTCCTCTCCTTATCTTTTTCCTAGGCTCGACGTGAGCGCTCCTTCCCCCCCGGGGGGATAGACCCGTCCCCCCAGAGTACGGTTCCCCTTCCAGGGAATCTTCCCCACCCCTACTTCTTGAAGTTAGGAGCTTGTTACTACGTTCACCCCCCTACCTGAAGACCCCTCCTACTCGTCCATGGAACGGATGCATGCTCCCCTTTCCCCAACAGACCCCCTTTGTTCCCGCGGCGCTTTTTGTAGTGGGATAGAGTCACGTTTTTTTCCTTCCTTTCGCACAAGGCCCTTTTTGTGTGAAATTGTCTGTATTTTCTTTTTTTTCTGCAGATAGAGTTTTTTCCTTTCCTTACGCGTTTCTTATTCCCTTCTCCCCCGAGATAGACTAGTGAGCCCCATCTTCCTTTTTTTTCTTCTCACGGGTCGAGCGGACTTTATCCTTTTTCCTGAAAAATCCTCTTTAAAAGGGAAATACGGTCGTTCTTTTCCCATATTTTTATTTCTTCCTTTTCTCTTTATGGTTATTAAGTGTGGTAAGTGCGTTCCTTCTCTCCTAGTCACATGAGAACCCTTGTCGGCCCTCCTATTTTTCGAGGTTACGTTCTTTTTTCCTTAACGATCGTAGACGTTTCCTTTCTCGTCATCTCCTCTAGATGAAGTTCCTTTCCCCCCTTTTCGCTTACGCCGCCTCCCTCAGGATTCTTCTATCTTCCCTTTTCCTCTTTTTCTCAGTTGTGGCGAGAGTTCTCTTTCTTTTTCCTTCTCCCCTCCTCGAAAAACGGATGTGAACTTCTTTCTAAGTTTTGTACCCCTTTCCCTTCTCTTTTTTTCTAGAAGGGAGGAGGAATTCTCCCCCCTCCCTCCTTTATCGTTTTCCCCTCGAGTGTGGATTTTTCACCCTTTCTTGGTTAAGAGGTAAGTCCCCTTTCCTTTTACACGTAGGAGAAGCGAAAGTCCCCATTTCACCTCTCTTTCCTTTTTCTTTTCAATAAATTAGCCTAATTTTTCCCATTCTCGATTATTGGATAGCCTCAGTTACTTTTATAATCCTTTTTTTTTCCCCTTGAAGAAGTAGAATATCTCTCTTTCTACTTCGAGTCGCGTTTTTCAAACTTCTATTTCTTTTCAGGATCCACCATTTCTTCTTGCCTACTTGACTAGTGCCGCCCTCGCCCCCGAGACGCTTCCTCCTGAAGAAGGCGCTCCGCCTCCTTTTTCAGAAATAGTTTGACTCTAATTTCACCATCCTTCCCCTTTTCAGGTGAGAAGGAAACGACCCTTTCCAGGCAGTGATGCGATAATTCCTTTTATCCCCACCTTCTTCCGAAGAGGGGAAGTAGAGCCCCTTTTTTCCTTCCTCAGTTTGCCATATATATAGTTTAATCCTAATCCTCTCTCCTCGAACCCAAGATCCCTTTTTTCCTTTTTCTTCTCGGAGGCTAAAGATCGCCCCTTCTTCCCTCTTTCGCTTATGTAAAACCTTTTTTAGAAGAAAACGTTAAGAGCACCTAGAACACGCCTTTTCCCTTGTAATGAAAGTTCTTTGTCCTCTCTCCCCCCAACGTTCCTGCGGTTCCCCTTCATGATTTCTATTCCCCCCCCTTTTCGCTAAGTAAAGAACAAATCCTCCTCTTCCAGTAGTTAATGGCCTCGCCGCCACGCCCCCCCCCCCTTTTTAGAAAAGGGATCCCCCTTCATACCGAGAATAGTAATCCTGTCTGCTACGTCCGTGTAGAGACTTTTCCCCCTCCTGTCTTCTACGAAGTTCAATGCTTCCCCCTTACGAGAAAAATCCTTTTGGTACGTTTCTACTCCTTCCCCGAGGAGATCGCCTTCCACTTCTGCAAGGCAGAAGTCAAGCTTTTTGGCTTCCTACTTCTTTCTTAGATTTTCTTCGGAACCCGCTGGCCTCCTTCCCTTCCATGCTCCGCTTCTCCTGGCGGAATGGGCCGCTTCTCTCCTTCCATCTCGTAAAGCGCTGTTTTTTTCCCACCCTCTTTTCTCTCTTTGCCTTACCAATGGAAGAGAAAACTCCTTCCCCCCTTCCCCCCTTTCTAGGCAGATCTGAGATCTTACCTGAGCTTTCTTTTTAAGAGTACTCTAGTGGCCATTTTTTGTAGTCCCTCCTCTTTTCCCTTCCCTTTCTTCAATGATGATTCCTTTTCCAAGTAACAGGCCAGCCGGTCTTACGCTCCCCCTTTTCTTAATAGGGCTCTTTGCTCGACGTGAAAAGAAATGACCCCCTCCAATAGATTTGCGTTTACGTCCCTTTTCATAGGAGCAGAAGTCGTGGTTCCCCTTTTTTGTCGAATGAGAACTGGGCCTCTTTCGAGCTTACCCTTTCCGAAGAATTAAACAGAAGAGCTTTCACCTTTCTTGGTCGGCGCCCGACTTTTTTTTTGCCTTTCCCCCCGCTGAAGGAGCAGCCCCCCTTTCCCCTTTCCCTTCACAACACGAAACTCAGAGGAGTTGGTCATCCACTCCCCTTTCTTTCAAGATAGAAAAGCTTTCCCTCCCCCCTCCCTCCCAAAGGAAAGGGATTTGCTATCAATGCTGGCCGCCTATGAAAGAAGTTTTTTTTTCCTCCCGGAGGAGAGCTGACGCCGAACTTTGGAGAGTAAATTCATTTCTCTCCTTTTTATTTGTGGATGACCCGTTTCCCCCCTTTTTGGTGGAGAGCACCTCTCTTTCTTCCCTCCACCTAGATATACCCAGGATAATCTTCCTTCCTCCCCGAAGAAAGAGACACCCCTCCCCCCCGTGGTCACTCCAAAGTCCCTCTTTTCTTTTTTCTTTTACCCCGGGTCCCCCCCCCCTTTTTTTCCTTCTTTCGCCGGAAGAGAGCAGATGTCCTTTTTTTTCCCCCTTGGAAGGGAGACTTTCCCTCCCCCCCTCTCTCTGCACCGGCACGTTATACCTTCTCCCTTTTATGAGCAGAGTCGTCCCACCTTTCTCTCTCTCTGGATGCAAAAGTCCGGGCTTCATTATTCCTTTTTTATGAGAAAGAGAGCCTTTTTTTCCTTTCTCCCCCTCCTTCCACTCATAATTTAACTCGAGCGAGCCCTTTGTCACTTTTCTCCCCCTTCCCAGAGTCTTTTCTTTCCCTTCTCTTCAAGTCGTGCGACTTTCCTTCTGGTGTCACCCTCTTTCCTTACGCCACGAAAAAGAGGGAGACGGGCGTCTTTTCCTTCTTTTCTTAGATAGAAACGGCGCACCAATTTCTCCGTCTTCCCTTCCCCTTTCACTTTTAAGGGACGAAATGAAGCGAAAACTTCTTCCCCCAGAGTCCCCCTTTTTCCCCCCTTTGTCGAAGAGTGACTCTTTCCCCCTCTGCAGCCTTCCGTGGGCTTTTCCCTCCTTGTTTTCGTATTTCCTTTTTCTTTTCTTTTTCCTCCCCAACGATTTCCAAGTCCCACCCTTCTTTTCTTGGAAATGAAAACAAGCTTCCCTTTTTTTTTTTTACGAATAGACGAAAGTCCTTTTATCTCTTTTTTTGTTGTGAGAGATATTTCCCCCCCTTTCTTTCTTTTTTCCCTCCGGCAGGCAGATGGAAAGTTTCCCTGTTACTCTCTTACCTTTTTTTTTTTTTCCCAGGCAATAGGGTCTTTCTCCTTTCCTCGGAGATAACCACGACACGATTTCGAGGACTCTTCTTTTTTTCTCAGCGATGAGGAAGAGCGTTCCCCCCTTTCCCCCTCCTGGGGGAGGATTTCCTTCAATACTTTTTCCTTCTCTAGAAGGTGAGATACATAACCCCTCCCCCCCCTACTTCTTTCTAATCTGGGGAAGGGCTTTCTCTTTCACCGACCGTTCGTTTCCTTTCAGAAGAAACAACTCTTCCTTCTCCACCCTCGATAGGAAGTGGGGATCCTTTTTCTTTGAAGTCTTCTCCTCTCTTTCTTCTTCGTTCCGTGACTCCCCTCCCTCCTGTACGGAGCGTGTCTCCTTCTTCCTTCCCTTTTTTTTTTTGCCAGCGCTCTTCCCCCTTCCGACCGACACATCAGTTCTCCTCCTTCCCCCCCCTGTGTGCGAAGTAGTGATCTTTTTTCCCCCTTCCCCCCTGTGCACAACCGCGAGGTGAAACAGCTTCCTTTCCTCTCTCCTCCCAATAGATGACTCCTCTTTTCTTTTTTCCCCCCTCGGTAGATGAGCCCTCTTTTCTCAGATCTTTTTTTTTTTCCTGGAGTCTTTTTTTTTCCTCTCCTGCTCGCGCACTCCGTCTTGCTTTCTCCTCTGGGTTAGAGTCTCCTGTTCTTTCCACAGACGGCCGGACTGTCCCTGTTTTTCCCCCAAAGGAGAAGGGAACCTTCTCCCTTTCCCATTAATTTTTCCCCCTTTAGTTAGACATCTTTTTCCTTCTCTCAAGAGGGTCTTTGTGAAGGGAGTTCGAAGAATCAGATTTTTGGACTTTTTGGAGGATCCGTATTTTGGAAAGACTCTTCTTTTTCTTCCCCCTTCCCAGCAAGGAGTAAGATGCTTTTTTTTTTTTCCTTCCGGAGGAAGGGCCGACTCTTTTTTTCTGGCGGAGATTTCCCTCTTCCAGGCCAGTCAGGGCGCTAGACTCTTTTCCCCATAGAAGTAGTTTCCCTTGGAAAGGGTACGATTCTGCTTTGCCTCCTTTTCTTCAACGGAAATACGGGCTCTTTCTCCTCTTTTTTCTCCTTGCTTGCAAAGAGTTGGCTCTTCTGTGTTTTTCCCTCTCCTCAGCCATAGAAGCCCTCTTTTCACCCTCCCCGTGTGAGGCGCGAGTTTCCCTTCCTTAAAGAATAGTCCCTTCTTTTCCCCTCCCCTGGTTATTAGGAAAGCTGCTCTTCTTAACACTCTACCCTTCCTCCCTCGTCAATACACTCTCCCTTCCTCTGCCCCCATTAGAGCGAGAGCGGCCTGCCTTTTTTGTTCCTCTTTCCTTTTCCTCCCCCTTCACGCGATCGACAAAAGATTTGTGAACAGCTCCTCCCTACAAGCCCCTTTTTTTCCCCCCCGGGTGAGAAGGAGAAAATCCTCTTCTTGTTTTTCCCTTTCGCGACGGTCTTTGTTAACTCTCTCTTTTATTAATGTTTCTCTCTTCTCCTCCCTTTACGGACATTCTCCCCCACCCTGACCTTCCCTCTTTTCAATAAATTAGAGAGAGCTTTCCTCTCCTTCTTTTTGATAGTAAAGGTGTACATCCAACTTTCCTATCCTAAGTAGGAGATTCTTCTTTTTTCTGGAAGGAATAGAATAGATGGCCCTATCTCCCCTTCTTTATTATTGAGCTCCCCCCTTCGATGGTGTCTTGGATTTCCCCTGCATTACTTTTTCTTGAAGTAGCGGGCTTTTCTTTTTTCTTTCCTACAGATTTCTTTTTACGCGTCCTATTTTCGTCAAGAAATCAGTTGCCCCCTTTTTTCTGGGCTGACCGACATCATGTCATCTTTTTTTTTCGTACCTCAACCCCTTTTCCCCCTTTGAGATAAGATAAGATGGGAAAATTTCTCTTCCTCGGCTGAAGTAGGTGTAGAATTAAGGTTTTTGCCTCGATTCCTTCTCTCCCTTTCTAGAGTGAAGTTCTCTTTCCCTTTTCCTGAGAAAGACTGCCTCTCCTGACACCTTTTGTTTTTCCTCCCCCGAAAGGAAGGGTGAGTTTCCCTTTCTCTAGACCTCCTGTCAGGCTTTTCTTTTCCCGACTGTGGATATTCCCCCTTTTTTTTTCCCTTCTGGCAGGATACGTTCTTTGCCCCCCCTCCCTTTCTGCGGGCGAACTCTTCCCTTCCCCCCCCCTTACGAACGTCTCTCCTCTTTCAAAATCCTACCCTCTCCTCTCTTGGGAAAAAGCTTCCCCCCTTTAAGAAAGAGTCCTCTTCTCGACCCTCGCTTCTTTTCCCTCACAGGGAGAGCGAAGAACACTTCCCTTCTCTTTTCGATAAAAGTATGTACCCTTTCCCTTCCTTGGAGGTAGGGTTCACCTTCGTTAAATTCTCTCTCCTCCCCTCTCGGCAAAGTACACCCCCCCCCCCTTTTTAAAGGAAACGTTTTCTTTTCAACTTCTACTGCCCTTTTTTCTAAGAAAGGAGACTCCCCCTCCATTTTTTTCCCTTAGGACAGACTTGAGAGGATTCCCCCGAATTCTCTTCATTCTCTTTTTTTTTCGTGGGAAGAAGAGATCCCCCTTTTTTCCTTTTCTACCCATGACGAGAACTCTCCCCCCTCTGCCCTTTTTCTTGCAGATGAAATAGAGAGGTTTTTTTCCTTTTTTTCCTCAAGCGACGGAGTGGCCATCCATTGTCCCTCGAATAACCCTTTCCCCGTAGAAGATAGTTTTCTCCCTCCCACCGTAAGAAGGAGCCAGCCACTCTACTTCCTTTAAGTTTTGATAATGTTCTCTTTTTTCTCTCCCGTGCAAAGCACTTTTTCCCTCTAGATTATGGTACTCCCTCAAGAAGGAGGAAGTTAGTGGTCTTTTCCCCTCTCCCCTTTCCTTGGAGAATGATATTTCCTCCTCCGTTCAGCGAGGAACCCCTTCCCAGACACTCCTTGGTCTCACCGTTTTTCTTCTGGGTCTCTCCCCCCCCTTTTGGGAAAGATCGTTTCATCTGCTTCTTCCCTCCCTAGATATGCTCTCCTCCCTCCTTCCCTCACACGGCCTCCCCTCCTCCCCCTTTTGCGGCAAAGGCTCCCCCCCCTTGCCCCATCTAGAAGACGCTCCTCCGCAAGTAAGGCTTTGCTTCTTCCGCAAAGAGGAAGAACTTCCCTCCTCTTTCCCCCTTTTCCGTCGGAGAAATAGATTTCCCCTTCTCTCCTGGAAGGTTCCCGGTTTCTTTTCTTTGCCCATAGGGACGGGTTTTTTCGCGGTGGCGAGCAAGCGCCCCTCTCTTTCCTTCCACCCTACGGATATATTGTTGCTCCGCTGGTCCTTCGTTTCTTTTCCGCCGCGACACACGGGCCTTTTCTCCCCAACAGGAAGAGAGAGAAGAAGTCTCTCCCTCCTAAAGTGGTCCCTCCTTCTCTTCTCTCCCCTTGGAGGACACCCTCCTTTTTCTTGAATGTTTTTTTCACCCAGGGAGGAAACATGTCCCTCCCTTCCTGGGCAACCTATTGCCCCCATTTCCCGTCGAGTAGGAGTTCTGCAAAGCTTGCTTCTTTCCTGTCACCGTGAGGAAGGATCTCTTTGTATGTCCCGGACCTCCCCCTACCCCCTTTTTCGAGGGGAGGAACCCTTCTCTTCCTCTCGCAGAGGGAGACTTTGGTACGACAGCGCCGCTGAGTCTTTTCCCTCGGGGTAGTAAAGAGACCTTTTTGATAAGCCCTTCTCCCCTTCTTTCCAGGTAAAAATTGGTCTCTTCTAGTGTAGACAGCGTCGTGCTCTCACTTTTCCGGTAGGGACCTCTCTTTTCTTCTCCCTCCAAAGAGGAAAGGTTTTTTCAGTTCTGGACTCTCCCCTCCCTGAGAGAAAAGGTAGGGCTTTCTCCTCCCTCTTCGCACGGAGGAAGACTGCCTTTTTCCGTCTGCACCTTCCTTTCGCGGAGAGAAGCGTTCTTCCTCCTTTCCCTTTCCTGTCTCCCGTACCGGACTTTTTGTTTGATTCTTCCCCGGGGATTTCCTTCCCCCCTCTTTTTTTTCCCACCTGAGAGAGTCAAGCGCGTCTCCCCATCCGTTTGCCCTTCCCCCCCCCTTCTTTATTCAGAATAGAAGAA
>Ga0179593_1448239_pt1 | contig 12482 bp, 11 predicted proteins | sample CZODoug2_1_08_16_FD_185931 | JGI IMG/M metagenome (GOLD analysis project Ga0179593, IMG submission 185931) | Vadose zone soil fungal communities from Angelo Coast Range Reserve, California, USA - CZODoug2_1_08_16fungal (PacBio error correction) | ecosystem: Environmental > Terrestrial > Soil >... | reverse complement strand
ACTGCCCTCTGGTTCACGCAGCTCGTACGCCCCTTCCTATGCTAGGCACGAGGAGTTGATCCCTTGGGCTATCTCTTCGGACTTCACCACACATGATACCCAGCCGTACGCGGGAGACTCCTCAGACGGCGTCTACTTTCCTGACTCACCCACCGCCGAACCGTTTGATGATTTCTTGTGTAGATGGGGAGTTTTTTCTTTCTCGTTTCCCCCATCGAGTTCTGACCGCAATGCTGATGCTCGGCGCCTGCTCTTACAGGCAGGCATGGATTAAAGCGATGGATACACAGTTGCTCCTGGGCAAGGCCCTTTAAGCACCCCCGGTCTACGAATGGCACTCCTTCTGCCATGGTTGGACCTTTTTGGCCCACCTATGAAGGGCCCGTGAATCCCCACCCTACCCCCTTCCCCCCCCTGGCCCATTTGCAGGGCTAACCCCTTTGATAAGATCCATTCAATCAGGTAGGGCCCTTCGCCGGCTGGGCCGCAACATCACGCCGACCTCTCCGCCGCGGTTTGCCTTTTCAGGAGAGGCATAATCTGCTCTCCTAAGCCTGGCTGGGCCGGTGATCGTGTTTTCAGACGCTGGCGACTTTTTCCGGATACAACAACGCTGTCTATGTCAATTCAACTGAAGGCATAGGGCCGGCCCACTCAACATTCCCGGCGCCTTTCCAGGTGTTCTCTCCACAGGACCACGGTGGATTCAAGTCCCACCGTTCTCGTCCCGCCCCCCCCCGACTTGCTTCGATGGGACCGCCTCAAGAAAATCAAGCCGTGTTGCTGGGATCTCCCGACATCTCGTGGGCCGTCGACCCCCCCCGCGAGTTAAATTCACCTCTCGGCCCCGTTTTTCTTTGAGGAATTACGTCCACTTTGCGCCCTTCAACTCTGGGGGTCCTGAGCGGGAATTTTGCAGCAATTTACACCCCCTCGGCCCAGACCGCTTCTAGCAAGCGGCCTTGTCCGGAATGTTGCTTCCCGTCCCCCAGATTCTGATTTTCCTGTGGGGATAGCGGATACCACTTTTGCTTGGCCGTCGAAGATATCGCCCGCTGCCTTGGTTTCTGCGCAGCGCCCATCTTCTTTCATTTGTTCTCCGTCTTTAAACGTACAGTGCCCCTGGTCGCAACAGTTCTCGCTTCACCGGGATTGCCCACACTGAGAGTACGCGTTGCATCGACCGCAGCCGCAGGTGGCATTACTCCTCCCCCTGTTTTTTTTCATTTTCCCCGGTGCCGGGTGCTAGACTCTCCCAGGCATGGAAAAAGTAAGACGGGTCGCGTCCCGTTCTTTGGCGCATTTTTCGTTTTTTTTATTTGCAGCTCCCCGAGCGCCCCTGTGAGCGAACTCGCTCCGGTTTTTGACACACAGCGATGTCCCTTAGCGCAACACGCCACTCCTGCGCATCTCCAGGAACGCAGGGTTGGTCACCCCCCTTTTTCGTCCCCAGCTGCCCTTCGCAGTGTCCCCCCCCCCCTTGGAAACCGAGCCTTTCGGCCTTCCCTTTCAATGGAAAGCTCCGCCTGGGCTCGGTCCTTTTGTTGTATGCCCAAAGGCCCGTAATGAGGAGGACACTGGTTCATTGCGTGATCCCTCCGCTTACCCGCCGCTGGGGTTTCAGAGTTGAGGGTCCGAGCCAATGTGATCGACGCCACCGCTTTCAAAGCTTCGGGATTCGCGAGCCTTGATTCTCATAACGCCGTTCCTTTTCGCATTTTCGCCTCTCCGTTTGCTGGTTGGTAGCTATTCCGAATTTCCCGTCACTGATGGTGCCACCTCTTCTCGCGAATTCCAGAGCTTTCTGAGAGGCTTCTCATTAGCTCGGCCTCACTCTGCAAACCCCCACGGACGTGTTTGTCTCCTGAATGTCCCCGCTGTCCGCCAATCCGTTGTCCCCTTCTAAACCCACTTTTTCCGAGCGGCCCTCGAAGATCTTTTCCCCTGCCTTCCGTCCCCTCACAAAGCGTTTCCACCGGTTTTTGTGACTCTTCCGTCATGCCGTTTGGACGCACTTGTTTGGTGACACACATTTCTTCATATTGGCGTCCCGAGCGCGTTTGGACCTGCTATAGTTGTCGTGATTATTTAGCAGTTTTAGCTTTGAGAGCCCCTCCCAACCGCCGGCCGGTCTCTGCCCAAGCTTCGCTTCCGTGAACCGAATCTTACTTCTTATGTCTTCCTCGGCCGGAGTCCACAACCGGAAAACCATTTTAAAAGCAGTGATTTATAACCCTCTTTTGTTCATGCACGCTATCGTACTCTCCTGGGTCTTTTTTTGGTGCTACTCCCTTTCCCAGGGAGACTCGTCTGGAGGCAATTTCTCGATTGGAGGACGCTCCGACTGGCGCACCCGTACCTTTTTCAGCCTGCTTTCTCTTCTGCCCGCAAAAGTCCCTTCATGGTATCGGATCTCACGTCGGAACTCAAGCATTTGGGGACGTTGTTGTCCATTCCGGAACAAGGCTGCAATGGACTCCGTGAGGAGGACCCCCTCTTTGCCACAACTGCACAGTAGCCCTGGCCCCCATCGTTCCGGGGTCCCTGTCTTCGTGATATGAGGAAATGCAGAGTACCGTTTCTGTCATCTTGATTGACTGGGGTGCATGTCTCCAATCGCCAGGTGCGAATTGAGGTCCCTGCACCAAACGCGGGTATTTGTCCTTGAGGACCGTCTGCCGTAGAAGAATTGAAGTCCGCGATTGGGTGGTGGTCGATTGTCTGTGATTTCGCCAATGATTCGTACGGGACATGTTTGCAACAGCTGCAGTCCTTCGGTGATTCTACTCGTGAGCGTTTGGTGTGTATGCCGGTCCCTCCATGTTGACGAATAAGAACTATTACCACCTCGCCGCTCCTGCTGCTGGAGAACTACCGCTATCAGCCTCGCCGAAGTCCTCGTGGATGTTTAGGGGCGTGATGTTCCTGGCCCTCCTCGCGGCGAAGGGACATACTATTTATTTTTTTTTTTTTTTTCTGTCTGTGTTGTTCTGGGGTGATCTGGTCTATAGGCAGGTTAGACGGGTCTATTTGTAGTCTTGCGGGTCTGATGCATTTGCGCCTTCCTCGTTTGCCCCCATGCCGGGCACAGGACTAGGCATTGCCCTTTCCCGTTTTGGATTACTTGTTTCTTTTTCAATAGCCAGGCACTTGGATGCCTGTTGATTTTTGTTTTTGAGTTAATTTGATGTCGTATAACCACTCGATTGGTGCCCGCGCCCCCCTTCCCAACACGACAATCTTTCGGCTTGAATTTGATTATGTTTCTTAAACGCTCTTGTGAGATCTACCGCCCGGACTTGTTCAACCGGTGTGGTGAGTGAAGCCCTCGAGCTGCCAGGTCCTTTCTTTACTAGGACGCCGCGGCCCCTTCCGTTTCTTGCCCCTCGGGCTTCTTAATCTCTTACCCTCTCCGTTGTGTGTTTTTTCCTCAGCCGAAGGCGCCAAGAAGTACTTCCGCATATGCTAGTCCCTTGTGATCCGCACGGCGTCTCTTGCCTTCACTCACACACACGGTGTTACCCGCAGTCGAGGTTTCTCTCTCAAGCAGATTCTTACTTCCGCAAGCAAATTCACAGTTCTCCTAACCCGTGATTTTTCTTGTTTTAAGATGGGGATTCTCGGGCACAATGTGGTTCCCCCTCCCTGCGCCTCCCAAGTGTACGGCTCCACTGAGAACGCTTATATACCATAGGCATCAGTATTTTAAAGCGCTGTTTATACCAACCAGATCCCCCAAGGGCGCCTTAAGCACCCCTTTTTTTCTCTACTTTGCTGTCCGATCCATGTTGCCTCTTGGGAAAAAGGCTTTTTGGTCCTTATGAATCAAACCAAATAGGCAAGCTTTGTCTAACCTCTCTTTTAAAGACCCCCGTTAGGTCCCCTTAGAAGGAGATTCCCCGGCCACATACTCGACCCTTCTCGCCCGCGGGCATGCCTTCGGCAGAGGGCATAGAGGTTTCTGAGTCCAGCAGCAGGAGCCGGCGGCGTGGTGGCTTCCCTTCCGTTGTTACGCTGAGAGCCGGACCCCCCCCCCCCCTTTCACGATAGGCACTCCCCCCCTTGCCTGGCCGGGCCTGCGCTGTTGCCGGTCACCATTCCGGACGATAGACTGGGCTCCTAACAGACACGCCTTGGATTCCCAGTACAAGGTCCGAGTCACTTGATCGATCCCGGCGTCTCGGCTCGAGGTCTCAGGTTGACACCCCCTTTTGGGGATTTCCCCACGAATCCTTCGCGCTGGGCGCTGCGACCTTGCGCCCCCGCGGTTCAACAATCGACGAAACAGGAGGACGCGGATAAAGAGCCACTGGTGTCCAATGGTAAAGATGTGCCCTGCGCGGGCCCTGGATGCCATAAATCCCCTTTCAGGTGAATCCTTCCATTCGCCCACGGCCATTGTCGGAATGCGTTTTACTGCCACCGTCCCCAGCTCTGCATTGAAGAAGGGGTTTTTAGATTTAAAATAAGTCCTTGCGTCGCAAGATAGCTGCACCAGATCCTGGGCTCTTTGCTTTGCGCAAGTTGTTATCCGGCCCGTCCCTGAAACGCTACAGTGCCTCCTGGAGAAAACAGTTAGGCCCCTCAGTTTTATGCAAAACGTACCGGCAGCGATCGCGTGGGTACCAGCCACACGAAGTGTTTTCTCACGCTAACTTTGCCATCCCATGGTTGCCGTTTTCTAGACTCGGAGCAGGCCATGGAACCAGACGCTCTTCGGTGATACTACGAAAGTATTTTTTCATAAGCTGCCGGCTTTTTTTCTTTGACTTCCATAAACGCTTTTCCCCCTGGTCTGCGAAAATACTCTCCGACACCCTCCTCCTCTTTCTCACACCCCGCCCAAACCTTCGCCAAGAAGGCAATCTTTCCACAAGTGAGTCCAGGCATGCGAAGAGGGTCCCCCAAGAACGCGGTGGACCCCTTGTCGGACGGTTCCCTTTTCTCCCAAAGATCTCGAGGCCTTCTTCCTTTCCCGTTTTTGTGTCCCCTGTGCCCCATGGCGCAACGATGGGGCTGACGACCATTTTTCCCTTTGGTTTGCCCGAAACTGCGTGGGGTCTTTTGCCTTCTCATTTGATGGTCCGATTCCTTTCTCTCCTCCCCGCGCGGGAAATTAGGGATTCTCGAGATTGCGAATTTTTCACGCTTCAGTTACCTGGTTTATTTTCGAACTCTTTATTTTACACTTCCTCGTGTTGTGTTATGAGCCTTTTCTTCTGGAACAAATGCGACCGTAAGAGCTGATACTCGCTATAGCGCCTAGTTTTAGAGAGGTTTCAGCCTCAAGTTCGGACTAAGGCTCCTTTTTCCTAACCCCACGGTTCGTGACCACGCATTCCTGTCTTTGAACCGTTGAGACATTTTTCATACAACCGTGACCGAAGACAATCGAGACTCTTTCCCATTTATGGACCGTCCCCCTGTTCATCGTTCCAAAAGGTTTCTTTTCCATTTCCTCATCCTATTTTGTTCCTCACTTTGTGGTGCCCACACATTTGATTAAATATTGGTTCCTTGTAGCAGATTGGCGCGTGTTGAGAAGCCCTTCGCGCGTTGGTAGTGGGATAGTTTCCTTTTTTTGTCTCGTGTCGAGTGCAAAGCCACCTCCTTTTGTTCTTTCCCACTGCTTCGCGCTCAGCGACTTAATTATTCTGTACCTGAATAGGGCCGTAGTCTAGACCAACCCCCCCGGAACACATTACCCATTGGCAAGTTCTCGTTCCTTAACCCCCTGGGTGGCTGCTCGATGCCAACGCTGATCGACTCGCCGGGGTTCATCCCTGTCAGTTAAAGGCCGAACGTCCAGGGTTGCCTGTTAGCGTTTTGATCCCTTTACGTGATTTTTGCCACTGGGCTTCGCCAGGCAGCTGTGGCAGTTCTTCGAGGCCCAAAGCCTTCATGGCGATCGCCCCGTCGTCAATCAACAAGAAGGGGATTTTCAACAGTCGCAGGAACACTGGTTTTTTATAATGTTTTCCTTTTCTTTCCCTTTCTTTAACTTTCTTTCTTCCCCAAGTTTGGCCGCGCATAACGGCATCTTGAACTCTGGGAGACGGTAGGATTTCAATGTACCAGCGTATCTTTCTCGTGATTCTTGAATCGCCGGGGGTGTTCTTGCCCAGCTCAATTCTTCTTGAGTACAGACCCCCCCAAACAAGATGGTTTGCGGTGATTACCCGCTGGAAGCCGTCACTGCCGATTAGGTGGGACGAGAACTTATGTTCTCTCCTCCAAACTGGCTCTCTTTTTCTCTCACCCATTCTCCTCTTTCCGGTAATTTTGACCTTGCAAGCAAGCCTGAAATTCTTTCTTGAATGAGAGTGAGCGGGTGGTGGTGTTTATCCGGACCTCATTTTTCTTTCAGAGTACTTGATGTCATCAATATTCCCCGCCCGGCTCTGCTGCTGGAGAACGCAAAGCATTCATGACTTTGCGATCTGAAAACGCGTTCTTTAGGGGGTCCGTTCGTGCTTTTTGCCGGCCCCCTCCTCGCCTGCGAAGGTCCCCCCTCCTCTTCCTTAATGGGGTGATCTTGGAAGTCAGGAGGTAGCCCGGCCCTATTTTCAATTTCATTCGTGGTTATTGATGCCTCTTTTCTTCATCGTTTTCCCCCATTTTTCCACCCATGGCCTCGGCACCATCGCGACGTTGCTGCCGTGAGATGGTGGGATCCATCTGGCTTATAAGAGTACTGTGCCTCCCCTTTTAGATAAGCTTGCCTCTGAGCCTTCCGCAATTTGTATCTCATCCTTTTTACTACCACTCGATGGTGCCCTCCTCTCTCCCCCATCTTCCACCCTCCCATCATCACGGTTCGGCTGAATTCTGAAAGTAGACCGCTTTCGATCTCCCGCGTAGCGGCTGCTTGCCTCCACGGTGTGGTGAGTGCCTCCCCTCTTCTTCCCGGCGTTCCCCGCCTCGTGCCTAGCGGCCTTTTTCAAGCGAGTGGTCAAGTAGGGATCTTTGTCTCTCCTTCATCAGTTTCTTTTAGAGATATAAGCAGACGCACGCACTCGTCCGGTCCTTGCGGCGCTATCACGCATTGCGTGATCCGTTTAGATCTTTTCTTCGGCCTTCCCCATCCCCCCCTTTTGGATACGCAGCTGCTGAGAGCTCTCACGCAGAGGGTCTATTCAGAAGAAAAGCTTAAGCAAAGTGATCTTTTCGCTTGTGTTTTTTTAAGATGGCGCAGATAGAGGGACGAGGTTATGACTTAAAATAGCTTCCCCTTTTCCGTTCTCGCAGCTTACTATAAAAGGCCGGTCCCTCATTACCCCCCCTTTTTTTTTTTTTTTTTTTTTCCTTTCTTTTTTCTTTTTTTTTTTTTCTCTTTTTTTTTTTTTTTTTTTTTTTTTTCTAAAATCGATGTCCCCCCCCACCCCCTCTCTCGGTGAGCCACTCAAACTTTCTTTCCTTTCCCTTGCCGAGGCATGTCCAATGGGGAAAACTCTTATTGTAGCCCATGAATCCCCTCCAATACGGACCGTTTCGACGGTCTCATACAGCTCCATCTCCGATTCCCCCATTTTTCTCATCCCTTCCCCTTTAGGTCTTTCGTCCGCGAGGAGTGCCCTGCAAACTACACGGGACGCCCGCTGGCTGTAGATCTCTAGTGTCCCTCGCTTTTCGGCGTTCTCAGCAGTTTCTCCTTTTTTGTCCTTTTTTTTCTTTCTCCGATGGCCCTCCTCCTCGGTCCTGACACCACACGCGGCCACGATAGGCAATCATCCGGAATAGGGAATGGCACTTTTGCAAGGTCACCATTTCCGGACTATTAGACCGTTTTTCATACAGGACTCTGACACGGTGAGCTCACTCCCCTTTCTCTTTTTCCCCGGTCCTCTCCCCCCGGAGGCCGTATGCGGCATCTTTCCTCAAGGACAAAGAAAGAGTGGGGCTCGTGCCCATAAAAGAATTCGATGGATGACTTACCTGCCCCCCTCTCGTTCCTTTCCAATCTGCGAGCCACTTGATCTCCCTATTTCCTCCCGACCCGGGTGCGCCCTCTTTTCCTCGCCTGTATGCTCTTGGCTTTCAGCATAAACGTTAAAAGGTCTGGCGCCCTCTTCCATTTATCTTTAGGTTTTTGTCCGGAATTTCGTAATCCCCCCACTGGCCTGATTGCCGGACTTTCATCGCTCCTTCCCCTTTTCCGACTTTGCTTTCCCCCCCCTCAGATTTTCTCCTTTCCCCCACCGTGGCTCCCCTTGGTCGAGAGCATTTGCCCCAGTCCGTTATACGTTCCGTAAAACGCTACTTGCCCCTTGGCGAAAAGTGGGCTCCTTTCCCTTTATGCCCAACACCCCGGCGTTCCCCCCCCCCTCTCTCGCTGGTCTCGACAGCCCATGCTTTTTTTCTTCATTAAACGCTTTTCACCTGTTCATTTCCCATGGGTGCCGGTGTGTAGAATCCGGCCTATTGCATTTGGCCAACAGAAGTACCCAGTCTTCGTTTCTCGTTTTTTAAGCGATTGATTCATCATCATTTGTTTTGGCTTTTTTCATCTCACCCCGACTCCTACCTTGATCGACCCTCCCCCTCCACGTACAACGATAGCAAGCTGCGCAAGCAGAAAACTTCTCATTCACTATTTCAGACCCTTTGTTCACCCACAAAGTGTTTCAAGAGTCCATCTTCAGAGTTTCCCCCCCCCCCCGGTTTTTTCCCCCCGAGACTGTTGTTGAGTCCAGCACTGGGCCCGCTCGAGGCTTTTTCTCGGTACCGGTTTTTTTTAATGAACCCTGCTCCGTAATGGTTTGCCCCCCCTCAGGGTACCTTTCTTTGCTAGAGAAACGCCGCTGGTTTGACGAGATTGATTTTCTTTTCTCTAATTTTCGGGCCCTCCCCCGAGCCCCCTGAAAGCTTTTCTTTTTCCTCTATCTCAGTTACAATCAGTAGGTATGCATCTAAGTCCTTACTTTTCCCCCTCCCTCTTTTTTTTTTTTCGATTTTCTCTTCCGAACTTCTCCCGTACCGTGCTCTTATAAATCTCCCTTCTCCTCCTTCCCTCTCCTTCTTCCGAGCGGTGGGTTCGATCCATTCGCTCTTCCCCCCCCAGCTCTGCCCCCCCAGCTGGCGTGTCTTTCGCCTCCTTCCCTTGGTCTGCCCTTCTTGTCTCCCATTTTTTCCCCCCACCACTTTCCGTCCTCCCATTTCCTCGACTCATCTTCCCATTGCTGGAACGTTCAACAAAAGGTTTTCTGTTCCACCCTTTTTTTTTTTTTGACCCTCTTCCCTGTCCTCTTCTCACTTTTTTTTGACCCCCCCGTTTGCTTCTTGGCGACTTTCCTCCAAGGATAAGTTGGAGCGTGTTCATGCTAGGTGTTTTTGGAGCGTCTACGCTCCTTTTGTTTCTGAGCGTCACCGCCCCCCCCTCGTGAAGCTTCTGTCTCCCCCCCCGCCCCCGCGGTCACGCTGTTACGTTCGTTACTCTTTTCAATATAGGCAGGAGTAAACACCCGGCCACCAATTTGTACAGGCCAGTGATAGTTAATCCACCTGCTTCTTTTTCTCTTACGCCGATCTACTTCGGCCTTTTTTCTTTTGCTGGCATCCTTTTCCCTTGTATTCCCTGTTGCGTCATCATGTCTGTAGCGTCGGAGAACGCCCGGGTCTGTGAGCATTCTTTGAACAGCATGGTTTTAGTTCTCCATAACTCCCCTCTTCATTTCCCCGCTGATCGTCCACGTTTTCTTCATCCTGACTTTTTTCCTGGTTCAGTCGACATTCCGGACAAAGGCGCTGCTAATTCAGAGTTATGTCCCCCTTCCCTTTAAATTTCTTGACCCTTGAACGTCCTAACGTCTTTCCCCTCTTTTCTCCCTGGTTCCGGCGTTCTCCTTTCCTCGTTCACTCCCCGTTTTTTTCCTGCTTGACCTCTCTGTTTTTTTTCTCCTGCGCCCCCCAGCGCGATTTTCTTACCAGCAACCAGCGTTTGAGTTTGTCTTGAGTTCCCTCATGGAGTTTCTCCGTCCCTCCTCTGATCGACCGTTTGCCCTGACTTTTTTTTTTTCCCTGGACTTCCCCGTCTTTCGATGATTTTTGAGCCAAAATCTTCCTTTTTGAATGGTTTTCCCTGCCCAGATGCATTCCCCCCTATGACTTCGTTGACTGCCTCTTTTTCCGTTGGTGTTGGTTGTTGGTGGATCATGACTCAAGTTACCTCTTAGAATGACTCCTATCCCAAGAGTTTTTCTTTTTTTTTCTCCAGAACTACCGCCCGCCGGCCACGCTATTTCCGCGTTTCCCTCTGTCTACACGCCGTGGGAAGGGGTAGGCGTTTGATGTTGCCGTTCCATACGACGGCGCCTTGCATTTCTCTGAAGGGTGGTTTTTCTTGAAGTCCTCTTTGCTTGTAGGGTTCCTCTTTCGGCTTTTGGGTATGGATGCCGGCCGTGGTTCCCTTCCTTTTGCCCCCCAAAAAATGCCGGGAAACCATGGCCATCCTCAGCCGACGTTTTTCTCAAGGCTTCCTTGAGATTTGGTAATCACCGCATACGCTCCTTGTGAATGTTGATCTATCTTGTTCCGTTGCCGTGTGACCATTGATCGCATTGACGGTCACCCCAATTTTTTTCTTATTTCTACCCCATTCAACAAGGACAAATACTTCCCCTTTTTTCCTTTTTGTGCTCCTTGATTTTTGAAAGTAGCCCGCCATGCTTTCGAGCTTCCCGCGTACGGGCTGCGTCTATCCCTTGGGTCGTGAAAGGCGAAGAGATAGACGGTCATTTCTTTCTAGCTCATGCTTCATACGAGTTCCTGTCTGCTTATATCTTCTTCTTTTTCCCTCTTTTTTTTTTTTTTCTAGCAAGACGTTCCCACGCTAGTTATGCCGCTAGGTCACTGAGCTTTGACGTTCTCCTTTCTGCCTTACTAAACCCCGGTTTCTCTTTTCCTTCTACGAGTTTGAGTCTTTTCCTCCATTTCCTTCTTACTAACACCATCACAGGCCGAACGTGCTCATGTTTTTGCAAGGATGGGGACGATCTGGCCTAGAGTTGATGCCCGTTTAGACTCAAAGTGGGCAGGAGCACTGCTCCGCTTATCTACAATTCCTGTATTCATTCTTACCGCGATTTCTCCAACTCTCACCGGAATCCTGCCCCTTTCGTTTTCCATGACGAGGCCCATGTTCCCGGCATGGGGGCCAAACGCTTGGTAGCCAATGCTGAATTACTCCCATCAATCCGTTCAAAGGTCCGGTTCCACCTCTCATTCCACTGATAAACCATCATAAATCATTTATCCCTTTTTCGAGGAGAGGCTTTCCTTCAATTCCCATTTCTTAGACTTTTCGTGCAGCTCTCTAGCGGCGAGGATGAACAATTTTTTTTTTTGGGAGTTTTAGCACTTTTGGCGCGTTTGTTACGTTATTCTGCCTGGCTCCGCTTTCCAGGTCCCCCCTATTCCGATCTTCCCCCAGCCCTCCGGGTCCATAGTTACTGTACTGTTGCAATGTCACCCATTCCCCGTGACGATAGAGCATGGGTGGTCAATCACAGACCGCCGGTGGATTCAAGTCCTTCCCCCTTTCCAATATTGGCGTCGATGCGGCTAGGCCTCAAGGGCCATCAGTCCCCGCGTGGTTTTTTTCTGGTCATTTTCCCCGAAAGAATTCGCGCTTGGCCTGCGCCCGGCACCCCCTTTTCGAGGTAATCAATCTGCGAGCCAAAGCCGCTCTCTCACGACCGACCCTGGGTGCTCAGCGGCACGATGGCCGTATGAGGTCCTTTTTCAGCACCTGAAAATCCAACGACCGTTTTCCATAGCAAGCGGCCCTGTCCGTTCATGTGTTCCGTCCCCTGCTTTTTTGATTGACGACTGTGAATCTTTTTTTTAAAAGAAAATTTGCTTTTTGAGACTCATATGCCTTGGTCGAGATTTTTTTTTCAGCGTATACTTTTCTTTACGATACAGTGCCTCTGGCGCAACCTTCGGCTCCCTTGATTCGGACTAACAGTCCAGAGGTGGCAGCGGACATCGCCAGCCGCAGTGTTAATCCCTCCCATGTTGTTCAGGTTTTTTTTCTAGCTCCGACTCTCCTTCTGGCACGAAGTCACCGATTCGGGTCCGGTCAGACAGCCGCCAGAACCGCTGAAGCGGGCTTTGCACGTCATCACGAGGCAACCTTTGAGCGAACCGCTCACGACAACTCCCAGCTCTCTGCGCACACGCGCCAATACTTCCGAATCTCCATGAGCTGGGTGAACCCACCAGTGCGTCCACAGAGGGTTGAAGGGGCCCCAAGAACCGGTGGAACCTTCCTTTTGGTTCCCGTTTCTTATGGGTCAGATCTTGAGGCCCTGTTCTCTTTCCCGTGTTTGTGTATGAATATGTGCCTGAGTCCACATTGCGTGCTCTACCGAAAACCTTCTTTTTTGGTTTCTGTTCGCTTCCTTTTCCGAGCCCCGTTATCGAGCCACCGCTCTCAAGCTCGGAAGAGAGCTAAGGGGATCACTCCTCAGTTATCTTCTTCG
>Ga0179593_1390993_pt1 | contig 12482 bp, 13 predicted proteins | sample CZODoug2_1_08_16_FD_185931 | JGI IMG/M metagenome (GOLD analysis project Ga0179593, IMG submission 185931) | Vadose zone soil fungal communities from Angelo Coast Range Reserve, California, USA - CZODoug2_1_08_16fungal (PacBio error correction) | ecosystem: Environmental > Terrestrial > Soil >... | reverse complement strand
CCCCCACAACCCCCTCTTCAACGCGTGATTTTCGCTTTTTCGTACAGGATGTGGCGTCCCCATCGAGCGTGACGACTTTTCACATTTCGTCTTCCTGTCCCTTGTGGTTTCGACCTGCTCCTGTGCGAATGATCAGATCATTTTTTTTGCTTTGGAAAGTTTTTTTTGTTTGCGTTCCAAATTTAGACGGTAGCCATTTTATCATCGCCTGTTTTTTGTTTGGATTTGGTTTTCTCGGGGACCCTCCCCCTGGATGGGTCTGCAGCATGGCGAGATTTTTGTTTGGTTATCTTGGAGGTCGGGTCACCGGCCTTCATCGGCGGCAGAACGTTTCCTTTTCAGATTATATAGGCACTTGTCCCACCCCATCATTTCTCCTTCAGGGGTTTTTATTTGCCTATACGGGACTTCTTGCGATGTTCGCTTTATGCTCGCGTAACTATTTAAATACCCCGTTCTTTGTAGGGACGTTAGTTTTCTGATACTCCGGCTTTTTTTGATTTTTAGTGGTCCCTTATTTCCGTGCCTTTTCCGAAAGTATAAGGGGGATACCGCGCAGAACTTCGTTTTGATACTGCTCGGTGCACTCTGTGGCGGTTAACGGTGCTTTGTGAGTCTCCAAGTTAGGTTTTTTTTTAGCTTTTCTGTTTTTTGTTTCGTAGTTTTCAGTGATTAGCCATGCCCCGAAAGGATTTTACCTGATTGCCATGCCCCTCGAAGCCCGTTGACCTTATTCCCCTATCTCTATGAGGATGAGAATTCCCTTTCAAACCCGATCTTTTTCAATTTACACCCCTCGTGTAAGGAAGCAGTTCGCTTCTCCTATGTTTTGCGTGGGAAGGTGAGGACGATTTTGGTCGGTTCTGTCCCCCTCACACACAGTTTTTCCATAGGCTATGAGAGTTTTTCCCCCCCGAATTATTGGATGACCCGGTCTTGGAGTTCCTCAAATCCCCATCAACTTTTCTCCTTTGCTCGTGTTTTTTTTTTTCCTCTCTTTTCCTCTTACCGCCTTTTTTTTGTCCCTCTTGCCGCCCCTTCGATTGATACCATTTGATACTTGAACGTCGTTCTGCGTCACGCGCTCGACCGTTTACTGACCACCCTCTTCCGGATTTTCCTCGCCCCCCCCTCTTTTTTCCCCTTTCCGGGGCTAAAACTATGACTGTCTTCCCGCCGCATCTGTGTGGCCTTTGGTTGGTCCTGACGTTGAAGTTTCATTCTTGGCGAAGTATCATTTTCTCCTTTTGTCTTCCCCATCTTATACCGTCCTTCTTGATAGCTCCCGGTGGACGCCTTTTTTCTCGGCGGGTATTCGGAAGCCCTGCAAAAGCACCTCTGCCTAATTTTCTCCCTTTCCCTCGGTTCCCGCGCCTTCCCCCCTAACCTTTCTCTTCCGCGGATCTTCTCGCGGTGGCCCGGCCCTACATGTTGCGGTATTGCTTTTCCTCAAGATCCTCCTGAATAAGCCATTTGTTCCCCTTCTCCTAGGACCAAAATGCCCCCCTCTTTTCGAACCTTTTTCGGCATGAGGGCCGCCTCATCCCTCTCCCGATGGGTTCCTGTGTGGGTGCCTTCTGCTCTTTCCCCCTTGCCCCCTTTTACGCTCCAGATTGTTGGTGCTCTGGTCATGTGGTCGCAACCCGATGTTCTTGTGGTGGGCAATCTTTTGAGCTTTTTCAGACCCACCGGTTCAACCCCTCTCTTTGCTTCTTTCATTTTGTTGGCCTAAAGAGTCCTTCGCAGCCGCAGACGTGACTTGCTTCTGACCTTCCAACTTCTTGTCTTGCGGAAGACCTTCCCCGGTACAAACATCAACCACCTTCTTCAAGCCCTGCGAGGGAACAATGTCTTATTTACCAGATACCTTACGTTGCCCTTTCTCCTTTTCTCTACCTTTCGTCAAAGACCCCCCGTAAGTTTTTGCTTTCTTTTACGCGCCGGATTTACCCCTTTTCTTTTCTGAGTTATGCCCTTCCTTTTTTTATTCAGCCAAGACTTGCTTAGCCGCCCTTTGGCTTGCCCACCGCTGAGGCTTATCTAAATGTTTACCATAGCGCACCTCCCTTTGTCTGTGTTTTGTTTTTTTCGGGTGTGGGTTTGTCTATCGGCCATCGAAGCGGGTCAGCTGCTTATTGTTCTATTTTCCCACAACATGCGCCTTTTGTGGTGGCCCCCGGCGGATTTGTCCCTACCGCCTGATTCGCCCGTAGTATCTCTGTCGCCTTGATTTTCGGATTTTGATGTTTCGGTGATAGTGGAGGTGCCATTGTGGATGACTGTGTGCCCGGTCTTTGTTGCGAGGTCCTTCCACCAAGACTCACGGGCATGTTTTTTGAACCTCTGCTTTTAGCGCGGCCCTCATTTTACGTTAAAGCGGCACACTGACCTTGATAGCAGACTTTTTTTCTTGTACCTCCTTGTCCCCCTTTCCCTCCTTTTGTGTTTTGCGTCAGTCTCTGTTCTTGTGCTCCCCGGCCCCTCCAGACCAGCGGAGACCCGGCCTATTCGCTTTTCCTTAGCTCTCCCCTCTCCAGGGTTCTCTCTGAATTTGCGAACCCAACTAGATAGGAGGTACTTATCTTTCTCCCTGTCCCTTTATTCCTAGTGGCTTCTTTCCCTTTAGGAAGAATGTGGATGGATCGATTCTCGCGGGACTCGGCTCATTTTTGCGGGTCCCTAATAGTCCACCATGTTCATGGTATTTTTCGCTAGTCGCCCATCTCCATATAGTTATGGTTGGTATAATCCCGAATGACGCCCGAACGGATTTCTTCCTCCCTTCTTTTTTCGCTGAGAGGAAGGATTGTCCTGCCCCCTGGGCCCAAAATGGACTATCGTTCTTTCCACACCTACTTTTTTTTCCTTTTTCCCCATCCGTCGAGCCTGAGCACAGGTCGACGTTTAGCGTTACTTCACCTGAATCCGTTGCACGGTCCGTCATTTGCTTTTTTTTTTCGATGTTGTTTTCGGGTCAGGCTTTCCTTCGTCTCCCCCTATCAGGGGGTTGCATGTACGGTTACCTCAAGGCGTGCATCACTGTTTGTTAGTTGATACGCCTCCTTTAAATAGCTCCCCCATCTATTGACTAGTATGTTTGATCCCCTTTTGCTACCCCCGCCGGAGGCACCCACTAACACATGAGCTTTTCACTCCCATGTAAAGGAACGTCTTTTACGTAAAGAGCACACTTCGGTCACTCGCCTAGTTCCCTCGCTCTCCCCCCTTCCCCAGCCATCATTGACTCTTTTTTTAGTCTGATTATTATTCAATGGCGGACATTTCTGAGCAAAATTTTGTTTGTTCTTCGCGCTTTTCTTTGTTGTCCCTCCTCTTAATTTGACCATTTTCTGGCCGTCCATACGCGGTTGTTTTACCCAATGAATCCGCTCGGGTCCAATCTGGATTCGTCTGTTTCAGCTTACGTCTTCCCTCTGTCTTTCCTTCTCTTTTTTCTTTTCCTTCTCTGTTCCCAGCTACATTTGTGCATCTACACCTGAGGTCCAGGTATGGGAGAACGAATACCCGCTCTCTACCTCCTCTCTCCCACTGGTCCACCTCGATTACTGCGTTTACTCAAAATAGAAGCCCCAATTTATCAAATGGCTAATTCACTTCAGCTGTTTTTCGTCCCACAGTTTCCCTTTCCCCCTCCCACGAATATTTTACAGCAGGTTAGTCCATGGTAGAAGACGTTTTGATAGTTCTTTGAGGCAAATTTCCCCCAGTGTTTCGCTTCGGCCTCCCCCCCCTTTTTCTGCTCGCCGAGTTTGTCCCGCTCGCAGTGACCACGAACTGTAGCATGGGCACTCCTTCTCTTCCCCTGGGCCCTTCCCAGTCCCTACCTGCAAGCGCACCGAGTTTTTTTTCCAACCCTCTCCTCTTTTGCAGTCTCATAACGAAACGGTCGGGCTTCTAACAGAGAGGGGTCGTGCATACTTTTTTTCCCCTATGTGTTACACGTCCCCCGTCACCGTGAACCCACCCCCCTTTATAGTGAGAACTGACCCCGACAACCACACTCATTTAAAACATATACGACTGATATATGAGTGTTGCAACGACCAATAAACGTAGTCCCCTCGCTTTGCCCCCTTCCCTGACGTGGAGTGTGCCAGTCTTTTCGGAGCGGCCGCATGCTGGTTTGAGCACACTGCGTCGCAGTAACCATACCAGTGGACCGGCCGGGCTGTCTTCCTAAAGCAAGTCCCGTTTTCGCCCCCAGAGTGTTGCCCACCCCCACGAAAAAAAAACTTCCCCCCTCCAGTCCGAATCTTCCCCCTAATTTTCCCGTCGTTATTAGCGCCCCGACTGAAAGACGTATCCCGTAAAAGACACCAGAGTCTATGTAAAAAAATTTGAGAATTTGCAAATTTCAAATAAGACCGCGACATGAACGCCAATTACAACATGACCCTAACTCCTGTCTTGCATCCCTCCCGTGCATTCTATCACCCCTCTCTATCTTTCAATGTAACGTCCTACGGGAGTCAAGCGCACGGCCCTTCCTCGGCCCGTAACCCCCCTTGTTACCGTCTCACTCTCTATTTTCTTAACCCTTTGCCCATAGACAGATTCCCCGTTCAGCCGGCCCTGATTCATTTAAACATCCCAAGTTATCAAGACGCCGCTGATTTTTTTGGCATACCAATCTGCCCCTCTTGTCAGGCAACCACGCACCCCCCCCCTCTCCCCTTCACGCTATATTTCGCAGTCGTGACCCTGCATTTAATTTCTTCCTTAAGTCCGACGATAGTTAGCCAGGGCTTTTCGCCCCCAGGGATGGCGAGATTAGTTCCAACTCTCCCTCTTCTCCCTTTTCCCTCCCCCCTTCTTCTCTCCTTCTGCTGTGTGCTTTTCTTCTCTTAGGACTTCTTCCCGACTCCTAGTTGTTTTGAGTATCCAAAACGAACCAGCTTTATCCACTACAGTTAATTACAGTTGAGGTGCTCCCCCTCTCTCCTCTCCCTCCACCCGCCTTCCTCCCCAGTCCCGTGGTCACCCGAGCCCGGTTATCTCCTACAAACCGGAAATTTAAGCCGCCCAAACATTCCGGCGCCTTTAATTTCCTCCTAGAGTTACTTTTTTTGGTCATGTCACCTTCCTCTTCTGTTTTTCTCTCCCTGATCGCTCTCGGGGCGTTTCTTGATGGAGGAGTCGGTAGGACATTTTTTATATTGACCCGTTGTTACAGATTTTTATTCTAGGGTTTCTTTTATTACCAAACTCAGATTAATCTTCTTTCTGGCTCGTTTTCTTTACCCCCTCTCGGGGCTGCGGTCTATTTGTCAAGAGTCGTGCGGCGAGTAACTCTTTACCAACAGTTCTTTGAGGACTCTTTATTTGTAGTCTCTATCCTTTTAGGTCCAAGCCGTCGGAGTGTGCTTTTGCGCCCCCAACCCGATCACTTTTTGGTGGATCCCACCCCGCCGAACTTCTTTCTTGTCTCACCCCTGCTGTCCTCACTTCGCCCCGAAACGACCCTAATCCATTGTTCCTAACCAAATATTTCGTTAATTTTTTTTCGTTGAGTACTTGTGTGTCCCCATCTGTTTTTTACCGGTCCCGTGGATTTACGGTTATTACGCCCGTTCTTCTGTCTGTTCCTTTTCCCAATCCTCCCTCGCGTCCCGTTTTCCTCCCATATGAGTCCCAACTGATCGCCCCTTACGCTTCCCATCTCCCAATATCAACCCTCTCTTTGCCTCACCAAGAAGGACCTTGCTCATAGGATTTAGGGGGGGCTATGTTGTTTTCGGTGTTTTTTTGGTGTCTGTATTGCTCGGTTGAAATTTTTTATTTCCCGTAGGAGAGTCGAAGCTTTTGAACCTCTGTTCCCTTTCGGAGGACCCCCCTCCCGTCCCCTCCCCCCGTTTCTCTGCTGATCTTTTCCTATTCTTTTATTTTTTTTTTTTTTTATTTCAGCTTTCACGTGTGCGCTTTCCTTTCGGCATTTTTTCGAGTTTAGTATCCTGCTTCCCCCGGAACATTTTTTATTCCCTCACTGTCGTCTCCGATTAGAAGCGACCCGAGCATTTTTCACCCCTTGCACTGAAGCTCCCCCGCTTATTCATCACAACGAAAGAACCTAAGAAACTTTTTGCTTCTTAAAGTTCTTTTTCCACGGAGGATTCTCTCCGTTCCCTCCCGGTTGGCTGGCTCATGTCACCTTTTCAGCCCCCCTCCTTCTTGAATCCCCTTTGATACATGAGTTTTAGTTTTTGCGATTTACATAGCTTCTTGAGAATCCGTAGGGTTACACTCCCCTTTGTCGGATAGTCATTTCTGCCTCCTCGGCCTCCCCACCAAACTGCAGTTACAGAATTTGACCAGGATTTTTATTAGGACCGACCATCTTTTTCCTTCCTTCCCCTCACCTTCGCCGTCTTCCGATTGGATTCCCGTTTCGCGGAGTCCCCTCTCCATTTTTGTTGATAAGTTTTCGCGCTTGTTGCCCCCCTGCTTCTTTTCAGGAATACCATTTTCCTGTTCCCCTCTCTTGACCCCCAAAGAAACAGAGCTAATCCACCCCAGACTGTTTGACGCTTTTTTTTGGCAGAGGAACCCAAGGCTCACTCACCACCTCCACTCACCCAGCGGAATTCCTTTTCTCCCTTTCCATCGTCCTACTCCTCGTCCATGTTACGACATCAAACGTGCTCGCCTTCACTTTTGTGTACAGTCTCCGAGGGTAAATGGCTGAAGGTCAGCACACAAACGCAAACTCTTTTTCTCCTATCCCTGCGTGCCTTGCATAAGCTGATTCGCTTTTTATCCAGGCAAGATTTGCCCCATAAAGACCCCCCAACTACGCTCTTCGCGCCCTTTCCTTGCCGCCCCCCCTACAAAGCCACCCAACTACGATCACCCTCTTTCCCCTTGACAAAAACCAAAAACACCACACCTTTTTTTTCTTTCTGGAATGATTCCAGTGCCTTACACATGATTTTCTTCTCTCAGGTTGTCCTGAAACCCTCGAAAGTAAAAGTCCAAGGTTGTTGATTTGCTTATTCATTTCTCCTTTCCCCCCCCATTTATACCTTTTCCTGAGGCACCCACGTCTCTGAATCTCAGCCAAGCCGGATTCAGTCCATCCAGTTATCGCATGGATGCCGGAAACAATCGCCCTTGGCCCCCCTTTTCTCCCACCACCATTTTCGCTGATCAGGACTATTCCCTTCCTCTCACTTCACGGACCTGTATTTCATATTTCCCCGGGCCCCCCCTACGGTTTTGCGCCGAGCCTAGACGCAGATTTCCGATTCCAAGAGAAAGTCGGCGTTTTTTGAGACTTTCATTTAGTTCTTCTCCGTCTTGTTGCTTTTCCTTTCGACCTTGTTGCTCCCCGGCCATTCATCTTCATCGCGGGCCTCGTCAAATCAGAAGCACCGGTTGTCTACATAACATTCCCTTGTCCGTTTCGCACTGAACCTCTCTTTTCCTCCTAATTTTTGTTTTGCATTTCTCGTGGAGTACCTCCCCCTACCTCTCCCCCCTCGCGACAGTGCGACTCGCGGCTTTAGCGTCCCCGTGATCACCCCTTGGTTTTAGACCGGTGCCTCCTTTCGTCTCAATATCATGTCCCTCTCCCCCGGACCAATTCAAGAAAGATTATTCAGTTTCCCTAGTCTCTTTTTCTTGGTAGCTTTTTGTAGATTAACAATAACCCCCATTCTAGTTTATTGTGTTATACGTACACTCTGTGAACCATTTTTTTCTTTATTACGTAGATGGCCGTGATACGTCGCACCCGCGCCCATTCTGTTTAAGGATTATTCCCTTGAGCCTAGCAAGGCGCCTGAAGAAGAACCGAGGTGAAAGTTCGGCTTCGACAATCTTCCGTTGTTTCGCCCCCCCTGGGGCCCTTCGCGTTGGCTCCGATATTTTTTATTTGATAGACTTACTTTTCTTCAATGTGGAGAACGGTAACTTGTCCCTTTTCTTTTTTTTTCTTTGTACTTCCCCCCCTTCCCCCTTTCCCCCCTTTCCCCTCGGCCGGACTACTTCCTAGTTTTGGATCGTGGTTTTAGGTTTGTAAGGTGCCCACGGCATCTTCTCTAACCTATTGTTTTTATATCCCTTTTCCTTCCGGCAGCAATTCTCCCTCGTTATTCCTGTTAATCGAGCAGTGTACACGCCATCAGAACTCTCCCCTCGTTTCTGTTTGGCGGCCACTTAATTACCTCACACGCCTGTGAATTACATCCGTAGTCCTTCTGTTGGTCAACACCCCCCATAAACCCCCTTCTCTCCCCCCCGTGGTCTTTGTAACCTTTGAGTATCCCCATATTCGGGATTTGTGAGTGTTTGCCGAATCCCACTGGGCTCTTCATCACCGCGCTTTCATGTGTTTCGTCGCTCGTGTTATTATCCCCTCTCCCGTTGGAGTAGAACCCCCCCTTCTTTTTTCGGAGCGATTGTCTTGGGAATTAAGTCCGGAAATTGTGTCTTTTACGGCTGATGTCATCTTACCCCAATCGTTCATAAAACTGCATCGGCCGATCCTTGCCACCCGTAGGTGGAGCGGCCCGCCTAGCTCCGTTTTTCCAAGCGAGCCTGCTTCTTTTTTTTCTTGCTTTTTCCGCATCGTCCCAGACATTCTCCGCATTGCTAATAGGTTCCTGTAACAGCAGGGAGCGCAGATTCTACCGAATCCCTCCCTCCTCCCTTGCCTCCCCCTATATTATGGAGCAGCCATACAACGATCTAATTTTCTATTTCACCCCGGCCCTTCCCTTTAAGTTTGTTGATGACCGTTAAGGAGTCCCTTCCAACCGATGGCGATAACAGCATTGACCCCGGTTCACGAAATTTTAATTAGATTTTGCATTCCCCTTTTGATGAACCCCCCCTTGTTGTTATCTGTGCTCCCATTTGCGAGTTGTTAGGATTCCTTTTTTGATAATACAGAGCCATCAGTGCAAACGAATTTTGGGTAGCCTTCTGTGTTCTCCCTTCCATGAGGGGCCCAGGGAAGCGGCCGCCGCCAGCGACCTAGTGGGCGCATCCCATCCCGAATCAGTGTTCGAAAAAATTGGTCTTGGCTTTTTCTTTGTATACTCGCTTTCATTCCATTTTTCCTTTTTTTTCCCTTTTCTTCGACGGGACACACCCCGTGGACTGGCTCCTCCCACCGTTTCCCAAAGAAAACAACAAGTCGATTAATTTCTCGGCTTTCTGCGCCGTTCCCGTCTTCCGCGGGGAACGACAGACTTTTTTCTATGTAGTTAGTGTGCGACTTGCGTCTACCTGGAGTATTTTGCAATTGACATAAAGTTTTATTTTTGTTTGTCATTTTCCCGCTACTGCCTCCCATCCTATATGGTTCCCCTTCGTGCAAACCCCCTTCCACTTGTACTTTTTTTCCAATTTTTCTTTTTTTGAACAAAATTTACGGAACAGCCACTATGCCGAGAGAACGTTAATTCTTCCCCCCTTCTTTCTCGCCGTTCTTAAGCTCGTAGTTTCCCTTTCACGATTTTATTTTTCTTTGTTCCTTTTCCCCCCTGATCGTGCAATTTCGGTCTTCTGGACTCAAGCGTCTGGTTCAAATCATAGTGTTTGCTTGCCTCTTGATTTTTTATGAAATCTCTTCACCTCCTCTTTTATTTATCCTCTTTCAAATTAGCGCGCCCTTCTCCGTGGGCCAGACCAGCGCCCGCTTTGCTGATGCACCAGAGTATGTAATAGCTGCCTCGCGTTCCTCCCCCGCGACCCCTATCTTGTCGTTGCTGTTTCCGTCGGCGATAGTCGGCGGCCGTCCTTCAGATCACTCATTTCGCGAAGTGCTGCAAATCTGCCGTTCCTTATCGACACCAATAACATCTCCCTCTCTCTTATGCTTTTCCCCCTTTCCTTTTCTTTTTACTTCCCGATTCCATTCCAGCCCCCCACGGCTGTATTAACCAGGGTCCGATACCTTACTTTTTTCTCCGGAAGTCCAGTGGCCATCCACTGAGAAGCGCCCAGTCCCCCTCCACCGGCTTTTTCCTCAGTTTCTTGATCGGTTGATTTCCCCTTTTTGGATCTCTCTTCCTTTTACATGATGATAGAGTCCAAAGCTGACAGGCCGTTGACGAGCTACCCGCTTATTTTTTTTAAGGTGTTTGGTTGTACTGGCTCCATGCCTCTACACTTGTGTCACGGCTGCTCCTCTTTTGCCGTCCCCCGTGGTCGAACACTTTCCCCCCTGTTACCCATAAGTCCGCGTTAAAGTTTTCCTTTCCTAAAGTCCGTTTCATGGGCCTCCCCTCCTGCTCCCTATCTTTTTCTCTTTCTTCCTTTTGTTTCATTTTTCCGCCCTTATTGCGTTACATTTTTCGTCTTTTTTTTTTTGATTTGAGTGGGGATCTGTCCAGTGATCTTCCGGCTGTTACCGGCCTTTTTCCTTCATCATTCCTTCGGCACCCTTTTAAGATGATCTCGGTGCATTCACTCACTGCAGCTTCTATTTTTTTAGATCACATTCTTTCCCTCTACTATTCATTGAGGGCCCTGTCCTACGTTCCCACACTTTAAACCGCTTTCTTTTTAGTCCGTGCCGGTTTTGAAGCAGGGTTTTCCGTTGATATGTGGTGGTCCTTTCTTCTTCCCTACTCATTTTTTTCCCCCCTCCAGACTCGTGCGGGATACCCCAGACTTGCAAAGACGAAGACCCTTTATTGACTTCCATTGAGCTCTAGTCCATTCGTTTGTTTCTTTTTGGTACACTCTGGTTCCAAGGTGTCCGGATTTAGAATGCACCTCCCGGATTCCTTTTACTGCCCTCCCCCTCTCCCCCCTCCTGAGAACACGGACTGATCTTTTTTGCACCACCGAATGAAGCGACCCCTCCCCTTAGAAGTCCCCCATATTTGTTCATTTGGAACAACCCCCCTCTCCTTGTTGTACCCTCGCTTCTCCTGCGCCTCATTTCGAGCAGCTTAGGTGTAGCGGGTTGGTTTCTTGTGGGGTCCCCTTCTCCCCTCCCGTGGTTTTCCCGATGCTTTGAAAGCATGTGGAGCTACCAGTAGTTTTCGAAACCCAACCTTGTTTTCCGAAGTCTTTTTCTTTTTTTTCCTTCTATCTAGTCCTCCCCCTTTCGGTGCCCCTGCCGCTTTCCGGCCCCTTCTTTTCGGTGTTCACCTGATTTTTATATGTAGCCTGCGTTCGTTTAACCGATTCCCCTTGCAGGTCCCGATCCCCGCGGTTTCCCTTCCTTTTGGCCGCCAATTCATTTTCGGTTCGTTTTTAAATTTTCGTCCCTTAACCTTTCATTCCGGTGGCACTCCTGGCCCTTTCCCTCCTCCCGGGCTTCGACGTCTCTTTTCTTCCCTTCGCTGGCGTCCGATATGTATTTCTATTTAGCTCCGCGGTGTCAAGGGAGTCGGCGTAATAGGAGATAGTCGCCTGCACTTACATTGCACTATTCTTCCCCGGGGGTTGGACCTCGTTTTTTTAGATCCACCGGCCCGAAAAGTCTCCTTGACTCGCGTTTTGAGTCGGTTCATGCCCTTCACTATCCTTCCATAAGGGCCCCCTCCGTCCCCGATCGGTCTTCCATGTCTCCCCTGCCGACCGTCTTCCGTTCCCTCACATGCCTTCCTAAATTTTCGACAAACGACCCCTGTAAGCACAAAGTCTTTCATCGCCTCCTGGCCCTCCTTCCTCCCCCCCCGCGTCTCATAAAACCTCGATCCTCTTGCTTTGCGGTGTCTGGGCCTTTGCTACGGTCCCAAAGGTAGGCCCACCCCTTCTCTCCCGCATGGGGGGTACATGCCCAGTACCTAATTAGTTGGTCATTCCTCATAGACCTTCGGGATCCAAACAGCTCCCCCCTTAAACTTTTCTCTTTCCTTAATGTATTTGCCTACACTTGCTCTCCGGTCCCATATGGGTTTCCAGACTGACTATGGCATGACCCTAAAAACCTTCCTATGTGGTTTTGATCGCCTTCCGGACGTCCCTGCCCATTCCCCCCTCGTCCAACCCTCTCTCCTTGTTTCCCACCTTAGGTTGGGAAGGAACTTCCCCCTTCTTTTCCCCCCGAGCCCTATCTCGCATTTTCTTTGGGTGTTGATTATTAGTCCACCGACCATTAACCGGGCTTGCGACGTTCCCTTCCGATTCCTAGTCGGGCCACTTGCTTTATATCCAACATTAATTCACCTCTCAGACAAAGGACTTCTCTTGTCTTATTTGAGAATTGTAAAACGCCCTGGCGGTACCATCCCATGCAGTGAACGCCAAGGGTCGTTCGCGACTATCTGGAATTAACACGGCATTCTTTCTCCCTTCCCCCCCCACCCCTCCGTTGGTTCCTTTTTCCCTTTGATCGATTCGACTTAAGGTAGGATTGTTGAAATTTTCATGATTTCTTTTTTTTCCCCTGTTTGCTTCTAGGAGCTTTCCAGGTAGATTTTAGTACCTCTAGCATTGGGTGTTCCATTCTTGGCCCTCCCGGCCTCCTCGTCTCGTTTTTCCCAGGTGTTATGATTCCCCCG
>Ga0179593_1695527_pt1 | contig 12483 bp, 11 predicted proteins | sample CZODoug2_1_08_16_FD_185931 | JGI IMG/M metagenome (GOLD analysis project Ga0179593, IMG submission 185931) | Vadose zone soil fungal communities from Angelo Coast Range Reserve, California, USA - CZODoug2_1_08_16fungal (PacBio error correction) | ecosystem: Environmental > Terrestrial > Soil >... | reverse complement strand
CACGCCTTCTTTCCCCCTCTCCCCTTTCAGGCGTCCCTTTTGGGCCAGGATCCTAGTCGATTTGACCTGGGATGGACGAGTCAACGCCGAGATAGTGCCTTCCCACTTCTCCCTACCCCCCTCGCGTGGTCGATACCCGACCTCCTTCGAACGGTAAGACCTGGAATACTGACCGGTCTGATACCAGAAAGAGAAAAGCTTTTTTCCCAAGGACGAGGCTTGGGCGTCGAGCTTCCAGTCCTTCTCGCGGCCATCCACTGAGAGAAAAGAGATGGCGCTCCAAGTTCTCTGAGGGTTTCCTCCCCCTTCCTGACGCGCGCCGCCGTTTCTGTCGAGCGCTGCAAGGCTTCTTCCCACGTTCTCATCTTTTTTTCCGAAAAAGAAATAGACCTCTGTTTTGATCTTAGCCCGGTCCCCGCAGTGCCCCCTACACGCCGCTGTACTCCCAAATCGCGGCCGTAGCCTGTCTATAGAAGGAAGGCCGTATTTTGTCAATAGAGGCGATGTATTCTTCGAAGGTAGGACCCTTAATGTAGCAAGATGATTTTCCTCCTGAACCTCTTTCCCCCTCCTCCTGACCAGTACCTCCCGATGAAAATCCCACCTTTCTTAGCAGGATCTCTTCAATTCCGGCATTCTTGAGCAGATGCCTTTCTGGTACCCTCCCGCCAGTCGGGAATGCTGATGAGAACCTTTACCGCGACAAACGTGTTCTCGAAGGAGATGCCCCCAAGCCCAGCTGGCTCTGCTCTTTTCCTCCTTTTTCGTTTCTCATATTAGAATATTACTCCCTTGAATGACTACGACACAGTCCCCCATTAAACTGGAATCTCCCCTGAAGTCCCCCGCCAGTACGCCCCTTGTATCCGTTAGTGAATACGAGTTCCCTGTCTGCATCCCCAGAGGGTTTTTTTTTTTTTTTTTTTGATTGAAAATTTTGGGGGCTCTCCCCCCCTAATAATACCTTGCCCCCTCCTTAGCGACGAGTAAAACGTTTCTCTGGGCTTCCGGTATCGACTAGAAAGACTCCTTCTTCTTGGAACATGCTCTCCACGCCGTTCGCTGCACCCGCTGAAGTCGGAAGTGCCCCTTTCCTTTAATTCCTCTTGCGCGTTATGCTTCGGTTTCGAGAGAAGCAAGAGTCCTTTTTCCCATCTGCACACCACGATTTCTTTCCAGATTTTTCTCAGTGCCCAACTCCCCTCTCTGCTGCAGCGCACCTGGTTCCCCTGTTGGCCCCGCGTCCTCAAGAGAAGAACATCCACGCTTACCCCCTCAGTGTGCCCTCCCCGCTAAATTTTCCTTGCCAGGTCGCGGGGTACATCGCTCTGGGAATCTCGAGTGTTATTCATTTCCTCGACTTCCCCCTTTCTGTTGCTTAAAATCGACATCCCCAGGCCTCCTTTTGGAAATCAATGCGACATCCCTCGACAAAGTTCCCCTGAGTTCCCCCTCGGCCGCTGTTTTTTCTCCGGAGCGGAGAAGACGCACTTTGGCCCATGTCCCGCCTAGGAAGCCTCTTTCAGAGCCCCCTTTCCCGTTAATTTCGCGCCGATGCGACCCGGATCTCCCCCTTTTTGTTTTTTTCTTTCGCCATCGGCGCTATGAAAAGGTCGGTTTTTTTTTGGTCTTGACCTCCCCCCTTCTGCGTTTTCTCCCCCTCGCGTGCGTCCCTTCTTCTGACCAAACCCCCCCGGCCTCGCTGAAAAAAGCCCTGGGAAACAGACTCTTTTCCCGATCGCTTCATTCACATTTATTCGTCCTTGATTCCCTTTTCACCTCCGAAGATGTGAAGGGACCCTTTGGGACCTTAGCAATAGTCCCTCTTCATCGAGCCCCCTTTTCTTCCAGATCTCGGTTCCTAGAAGAAACTTTCAGATTTCTTTCCCATGGCACATCTTCCAAAGTTAGCTTTCCTCGCGGGGCTTTTTATCCCGACCTTTCCTTCCATCACCCAGGCTGTAGAGATAGATTTTTCCCTGAAACATCCCTGCAGAATCGACCCCCTGTCCATTGATCTTTCCCTTTTTGCGAGTTACACCCGCTTCCCCGCACTCCCTTCCCCAACCAACTTAATGCCCCCCTTCTTAGGAAAGCCCTCTTTTCCGTCCGCCCCTTGGTTGCAGCGTACGGCTTTTCTGCTCCCTTTCCTCCTGTAATACTTCCTTTGATATTAGAAGAAGCGAGTCCCTTCCAGTCAGTCCCTCCCCCCCCCTGTGCTACTCTCTTCTTTTTTTGTTCAAGTTTCAATCCTTTATCCCCTTGCTTCCGTTTTTTGCCCCAGGTCCCTTCTTTCCGTATTCTTTGGAAACTCCCCGACCTTCTTGTGTTACATTTCCGTTTTTCCCTCCTTTCCCAGTTGGAAAGTGCGAGCGCTAGGGAACTCCCCCCGGTTCTCTTCAAACGCTCTATGTCCTTCCGCGCCCTGCATCGTCCTCTTCTTAGTGAATCTCCCCCCAGCGGATCGAAAGTGGGTCCTTACTAACGCCTTCCGACAGCGCTGCGTTTCCCGCCTCCCTTTTCCCATCGCCTTTCCTCTCCTCTTCCGTAATTCAAGACTCCGTGCTAGAAGGGAATCGCTTTTTATAGGCGTTTCTTTTCCCTGATACGGTCAATTTTTACCATTTCCTTCAGCGAGACCCGATTCGCCAATGCCCTGGGTTAAAAACAGAGATTTCAAACTTCTCCCCGTCGATATGGTTTTGATACCAGGCGCCGATCCGATTATTTTTTTGGAGATACAGCGTTGTATAGGTGAAGAGACTCAACCCTCTCCCTAGTGTATTTTACCAAAAGGTGCCGTTTTTTGCTATCGCAAGAGATCCTGAAGCGCGTCGACCCCCCCTTTTCGCTTATCTCTTCCAGCCATGCTGGAGAAGAGCCCATTTATGATCAGTCCGTTCTGCGCGCTCCCTCTTTCCTTTTGACTTTAATAACAAGAACTCTCCCGCCGCCCCCGGCGCGTTCCCTCACGGGTACTTTCTCCTACCCTTTCTTCCCGGTCGTTTCTTCTTAGCCCACGAGTTTGGTGAGGGAAGCGATTTTTCGAGGAGCCCCCCCCCGATCCGGTCTTGCCCCCTACTCCATGTGCAAACCACCATGACGTTCCGTTCCTTTTTCCGTTGACGACGGAACCCCTTCATTTAGAATGAGTGATAGATCTCTTTCCTCTTTCCTTTGTTGTGGGTGCCTCTCGTGAGCGACCGGTTGAGTCCAGCCTTTAGAATCAACGGCGGGCCTCTCTGTGTTTTCCCCCTTTCTCTTTCGTCGGATCGGGACTCTTCTCCGAGAAAAAAAGCCGCCCTTCTCGGTGCGTCAGATAACCCCTTTCCGAAATGAGTATAGACATTTTCTTAAGAGGCATCAGTTCTGAGGCCCCCCTACTCTTTTTTGTTTTTTTTTTTTTTTTTTTTTTTTTTGGGGGGGAGGGGTTTTTCCCCCCCCCCCACCCCCCTTTGTTTTGTTTTTTTTTTTTTTCCCCCCCCCATCCCCCCCCGGGGAGTCTCTGTCCCAGGGTCACTTCTGCTTCATTCGTACCGTGATACCTCTCTTGCGCTCGCCCCAATTTCTTTTCTCATCCCGGATTTCGACGAAGCAGTCGTTTTTAACGCAGCTGACAAGGGAGAGCTCGCCTTTTCTTCCAAGCAGTCATACTCCCTCTAGGCCGCCATGTTTGTTAATTTCCCCCGATGTTCCCCTACGCCGGCCCGTCTCTCAAAAAAAGAAGATCCGACGCGCGATTTTTTTTCCCCTGGGGAGCGACGCCTTGGATCTCCTGGTCGTGACCCTAACTCTCCAGGCTCCTCGATCAGTTTTTTTTTTTTTTACAAGCAGAAAATCTCTACTCACGTCCTTTTCCCCCCGGGCGGCTCGCCTTTTATTTTTGACGGCGACAATTGTTTCTATCGCCAAGACGCTTGCAACCACATTGGAATTTCCGGAAGGACTGGTCTTTTCTCTTACCTTCAACCCGGTCCCTCATCTAAGAATAGACTCGCCGAGCGCCTATCGCGCCTTTCTTTTCCTCCGGGAACTGAATCTGGAAAGAAACGTTCAAGCCCTTTCAATCGGGACCCCACGAGCCCTGGGAACACACACAAGGCCCTTTCGCCGCAGTTTCTTATCCTTTTCCTTGGAGCCCCCTCCCTATGACCCTTGGGGATAAGCAGAATTGATATTCTATTTTTCCCCCCCCTCCGATTTTCGCGCTGCTCCACCTTTGCGCACCTGGGCCCCCCTTTGGACCTACCCCTCCTTCTCTTTGGCCAAATGATGTACATCCAGCAGTAGAGTAGAAAAGATCTGACTTTTGTCCAGAGTTAATCACCCTTTTCTTAGTTTCTTTTCTCGCCCTAGGCTCGTCTTGAGGAGCGTCTGATCGAGCACTTTTTCACCTATCCCCCCTTCTTGCACCTTTCTATTTTCTCGCCAATGCAAGAAGATGTGCAGTTCCCTATCCCCTCCTTAAAGCCTTCTCTTCCCCTTGACCATCTTTTTCAAGCGCTCCCCTTTTTTCCCCCGGAAAGTTGTGCCATTTTTTACACACTCTATCGAGGGAAAGGGCACTTTTTCCATCCTCCTTTCGATTCTAGAGGTATGATTTCTTATTCAGAGAGTCCCATTTCCTTTTTTTCCGGCCACAGGGTTTTGCGTGGGGTTGGTTTTTTTGGTTGTTTTTTCAAAAACAGCGCCCCAACGCTGCACAAGGACGCTTTGAAATGAACTGCATACAATCCTAGACAAAGCCATTTTAGCCTGGTTTGACGTGTTTTTTTTTTCAAGGAGATGCGAAGGCCCCTTCTCCGAGCGAAGCCTTTTCCCTAAACGACCTTTATCTTGAATCTCGCCCTGAAAGATCTATCTATTTTTTTATGCACTCTTCTTCTCTTCCTCCCGGGGGGGATTGATCCTGACGGGCGACCTCCGCGTGCGCGTCTCCCCTGCAGCGCTTTCCCCCCCCTCACCCCCCCCCGCGCAGCATCCCGAATAATTGGAAGAATCCTTCCTTAAGACTCCACCCTCCTGTGTTTTTAATTGTTCTTTGTAGATTCCGCCCTGCCGGAAAACGTCTTGAAGAGAGAAGCAACCTCTTCCTCCCTCAATAGTTTTTCAAGAAGCGAGGTTCCCCCCCTTTTTTACGCGCGCCAGGCAGATGTGTAAAGAGGAACAGCTTACACTTTCCGCGTTCCTCTAGGGGGACTTCTTCTCTTTTGGCCACTCCCCCTAAAAAGGAGTTTTCCTTCCCACATAGGCGTTTTTCCTTTCTATGAGACCCCTTCTGACGTGCACTTTTTTTGAGATTTTCCTGGATGGAGCGCCTCTCCCTACACGAGAGTTTTTCTCCCCCCCCCCCTAACTTAATACCCTCCTCGAGAACGCTTTCCAAAGTCGACTCCCTTTTTGGTTTGAAGAGACGGCGCCCCCCCCCCTCCTGTGACCTCCTTTTCCTCCCTTGATCTCAAGCGAGCCCTCAGGAAAGGGAGAAAACGTGTTTTCTCCGACTTTTTTTCGTAGTTCCGTTCCCTATTATTGAGAAACGGGTTCCTCTTTCTTCCATTCCTTCTCACGAACTGTCTTCCTACAGAAAGGTGCCTTTCCATTTCCAGTTTCAGATTTCCCTTTTACGAGGAGTCCCTTCACCCCTTTTCGAAGTAATTCCTCTGCTCTCCGCGCTCTCTCCCATTCTCGTAGTAGTGAATATAATTACCTCTTATTCTCCGTGGGTCCCCTTCCTCCTTAAGACGTTTTCCATTTTTCTTGAAGTCTCTCTTGGCGAACATCTCCCCCCCCCCCGGAATTTGCGCCGTTCTCAACCGGAGAACAGCCCTTCCCTTCTTTGCAGGAGGGCGCGCGTACTGATCGGTCAATTCGTCGTTTTAAGAAGAGCTCAGGTCGTGTTCCCCCTAAAGCCTCCTTTTTAGTACCTCCCCCATCGTATTTCCCTCGCGCGCCCCCCTTCCTTGGTTTCTTCGACGGCGGCAGGTGGGAAAGATCCTTTGGCGATCGTCCTTCCGCCAAACATTCCTACTATGCGGTTGGCGGCGAACTCCCGACCAGGCGTCTCCTTCCGAGTAGAACACGCCTCTCGCGAGTCGTGCTCTTCCAGGAAACTTTTTCTCTCTCCTTTCTGCTCAGTTTTTTCCTTTTTTTTCCTCTCCCCCCCTGGTCGACGTCGCCTCAAGAGAAAAAAAACACAACCTTGTTGCTCCCACGGCGCCCTCCCCCGTTCCTCCCTGTCTATCATAAGGTCGGACCGGTTCTTCTTTCTTTTCTCATCGCCCCCCTCTTGTTGTGCTTTTCGGTTCTTTGTCGAAGTACGATTTACCCCGCACTCCCTCGAAGAGGACCCTGCCGCCTTGACTTCGAAATTCCCCCCTGGATATCTCCCCCGAGTTACTCATCTCTTTTCCTCGTTGGGTTGTTGAGATTGGCTTCACCTCATTGTAGACGTTTTTTTCCTTTTTCGCATTCAACGGCTTTCCGTATCCCTTTGTTTTGAGTGCACATTTTTATTTCGCGGATAGTGACGTTTCCTTCCCACTCCGCACGCCCCCTAAGGACCCCCCCTCTCCTTTCGACCTGTGCTTTCCCCGGAAATTTCCCCCTCCCGTGTTGCGTCAAGGACGAGGACTTGGTTTTTCTATGAGGAAGTTTCCTCGAATTCCCTAGAGTTTTTTCCTTATCATGCAGTTTCCCTTTCCTGACTCCAGCCCGACGCGCTCCTCCTTCTTTTTCGAAGAGATGAATGCTTTTGTTTATTTCCTTTTTTTCGGAGCGCACTACACCTGTGTTCCGCTGTTTGCGGTAGACCCTTCCCCTATCTCCCCCTCCCGTCTGAAAAAAATAAGAGGGACGTAGTCTCTTCCCCCCCCCGATATAAGGCCCCCCTCTGAGGACGCCAGTTTATTGCTTTCTTGACCCCCTACACCTTCGACTCCTTCCCAGATAAGGAACGCCCTCTTAGAATCCTTCTTTCACCGGCTTCCCGGCTATTTGAAAGCTTCGCAATTTCCCCCCCCTTCTATATTTTTTTCTCCACGCAGCTGATGGAACCACGGTTCCTTGCCTTTTCTCGGCTTCCTCACCACGGCCCTCCCCTTCTTTACTCCTTCTCTGCCTACGGACCGCCTCTCCCTGCCTTCCCTTTTTTTTTTCTGCCCCCTCGACCTTTTACTTACCGTTTATGAAATAGAGTGACCGCTTTCCCGCCATTAACCAACTCTTCAACCCCTGACCCTGGGGAACACAAGGCTCAGCCGTTTTGGGAACGCGATGACCCTTCAACCTAAGAGAATTGATATTGAACTTCCCCTTCTGCCACGCCCTTCTTTACACGGTTTGCGCCGGTCCGAATGTCTCGCTTCGGAGATCACTTCCTCGGCGGTTCCTCCAAAACGTCTCCTGAAGTAGGACTCCCCTCCTTCATCTATTGAGGAACCCCCCGTTAGGGGTCGAGAATTTTCTCGTTATGAGGTCGCGTCCTTGAACTCTCACACCATCTTCTATCCAAAGTTAGATTTGCTTGAAAATCTTCCCATGTGCAGTTCCAAGATAGCGACGCCTTCCCTTTGGAACTTTTTTGCTAAAGCGCGGCTCAGAGGCACTACCTTTTCTCTTGAACTTCTAAAGCTTAACTTTAGCGAGATTGGAAAGTCTCCGGACCCGGGTTTGAGGAGTCGATTTTCAGGCTTCCACGAGGAAAAGTTTTCCGGCCCATAGCGGCTTGCCCCCTGACAATTAAAGGAACCCGTTTTTTTCAATGAGCCCTTCCGGATGCAGCCTTTTTCCCACCTTTTCCATGTCCAATGTTATTTGGTGGAATCGCTCTCTTCAGCACCGGCACCTTTGTGGACCTGCGCACGATTTTTAGTCCTCCGACACCGCTGGCCAAGACAACCTCCGACGGTCCTTCGCCAGTGACTCTTTCCCCCTCAGTTGTTGTTGTTTCTCTATAAGGGAGGCCTTTCTGAGCTCTCCTTTTAGTAGGGCCTATCCTAATCCCAGAGATATTTCTCCTTAGACAGAGACTTCGTTCCTCACGGAGAGTATGCATCCCACAAGAATAATTGGCTCTTTAATTTTCAGATCGCTCTTAATCATGTTGCAGCCTTTGTCGCTTGGGCAATGAAAGACGTGTTTCCTGGAATTTGGGACGATCTTCCAGAAAGGACTCATCCTTGCCAGGACCTATCGGTTAAACATAGACCCAAATGAAGGGAAGCTTTCCCTTTTTTTAAATTGCCTTAGAAACCCTTTGAAGAGTGAAGAGAGGGTCTCTACCTCCCTGTAAATTTCCAGGCTTCGCGATAGGGGAACTCCCCTTCGTTCTTTTAACCTGCACTTCGAAGGGGAAAGATCGACTTCTTTGTCACCAGCCCTTTGGCTCTAGTCTCGAATAAAGCGCCTTTTGTCCTACCACTACCTTCCCCGCCGGCTTCCTCCACTGATGAAAGATCCTACTTCCCTTTCCCGACGGCGGTTGCAATAATGTGAAACTTACGTAATACCCTTTGCTCTCGAAGTGATTGCCCGGAAGGACCCCAGTTTACTTCCTAAATCACGTTGGACAGGGTATAGTATCTCAAATATCAATTCTCCCCGGTCCTTGTCTTTCCCAAGTTTCCCTTCTTTCCCGAACGGCTGCGTCCCCAAATTCAAGACGGTTTTTTTTTTTTCCCTTTACAGTCTTTCCCCCAGTTGACTTGACTTTTTCAAACCTCTCGGCATCAGTTCCTGTAAGAGTAGTTTCCTCTTCTGAAGAAGTCTCCCCTCGCCGCTGCGTTCCGTATTGATTCCTTTCTCTTTTTTCGCCAAGCGAATCGTACCCCTTCCCTTCGACCCCTTAAAGTCAGTTCTTTTTGAAAGAGGATTGCCCCCTCGACCCCCTTTCCCTTTGCGCCGTTTTTCATACCAAATAATGATTCCCTGTAACTCTTTCCTTTCTTGAGCTTGTCGGTTCCTGTCAAGGAGTAGCCCTCATCCTCGACGCCCTTTTCTCTGAATGCCCTCGTACACCCCAGCGAGTTTCAAACTTGGAGTCGGTTGTTGAACCGAAGGGAGAAGTAGATTTTTTTTCCCCCCCGCGGTATTTTTTTCCCTTGCGAACGCCCAAACGCCTCTATGTCGGTTTCCCCCTTGATTCCTCACCCCAGAGATAAAGCACTCTCTCCCCCGGAGAGAGAGTAGTGCCTTTTCCCCCCCCCCTTCATTAACTTGGGAGAGCCTCCTTTTAACCCCTCAACGAGTTATTCCTCGGCTGACCTGGTCGACGTTTTATCTCCTCCCCCTTCCACTAATAGTCTTGTGGCCGACACGGTCTGAGAAAGTTACGACAGGGTAGATCCCCTTCTTGACCGGTCTCTTTTTCGTTATCGACCCTTTTAGGGCTTCCGGAGTTTTTCCCCTCCCTCGTGGACCCGAAAATACAATGTTTTCCCACCCCTTCTCCCTCTGATATGTCCCTTCTTCTCAAGTCAGTTACTTGGCCCGGCTCGCGCCCTCTCTCTCTTTTTCTTTTTTTTCTCCGTTGTTGTTGGTATTTTTGAGATTCAAGAAGTCCTTCTCTCTCCGGGGGCCTTCCTTCGTCCACCCAGTTCTTGCCATGATCCTCGCTTTTTACATGGTCTTTTTTTTTTTACACGCTGGTGAGGTAGACAGCCTCTCCCCCCCCCCTCAGCCCTCATTGGTGGAAACGACAGACTCATCACTTCCTCTTCATGATGAACTTTCCTTTTTCATTCAGCGCTCCGTCGGAAAAAAGGAACGAGGTCTTTTTCTTCTATGAGGACGTCTCTTCCGCAGTACGTGATTTATCGCTGCCGCTAGTCTTTCCATATATGACTCAGCAAGCCGGCGTTTCGTTTTTCCCCTCCTAGATGAATCTTTTTTTCTCAAACTTTCTTTTCCCGGACTCCCCCCCTGAGGCGCTGTTGCGTTAACGATAGAAACTAACCCGATGTTCCTTCGCCTTCCCTTGGCGCGCGCTTCAATATGGGTCCTCCCGGGCATTCCGCCCCTACCTTCTGGCTGATGAAGGCGCCGACTTGAAAGATCCTTTTCTTTTCCAAGTATGCTTTCCCTCGTTTCACTTTCGTAGATTTTCAGACTTCTCCCCGGATCGGAGTCTGATTCCCAAGAAGAATGATGGAACCTTTCCTTTCTGTTCTGGACGTTTCCCGGCCCACTTTTCCCGTTTCTTTGTTTTCTGCACTACGAACCCTTCTCCTGTCTTTTGCCTCGTCGCAGCGTCGAAAATATGGACTCCCGGGTCATGCCTCTCACGTTCAATCCTTTAAATTTTTACCCTCGGGACCTTTCATGGGAACCCCCACTGTCGGTGAGTTGATCAGCACCGGTCGTGAAGACGATTTACCTTTTTCCCACCGCGATGACCCCCTTTTCTCTTGATATTTGACCCCTATGAAACATTTCCCCCGTGCGATTTTCTTTGTGCACATGGGCTCCTCCCTCAAGCCAGCTTGAATTACGGGGGCTTTTTTCCCCTCCAAACGCCCCTTCTGACTCTAGGCCGTTCAGCGTTTCATCCTCCGGATTAACTTCATGGGAGGGCCACGGTGTCTGAGGAAGGCCTCCCCTTTTCTTGGCCAAATTCTCTTTTCTTGCCCCCTTCTCTTCCGAAGTGAACCACGCGATGTTCCCCTTTGAAAAGCTGATGGAAAGTGGTCCCCCCCCCCCCTTGTCGCTCCCTCCCAAGCGCGCCCCGCCTCGCTGATCCATTTGAAACCTCGGCTTGGCAAGCTTTTCTCTCTGGTACCCTCGGGTCCCTCTGTTGTCCTTGACTTCAGAGCGTCCCTACGTTTTAAGGCACAGTTTCCTTTTTGGTCCCCCCCCCTTTCCCAAGGACGCACCCTTTGGTTTTTTTTAATGCTATCTTACTTTTTTCCTTGAATGTCGGAGGCGGGTGCGCCGGCAGTGTTTTTCTTCGTTCGCTTTTCTTTCCAGAGTCGCCGCCTCCGCAGAAAGGTCCCTCCCCTTCCCAAGGATTCTTCTCTCTTTTGTTTGTGAAGATAAGGGAGGAACCCTTCTTAAAGGTTTTTTCTTTTGAAAAATTTTTCGGCTGAAGAGACGGGCGTGCTACCGACAGAGAAGTGAAAGGAGCCCCAAAACTTCCTCCTAATGGCAAGTCATTTGATGCTTTCGATCGATTACTTTTTCTGGTTATTGGTTTGCAAAAGACCGCTGGGGACGTTCCCCCCGCGAAAAAACCTTCTCCTCCTCTCTGAAACCATGCCACATCAGCGAAAGAGCGTCTTCCAGGCGATTCCCAATACTGAAGAAAAAGGACGTGCCAGATCTTTTAAAGGTCAGATGAACGTTTCAGAGCAGGGGCGATTCGCTTGCCCCGCTCCAGGGGTCAATGCCACAGGAGTTTCGTCTTTTCCCTCGGTCGTGCCTCCATGCCGCAATCTTCGGTGCAATTTGAGAGTTCCACTCTTCGAGCGCCTCCATAAAGAAGAAAGTGTCTCCCTAACTTTCTCTGGCCCGAATCTAACGCTGCACCTCATCTGTTCATCTCTGTTTTGTCCATCATGTTCCACGCCCAATACTTCAGATGGAAGTGCTCCTTCCTCCCGACCGGCGGCTTTCGCAAACGTTTCTGTCTATCCACTTTGAGTGGCCAGTAGTATAAGTTCAATTATTCTCTGACTGACACGCAGGGTCACTCTTGCCCCATTTAAGGCTTCGCAGGTTTCTGTTAGGAGGACCCTTTTGCACTTGTTTTTTTCCCCATTTTCCCTTGTCTTTTCTGGAAAGGGTTCCCCGGTAGTCTTCCTCTTCGAGGACTCCTTGGCCCCCCTTCGACTCTGGCTCTCTCCTGCGGGTCGTAGGGCACCTGGATTTCGGTAATCTAAAGAATTCAAGTCTTTCCCATGAGCCTTGGCGAACATCTCCCGATTTCACGTTCCCTTTCGCCGTCTTCAAATACTCGAGTGTCACTTTTAGCGAGTGTGGTTTCTGATAGGTAAAGGTCTCCTCTCCCTCGACGACATGTTTTCACCGCCCCCTTGAATCCCTTCTTTTCCACCAGCTCTTTGCCCCCTTCCTCTGTTGTTGAAAAGGAGACAGGCCGTTTCTTTGCAGATACCACTTTTTGCCGGCGACCCGCCCCCCCTATCACGATGTCTTTCCCCAGTTCTTCCCCCCCAATCGACCAGGCTCTCCAGCGCGGTAGAAAAAGACGTCCCCTGAGGCTTTTCCCCCCAGAAGGAACTTTCGTTTTGTCGCCCAAAGCGATGCCGCGATGACTCTCCCCCTGGTAGAGTACGCACTTAAACAGAAATAATAGCTCCTCCCACTTCGAGGCTTTTTTCCCGGGTCGAGATACTAACTTCTCCGGTCTTTCATATACACCTATTTTTTGGAGGAGGAGCGGACCTTCTGAAAGAAAGATACTTCCCAAATGTTACCCCCCCCCAGCTAAGTCCCTTTCCCTCCGTTGTTCCCCCTTTGGAAGACTGCCTT
>Ga0179593_1719328_pt1 | contig 12484 bp, 9 predicted proteins | sample CZODoug2_1_08_16_FD_185931 | JGI IMG/M metagenome (GOLD analysis project Ga0179593, IMG submission 185931) | Vadose zone soil fungal communities from Angelo Coast Range Reserve, California, USA - CZODoug2_1_08_16fungal (PacBio error correction) | ecosystem: Environmental > Terrestrial > Soil >... | reverse complement strand
GTTTTCTACGCTTGAGATTCGAGGATTTCATTCTTAGCGACCCCGAGATATTTTCTTTCCCAGACCCCCCCCCCTCTGGGAAGGATATAGGTACCTCGTGGCCCCGACGAAACATTCCTTTTTTTCCTGATGACCTTCCCCGACTCTTCGAGGCGCTGAACTTATCTGAATTGTTCCCCTCGCGACACCTAATCGACCGCTACTGGCCTCCCTCCGATGGCCAAGACGCGACTACCTTTTATGCGGATCTCAAGATCTTTAGTTAACTGTGGTTATGAACCGCCTGGTTTTCAGTCTACATCTTTTTTTTTTGGCGCACTACGCGCAAGTCCTTTGACGTCAGAGCTCCCACAAACGTCTCCGGCGCATGATTCTTTCGTAGGTCCCCAACCCTTTCTACTCTACGACCCTAACCCCTTTTTATAACTTCCGTCCCAGTCCCCTGCCCTCTTCGACTGTTTTACATGCCGCCAACAAGCTCGACCTTGCCGCGCTTCTTTCGGACTGATAGTTTTCCGAACCTTCCCTGAATGGAAGATCAAGCCGTGTTTTCGCTCGTCAGACCCGTCTTTCTGTCCCTAAGGATTATTTGTGTTTGACCCTTTCCCTTCAAAGTCCCCCTTAGGTGCACAGGATAGGAGACCCCCACAGTTCCAAGAGAAGAGGAATTCAAGCCGCTCCCTTCCACAAACCTCTTACTGTAGAACTGGTGAGAAGACCAGTCCTTTTAATCCCACGTGGCGAGGACTCCACACGCGTTTGGGCGTTCTGCTTTCCTAGGGCGCTTTCCCTGCTTTCCTGCCATGCGCACCTTCACACTTCGCTCTCTCCCCTTCTTCGGAAGAAAGGGTTCTGGTTCTTTTTGATTTGTGTCTTGGTTGGCGTTTTGAGACGACCGCCTTGGGTCGCACCGAGATCTTCTTTTCGTTTCCCGACTGGAGAATGCCATTGCTAAACGGAATCAAATTTCACTCTTCGATTCCTTCATAACGCGGTTGTTTCCACCCCGCGGTTCCCTTTTTGCCTTGCTGGGATTCGAATTCGGGCTTTGGCACCCCAAGAGGACCTTAATTAGTATTCCCGTATCCCCGAGGGGGGCACTTGTTTGGAAAGACTATTTGGACGATTCCCTTTCCGCGTAGGGGATTGATAAAAGGATTTTCGTTTCTGGCAATGTTGCTTTGCCTTGTAACGCTCGGGGTCCCCCCCTGCGTTGGATTTCGATTTTTTTTTCGGCGAGGTTTTTAGAGCACCCCCAGGAATTTTTTTTTTCCTTTTATCCCTCTTGGTTCCGTTCATGATCTCGTGGTTTGTCACCCCCCCCAAAAATCCATCGAATATCAATCGCGTGCAGTGCCTCTTAGGAAACGGGCCTGCGGTTCCCGATGGCTCGTTGAAAATACCCTCGAGACTTGACTGATCTAGTCGGCCGCGACCAGCCTCCCCACGCCGGCATCCCCGGATATAGGTAAGCAAAGGATGAGTTCAGAGCTATCACCCCCCGGCCTCTTTCCGCTCCTCCTTCCAGGAGAGAGGAGTTCTGAGTAGAACCATTCCCCCCCCTCTTCCCTCCCGTAGATCCCTCTCGACTGACCTGTAGAAGAGATAGCGATTTTCGACTGTTTTTCCTTCGAGGCATCACTTTTTGGGGGCCTTCGCCCTCAGATTCGGGAGAGCCCCAATAGATAATTCCTCGCTTCTTCCCCCTAACATTTAGGTTCCTTAAAATCGGAATCCGGTCGAATTCTTAGGATAGGCGTTGTAGATGACCCACTAGCTTTACCCCCTTCTGCGGCACCAGACTCCCTGTGTCTTTTTAGTCAGAACTTCCCCCCTTTTTCGTCCTACCGGTAGAAACGCGAAGGGATCTATTCTGCCCGTCCGAGATTTTTCTTCGGGTTTCCCGCCCTTATTTTTTTTGACTCCTCCTCCCCCTGAGAGGACCCGCTTCCACGACGCCGTCATTTCTCTCATTGCCCTGGCGCGCCTCCCCGCGCCCTCTTGGCCTATGGGCCCTCCCTCTTCTTTCAGAAGATATGCACCGCCTGGCAGTATCTGACTCTTCCATCGCCGCTTCATGGCCGATGCCCCTTTCACGGCGCCATTTAGACTACGATCTTCCTCCCTCTTCCCATGGCGGGGAGCCCCTATTGATTCCTCTTCTCATTATCCATAACGCTTTGATCACCCCTTTTGAGTTCGACGTTCCCCCTCCATTTTTTCGCACAGGTCTTCAATCGCTGGTTTTCATTCGGCGGCGGTTGAATATCGTCTGTTAGATCTGTCACGCTTTCCCTCCCCTCCACGTTTTCTGGTAATTCATGGCGGACGATCATCCCTTTTCCTCTGTTCGAGCGGACCTTACCTCAGCGACCCCTGCGCTTCATGCCTTGATGTGTGGACTACGCATTTCGATTGCCGCCGCACATTCCCCAATTCTCTCTTTTCTCCCCTCTTGTGAGATTTAAAACGGCCGCTTGAAGCGCGGGTCACAAATCGAGGGCGTCGAACATTTCGGCCTGCTTTTTCCGGGTCTTCGACCTCCTTTCCCCTGCCCCCTTTGATACGTTCCACCTTTTCGCAATGACTTCTGAAAAACGGCGGTTCTTTTTTACTCTCGGCTTCACAGCCTTCGCGGCCTTTCACCGCCGCCGGCGTCGAGCCCCTGTGAGTCTCAGTTTTTTGTTGTGGTCGAACCCATGCGCCCGGCGACTCACCTTTTTATCCACGCGTTATGTGGATCCTGAGAAGAAGTCTTCCATTCCCCCGCCCCTGAGGATCCGCGTCTATCGGCGCCCTATCCTTGCTCCTCTTAATCCCGCGTCTCTTTGTCCGATCCCGATCGGGCCGCCAAGGCTATCTGCTGGTGCTGCTCCCCTGCACCTTTTCCCCCATGGCGGCTCGGTGCCGCGCAGCCTTCCCCTAGAGGGCATGGCCTCCCGGGTCTCTTCCGCTGCGACTCGCTCGGTTGCGAGTGGCAGACACAAACCGCTCGTTCCCCCTAGGTTTCCGGTCTAATCCTCGGCACTTGACAGGCACGGCAGACCACGGCAGTGTGATGGATCCCAATCAGATCTGGTGCTTCGAAACTGCTCCCTCCTCATGATTGAGTTCCTTCCTACCACGATCCGCAGACGAAGATTTCGGACCCTGCCTCTTGGTTTTTTTCCTTTTTCGTTGGCCTTAGATGATGATCCCTAGTGACTGTCTTCGCTCTCGGCAGGCCCGTAAGTGATTATTAGAATTTTTTCTCTCGCCCCAAAATTTCCGACAAGCAAAGATGGATTTCTTTTCGACCTCGTTTCCGATCTTGCTCCGGCTTCTTTTCTAGGTTAGACAAATTTGGTGAAGCCAACGGGCCCGCAGTGCAGTCCTAGATCCATGCGGAAGGGGAGAGTTTCAGAACTCATGGATTACTACTTTTCCATTCTGTTTCTGAAGGAAAGTTCTTCTGGTAGAGGCAGACTTGAGATAGGAGTCAGGTTGGTGATGTTCCATGGAAGGTACCCAAGAAGGGTGATTGCAGTGAAGAGTCGCTCTCAATACCCCCTCCTTATCCGGATTTGGTTGACCCACTCCACCGATCACCATGCCCCCCTTGGAATCATCCCCTTCTCGGACCCCCGACTTCTCGAACCCATGAATCGATTCCTCATGGGTTATCCCAGCACCCCTGTTTCCCCCTAACGTGTGTGAAACTTGGGGAAAAATGAACGCCCATCTCACAAAAAAAGATAGGGCAATAAGGGTTGGTTTTCTACGCGTCCCGTGATGATTGTAGACAAGACTCGGATCGCTACGTCTTTTTTTCCAAACAGAGTTATCATAGGCGCATTTCGTTTGCCCCCCCCCCCGCAGGTTTTTGGAAAACTAAAGGACTATTGGACCCGAAAAAGTATTTTCTTTTACGGCAATGCTGGACCGGTTGTTTTCTTTTCCTACCCCTTTCTGCGCCTCCTTGATTTCAGTTGATGGAATGCTCTCCCCTCGGTGACTCAGTTCTTCCGTTTAGCATGACTCTGTCGCAAAGCAAACCCTCAGGCGGAGTCAACCTCCCGCAAGAGACCTCCGACGTAGCCCCCCCTGAATCAATCACGCTGGAACACCACCCGCCAGGATGTTTTCTTTCATGGCAGTGCACCAGTCAGACGCCACCTATTCACGACAGATCAGCAAACGGCTGCTTTCTACTCAATGTCTCGGTGCAGATTCTGTCCCCGCCGCAGTCCTTTGCCCTTTTAGGCTTTTTTTCCTCTTTTTAGACAGTTTTTAACTCCGCGTCCGTGAACGGGTTTGCCTCCCGCGACCCGTGGACGAAGTGATGTCCGTGCGTCGCCGGGCACTTGAATGTCTTATTTTGTTTCTCCTGAAAGGGAATTTTGGGCCCTTCTTTGCATAGGTGGCCTGAACAGCTTTCATATTTCCAATAGTCTTAGTAGAGAATGTGGTTGGGCCGGGCGTTATCAATTTTTCCCGCCGAGCTTCCGCCTTTACCCTCCGAAAGGTTACCCCCTTTCTTCGCGCTCCTCTGTGTCCATCGGCACCGTAACCCCAAGGTCCATCACGGATCTTTGTTCTTCATTTTAATTGGACGACCTTAACACCAAAATATTAGAAATGATCCCTCTAGGGGATTAAACCTCTATGACCATATTACCGGACTTTTGTAGTCGATGGTAATAGGACATAGAATTTCACCTCGTACTATCGGGGCATGATGGAACAGTTCTTTCAAATGTGCTCGTGTTTCGGTGGCAGCCAGCCACGGACCCCCCTTCGCAAGTCTCCGAATGTTACCTTTCCCCAGCTCGAATTCCATCGACGGCGGAATCTTGGTCTACTTCTTACCCCTAAATCCTGACCCTGTCTTAGCCCCCTCATCTTCTACGTCCGCCCTTGTTTACTTCTATTTCCCCTCCAGATACTGTTTTTGTGTTTTCTGCCCTCTGAGCAAAACACTTCACGAGGACTTCTTGCGTCCAGAGAGTCCGATTTCGAGGAACCCTGCCCCGTCCATGATGCCGCCATGGAATTTCTCCCCTAGACTGGTACATTCGTCTACTTTACGAACAATTTGGCCTTTTTTCCCCGGTTGCATGCAAAATTACACTTCCCCCCTCTCCACGCTCTTTAAAGTATTCTAGATTCGCGCTACGCTCCTCCAAGATTTTTTTACTGGATCTTAGATCCCACGATACTCGACGACGCACCCGAAGCTTTATCTCGAGGCGGAATAGAGGTTCACTTTTCTTTTTACATTGAGTACGGTTCCTTATTTTGTTTCTTACACTAAGGCCCTCCTTTTTTTTCCCGACCCAAACCTCCTTAGAATGATTGAATTGGGTTCTCCAGGCACCGATGCCCCGTGCGCGTAGCTACTAAAATCCCTTTTTATACCCTTGTTCATCCCACAGTCAAGGACAGATTTCGTCATTCTCTTATCAGGCCACCCCCATGCCGCACGCTTTTTTCTTGGCACGCCGTTAGAATGGGTTCTCCCCCGCTAAACCCTTCCAAGAAGGTCCCGTGACAAGCTTGTTGGCCACTTTCCTCCCTCTTCTTTCTCGTGAACGATATCTTTGCCCGGCGACGCAATCAGGACATCCCGTCGGTGCTCTCCGCTCGGCAAACCGTGCCAACTCGACGCTTTTTAATGACCTGTCTCCCGCCTTGCCACCGTTTTCCTGTTGTTTTTTTCTTCTGCTTACCAGAAGCTCCCCGATAACGTTTTTCTTTTCCTGGACGAAGCACGCTTTTGCGGCGAGCTCTGCGCGGTTTTTCCTGAGTTAGTTCCGAAACGAATGGTAGCGCCAACCACCTTATCCGGCGAAAGGGGCGTTTCTGTTTGGCGCGCTCTTTCTTGTTTTTTCTACTTCCCTCGGTCGTTTTTTCCCCGGACCTCTGCGATAATTAGTCTTTAAAAGATTTTGTGCACGTCATAAAGGCATCAAGGAACACGAGCGTTTTTTATCGCATCATACCTTTTTTCCCGCTTTTCGGCCTTTGTTGATGTTCATGTCCGACCTATATTGCCTTTTCAGGTGGCCCAAACCTCGTGTTGCAGTCCCCAGGAGAGGCACCCTTCCCGGTTTGGAAAAACTTTCCAGTTTTCCTCCCCTCGACTATCCCCCTTAGAGATGGCATCTTCTGTATTAAAGGATTATACCCTTTCTGTTTTGCCTTTTTGTTTCACGCTAGGCAAAACTAGTTGCTCCCCCATTCTCTTACCCCCGTATGAGTACATTGAGAATGAGTTTTCCTTCCCAGGCCCCTCCCATCGGACTGAATTCCTTTTTCTTGGACAGCCTGGTTCTAGGGTGTCACCACCCTGACCCCCCCTGGCATGTTTAGCGGCGATGTCTCTTATGGGCCACAGAGCACGTCGTTTTGACCGCCTGTTGAACATCACTTCGCTGATTTTGCGGGATACGAGAAGCCCGACTCTTACAAGTGAAGTGCAGTCCCGGAATGACCGTCCATCGTTCCAGCCTTTGTTCCCGGAAGGGTTCTTGCGCTCGACTCTTTCGGCGCGCTTCGTTTATGTCTTGTCGCCCATTGGTCGACCCCGGGAATTCCTAGCTAACTTAGGGCTCCAATCCCGCTCCTTTCGTTTTCCCAGGATTAAAGGCAGAACTCGAGTCCCCCTTTTTTTAGCGTAGCAGAGGAATGAGTGCTGATCTTAAAGGCAATCTAATAAGAGATAGAAAAGTTACCTTCCCCGGATCCTCCAAATATTAGGATAGGTGGTTTCTGAAATAAGCCCAGGCACAAGAAGGCCCTGTCCCGCGTCCCAGATTCCCTTGTACCTTCCTTCAGCACTGCCTTTGCGACGATGTCCGACATGTCGATCCTTTCAATTTGCTCCTAGTATTGCCACGTCCCCCCTCCGATCCCGGTTTTACAATCCGGCGCCGCGATCCCATTATATTTTGACATCCGGCCAAGACTGCCCTGTCATAAGATTGGCTTCAATGGAGCGACGGCCTGTAGAAAAACCAATCTGAAATCCCCCTTTCCCGAAGTCCCATTTTTGAGAGCCCGATTCCCAATATCCCGCCTTTGCGCAGCCCTATTTTGGTCCATCGCCCGTCGTTCCGAGAAGCACTTTTTTTTTTCTTTCGCGCTTTTTTGCTGTTGATCTTACTAATGGAGGTGAGCGCGTGAGAACTTTTAGTCCCAATCACGCGGATGCATGATCAACCCCTTTGATCTTAGCCCTCAGATTCGGTACCCCAAAGCCTTGAGCCCCCAAGTGGTTCCCCGAAATAGCGGGCTATCCCCCTCGGTAGGGAAGCCGCGCAGCGAGGAGTTGGGTCCTGTTCGTAACCGTTTTTTCTTGTCCCTAATGGAAACGAACGTATCTGGCTGGAATTGCGTTAGAGCGGCGCGACCGACCAGGACTTGATGTCGCGCCCCAGTATAAGTCTTTGTGTTTTTCCCGAACCACGGGTTGTCCCGTCCATAGCTGCACAGGTACACCATATTCTCTTATATCCATGTTTTTAGTCTCTCTCAACCTTCTCTAGGAACCAGAATGCATGTATACAAACCCCATCTGGAGCGGAGTCGACGCAGCTATGAGTTAGTACATACTTTATGGTAGTTAGACATGGAATGTCCCCCGGTCGGTAACCGGGCGACCTCTCGAGCCACCCCTCCCCCCCTTCCCCGAGGAAGAGACTCCCCCCCCCCCCCTCCCCGCGATCTAAAACCCACCCCCCCTTCAGGTCGAGAAAGCCCCCTTGGTACCCGAGGTAAGGGAAGTGTTTTGGCTAACCTTGTCCTCGTACGTTTTTTATTCCGCAACCAGATTTTGCTTTTTACTGGCCATTCAGATCAAAGCTAACCCCTTAGGTCTTCCCCCGTTAGATCTATTCCTAGGGATCCGCGCACCCCTTTCGAAAAGGGAGCCGTTTCTTCCGCGCCGTGAGATGGAAGCGCTAATCCCCGGTGAATTAGGACTTGTGCGCTTTTTTCAACCGTGACCCAGGGACGACCATAGGGTCCCTACCCCTTTGCAGTCTTTTCCGAAAGGGGACATCTGAAAATGTTTATTACCCAGATTTATTGACCATATCGGAGAGGGTATCAGGTGTTCTCCTACCCCTTGAAACTCGCGTATGGCACATTCCATATTTCACTTAATTTTCGAAATGTAGGGACCCCCCTTGACCAAAAGGAAGGTGTGCAGGGACAAGGCACTTCTTGTTCCGGCTTTCCTCGAGAGGATACGCGACCCCCACTAGATGAAAACTTGCTTGCCGGGGAGGACGTTTTTACCTGTTTTCGGGGCCTCCTGATGTTCCCCGTTTTCTTCCCGACGTTCTTTCCGTCTGATCGCTAGCTCTAGGCTAGAGAAACCCTTTCCGCATACGCAGAGTCCTTCGCTGCCCGGAGATCGTGGTGGGCATAAGACTTCCCGGACGTTCAATTTGGAGAAAACAAAGTTAATGCCCCCCCCAGCCGACATAAGGTCTTTAGCTCCTAATCTTTGAAGGCTCAGATTCTAGTATTCAATGATAGGGCCGCTTCCTTTTCTTCAGGCCTTGTTCTCGAGTTTGAAGCTGTCCTCTTCTTGAGTAACAGCCTTGTTTGATGTCAAATACGGCGGTCACCCCCGATCGTGGCAGTTCTGACTTTCCCGACTTTTGATTGATATCCAATCGGTGACAAAAACCGAACTCTTCATCAACAGATGATACTCCTATGAGGGCCTTTTTGTGCTAGAAAAAAACCGCATCCCTTTTCCCGTTCCGCCCCCAGATCCCTTCATGGGTACCTTCTACCCCTTGGTCAGCAAAGGGTGTAAAGATTTGACCCCCCCCTTTCCCCCCCGATATAGAATACGGTTGAGTTAAATCCCGCCCTGTCTGGGATTTCTCAGACGCCCCCCGCTGAAGCATGGTAAAAGAAGTTCCCCTCCCCTTCCCCTCCCTCTCCCGAAGAAGTAAAGAAGATTTGGCCAGATTCGATATCAGACACCCCTCAGTACATCAATAAATGGAATTTGTGGTCACAACACCTAGTTTATGGCATACAGATCGAGGCTTTCGATGACTTTTTGGCCCACCTGGCCCCCTCTCAACCCTTAGATGAATGCGGAACCGTGTCGAGTCGTATCAAAATCCCCTTCACCCCTACGCGCCCCAAGAAGCCCCTGTCTGATACGGGATATTTGCAGAAAAGGTGTCTCATGCCCTCTCAAGAGACGGAATAAGAAGATAAAAAGAGTTCCACCGTATCGGTTGCGCTCTTTAAGATCTCACCCCTTCGCAACCCCCTAATTGGAGTTCGGACAGCCCCATCTTAGGAGAAAGGTAATGCACTGAATCCGATAATTTTTGAATAAGATTAGAGCAAATCTTAGTCCTGGAGAGTACCGTTTTCCCAGTCACCCCCCTCGTTGAAAGAACAAAGGATTACAGAGCTTGCACCGGCTTTATCACTGGAAGTTTTTTTTTTGAAAAAGCTATTCGGCCTCCCCCTTATCCGCGCGTAGTAGCTTTCTAGCTGTTTTGGCCGGATTACCTTTTTTTCGATTTTTGCGGTGGACCGCCTTTAGACAAGGGCTGGTATTATTTAGACGAGCGGCAATCCTGGTCACCTGGTAGTAAACGAACAAAACGTAAGCAGGCCAGGGGAGGTGAGATCGGAAGACTTATTGTTCTTGCGCCACCTTTCCAGACATCTTTGAAAAAGCTACCTCCTAGCTTGGCCCGATACGCTCGATCCTGGTTTTTTTTCGTATCCGATACGTTCAGATTGTCCCATAATCCTATCGCGATTTACTCGTATAGTTCGGGCGACTTTTCTATTGGGCATGAATGACCCCATCCCCTTTTTCTTCGCCCAGTCAGACTAAGATCCTCTCCTTTCCCCTTTCAGGCCTTTCTCTTTTCCGCTAGTAGAAAATCCATCGAAAACTATAGAAAGCATATGCTAGTTGTTGCATTTTCTCTTTTCCCTACTCGGTGTTTGATGGCCAACGAGCAGGAGTCCTATGATGGTATAAACCCTTTTCCTTGATATTTTTCAGGTAGATCCGCAGATTGGACTCCTTCGAGCTGCCTTCTTTATCCTTTTAATGTCCACAACTTGGACCTTTGATGTTATGAATGAAAACTACCCCGCCCGACCGATTCGTCGGAAACGACCAACGGTCCATCGAGGAAGAGTCGACCAGATTCACTTCTCTTTACTCCCCTTCCCCCAAGAAAGAACCCTCCAAAAGAGCACCTGAGTTCATAGCAATGCCGGACTCTTTCTGTTTTCATACCTATGGAGTATAGTGCTAATCCTTTCATCTTACCGAAGGCGGACTATCGCACCAAAAAAGATTGTCGCATGATGTACTTTTTGTTAGTGAAAAGACTCCTTTAGTTTAGACTACTACACTCTCCCGTAGTGTGTCTGAGTAAAATCCCAGGACGCTCTTAGGGACTGTCGAATTCCCTGTCCCTATTTCCCAGATTTCTGTGGACTATGAGAACTTTTTTTTTCTAACCGAAAATGCAATCCTGACCCCCCCAGTCTTTTTCCATAGAAATAGTTATATGTACTTTATATATTTGCCCTCGAAGCCATTAAATGGAAATCTAGGCTCCCCCGCTCCTTACCAAAGTCAACGAAGAATGGATTCCCTGATCAGCCGATGCCAAAGTACAAGACCTTTTATTGTTAAGTTTTGATTCTTCGTTCCTACTTATCAGCAATGCAGACATGACCCGAGTGCTTGACTTTTACTGATGTCTTGGCAGAAAGAAGGCGTTCACCCTCTCCAGCCTTGGCTCTTTCCATATCACGTATCGGACGACTTGTCTTTGGTTCTTTTAGATGCGATTCTCGGTTTTTTTTTCGCCCTCATGTGTCGTGTCCCCGATCATTGATATTCGTTTTCGTCACCTTGTTTCTTCCCCTTCTTTGGCTTTAAGGCACCTCGAGCGTATGCTGTGCTCCTCTTACATTTCTCATTTCATTTTTTCATTGAGGGACTTTGCGCTTGCGTCCGGTGTCCCAAAAGCTTTTGGAATTCGGCGGTGGCCGTAGCCCTATATTCCCTTTCTTTTTCCCTAGCGATCGCGGCTTCTCTACCTCAACGGGTGTCTCTTAGGTTTCCTCAACGGATCTATGTTTCTGCTTTTTTTCCCTCCCTTCGTTGCGAACACGGGGAGTCTCCCTCCGATTCGGATTCTTTCTGACCTTCCTTCGAGTCCCGGTTAAAACGGAGGCAATGAAGGGTCTGCGCTCAGGAACGGATTTGATGTGCAGCGCTTTCTTACCCAAAATAATGATTCTATAAATCTCTGGAGCGTCGAGATCCATTCCGGCAAATTGAACCCCCTGTGGTGAACAGAGTTGAAACATCACCCTCCCCTGCCTCAGCGCGGCCTGAGAAATCACTTCTAGTGAAGGCCATTCACCTATGACATGCTCCTGCAGTTCCTCAAGTGCGTACGATCCGCGGCTCAGGAGCTCTAGTTCTTCAGTTCGTCGGCAGCGACTTGATTTCGTACGCAGGAGGTCACCTCTCGTGAAGGCGCCTTCCCCCACTCCCCTCTGACGCATCTTCTTTTTACGAGAGAGAGGGCCACCTGTCTTGTACGGAATCCACACGAACCAACCAGACCCGCACTCCCCATACAGGGCCCTCCGATGAAATTTACTACCCCTTCTGCCCTCGAGAGACAACCCGCTTATGCTTCGTCCGAGTTAGAAGGAGCGGCTAGGATCTTATTTCCGGCTCGGAATAGGACTGAGAACCTGAGTAACCACCGCGTTGAACACCGTCCAGAAGTCGGTCCCTTTCAATCGGGCGGGTTCTCAACTTCGGCAGAGAAGGACCCCTTCTCGTTTACGAGACATTGTCCATGGAACGAAGAAACCTGCCCCTTCTCGAGAAATGTCGAGCATGTGAATCCCGGCCTTTCTTGCCGGGAAAAGCGTCTGACCGTCTCTGGTCTACGACCCCTCATCCTCTACCGTGAGGAATAGCGGACCATTATTCAGTATGAAGGCCCTGACCTCCGAGCCTGCTCTTCTACGATGGCCAGATATGGTATCAATTTTCTCCCCCTGCCAAACCGCCTTATATTACCTCCCTACTCAGAGACTCGTCCCCCTAGACCCATAACCCTGAGGACTCCAGGAGACTAGGAGTCGAAACCTCTACCTCCTTCCCCTGGACCCTACTGCGGGGCGAGGAATGATCCTACTACTTCTTCATGCTCTACCCACCTTTGATAACCGTGAGGTCACTCCGCGAGTCAGGTTCCCACACCAGACCTCGAACCATTCTTTACGTCGACGGAGGCACGGTGAAGATCTTAGGCCCCCCCCTCGCGTCTTTTTTTATGTTCCCTGACTCCTTTTTCTGTTTTAATTAATGGAGAACCTCCTAAGCCACGCCTCTAAGCGTCGAGATTCCCCCCTACCTGTTTGAGAGTCAGAGACTAAGGCATGGGTGTGGAATGTGAAATGATTTCTC
>Ga0179593_1622534_pt1 | contig 12484 bp, 15 predicted proteins | sample CZODoug2_1_08_16_FD_185931 | JGI IMG/M metagenome (GOLD analysis project Ga0179593, IMG submission 185931) | Vadose zone soil fungal communities from Angelo Coast Range Reserve, California, USA - CZODoug2_1_08_16fungal (PacBio error correction) | ecosystem: Environmental > Terrestrial > Soil >... | reverse complement strand
TTTTTTTCTCCTTTCCCTTGTCCATGCTGAAATCCACCATGTGGATTGGCCCTTGGTCGCACTTATTCCTGGGTCTCTCCTGCGTAGTAAACTTTTTTTTGGATCAAGTATTTACCATCTGGCAACGTCACCCTCTCACAAAACACTTTCACACAATCATTGTCGACGCATCGCTGACACCATAGACCAAGTTCTGAGCTGCATTTTTGTCCCCGCGCCTTCGTGTTCTTTTTGATCCTCACCGTCAGCAGCTTCGTTTTGGCCACATTCTTATATTTTAAGCATCGAGTACCCGTTGCGGCGCGCACGTCCCGTTATGTTTTTTTTTTGTCTCTTGCTTTGGAGCCGAGCACCGCAAACCGTGAGCGTGAGAAAGAAATAATGATCAGTATTTTTTTTTTTCTTCTTTTCGGTGTCTATATACCTTTTTTCGTATTTTACTGCCGGAATTTTCGCTTGTTTTACCAATCTTTTTTTTCTTTTTTTCTGGTGTACCCATTCGATTGGAGAACCACGTAGCCTTCTGCATTCACTTTCTTTGTTTTATGTCCGTTCGGAATAGCCGACTGCTCTGACCGGCAGACCGCATTTCTAGCATGTTCACAACTTTACGGTAAACAAGCTATCGCGAGCCACGCCACTTGAAATGCACACTCATTTAAGGACCAGTATTCATCAGCGTCCGTTCGCCCACAACCCACGCGTTGGGGACATCACCCTCGCGCCACGAGCCAGAGGATCAGGACAGTTACCCAACGAGTCCCACACTCAGGTGACATGCCGCCGACGCACTGGCTCCTGCTGATATTTGATCACGGTCTCCCGATGTTTTCGCTGTCGATTTCCTTTTTGGTTACGGTGGAAGAAACGCGCGCACTGCGCCCCGTTACACGCAGCCCAGTTACGATTCAGGTCCCCTCAGGGCATTAGATTGTCTACGAAGATTCGCTGCCTACCTGGTCGGTTAACATGTCCCACCCGAAAGTACTGATTAACCGCAGCGCGGAGAAGGGGGCACGCCAGATTCCGCGGACGCGACGCCGGGGCATGCGCGGCGAATGTTTCATTATTTTTGCGCCCATCGGACCCGCATTTTCTTTTTTTTTTTCCCGGCGACTACGGTAGCCATCCCCACGATGAGCGCGCAAGCACTTGAGATTTCGGGCCAACCGAACTACCGCTGGTCACAATCGCCATAAAGTACACATTTTTGCCTCGAGTGTCTTTGAGAACTTTTATACCTCCTTTCCAGCCCAGCGCTTTTTCGTTGTTTTGCGCACATTCTCCGCGGAGGCTGTGCCGCACACACTCTGCCCCACGTCTCGGCGGTGAGCGGGAGCGAGAACCGGAGACCCGGGAAGACAGGCCAACCGAGAATCAGGGTGCGAGGACCTTGGACTCAGTTGAATTCCGCAAGTGTTCAGCCGACGGAGATTCCGGTTTAGAGCGTCTCGTGGAAACGACCTTGCTTCGCTGGGCGACCCTTGGAGGCGTTGAGCAGCACGCCGCCGGAGAAAGTCACCGCATCCGAGGGCGGTTTTGTGAGACGGACTGAGACGGAGCTTGCCCCGGAAGAGTCGATTGACCGCGGCCCGCCACCTCGGTCGGCACACCGAACGGCACCGCCGCCGGCCCCGAAGCGACACCCGGCGAGCGCCTTGGCTCTTCTTGGGCCGGTGGCCCAGACGGAGTGTCTCTGCATGAAAGGTGGCCCGGGCCGGGTGCCGGGTGCAGCATGGGAGGAACAGGCGAGGGGGATGAAGAGGAAACAGGAGGACGCCGGCCACCGTGATGCGGCAGGGCTCGGACGGAGTAGGCGGGGGGGGGTCCTGGCGGGGGCGGCGCACATAGTAGAATGACGGCGTGGTTTGAATGCGCGGCGGCGTGAGCGAGGGTGGCAGTGCAGTGATAGACGCTCTCAAGCTGGCGAGGAGGGGAGGAGCCATGAAAGTCGTCAACGTATGAAGCGACGGTTCGAAAACGGTCAGGGGTCAAACTCTCTGAGCAGGTTCGCCTTCCGGAGAACGCTCGAGTGTATTTTGTACGTGACCGGTTGTTGCAGACGCTTCAAAGCCTGTCGTGGGCAGCCCACGACTCGAGCATCCTGAGCAGGGCGCGCGATTTGTCAAAGGAGTCCTGGAGCAGGATCGAATGCCGGCCTTACGATGAGAGGCTTTTATCTCCGCCTGGCCCTGTAGTTTCGGCGAGGCTCAACGAAATTCGGAGAGCGGACGCGACTCGCGATGATGTCCTCTTGATCAGTGATTCCGGTGGTTGCTGATGTGACGTTGTTGCCCAACAGCAGCATAGCCGATCTCGGAATTCAGAGCTCCGGCGGTACGAGCTGGTAGGCTTGATGGCAGCTTAAGAGTTTGCCGAAGCGGCAGGGGGACCTTCTCCTTTTCACAAAGACCTTCAGAGGGACAATTCCTTCTTGTGAATACACGTCGGGATTACTTGGTCCGCGATGTTTTGAAACAGCGTGACGCTCCTATGAACGGCCAATCCTGGCCTGGAGGAACAAGCGCAACTGAGCTAGCGTCTCCCCAGAACGCGCACATACCGGCATCGCTACTGAGGACACCAACGAACCAGCATCAGCTCGGAGTCCAGCCTGCACACCTGTATTACTACATAAATGTTACTTGTTACAATCGATCGGTCACACGGTCACCAACCAAAGGAGGATGCTTCTTCGCCACGACGACCACTCAGACACCACGCAAACATCCAGGTTCCCGTTCAAACTTCCCCAAACACGCAACTGCGCCCGACCAGTACGTTAGCATCCGAGCCAGCTTATGGATTCCAGGGACATTGCCGCACAAGATTCCCAAATCAGGTTTTTTGAGCATCCGGGTCACGCCGCGCTGACTCTCAGCCCCAGAGGCCTGTCGTTACCCACCTTGGCTTGTGGCGCAAGTGATAGACAACGCGCCTCGGCAACCCGTGTCAATGCATACCAGCACGCGACAGGCTCCACAGGGCAAGGATGCGATTTAGATCGTGTTTTGGCGGTGTCCGATTTTCTTGATCGGGAGGGACCGCTTTTCCTTTTTTCCAAGCCTATGTCAGAATACCCGACTCTATTCTTTGTTCATGACTACCGCCTTGCTTTGTTATTTTTTGTTGTTTTCGTTTTCCCACATTTTCGATTTGTGAGATCCCGAGATCGTAGTTTTGTCGTGATGCGGGGGCGGTCTTCTCCCGAGCGGATCTTCGCAATCATTGCCCTGAGCCTGTCGTATGGAGCGTGAACCGGCGAGCGCCCCCGTCTCCATAACCACCCTGACAGCCATCGGGGCCGAGAGTCCAGGCGCGGCGGCCGGAATGTCAACCTGATGCGGGAATCTTGGCGGGTCCTGTCCAATATTGTGCCTCGTTTCGTGTATTTAGACGGATGTCCTGTTACTGCGTGGGTGTTGTTGTGAATATTTTCGCCTGTTCGCACTGGTGTGCTTTTGTGTTCGTGGAGGGTTGCGTCGTTTGGACTTTTTTCGCGCGCTTCACCTTTGGTGACCGTGGACATCGTTTGCCATGGTCTGAGCGCGTAGCACGCTGGCTTGGCGCTTGGATTATGTCGAGGTGTTTCGCGGTGCGGTTTTGCTGTCAATTTTAGTCATTCCCCTTTACGTGCATTTCTAGGTATGCGCGTACTGTGGTTTGCGTTGATGATCGAGTCTAGTCTAGTTGCAGGCTTTCTGTTTTCCACCTCCCATAGGTTCAATGGATTCGTCGTCCGCTTTTGTGTCAATAGCGAGCGTCCACGCGCTTGTCAACCAAACAGCGCGACATACTTATAGAATTTTATTCACGTTATGTATTGTTTGCCATTTAACATAGAAGGAAGTGTGTACTTCTGAAGGTCTCTGTTTGCATAAAATCCGAGCAGAAGGTCCGCCGGGCCGCCCATTCCCGGTCAAGAATAAGCTCGCTTGAAATCCCTTTTAATATTTGCCTCCAGCCTTGCGGCCATAGAGGCCGCGTATTGCTTTTTGAATTCCGAGAGCGGCCTATCGCTGATTGGGCAACAACGTCACATCAGCACCGGAATAAATGAGCAAGAGGACATCATCGCGAGTCGCTCGCTCTCCGAATTCGGAGGCCTCGCCGAAACTACAGGGCAGGCGGAGAAGAAGAGTCTCATCGTAAGGCCGGCATTCGATCGTGCTCCAGACCTCCTGACAAGTCGGCGCGCCTGCTCAGGATGCGCGAGTCGTGGGCTGCCAACGACGGGCTGAAGCGTCTGAACACCGGTCACACAAACATTACACTCGAGCGTTCTCCGGAAGGCGAACCCAGGCTCAGAGAGTTTGACCGACCGTTTCGACAAGTGCTTAACCAACCGTGGATGTTTATCCTTTTTTATGTTCATGGCGCCCCCCTCCTTTGACGATTTCAAGTGGAGAGTCCCTATCCTATCATGCCAACACATTATCACCTCACGCCGCACGCCGCGTCCAGTGTAAAACGCCGGCATTCTACGATGTGCGCCGTCCATGGACCCCGCGCCTACTCCCGGTCCGAGACCGCCAGAATCTACCGGTGGATTTTGCGTGTCTCTTGTTGCATCTTTTCATCCCACTCGTTTGTCATTTGTTCTCCTCCCACATGCGGCACCGGCCCACCATTAGCGCCGTTGTTGGAACCCCTATTCAGTGATCCAGAGCGGAATTTAAGATATTGGGTCAACGGCCCAAGAAGAGCCAGGCGCTCGGCGGGTGCGCGCGCTGTTTGCGGCCGGCGGATTATTTGGTCTTGCCCGTTACGGCCTGACTGATTCGTCGTGTTTGGCTGGAAGCGGTCATCCTAGTAGAGTATGCACACTTCCTGTGGTTTGTCAAGCCCTTGTCTCCACTCGCTCGCATTGTGCTTTGCTGTGACGCTTTGTCTCAGGCACGGAGTTCGTAGTAAAGGGCGTCACTCTAATACCGGTCGCCCCCTTTGTATCGCAGCAGCCAATTTAGTTTTTTGTTCTAATCGGGGTACGCGCTAAGTGTAACGCATCGGTTCGGCCTGATAACTATTTGGTTCGGAAGCTCTTTTTTTTTTTTTCTTTTTCTCCCTTTTCCTTAATACTTGAAGTTATTTCTTTTAATGTGTCTCCACCATCGATTACCTCGGTGCCTTTGTCTTTTCGCATGGCTCTGCATGGTCCTCCCGATTACCGCCGAACGGGGCGCTTTAGGTTTCGTCGTTGTTACGCGAACAATGCCTCTCCGCCGTTTTATATCGAATGTGCGCAAATCGATTAAGCTCGGAGTATTTGAGGAGTGATTTCAGGTTGATCTCCGCGGCTGATGAATTGGTTGGCGATTTTTTGTTATTCACCAGGTTTTAGTTTGATTGGGTGGAACATATCTACTTTATTGGTGTATTGGCGTCGTGTTAGGTTTCTGGTGGCAGACATGTAGCTCGTGTTTTCACCCGTTATGCACTCGGCGCGTTTGCCCAGGTTCTTCAAACGGAGTCGAGTAGATGTATCGTTGTAACGTGCCTCAGCTATCTTCCACAGAGCGCGGCGTTTCGTCGACTGCGGGGGCACGTTGTCCTCCACGAGCCTGTCACAGATATTCACGCATACTCCTTCGAACATGGATGCCCTGTGTCTTCCCGGCTGATGGAATAGTGTGCGGCGCAGTAACCCTCTTTTCCGTCGCTTGCGCCGTTCTTGTTTTCACAACCCCCCAACGTCGACAGCATTCATCGGAGATTTCGATGAGTGCATGGCGCGGCGGCCAGGTTCCATGGCGTCAACTGATTGGAGCGACATTGGGATGCTGCGTGTTTTTTTTTATGCCCATATCTGGCTGTTTTGGAGGATGTGTCCATATCGTAGTGGGGGTCGGAACGGGACTGCACTTCGCGGCCGGCCTCCTCCACCCTCCCCCATTTCGTTGTCTGACCCCCCGTCTACCCCTCCCGGGCTTGCCCTCTCCACCCCACACCTCTACTCACTCCTTTACCCATATTTACCCTTTTCCCTGCCTTTTTTTTGGTGTTTGTATGGCTCAGTGAGTGTGCCGTACGGGGAGTTGCGCCTCCTGTGGTTTTTTGTTTCATCCACGTGGTATACATCGAGCGTGTCAGAGGAGAGCAGCGGTTTTTTCTGTAGTCGGATCGGGTTCCTTTTCGGGCTCGGTTCGGTTTTTAGTCCTTGCTGGTTCGGAACATGGTCGGTCAGCTTTACGGCAGTTGCCGCTGGGCGTCGGCAACCGTTTTCTGTGTTAAGGGTTGTCTTGTCTCACAAGGTTTGCGGTCTCGTTCTCGCGCCGAGTACAGTCTGGCGAACACGTTGTCGCGCCGCACAGTACTCTGCCCTGGTCGATATTGGTGGCTATTTACCGAATTAGCGTTGATTTGCCCGGGATGGATTGGATCATATTGACCGCCCTGCTATGTTCTATGACTCTTTCGCGTTACTGTCATTTTCAGCAGGATTTTTTCCCTTCTGATCGTTGGGGTTCCCGGCCTATTCCTGGCCCTTGGGCACGTTGTCAAGATGCGACGACCCGGTCGGGTCCGGTTTGCACCTTGTATATGCAGGGCGTGATTTTTCAACGGAATTAGGACGCGATCAATATTGGATTCTGCTTCCTCATGCATGGACATACGCGGTTTTAATCAACGTCTCTCATTAGGTCGTGATCGGCAGCTTCTGGTCTTTGCCCGCCGCGCACCGTACGCCAGCGCGAAGAGTGCCTCCGACGATTCGGTTCCGTGTGATGCATTCCCGAGTGGGCTTGATATAAGAAAAGCTCGCTACTAGATAATTGCTTTTATTGAGAGTATCCTTATGCAGGGAATCCCGTTTTGAGGGTTGATGATTAAGCCAGAAAGTGCACAATTTTTTAGGTCTACGCAATTTTTTTTTAAACATTACGACCATCAACCTACTCCGTGTCTTTGCTGTCACACTTCTTAGTCGGGATATCCACGTCTCTCAACGCCTTTTCGTTTCTGAGATTTGTACACTTTGTGCCTAATAGATTATATCGGTCCGCCAGGCAGTAAATTCATTGACAAATCTGGCAGATACCTGCTGTACTTAACAACAGGAGATTTTGATATCACACGGCATTTTATTTTTTTTTTCGCCCAGCCGACAGTCGGCTGCGACGTTCAGTCCTTATTAATCCTTCTGGGGCTTTTGTTCACGGTGCTGTTGGCAAATGCACCGTTTTGCCAACGACTAACGGTGCAATGAGAGATTTCACTGTCTTGAGCAGCCCTGCGGCAATAATATCTCTCTTTCGCTAGGCGTACACGGACCGCCTTTTTTGCCAGGGGGGCATATGACTTTCATTGATTACTTACATCTTTCGCGAGTACTCTTCATAGATTGACACGTCGGTGTTTCGGCGGCGGTTGGTGTTTGACATCTATTCGGGTGGATGCCGGTATCACTTGGCTCGCTTTTGTCCCACGGCGCCACACGTTTTCTTCTCTCTTTTCCTTTGTTAGTTACAATTTTTTTTTTACACATACCGCTTTTGGAGTCTTTACTACGCATTTACACCACAGTTATATTGACTCAGATTACCAAATGACGCTTTAGAAAATTATCTGCCATTTTGATTTACATCCCCAAAGAATACCGGCGCTTTCTCTGATGCGTTTGTCGCCAATCAGTATGTTCCCGCGCGCAAATCTGCGCCCTTCTTTTACTTTATATCGGCTGGCCGTTAGCCTTCATCGCATTTATTTTCGATCGAAGTGGAGACAATTGAACATAGTTCTCGCTATTTCTGCGGCCCTTATACTGAGCTCTTTTCCTTCATATGCAGTTGTTGCTGGTGAGGGTATCTAAGGTACTAACTTTTCACATAATGCGGACTGGTTAAAGTGTCTCCCTTTCTTCGTTGACCTTGAGCGCTGTAACGGCTACGCTTATTTTTTCGGTCCTCTAGTTACTATGGTCATGGCCATTCTATGCTTGGGAACTATTATTGGTCGATTCATCCGAGTAGCTCTTCGTACTTCTTGGTTTATCCGGTGGTCCCGTTTTTGGCTTCTCTTGCTGGTGCATTGTTATGTTGCGTTGCATAGATGCGGTCGCTTTTGTAGTCGCCCAACATTGTTGTTGGAATCTTTTTTTCATCGTGCGCCTGGGCGACGAGCCCACCAATTGTGTACCTTGGCGTTTTCAACCCACGGTTTACATAGATTGTGTGCACCCCCTAAAACGCCCGCCGGTAAACACCGTATCGGCATATCTTTGGATTTTTCTCTTCGTTCGCACAAGATCGGGGATGTTTCATTTTATTATAGGCACCGCTGGCCAAGGAAGGAAAGGCGGTCCGTGTGACGACTCACGCGAAAGACGAGATTATCTATCTGGCCGCATATGTTTTTCCTTCTCCCGGCATTTCGGTACATCATGTTTGTCAACTCAGTTCTCTTCCGTCTTTTTTTTTTTTTACGCTTGCAGTTTGCCAGCACCTCGAAGCCCAATCGAGGATTGGCTTGTTACTTTTTTTTTTTATTTGAACGCCGCTTTTTAGACCCTTACTGTCGGCTTTTTGTCTGGGGCTGCATAGCCCATGTTTTCTGTCAGCCCTGCTATTGCTTTTGAGCAGTATTCCCATTCGGATCAAAGAGTTGTGCATGTTTATCCAGGCGCATCCGATCCTCATAGTGGTAAATTTTTTTGCCCTATCTCAGATTATACCCCCGAATATAGGCCGTTGAGGAGAGTGGCATTGTTACCGAATTGAGCGCACATGATGGCGTTTATTTGTTGTTATTACCGTTGTTTTACTTGCCGTTTAGACCCTGGTGCGTTCAGGGCGTATCATAACACTCCTCAAAGACGTTATTCACAGCTTCTTTTATGTTTATTCTCAAAACACGTGTAATATGTCGGCGACTTTTCTTACCTTTCATGATTCACCTATGCAGTACACGCTATCCCGCACCGCTTCGCCCAGACGGCCCCATTTTGGACTGCTACGTGAGCGACTTTTTTCCTCGGCGACATAGTCCAAGACAGGCTGCCGTATCAAACCTCATGCATCTTGAGACTGCTTCTTGCTTCTTCATATCCATTGCGGGTTTGGTCCTGCATGCAATCCCAAACTTTGAGGCCAGCCTATCGGCGCCTCCGCTGCCCCCGTAGTCCACACCCGACCCGTCTCCAATCTGGAAAGCCTCCAAACCCCAATCAGGAGCCTAGCTGACAATCGCACCAGTCTGAGCTAGAGGGCGGCCCTGATCCTCCTCCGCAGCCGGCCGTCGTTTGTTTTCCTTCCTATATTCTACGCTAGTCTGTATGTTTGCCAGTTGTTCTTTTTGCCATGCATTGTTTCCTTTATTGATTTCCTGTACTCGCGCCTTTTTTTTGCGAGTTGCCTTTCCCGAGACCGGTCCATCACCGTTTTTGAGACACAGCACCCTGAAGAGTGCCACCCCGAACTGCGGAGCTGCCAAGGTCCACCGAGGGACAACCCCACGAGCCCGCCCGATCCGCGCAAAGCCCGCTGCTCTCTCAGACCGCATCGATGTCCACGGTCACCACAGAGCGCGCCAGACGCAACACTCCAGACCCAGAATAACCAACCACGCGTCCCCCTCTGTGTTGCCACCCTACTCACGGTTTTTTTTGCTGTGTACATCCTCGGCCACGAGCCAAATTTAGATGCGTATTTCCTCGGATTACGCGCATTTTCTTATTCTCATGCCATATCCCACACTATTTTATGTTGCTTTTGAGCATTGGACTGGCCGATCGTATGCCTTGCGACTCTCGGATCATCCCGATGTGCTGTCCTTGTTACTCTCTGGTTTGCCCGTGGAATGTTAAACGGTCGTCCTCTGGCCCCCGTTTTCAAAGCAGCAGACGACAGGTCAGGGTTCATTTTTAAGATTGCGATAGATCTTGCTGTTCCTGTGGAGGATTCCGACTCTTCTCTCGCAGTTAGTACAGAAACATATGAACGCGGAGATACGAGGCACGGACACCATCGCATGCAACGTAGACCCGTCTCTAGTGGCTTCTTTCTTATCGCGCGGAGAACGTATTGCAGATTCCGGCCCACGATTTTTCTTTCCCTTTTTTGCGATCACGGCTCGCCAACCCCGTTTTTATGAGCCTTCGCCGCACTTGCCCATTCTATGCCTTTACTGTTTTTTAGATTTCCCCCTTTTTTTTGCGCTGCCACTTTCCGACTTTACTTTATTGACCGTTGGCAATCGCCAATTTAGTCTCAGCCGCGGGAGACTGATCCTCCTCCAGCCACCTCTTTGCGAGTTCCGTTTGCCGCCATTCTACCGCGGAGGGCTGTGCACACCGAACCTCTACCCCCTTGCCCCAGTCTATTGGCTTTCCCTCTTCTTTTGGTTGAGTTACTTGTTAGAACCTCCGGACTTTTACTCGATCACCCGCCTCGGAGACAGGCCCACGAGTTTGAATCAGGGGGGAGGGACTTGTGACTTCACCACGTGACCTGCGGCCAATGTCCTTTCTTTTTTTTTTTGTCCTTCATGTTTCCGACCCGGGCTTACGGTTTAGAGCGTCTCTGGGAACGACTTGCTCTCGCGGCGACCATTTCCGAGAGACGCCATGTTGCAGCGATTCTATCCCTTTTTAGCCGCCGGAGAAAGCTCCACCGGCACTGTTAGCGTCGGCAGTGCTTTTGAGACGGAGCTTGCCCCACGGAAGCGTCGATTCTTTTCCTCTTTTCTTGACACGAGCGCCACCGAACACTATTCCGGCCTTTCGTCATTTTCTTCTCTTTCACCTTTTTTCCCCCCGCACCACCGGCATACTTCTTCGCGGCACTAAGCGACCCACCCGGCCGAGCGATGCTATTATTGGGACGTGGCCCAGATCGGATTCGTCTCTGCCTGAACTGAATAGGTGCACGCTGCCACGGGTGCCGGGTGCCCGCATGTGGAGGAACAGGACGAGGGGGATGAAGAGGAACAGGAGGCGCAGGGCCCAGTGAGGGGCAGGATCGGGACCACGGGAGTCGGTAGCGGGGGTCCAATTTTTGAGGTCATTGCCCCATCATGTAGACATTCATTGTGTATTTGATAGGTGTTACGCCGCGGGCTCGGCTTTCCCTTTTCTTGTTTTTTTTTCTTTTTTTTTTTTACCCGTTTTTTTTGAGGGGGCCTCTTTCCCTTACCTTCTTTTTCTTCTTTCTTTCCGGTTGGCACGCTGATCTGATGTACGTTTCGCTTGTCGCTTGCCTCGGCATTTTTGCTTGAACCTTTTGGCGCCTTTTATGAAATTTTTTGTTTCCTGTCACGTATGAAGCGACGGTCTTTTTTGATTATAACGGTATGGTCAAACTCTCTGAGCAGGTTCGCCTTCCGGAGAAACGCTCGAGTGTATGTTGTGTTGTGTGACCGGTGTTGCAGACGCTTACAAGCCTGTCGTGGTCAGCCACGACTCGCGACATCCTGAGCAGGCGCGCGACTTTGTCAGGATGGTCTGCGAGCACGGATGCAATGCAGCGGCTCCTTACGCATGAGATTGGCTCTTGATCTATTACGCCTGCCCCTGTAGTTTCGGCGAGGCTCCGAAATCGGAGAGCGGAGAACGCGACTCGCTGCCACCCCTGTGTCCTTTCTTTGTGGGCTCATGTAGATTTTATTTTACTTTGGTGTATTTTCTTGCTGATTGTGACTCTGTACGTGTTGCCACTAATATTTCTTTAGCCGATACGCCCCCGTCTTCTCTGGTAATTCAGAGCTCCACGGCAGCGTACGAGCTTGGCTTAGGATTTGCTTGGGCGCTAATCGAGTTCCAGTGCAGAATTTTGTATGGCCAGGGAGGACCTTCTCCTTTTCAACAAGGACCTCAGCGGTTCAATTCCTTCTTTGGTGATCCCCCGAATTCACAAAGTCGGGATTCTTGGATCGACTGATGCTTTTGAAAGAAGCCGTTGACGCCCCTATTGTTGTATTTACGGACCAATCCTGGCTGGAGGAACAAGGCGCAATGAGCTATTTTGCTGTCTCCCCCAGACCGCGCATTTGCAAAGTTTCAGCACCGCTCGATGGACACCACCGAAACCCCTCGCCTTTCGTTCCCCACGCGACACAGTCCCGATCCCTTTTCCTGCTCTCCTCTTAGACCTGTAATCGAGTCATACTTTATCCGTGCTCAAAAAAAGGAGCGATTAGCCACAACGGAGCACACTCCAGGACTCATGTATACACATTAGCGTCCTGTTTTACCCCCCAATGCAGCGGCCATCTGTTTTCGGACGCGCCCGTTTCAGGAGAGACGTCCGCTTCAACGACTTCATTCCATCATGTGCTTTTCGAGATCGACGGCACGCCGAGACTGGATACCGACCCCTGCATGGCTGCTCTTTTCGTCGGTGTGTTAGAACGGCGCCTCGGCACCCGTTTTTTACGCATCCAGTTTTATAGACTTCAGTGTCTTATAGGCCAAGGAGTGTGCCGAATGAGTACGCCGATCTTTGTGGAGGACCCGCCCCCGTCCACGTTCTATGTTAAAATATTTTTCCCG
>Ga0179593_1588318_pt1 | contig 12484 bp, 7 predicted proteins | sample CZODoug2_1_08_16_FD_185931 | JGI IMG/M metagenome (GOLD analysis project Ga0179593, IMG submission 185931) | Vadose zone soil fungal communities from Angelo Coast Range Reserve, California, USA - CZODoug2_1_08_16fungal (PacBio error correction) | ecosystem: Environmental > Terrestrial > Soil >... | reverse complement strand
GTCCCCAAAATGCACGCGTCCGTTTTTTTTACTTCCCAAACCGTCTTCCTTTTTCGTACTTTTTTTTCTCCCCTATACTTTTCTTTTTCCCCGAGCGGGCTGCCTCCTCCTCCCGTCCTCGCCCAGGGACGTTGAGTGTAAGGCTGAGAAAGAGGATATTATTCGAGTCGGTTGTCCCTGGAGTTTTTTCTGCTACAACTCGAGGGACCCTCTTCCCTAGTCTGTTCTGGACTGAGGCTTTTTTCTTCTTTACGACTCCCCCCCTCCGGTGAAAGCGTGAAGAGTGAACGTTTCCTCGGACGACGATAGCTTGGTCCCCTGAAATCATGTAAGAGAATTTTCCTTTTATCCCTCTCTCCTAAGCCCCCCTCCCTCCCCAACAGCGCTCTACGTATATCGACGCGGAAATGTCGGGGTAGGATGACGGCTGAGGGCGACTGTGTCATGAGCCTTGAGCGCGTTTCTCCGTTCAGTCTTTTTTAGAGCAGCCGCCGAGCCAGAGAGGTGATAAGACCGTCGCCGCCGTCTTGATTTTTTTCCCACGTCAGCAGCCGGGCCTCGCTTCCTTACTGAGTTCTTCAAGCAACCTTCCGTCGCGAAACCCCTCGCCGGATCTCGCCTAGGTCGGCGGCGCGCTGCTTTTCCGATTCAGACTGTTGAGCGTGGTCCCCCCCCCCCCCCCCTGCTAGTCTGTGTCGATGCGTTTCCTCGGTTCGAAAAAGACAGCTACAGAAGTGAGTTGAGTTGTTTCGCGGCGGCGTTGTATTCGTCCTTTTGGCCGACCTGCACCCGATTACACTTTTTTTCTCCCGCCTCTTTCCTAATAGGCTTTAAGCCCTTTACACCGCGCGATTTGACAGCCGCCGCCGAAAGTGAAGCGCCCGTTTGGCGGCAACCTCCTTCCCCGGCGAGCCATCAGACGAGGCAGTGACCTTCGCGTTTTGGATTTTCTTTTTCTTTCTTGCACCCGGCGCTTCCCTTCTCGTCTCTTCTCCGATGAAGTCTTTTCCTCTCGTCGACGCATGATGAAATCCCGAGATCCTAAGAGTCTCCGGAACTTCGCGCGCTGCTAACGACTCTCCCGGTTTTCCTTTTCCACCGCCCCGCATCGATCGTGCCTTTTTTTTGAGTTTCAGCAGTTCTCTTGGCTTCCTCGAGCGCCCCTTTCTACCTCGGGATCTTTTGCGCCCCCTGCGCCGCGTAAACAGTTGACGTCTGAGAGGGGATTTGTTTTTTTTGAACTCGTTCCCTTCCTTCCTCTTTAATTCCTTCTCCCCCCTAGTGCCGACTATTAAGCTTGCTGCCCCTCGAAGACCGCGCACCAGAGAATCGTCGAAAGCAGCATCTTTTTTTTAGCTATCTTGCGATTTTTCCTCTTCTTCCTTCCCTCTCTGTTTTGAGTTTAGGACGGTTTCCCGACCATATTTTCGCCACAGGACGCCCACGACGTTGAGTGATCGTTTTCTCTATAGACGAATGGTCGATTTATTCTCTTTCTTTTCCGGTCAGACTTCAGCCATCTTCCCCCCCGATCTCCGGGTCCGTTTTTCTCCACGCTTTTTCCGCTCCGCGATGCATGACCCTCGATCCACGCAGAATCCGATCTAGTCTCTACTCCCCGCATAGGGATAAGTTCACCTCTTTTCTTTGAGTTCCTTCCCTTTTTGGGGGGGGGGAACAATGGGGGGGGGGTTTTGTTTTTTCGGGGGGGACGATTTGACATGCTCAATGAGGAGCCTCTTTTCGGTCCTCTTCCCTTCTTCTTTCCCTGCCGTTCTCATAGCTTTTTTCTCTCTTGTTTGGCGACGCCAGGCGGCGCTTTCGGAACTTTTGCCGAAGCCGCCCTCAAGTTTTTCCAGCGAGCCTTTTTATCGAACGTTTCTTTTTTTTTTTCTCATGACACTCACTTCGCTGCCAGATTCGACCTCGTCCACCGCCCGTGAATCGATCAAGTCGGCCGATGAGAAGTCATTGTCACCGCGCTACCCGTCCTTTCCTAAGTCCGCCGCCGTCTAGCAGTCCTTTTCAATTTTTGGGTCCTTTCCTATAACCCTTCCTTTCCCCCCGCCCCCTTTCCATTTGCCCTTCGATACACACGAAGTAGACGTAGATAGTTTTGACTAGATGATAACTTTGTTAATAGAAAGTGCTCTCTTCCCTAACGGCTTCTGTCGACCCCTAGCTGAATGGAAGAGCGGGGAGCTAGCGACTCTTGATTTTTAGAGTTTAATAGGCCCTCCCTCAAGCCTCACATATTCTATAATTCCTCCCCCCCTCCTTCCTGAGTTCTCCCTATCTAGGATCCCCGCGCGACGGGATAGGTGTACCTACAGCGGCGATAAAGGAAGCCACCCCCATGAGTATTGGTTTCCCCCTTCCTTCTTTTCTTTTACCCTCAAGAATTTTCTTTGCCATCCATGTCCATTAGAGCTGAAGACCCGCAATCCCTTGTGCACTATTGGACTCCCGTCTATAATTCTCAGCCCCTCGAACTCTCTTCGATGTCCGCGGCGTTATGATCGCTGCGAGAGGAATGATGTCCTTTTCCCCAACCCTTTTCCTTTCACTTTTGCTCCGAAGTGATTTTCCTCAAAGCGCGTTGCCTCCATTTTCTGGAACTCCTCTCTTCTAGATCGCGGCCCGCAGCCTTGAGATCACGACATTAATAGACGATTGATGTACGCGTCCTGCGCTCCCCGATTTGCCGATGCCCTTGTCTTTCTTTCTTCTTATTTTTTTCTTCAAATGATTTAGACCGCGCAGGCGAGCGGCGGGCAATACAGTACCCCTCAGAGGTAGTCAACAGGCTCTCTTCCGGACACTATTGACCCCAGCCTCCCCCCCACGCCCCACGCTATTTCTCTTTCTTCCCCCCTCCTGCAAGTTCCCTTCTCCCATGAAAGCCCGATGGGTGAACAGATAAGAGAGAAGATGTTTTGCCGAGGAGTACGGTGTTGTTTTTGAGCTTCTTGCCATCTTTTCCCCCTCCCTCCTGTTCAGTTTATCATCATTTCTTCGAGAGGTTCTTCCAAGCGTCCTGCCGATATAGATCGAGCTGTGGTCACCGCAGTATCTTCCCGTTTTTCTTTCCTGAGTATCTCGACCCTGTCCCCTCCCGTCCGCCTTACCCCTTGAGGGCCCTTCTTCCTTAACTGTCTGGGCGACCCTTCTAACGAGTAGCATGCGGTTCGATTCTACCCTCTGGAGTTTATCCTCGAAGGCCGTTCCCCCTCGTCCACCTCAGCTCGTTTCTCTCTTCAAGCTTCCTCGCTGAAGCCGCTATGAAGGGAACGCGCGACGTTCTGCTACGAGACCCTTTTTTGGGTTCCGCTTTTTCCTCTTTTTCCACCTCTATTGGAGAGGCCTTTTTCCCGTATCCCAACCACGTTGCGAGCCACAATAAGCAAGCTAGGCACGACCTCGGACCTCCCTTTGCTGAACAAGCACCACTACTTTGCTGTCATTTTTTCTTTGATTTTTTTTTTTTCCTCCCTCCCAATTTTTTTGTTATATAGATACAGCCCCGGATGAAACCCGCTAAATCCGAGATGGGCGCTCTTAGCCTTCTTTAATTTCTACCACGTCTTCTCTCCCATAATCCCCCCCCCCCTGAGGGAAAGGCCCCAACGCTTGTTTTCGAATCGAACAACCGTTCATTCCCGTTGGTCACTCTCCTTCCTTCTCTCCTTGGTTCTTTCCCCTAAGTTTAAGGCGACATAGCGGAAACTACCGAGCGCACTCTCAACTCCTTCCCCTTCCCGTGCTCCGCATTTCCCCGTCTTTATCCCTTCTGCTAGATCGATCTGCCGAACAGCAAGAGAAGCCCTCATAGGCGACCGAATCAGGTGTTCATCCGCGCCTCCCGTTTTACGACCAATACGCCTTTCATTTTTCCTCAGCTTTCCGCAAAGTCTCCGAGCCTGATACGTCCCCAAATCGCGAAAAGAGCGCTCAGATACTGTCTTCCCTCTTCCTTCCCTTCATTATCCTGAGCCCCCTCCCCTTGTCACGTCTCTCTCAGACCCTACGCCCTTCGAAACAGCTCTAGAACGCCAAAAAACTTGGCAGGTCGGGTATTTCTGCAGCCTGTGCACGAAAGCTTTACTCCCCCGCGTTTTTTGGTGGGTCTTCCTTTTGGTACTTTTCCTCCGAATGAGAACAGGGTTACTACCGATTTAGGAAGCTCCCCCCCTCAATACGCCGTTCGAATTCTACCACACCTTTGGCTTTGAGAATTCTTGCAGCACCCTTAACGGCCCTAGTGCATTTCTCCCCCCTATCTCACACGAGTAAGTGCAGAGGCGAGGCGGAGAATAGATCCTGCGTAGATTCCAGACTACCTGATCTCCCTCAGTTTCTCCAAGGCCCCCTCTTCTCTGAGGAGGATATGGTACGTACGGACCCTCTTTTTGACGATCCTCCCTAAGTTCCCTCCTATCGGTTCTGATGGGGAAAGTTCAGACTTATAAGAGGGGTTTTTGCAACTTACCAGATATTCTCACGGCTATTTCTAACATGGGTTCCCTCCCCTTGTAGGTGCGCACGAAAGGGTAAGTCCGTAGTTTTTGTGCATAGGTCGTTCGCCTTCCGAGGCATGCCTTCCAGATTGATCGTTGAGTAGAGATAGAGAGCCAAGCACGGTCCCTCCATGATCGAAGGTGCTGGGTTCGTTCCCCCCGTCAAGCTCTCGTTGACATGATGTCTTCCCGCGAGAGCGCCAAAGTAGTATTTTTAGAGATTACCCAGAAGCGGGCTCCTATTAGTTCCCTTTTCTCCCCTTTGCACTTATTACTACTTTGAAGGAGTTTCTAGAAGGACTAATAATAGTTGATGGAGGGGTGGAGAGGGCCTCCCCTCATCCTCTTCATTATACGTCCTCTCAGATGATGTTTTTGGTCCAGCTCTCTTTGACCAGAATTCTCTCAAGGACGATACCGTTATAACCCCGATTTTAACTGACCTTGGTTTAGCTCTCATGGAAAGTAGAGGAACATGAATTGATTCATCGGTCTCTCGAGAAGTCCTTTCTGCAACCCTTGCGGTTCTCCTTATTCTAAAACTCTCGCGTAGTGCTTCTTTTTTCGTTTGATTCAGTCCTCCTACCTCTTACTCCCTTTGCTTCTCCCCCCCCCCCTCGGTCGTTCCCCTCGATTTAAAGAGAAAACCCTGGCTCGGCTCGATTCATGCCTCCGCTTCCCCCCGCGCTTCTTTGATCCTTTCTGCGGGTGCGTTTCCTGTAGATAACAGGCGTCTCGACGACTCTACCGAAATAGGTCTTCTCGCCCCGCGTCACCCCGCCTTTGTTAAATTTCTCTTCCCTTAGATTTTTCCCCAAGAAGACCAGGACGTGGCAGAGGAGATCGTTGCTCTCCCCCCTCCCCAGGCCGAAGTTCCCCCCCCTGATCTGATTTCTCTATTCTCGTCCTAGGAGGGCGTGATCCGATGTTCTGTGTTGTACGTGTGTCCCGGAGCTTTTTCTTTTGGGCTTGGCACCGTTTCGGCCCCAGGAGGATCTCCCCCCCCCTCCCAAGTGAGTGATCACGATAGGACAGGAACCTTTTTATTGTTCCCTTTATGAATTAGACCCTGTATCCACCCTCGACTACGTTTCTCCCCTCTTCTCCCCTCTCCCAACTCCGAAGTCCCCTATCTCTCTCTGTAATGTTAGGGGGAATTCAGAGACTCTCGTAGAGAAAGATTTTATCGAACTTGGTGTTATCGTGAAGTGAGATCATTTCTCACGAAGTCTTTCCCATATCTTCTTCATTTATAAGAGATCTCTCTAAGGTTTCTTTATCCTTCAAACAGTAGCTCTTTCTGGGAAGTACCGTCTCCTAGTAGGATGATACTTGATTTTTTTTTTAGCCAGGCTCTTTCCTGTAGAGTTCCTTGATTCCCTGCTGCCTGTACGCGCTTCTTATCCTTTCTTCAGAATCCCCCCCAACTGAATGAGAAATTTTTTCCTTCTCCGGATGGTTCGAAAAGAAAAGGTTCGACAGAGAAAGTCCGTTTCTGTTCCCCAGCCCCCCAAGTTAAGATGAAATCGTTATATCTTCAACGCTGCCGGCGCGCCCTCAGCTCCCCTTAAGCACGCTTCCCCTCTGAAAGGCGATTGGGCGGAGAGGCTAAAGAATGATTAGCTCGTTAGTTGAAGTTGTATCGTTTCGACACGATCTCTTTCTCCGATCCCTCTTCCCCTTTTCCTTCGTATTACCCGCCCCTTGTCTCCGCATGGAAAGCGATAGTTTTTTAATGGGCTAGGCAAGACCACTTTATCGACCTGATCCGCCTTCTTTCCCCTCTTCTTCTCGATTTTCCCTTTTTTTAGCGTTTTTCCTCTTCTCGGAATTTTTCGTAAGAGATATGAGGTTCAGATGTTATGACCTCTTCAGTCCTCCTCCCCTGTAGCTCCCTCCTTGCCCTCCCTCGACTCTAATTCTCTCCAAGAGTAATCGACTTCTGGAATAGTTGAGAATACTATTTGTGGTTCTCGCCGTCCCTCCTTACGAGATCGACGTGCTGTACAAACCCCCCCCTCCTTCGGACTACCTTTCTGGCTTGGAGACAGCGACGAGGCATGCCCGCGAGCCTAGACTTCGAGCACCAGTAATCGGTCCTCTATGGTCTTCCTTCGATGTTTTGATTTACTCCTTCCTCTTGGTGTGCCCCCTAAGTTTTTTTTCTCTCCTCTCCTCCACCAAAAGGCACTTAGAGGGAAGTCATGGAACAAAATTCCCCTAGACGACGGAAAATACGCTTCCTTCTCTCTTAGAGAGCTGGCAGCGCTTTCTTCGCCTCGGGCGCCCACTTCGCACTTCTCCCTTCCGTGGTGTAGCCCCCCGGCTTTTTCTCTTAGGTGTTAGGGAGGCTCCTGAATAGCAGGAACCTATACGTAGGACGAGAAGGGCTCTGGCGGCGGAGTCAGGATCTTCCCCTCTTCCCAGTTTTCCAGCGATAGTTTTGGCGGCGAACGGGAAGCAGGAATAAGAGTGAGTCCCCCGCCCCGTCCTTCCTGCCAAAACGAGAGTGATTTTCGCGATAGTCCCAGATCTTAGCTGTTTTTAGGAGGAAGGAGGATTAAGAGTATCTCGTGTGCCTCCAATGAAGAGACGGTTATCTCTACCCGAGTGCAGGCGCGCCCCTAGACCTAGACTTTAGAGGTCCCCCTTTCCGAGTCTTCTCCCCAAAAATCACGGGATAGACCGAGGCAAAGAGTCCCCAGCACGCTCGCGCCCCCCGGTCGCGTGTTTTTAGTCTTTATTCTGACAGTAAGAAGGTCCTAGGGGTCCTCTCTTGTTGCTGCCGTGGGTTCCTCTTGTCGCCCGTTGAAGAGCTTTTTTTTTTGCACTGGGCTTTTCTCATGACCTTTTTTCTCACGTCCTTCTTTTTCTCTCCTATAGTGAAGGTGGCGTTTATAGTTCTTTTGAAACAGGCTCAGCTCTTTCCCGCAGAGAGGTGGACGCCTGGCTCAACTTTGATTCACATCCTCCCCTTCTGCAGATCTGAAGAGGCGTAGGCCCGGTTTTGACTCTGCTTCCTCGGCGACTTTCTTTTACGTCGAGTTTATCTGTCTCAGATTTCCTACTGAGTCGTTCTCATCGCCACGGAACTCTCACGTCCCGTGAGCGCGTGTCTACTAGTCGGGAATCTCTGCTCGCTCGCATGGCCGTCCGGCTCCCTTTTATGCATTTTGAGAATTCGTAGCCTTTTTCCCGGAAGTACGAAGTGACCTTTTAACTCGTTTCCCATCGTTGCCGTCGAGCGCGATGCCTTCCCTGGCGTGGTTGCTCTGCGCCCTTTTTTACGATTTTGGGGTGTTTGCAGATGACCCCGGGGACAGACTTTGCACTACGCGGTGTCGCCGACCTCGCTCCCTCTTCGAAGTTTGTATCTTTTTTTCCCCTTCGGAGTTTGTTTTTCTGTCTCTCGTAGGCGATCGCACGACTTCCCGTTCCCGCGGTGAGTGACCTGCTCGAGCCCCGTCACTTCTACCCCCCGGTCTTTGTCTCCCCTAAAGATTGGAGAGCGAGTAGAGCTCCGGTATATCCTCCGTTCCAGTCAGAGCGCTTTCCCCGGATTGCGTTTTGACAGCGCGTGGCCCTCGCTAATTTGTTTCCCTAGAGTGCCTCCATATGCTTTTTAGAAAGGGACCTCAGTCGAGGTCCCCGGCGCCGGCTTTGTACCCGCCGACCCAGCGCTTTTCTTTCCACTTTTGCGGCGCCACAGGTCGTTGGCAAGGGTAGCAGGCAGCCTCCCGCCTATCGTCATTGCAGCGATCCGTCGTCGCTTCGTGTGGTTATCTGCGACGACCCCCCTCCTTGGCCAGCTCAGACCCGTACAACGCGGTGATCTTTCAGTCGGCAGTGAGAAGCAGGTCCGGTCCCGCAGCCTCACCTGCGCCTCTGAGAGTTCCGTATCTCTTGCGGCCCATCCCCTTCTCAGACACCCTCTTTGACCCCCCCTTTGAGAACCACGCCCGAAGTCGTAGTAGAAAGTTCTTTTCAGCGCGCCCTTGAGAGCACGAGTTAGGCCTCTTCATCCTTCTTCGTGTATTTCCCTTCGCGCAGAAGACAGGCAAGGTCAGAGAGGCTCCCCCCCCTCCATCAGAAACCGCACTGAGCTACTAACGCCGACGTTGGATTTTTTGAACCCCTCCCCCCCCGACCTCGGGGCATCGGATGCCCTCGGAGCTAAACGTGCTCTCCACCGAACTTGCTGACGGAACGGAGGGTCTCCGACCCTCCGAAGCTTTTTTTTTTACAGTGCGGTTCGCGCCCTTTCCGGGCTAGTTTAATAGAATTCCAAGCCCCCAACCCCCCCCCCCCCCCCCTCCACCCCCCCCCCCCCCCCCCCCTGAGACCCCCTCGTCAACCGCATGCTTGAAGGCTCTGATGTCCGCGAGTGCGTCGCGGACGTCTTACGACTCGCCGTGCTTCAATAGCGTCGGAAGACGGTGCCCTCTTTTCCGCAGTCTCAGATCGCCTTCCGAGCCATTTTGCTTCCTTTTAGATTCTGTCCACCCTCCTTCTCGAAGCGCGCTGTGGAGATGCGTGATTCCGCCTTCATCTGGGCGATTTCGGCCCTTTTCCCCGCGGCGCGTCTTAGTCTTCGTCGCCCTTGCGTTCCGTCCGTCGAACGTTTTGCTGGTGTGACTCGGACAGCTCCCCTCCCCGGCCCGCGTTTTTTGCTTCTGAGACTCTTCTCGATCCCGAACTGACTTGTGCGCGAGAGCTGGTTCGCCGGTTTTGATGTCCTCTTCTATCCGTTCTTGCTTTTGACTCCAGGCCGTGAAGTGTCTATCGGTATTCGATTTTTCGTCTTCGATACGGGCTGTTGGTATCTCGATCTAGCGACTTGGCGGGGACGCTTCTTTACTGACCCTGACAGATCCGCAGATGGTACGGGACTGAGTTTTTTTTTTCTGAGGTTCCTTTCCCCTGTGCGCCTATCAACGATCGCGCATACTCAAGCGCTCGTCCTCGCCTTGGGACCTCCCGATGCCACTTTCTTAGCCGTGTTTCAAGAGTTTTCTCGACCCGATATATTTAGAGCGAGAGCTCAGACCGTCTTGAGCCACATAGATTCTTTTGATTTTGTGACTGACGTCATCCCCAAAAGTTTTAAGGGCCGTTTCTGGTTCGCGCGCGTTTTTTTTTTGACCACGAACGTGCATTGGATGCGTAGGTTGCCGCCGCTTGATATTTTAATTACTTTGTGAGATTTCTTTTTTCCTGACCGACGGCGCCTGCAGGTTAAAGCCAAGGAAAAGGGGTCATCTTGTCGGCCTAGTTCCCCTTCAGGAAGTAGAGGAAAAGAGAGTAGATAAGAGCTTTTCGATGATGCCGGAAATGCCGGTTTTGGTGACACCAGAGAATACAAGTATGGGGTTCTACTTTTTGTTCATTTTTTTCGCTAGTCAGACGGCCTCCCTCGGCTGAGGCAGTTTTCTTTCCAATTACCAGAAGTAGAGCTTGATTCTTTTTATACTTAAGAGCCAGCGGTCATAGGAGAACAGCCCTCCTTGGACTGCGTGGTCGTCCTTAAGTCACCTGTTTCGAATTCGTTGGTCGTCATTAGAACGGCTAGCCCGCCGCCAGGAGCTCGACAGAGGTTCCCCCGATGAGAAATGCCGATTCCAGGAAATGAAGCGCGTCAATGAGTTGGGTTCCCGGTTCTCTGAGCCTTTTCTCCCGAAGATTGCCCCCCTTCCTGAGTTAGAAGCACCCGCAGCAAACTGCGACCCCTCTCGCGCACGCCCACCCCCATTTTTTTTGAGGCATTCTCCCTCGCGCTGTGCCGCCAGAGGTTGTTTGCAGGTTTGACCGATTGGTACTTGCCTGAAGGCCCCCTTATGTGTTTTTCCCCGATGCCTTCTCCAGCGGGAATAAAGGGGCACCGACGATCGGGCGCCCTCCAAGGAGGCCTCACCCCCCCTTCCCTCTCATTAATTCCTCTCCTGGAGCCAGGGACGAGTTTAAAACGACCATAAGGCAGTGCGCGAGACTTTATTTTCCCGTCCTTTTCTTTTTTCTTTTCCTCTACTTCCTTTTTTCCCGAGCCGCAAACGGCGAGCTCGGTGGCTTGCAGATTGTACCGACCCCCGGCATTGCCCTCGCGGACGCTTCCTCACGCTCTTTACCTTTAATTGTCGATTTTTCCCCCGGACGATCTCCGCGGGTTGTTCAGCAATTAGCCCTGAACGGACTGGTCGCTTAGACTCAACCCCCTTTTCTTCTGAGCCGAACTCCTTCGTACGTCCGTTTCGTGCATAGGCGGTTGATAGCCTGTCTGAACAGAAGGAACCGATCGATTCTTTTTCTCCTAGCGATTCGTCAGATTCTCCTTCTTTTGAGCGCCCGGGCTGGGGTTATTTGCCTATTTTGGCCTGTCTGGCGGCCTCGGTCGCCACGACCGGCCTTTTCCTCCCTCTTTTTTACGCTTTTGACGCTCCGTGCGCTCTTTTATCGTGACCGTTTCCTGCGACTCCGACGTTTGCGTTTCTCGACGGCGACTGTTGATCTTCTTTTTTTTTTGTGGTCTCTTGACCCAGTTCTTTACGGCCTTCCTCGCAGCGCGACCCCCGTGTCAGGCTGTTCCGAGAGACGGACCCTTCTTATGATAAAGGCCGACTTGGATCCGTTTTCCTTCCCCTTTGCCATTTTCTTTTCCATGGACGTCGTCGATTCAACATCACGCGCGAAGGACGGTATCCTGATGCACTGCCGAGAGTGAAACGGGCGTTGATAAATTTGTCCCCTTGCCGCCCTTCCCCCGATCCCCCCATGCAAGAGCTTGCGGGCGAAGGAATTTTCGTTCTCAGACCGACCGCGACATCTTCCGTTTTCGTTTTCCCCTTTTCACCCCCTCTTTCTCCTAAGAGACCCTTTTGCTCGGTAGTGCAGAACTCCGCTGGCACACCTCTGAAAGCCGGGATATCGAGTTTTACGATCTTTTTTAGCTCACGCGCGCTAAATCGGCTTTCCCTCCAACGGTTATCCAAGACGCGGAGCCTGTAAAGGGCCTTGAGGGGCTCCCCCTAGCTCGTCCTTTCCTGTTTTCCGACTAGCCCGATCCCTCCCCCCCCAGCCAAAGCCATCCTTTCCAAAGGCGCCCCCATGAGATATTCGAGGGAGGTCGTTGTGAGCGTAGTGAGAGCATCCCTGTAAGTTCTTCGGGCGTTGGGGTAATCTTAGCCCTCGCCGCGAGCCACCAACGATTTCGTAAATCCTCTCCGGAAACGATGGGACCGGTATAGGGCCTCTGCAGATAACGGCTTCGACTTTCAGGCGTTCCAGCTTTTTTGAGCCCCTTCCTCCTTTTCGGACCGGATGACATCCTTCGGGGGTTCCGGGGATCGAGCGAGCACTAGATTAGCCTCGTCGAGCACTCTCTCGTTTTCTTCCTCTAGAGTGCCCCGCAGTTGACGACTTTTCTAGTAGAGGAGCTCAGCGCCTGGACCTGTGATACTTTTGAATACACGTCTGGTATCGTTTTGACGCACGAGAGACTCTAGATTCTAGGCCGATGGTTTTTTGGAAGACCTTTTAACTTGGAAGGCTTTTTTCTTTAAGCGGATGTTGAAACGAGGGCTTTTCTTTTTTGCCCCTTCCCCAGCTCTATCCAACTAATGGAACGGGTAGGAGAAGCCAGCGGTGGTAAGGAGGAACTTCCCTTTTGAAGAGGAACGCGGAGTCATGTCTTCAGCTTTTCCCTCTGCCCCCTGGCCGATGAGGGCAGTTTTGATCGTCTCTCCCTCCTCGGTCCCTGCTCCACGTTACCCGAGAGGCTTTGCAGCTGGGGAAGAGGGCATATGGCAGACTGAGCTTTGCGCCTGCCTCTAGTTCCTTATCTTTCCGTTTTTCTTCTCTTTAGCCCCTCCGGAACGCTCTCGAGCGCGAACAGGTCGATCTTTCAGACGCCCAAGTGCTTGTCCTCGATTCCGACAGTCCCAAGAAGGACACCTGCAAGAACTCTCTCCTCTCCG
>Ga0179593_1469738_pt1 | contig 12484 bp, 23 predicted proteins | sample CZODoug2_1_08_16_FD_185931 | JGI IMG/M metagenome (GOLD analysis project Ga0179593, IMG submission 185931) | Vadose zone soil fungal communities from Angelo Coast Range Reserve, California, USA - CZODoug2_1_08_16fungal (PacBio error correction) | ecosystem: Environmental > Terrestrial > Soil >... | reverse complement strand
CCAGAGGCCCTGTGCTATAAAGGAACCCCCTGTTTCCCCCTTCCACAGTCTTGTGCCGAGGATCACCTTATTACCCTTCAAGTTAAGAGCTTTTTAGGGAACGGTTTATGATTAGACTTCCCCCCCGCCAGCCGTCCGCCTTTTTCTTTTCCCCCCTGATGAATGGGATTCTTGCCCATCTCCTCCTGTTTTTCCCTTCCGCCGAGTTCTACTTTTTTCTTTTAGCTTCTTATCGACGCGGGCTGGCCCGTGCGTCTCCCACGGGAATTTTTGATCGTTTTAGATGTTGATGCTCCCCGGAACTTTTTCCTTTTTCTTTACTTTGCGGCCATTTTCGATACGCGATCCTCTTCCTTTCCACGGACCTTTCTGTGGTCTTTTTTCGGAAGATTCCTTCTTTGATCCCGACGGAGCTCGCCCGGAAAACACTTTCTTCTTTTTCCCACTCGAATAATTTTTTCCCATTTCAGTTTTTAAGACGTGCGGTATTTCTCAACGGAGGGAGGTTGGCGTCTCGTCCTCCTCCTGGCGGCTCCAATGCTCCTTATTTTTTCGAGTTTTTTAGAAATCTTTTAGACGGCGACGTGTTCTCCCCCCCCCCCCAAGACCTGGCCTTTTCCCCCCGATTAGACAACCCCCCCCCCATCAACAACATTCAGTCTTTGCCGTCCAAGTGCTACGGTTCCTTTTTATTTGCAGGCGCTTGGCGTGATGGTCCGTCGTTGCTTTTCCTTTTTTTTTTTTTTTTCGTCCCTATGACAACGACTCCTAATGTGTAAAGTGTCCTTTTCATCACTCTTCCGCTGGTCGAGCGTGACATTTTTTCTTCTCCCGCGGTGAAGACTCCCTTGTTTTTTGTTTGAACAGTCACTACCCCTCCTCCCAAGGGATTTCTGGCGTTGGCCATCGGCGTTTGGTCTTTTCTTTGCTTTCCGAATTATTTCTCGAATTCGTACCAGGAAACTGCGCGGTATCCCCCCCTTTTTCTGGGACCCCTAAAGAAGGAATTAACCTTTGAAAATCTCTGGCGCGACGTCCTTGCCGCGGATTACCTATCTTTCTTTTCCCCATCACTTTTTTTTTTACCCTTCCTAAGCTCGCAGGCGATGGGCCCCTTTTCTTCCGTAGTGATTGACGTGCTTCCCATGCGCTCGGCGGTTTTTTCCTCTTCTTTCGGGAGACTCCTTCCCTCTGCGTGAAGCGGAATCCATTGTCTATGTTACACCCGCCTTCCGATTAGCTTTTTCCTTCCCCCCGATGGCCCTCTTCCCCCTTCGTGTCCCTCTCTCTGTATCTTTTTCCTGTCGACGCTTACGTCTCTCTCCTTCGCCTTCTCCCACTTTACCTCTTTTAAGCGTCCTTTCCTTCTAGGACGAAAAAGGGAAGTCCTCCCCTTTCCCCCCCAATCCCCGGAGCGACGGAGCAACGCTGCCACCTAGGCTAACCGGTCTTTTTTTCCTTTCTGTGGGGAGAGCTTTTCTATGCAATTTTCCACGGTCCTTGTGGAAATTTCTACTTTTCTGTCCTCCATTTTGAAAGACCCTTTCCCCTCTCTTTTCCCACCAGATAGCTTTTTGAAAAAATTCTTTCTCCCCATGCTGGCTATCCTCCCGCCACGTTACGCCTCACCCGACGTTGAAACTTTTTTTTTCCCCCTGGTTCCCAGGGATGAGATTTTTTTTTTCTTTTTCTCCTGAGGGGTTACTTTTTTTTAGGAGCCCGAGGATTTTTCACAGGGTTAAAGATAATCGTTCCGCGCCCCCCCCCATTCCTTTTCTTTCCCCAAATCAGTTTGATTATAGGGTTCATCGATTCTTTCTGCCGCCACCCGGCACATAGCTTCTTTTTTTTCCTCCAAACTTCCCCCCCTCCACAAATTCCACTCCTTCCTTTTTGCCAGCCCTTTATCCCCCTCATCTGCCTATCTACGTTCATCCTTTTTTCGTTTCTTGATCTTCGTCTTCTCCTTCTTCATGCGCGAATTCATGTCCAGGTCTCTTCGGGTTTTTTTCCCTCCGTCCATGCCAGTTACCACACAGTTCTTTTTTCCGGTGGATTTCCGAAGTGGCCTCTCCCCCTGTTTTCCACCCCCTATCCTTTGAAAGGTTTAGTCTCACTCCCCCCTCCGCGAAGGTCAACTTTCCCTAAATCTTCCTGGTTGCCCCCGGACCGCGGTAATGCGGAATTCAACGTCCTTCCTTTTCTTGGGTCGGCCACACCTTTTTCTTGAGCTGGGGACCTTCGTCTCGAGCCTCCCTTCCCCCCTCGCGTTTCTTAGTGGCCAAGATGGGGCCGGGTCTTTTCGATTTGTTTTTCCATTTAGCTTTTCTCTAAAAGCTTGAGGTTTCCTCATGAGCCTCTCTTACTTTCCCCCGGCGTTCCCCCTGCCCCTTCTCTTTTTTTCCCAGACTCTTTCCGAGCTGCTCTTCCTGAAAAGATCCCGAGGGAATCCCTCTCTTTTCTCCCTACCTTGGTCTCCTTTTCAAGTCACCTTTCAAGGTGCTTAGAAGGTCTTTTTGAAATGTAGTGCGTTCGTGCGATAGTGCGACTCTTCCCCCCCCCCCCCCCCTCAGCCCACTTCTTTTGCGCGTTCGAATAGGCCGCCCGATAAGAATGTCAAGAATCCCATTCCCCCCCATCTCTCTATTACCGCCCTCCTGGTCCCCATGGCCTCGTCTTACCTTCTGTTTTTCCACAGTTCCAGGATTTTGGCGGGGGAGCCGACTCCGGTTTTATAAACTCCCTTCCTTCTTTAGCCCAGGAATTTTTATTCCTTATTGGCGTGTGAAGTAGTCTTGCAATGTACTTGCGCTCTCTCACCCGCTTATGCTTACTTACAAGGCCTCTATTCGTTTATCTCTCCCTTTAGGTTAGTCTCCCCTTTAGGAGAACCTGCACCTTTTAGTCAAGTTTGGATCGCACAGTCACAGTTTCTTCCTTTTCTAACTCTTTAATCCCCCTTTTTTGTTGTTTACTCTCGATATTTCTTCCCCGTTATGTGCTCCCCCCCCCCCATTCTCTGGGCTCAAGGGAGGGAACGCTTTTACTCCCTGTGCTTTTCTTCTAATCTTTTTGTTCAGACCCCCAGAGCCCCGTTTTAATGGAATCTTTCCTTCCGGAGATTTCGTTCTTGCTGGTTCTTGGGCGCATATTTCGGTTAAACTTATGCCTAAGCACAGGCTTGGGGGCCCCCCTTTCCCTCTTGGTACGGGTACTGGTGGAGTTTTCGAGCCATTTTTTTCTTCTTATTCGCAGGCTTTTCCGTGACTTTTCCACCCTTCTGTTGTCCCTCTGTCAAGACCCCGTGTTTTTGGCTTTTCCCTATGAGAGTTTTCCCTCCGCAATGTCCCCCCCTTTCCCTTCTTAGATTCTTCCCCCCATGGAGAATGCGCATATTCCCGCCTCCTGCACCAAAGCCTTTTGCCGAGTGATTTTCTATTTTTCCTTTTTTTTCTCGCAACTTAGCTCGTCCCTCCTGACCCCCTGTCTTTATCACTTAAGCTTTTTGAATTTGTCCCCTTTTTGAAGCCCCGTTTGATGCTGGACCGCCTTTCTGCCCTTGAACTTTTTTTTTTCGTTTTGGCACTGGTCTCTGCTCTTCTTTGCCTTTTAAGTCCGAGACCCGGCCGCCATAGAGATAATCAGCGGGCTGATGCCTCTCCTTCTTTTGGTTTTTCTTAATCTTTTGAAAAACAACCCCCTCCGTACCAGTTCCAGTTCTTTTCCTCCTCTTCAAGCATTGCTCCCTCTTTTCCCGAATCTTCAGGAACGCATCCCCCCAACCTTCCTCCTGTGGTTCAGCAGCCCTGCCTTCCTGACAGGCCTTCTGGTTTGATTCTCTGGTCTTTTTAACTAGTTTTTCCTCCTTGCGATGCATTTTGGATTTCCTCCTTCCGCCTTTGCGTGCTCTACAGTGGGCCGTCCCTCACTTTCATTTCTCTAACACCATTTGGGTTCACGGAGCCACGTCAATTGACCTTTTTTTTTTCTTTAACGGACTTCTATTCGAATTCCTCCCGCCGGGCTGTACAGAATGGCTTCCCTCTCCCTTTCGCCCTGGGATGATCTGTACATCTCGATATGCTCCCAAGCTTTTTTGAATCGGATCTTTTTTCTTGGGATGGCCACTTTTCTTCAACTGACTTTGCTTTGCTCGTTTTAGATGTGATGATCCCGCAAACGGTTTCGATTTTTTATTTTTCAGAACGCCCTTCCCCTATCCCGCGATCCTCATGTTTCCTTCCCCCGATCAGGTTGCTTTGCCCTTTTTTTTTTCCTTGGGAGATGACTAGTATATTATAGCCCTTTGATCACCTCTTCTGCTTTTTTCGCCCCCGGATTTGTTCATCTTGCGGTTAGTGTCGAAAGAAATCGTCATCCCCTCCCCCCCTTCTCCAGGACTTTTTTTTTTTTTTCTCGAACTGGATTTATTTTCCCCTGTGGGGGACCTTCCGTGCATGTCTTAAGAGTGTTGCATTTGTTGATGTTTTTCGCGTTCTTGGGGACGATCTCCATTGGCTTCCAAGGACCCTTCTTTTTCGCCTGGGATCCCCCTTCCAAATAACCACTAACCATCCGTGATTCTTTCCCCCGGTCTTGCTGCGTTTCGGATCCCTTGCTCGTGGTCTTTCCTTTGCGCTTCACTTCCCCCCTTTCCCGCTACAAATATTCCCCCTTTTTTACAGTTGGAGAGCCTCCATTCGTCGCTGAAAGATCGTTTCAATGAGCACTCCGATTCCCGCGCATTTTTTTTCTTCCCCGAACTTAAAGGGCGTCTCTGCGTTGAAGCACGCTAATCTTTCCTTTTGAGATGCACTTTCTCCTTTTTTTTGCTATACTCTTTTCTCCCCCCAAAGCGATTATTACACGCCCTCTCTCATTGGAATTTTTTTTGCAATCACTACGGAAACATTCTTTGCCCATCTTTTTTTTTTTCAACCTAGTCCTTTTTTTCTCCTATATTGTTGTTTGTTGTCTTTATAGGAATCCTCTGGAAACGTAGTAGCTCTTTTTTTCGGTTAAGCTTTCTCCCTGAGAGAGGGGAGCTAATCCCATTCCGCTTTTTTTGAATTCATCTGAGAATCCTCGGACCCCGTTTCAAAATTAGTAGGAGGTTTTTTTCCTACTTTCTTTTCCCCCAAAGAAGTTTAGTCCCTCAAGGGCGTTTCTCTTTTAACCCCAGCTCTTTGTTATCAAATCCGTCTGCTCTTCCCCCCTTTCGCTCCTCTTCTCATCCCCCCACTTTCCTAGCGGATTTTTTTATCGAACCACGGACTTCGTCACAAGCCGTGCGTTTTCTCTTTTACGTAAACACCGTCCTCCCCCGCGCACGGTCTTTACGTTTCTTTTTTTTTGGATTTCCTTTTTCGGGAGCCCTGACTTGAACGCCTCTGGAATTAGCACATCCTTTGCCAAGATCTCCTACCGCGGGAAAAGACTTTAACCCCCTTTTTTAGGAGCGCAAGACTGGACGCCCCTGTGGATCTTTTAACCACAAGCAGTCCCCACCCTTGTTCCTTTGGACAGGGAATTCCTTTTTTCCCTTTTCGGTGCCAGTTCCTTTAGACAGCAGCGTTCCCGATAATAATATTCGTTTCCCCCCCCCGATACCATTTCACCGACAACGCGATCCCCCCCCTTGGTATTTACTTCTCCGGCTTCCTTATAAGGTCACGTCCTAAGCCGTTTACTTTTGTATCTCACCCCCATCCCCCACCTCTTAAAGCCCCCCCAATTCATATGCGCCCTTTGCTCAGGTATCCATTCTTCAGATCCCCGACCCTTCATTCGCTCTATTCTCTGCGGCCGGTTGTCCTTCATTTGAGACCCGTTTTTAGTCTTCTACTAGAAGAATTGTGAATCCTTTCCCGTCTTAGGGTGAACCCTTTTTAAGTACCTTCCATCCAAAAAGTTGCTCTAACGTCTTTTAGTGCCTCCTGCCATACCTTTCCCCCAATTTCTCAATGATCACGAAGACGCTTCCATTCCTCAAACTTGCTCTCAATCTCTTTTTCCCTTCTTGGTCAAACTCCTCTTCCAGTCAGGAAGGTTCACAGTCTTGGCTTTAAAACCTTCCAACTGCTATCCCTTTGTTCCTTTGATGGATTCTTCCCGGGCTTTCAAGGCTTCGCTTTCCCTTACCTACTGTTTTCTTTTTCCTCGTTTTCCGTGAGCTAGCGAAGGTCCAAAGCATCCTATAGAGTGCAGTTCCTCGTCTGCTTCTTCTTTTTCCCCGTTCTGATTCGTCGCGCGAGATTTCCCTAACAGATACCAAGAGTTCTTTCCCCCGTAGGGAAGCCCCCTCCGGTCGAAATGTTGTACCAGGCTTTAGTAACCAGTGCAGTTTTTTAGAGGACATTTTTTTTTGAACACTTTCAAGTGGGTAGAAGACCTCGCCTTCCCCCCTGACAACTTTTCATATTGTTCTGCTCTTGCATAAGGTCACCTCTTTTAGACGGGACTAAAAGCCCATTTCCTATTAAGAATAACTCAATTGAGACACAATGGACTTCCTCAGGAGTATTTTTGGGACCATGGGGGGTGGGACCCCCCAACAAACAAGGGGACTCTACCCCAAAGGTCAAGGATTTGTTCAAGTAGAGATTTTGTTTTTTCAACGACCAGAAGTGTCCTACAAGTTTCCCACCACCAACAACTGGGGGTGGCCCCTTGCCACCTTTTCGCTGGTTTCTTCGCTTGCCGTGTACTTTTTTCCGTGTCTTCTTTTTAGACATTTTAGGGAAGCCCCACCCTTCACCCTCTTGCAGCACACTTCCCCTCTTTGGGACCCCTCACACGACTAGTTTCGTTTTGACCTACCCCCCCGTCTTGGGGGATTCGCTCTAGGACTCATGAATTCGTCACTTTTTTTCTTTTCGACCCCCCCTAGTTTTCCAGCAATCAGGTTTATCTCTATCTTTCCTACTCCGTTGTTTTTGATTCTCCCCTCCCAGGTTTGCTTGGAGCTCTTTTTCTCTTGACTACGATCCCTTTCGTCTCCTCGGCCTCCCCCTTCCTCCCTATACGGTTCTTTTCTCCGGTACTGGCCATATGGGAATCTGCTCCTTTCTTTTTTTTTCTTTATTCAGGCTCTTTTTAACCCCTCTCCCCCCAAGCCAACCTTTGAACTGATGCTATGGTCTTCCCCTGTGTCTCTCCCCTTATTTTCCTCCCCTCCTTTGCTCTTTGATTATGTTTCCGCCCAGCCCTGTGTCAGGTCACCATCGTCCATTGTTGGCGCGATCGGCTGTTCTGCACGGAACCTGCCCTTCCCTTCTTTTTTCTGGCCCACAGTGAGTTTTCCTTCAATCCTTAAAAAGAAGTGGGCTCTTTTGTCCTCTATGACTTTTGGTGCCCTGCCGTCGCCTAGCTCGCACGGCCCCCCCACCCCCTTTGCTGTCACAAAACTCCCCACCCCTTTCATTCAGTCCAAGTGTCGGTACGACCGTGCCCGTTTTGATCTTCTAACTCCCCGCTTTTTTTGTCGCCTATTTTCCCCGCTCCTACGTCGAACTCCTTAGAAACGTCCGAAATACCCGTAGGCTCTTGGTGCGTGCGCCTGCCCCTCCTGCCTTTGCTTGTCCTCAATCTCTTTGTCCCCCCCCCCCACCTCGATCCAGGCCCTCCCCCCGTCATCGCAGCGAATTCTTTCCCCATTTGCAGATTTTTCGAACGTGTCAAACACTGGCTCCCCAATTAGCCGTGGGGTGATCATCCTCCCGTTCCTGGTTTTTGGTTTTTTTTCCCGATCAGAGTGCGATCCTTTTGATTCACGCGGTATTTTTTTCCGTCCAAGGACCCTTTCTTTTTTTTTTTTATCCTTTTTTTTTTGTGAAAAATTGTCGAGGCCGTCAAGGATCCCACGCCTTTTTTTTTCCTCCTGAATCTGGGTTTGGAACTTTCTATTTAGCATTCCCGCCCCGGGCTCCCCTTTTTCATGACTTCTATTCCTAGTCTCCGACGGGACCCCTTCCCCCCCGATATGTTTTGCCCAGAAGTTGCGACGGAAGCTGTGGAGGACGGCGGCTGTAACCTTTTTTTATTTTTTGTGTTCGAGTGATGTCCAAGTGCACAAGGGCATCGACTTGTTGCCGGGAATTTTTTCTTTTCCCTTAATCATCCTCGGAGATTTTTTTCCCACAGGTGGCTTATTCCCGTGTCGGGATTTGGATTTTGGATCCCTTTTTCATTTTTTATCGACCGGATCCCCCCCCCCCCCATCTTGCCGGCGTTTTTCAGGGAAAATTCGCATCTCCCCAAGTTTCAAGTTTTATCCTGTGGCCCCCTTGGAGTTCAGCATGGGTTCTCACGAAGTTTCATTGCTCCCCGTTATTCCTTTTTGTAGTTCCTTTTTTCCTGAAATCTTTCTACCGACTTTTCGAGGGTTTCCAAAGGTACCTTGAATCTTTTTAAATTCGGACACAAACCCCCCATACCCACATAAGCCCCGGGAGGGAACCCCCCCTTTTACGTAATCCTTGGCAGAGCTGGTTAGGTACCTCTTTTTCTTTATTGTTCTTTCTTCCTTTTCGATCCTCTTAACTCTGACAAAGACTCTCTTCTTTGGACTTTTTTTCTCGTGCGATTGACGGCGCGCGACTTTGTCATGTCGCTCTGTGAATCCCTAACAAGAAAGAAGCGCTGGCAACCCCTCCCCCCCCCTAATCAAGCTTCTTTTATTTTCAAATGGCTTTGCATCTTCTTTTGGTCCCTTCCTTTTCCTTCTTTTTTGGCCGAGTTTTTTATGAATTCAGTCTCTGAAAAAGTTTGATTACGCTTTTTTCGGAGCATGTTTAATGCAGCGGCAATACACTCTTGGAACATTCCGTTGCCCATCGCTGCTACTGGCTCGGTTTCTGCCTCTCCTTCTACCTCAGGTGGCTTGGTTTTTTCTGGCTCAGCTTCGCCCCTTCGCGCCTTTATGGGCAAACTTTTTTTATTATTAAAATTTTTTCCCTAACCGGTTTTTTTTTTTCGAGAATTAATCTTTGGCGCGGCATCAAGGTCTCTGTTCCCTCCTCGATATTAGCGCGGATGGCCGCGAGTGCTTTCCCCCATTCTCTCGGTCTTTCTCCTTTTCTTTTCATTGTCCAGGTTCGTTTTTCTTTTCTTTTTTTCTCACCAAAGTAGTTCTTTGTTCTCTGAAGCGGATCGACATTGCATCTCCCCCGTCCCACTCTTCGACGTCTGCACTCTTTAACCGGTTAGCCCTTCCTCTCCCCCCGTGTCTGTTTGTGTTAGTTTTTTTTTTTGCGGATCCCTTCCAAGTCAATTTCCTTTTTTTTACAAACTTCTTAGTATGAACAGATTCAATCATCTCTACGCCTTCGAGGGTTTTTTAGGAGTTCCCCTTTTTTTTTCCTCCTCCATTTTTCTGCTATAAGCCCCTTTTTTAAAACCATCCGTTCGGAAAATACAGCACGTCTGAAACCTTTTCACTGACAGTTCTCCCGAAGATTTTTTCCATCCGGGCGATCCCATTCCCTGTGCTAACCTCTCTCTTCGCGACCCCCCATTCCCAACGAAAACCGCTCTCCCAAGTGTCTTCGCGAAGCCTTCGTATCGTATCCGTCTTTCAATTCTTTTTCCTGTTTTTACATCTACCCGATCACGCAAAGTCTTTGACCTTCCCCCTGTTTAGCTGCCGGATCGCCCCTGCTACTTTAGGTTGTCTTTTGCAGATCGGAGTTCCAGTCTGCTTTTTCGTCTCTGAAGTTTCCGAATTCCTTTCCGTGAGTTCTTTCTTTTCCAGGATTTCCCCCCATTAGTGTACTCCACCCGCCCTTTTTAACGGGATCGTAAGTTCGCCTCGGCCCCTTCCCCAAACTTGCTGTTAACAATTTCCTTCTTTCCTTTACTACAGGCCGCGGATCTCCTACAAATTTGCCATCTATATCTAACCCCTTTTTCCCCAACCATAGAAGGATTTCCCCCTTGACTTGGTGCGCCAAAATTCCCCACTGACCCCTTTTCCTTTTTTGCTTTTTCAGATTCTGGACATTAGGATTAGCTTGTACTTCCACCTCATTGGGTAATGGTTTTTTCTAAAGTGAGATTTACTTCCTCCATAGGATCCGATCTTCTCTTCGTATTCTATCTGGTTCGGCAGTTTAGCAGATTCTTCTCAACTCTTTCTTTTCCCTTAGCTCTGGGCCTTGCTCTCATTGGAAATCCACAGCGCCTTTTTGACCCCAAGTTCTCCGGTTTCTCCTTCCCCCCGTGCGAATCCTAAGGGGAGTTCGGAATCTTTCCTCTCCTTTCAACCCCAATCGTCCACTTCTTTGTCGGCGTTGATAGCTAACATTGGATTCCCCATAATTCTTGTTCAACTTCCCTTCTCTATTACGCTCGAGCCTGCGCCCCCCTTTTCGGTAATTGTGGCGGCGGTCCACGCAGAAGCACAGGGTTGTTACGTTTTTTTTTTTTGCGACCAAATTCGCTCTCCACAGGGACGTGAGCACTCCCTTTGTTGTTTTCTTTGAGGGGAGTCCTGTAAAAAGTGCTCCTCTGACCCGGAACGAATTACCCCCCAGCGAAAGGAAATCGGCTCGGAGTACCCTTCCTCCCCTTCGGTAGTCTGTCTCCCCCCTGCACATTCGGAGTCAAGTCACCTGGATCTGCTCTGCAAGTCTTTTCTTTTTTTTCACTAATCTCTTCCCTTCCTTGGGTTGTTGAGAGCTACTTTCCGATTGATGAACCCCTTTTTTGTCTCTCCCGTCCTTGACCTCTTCTTTTTTTCTCCGAGCCATCCTACCATAAGCTTCATCTTTCGTCTTTGATCTTTCCTAGCTTTTTCAGGCGGCTTGCAGTGAGGGCTTGAGGCGCCTGGAAAATCTTTGGAAGGCGACCACCGCCGGCCCCACAACTTTGGGGGAGCTTTTTTGTTCGGTATTTTGGAGCTCCGGATTCGTCTCCCCCCCTCCCTCCGGATCTGTGGCTTTTGTGTCCGCCGCAACCTTCCGTGACCTGGCCTTCTTTTGGCGCGTTCTGGCTGTAAATCGCTTTTACCTTTTTTTTCTGATCGTCTCCCAGTAGTCCCTGTGCTATCCCTCCTTTCCCCGAAGTCCAGGTGAAGACTTTTTTTTCCCCCCTTCGTTCTTTGAGCTTCGACTCCCATTTTCTTCCCCCCACAGGTTTCGGCGGCCAGACCGGTTGTTGCGTCGCTTTTTTTGCTAGCGAATTCTTCCTTTGGCTGCAGGTGCTCTTCTTTTTTTGTCCCATGCGCGCGTTCGGCGTGCCTTTTCCCCTTCGCCCAAGAGATCAGCCGTTTATGCCGGCAATCGCGCTGGCACTTCCTCTGTTTTTGCAACCCCCCCTCATCTGCCTGCCCCCGTTTTCCCCTTTTGACCCGACGACTTGAAGCAACGCTTTTGGAATTTAGAAAAAACGGACTACTTGCTCGTGGGGTTGTGCATTTTGTCGTTTTTTCCTTTCCCATCCTTTCCTTTCGATTTTTCCTTTTATTGGGGACCGCTTTTGTTTCCTGTTCCCCCTCGAAAGAGTGCGCTCACTTGCTTCTTCCTTCTCCGGCTTGTTTTTTTACCAGTCCCCCTTTTCCCTGGATCCCTTTTGTTTCGACTTTTTTTCGAGAACCCCTGCGATCTTTTGTCGGGAACGTGAACTGTCCTCATTTTCCCTAGGACGAATTTCCCCTCTTTATGTCGCATTCTTTTTCTTCCCTCATCCGACCCGGAACTTTCCCTATCTGACTTTTACCGTTTCGAATACGGCCCTGTGAGGACGCGGTGGCTGTCACGGTTCCTCCCCTTTTTATTGCTCCCAGGCCGTTCTTCGTGTTTTTTTGGTCATCAATAATCGTCCGCCTCCTTTTACGGAGAAGACACAGTTTTGCGTGAGGTTTGCAATTGTTCGAGGACCTAGCTTCCTCTGTTGATAGTTCTTTTCACCCCTTCCGCGTGTCCGATACACTTAATACACAATTTTTCCCTTTTTTTTTTCGGGATTTGTTGCTGAGTTAAGAATGGCGGACTCCAGAGTGTTTTCTCGCTATCTTGGTGGACCCTCTGAGTTTCCCTTTCTCTTTGATTTTTTTAAGTCCTTTTCTCCGGCGAGGTTTCTTTTGTGGAATTCATTCTCCTGCTACGAATTCCCAACCCCCCTTAGTACCGTGCGACGTACTTGCTCCTTTTCCTTCTTTTCAGCGATTGCGGAGGCCCGTTTGGCTGGCTTATCTTTTCCCTTTCGATTCCCCCAGAATAATTGCCCAACTTTTTAGGAGCATTCATCATTCGCTTCTGTTTTTTCCTTTGCCACCGAAAGATTTGACCTCCCTTCCCTCTCTTGGGGGTGAACTTTTTCCAAATAAGAGCAGGGATTTTTCTATTGCCACTCGTTGGCAAGACTCCCTTAGGATCCGGTACCGCGGTTTCTTTACGATAAAGACAATCTCTGTTTACCATGCGCTTTTTTTGCCAATAAATCTTCCCCTAACTTGACCATCTCTGTCTCCTCCTTATTCCCGCGG
>Ga0179593_1469112_pt1 | contig 12484 bp, 13 predicted proteins | sample CZODoug2_1_08_16_FD_185931 | JGI IMG/M metagenome (GOLD analysis project Ga0179593, IMG submission 185931) | Vadose zone soil fungal communities from Angelo Coast Range Reserve, California, USA - CZODoug2_1_08_16fungal (PacBio error correction) | ecosystem: Environmental > Terrestrial > Soil >... | reverse complement strand
GGTCTTCAACCCCCAGTAGTCTTGTCCTTTCGTTATATATCTAGCGCACGTTCTTGAAAAACCTCCGCGCGAACCTGTTTGCAATATGGGATTGTCAAATTTCAACCTCGTCCTCTTCATTTTCGTCGTCTTATCTGATCCCATCTGGCTTCGAAGGGAGGTTTTTTTTTTCTTGCTCCCCTACCTTCACTCCCCATGAGATATTTCTGCCCTCATCGCTCCTGCTTTGGATTCCGCCCCAGCGGGTTGGTGGCATTGAATTAGCCTTTGCTCTTTGTTCTTCTTCCTGCCTCTTTCCTGGGGACAACGACCAGCTCTTTCTCCGCCGCTTGTTTCGAACTCCCATCTCTCCTTCGTTGCGTCTTTTGCCGAACGGTGTTCTCTTGGACTTCCCGTTTTCGTTCCCCCGCAGCGCAGGATGCGAGTTTGAGTCGATCCAATACCTGATTATCGCCTAAGTTTTGGTGTCCAGTGACTTTTTTTTGCCCTCCTCTTTACTTGTTTCTGCGTGCGGTTCTATACTTTCAGGACCGAGTTGGAGGGATGCCCCTCGCCTACAGGCACCTTTGTTGGATTACGTTTCTGTCCGAAGTCTGTTTTTTTACCACCTCTTCGTGCTTTCCCCATATATGGGGGGCCTGGTGTTCTGCTTCGGGTACTTGGCCCTCGGTTTATCGGCTTTACCCTATTCATTCCCCTCGGCGAGTTTAGACCAGGTTACCGTTGACCCTGGGGTTAGGCACCTCCTGGTCTCTTTTCTTCTGTCCGAGTTGTCCCCTTCTCCCCCAAAGAAGAGTTCGACGCCATTTTTCTTTCCCCCTTTACATCTCGATCTTTGCCGGATTTTCTCTTCTGCTTTAAGCACCTGAACGCTCTTCCCCCCCCTAGTTTATCTTTTTTGGGGCGTTTAGGAAGGTTCCAATGTCCAGTGAGCGCAAGGCTCCGCTCCTTCTGTTCGACCGGATTTCCCCCCTCTCCTGCTCCTCCAGAAGGGTTTCGTTGTTGTTTGCGCCCAGAATTTCCCTTCCATTCCCCCGATTTCTCCTGAGTACACTCCCCCCAGCGTAACTCGTGGATTCTTCTTGCCGTCCTGTATCTGATCACAAGCAACATGGGCCCAGGTCGCCCTCTGATAATGAAAGCCCCTGGACGTCTGCGTTATCCAGCCTACATCCCTGTCGGCACTCTACCTACTCCTTGTTGTCTTCAATGATAGCTTGCTCCTAAGTCTATTCCACCCGTCGTTCGCTTTTCTTCTTCATCGGCTTTTCGTTTTTATCGATTTCTGCAAATCGGCAACCGAGGATCTGCGTGATTTTAAATATGTGGGTGACCTTTCCTAAGCTCACAGTTTGCAGGCATATGGCGTTGACCCACCTTTTCTTGCAGTTTGCTTTGCCTTCGTTGCTGTTCGCTATTATCCCGTGTTGCGTGAGTCTGCTATTGAATGTTCAGAATTCAGCATTCTGTCCTAAAAAGATAAATAACTATTCTGGGGCAGTTCTGGATTTATGTTCTTACCTCTTAGCGGCGGCCCGTTGTATCGTATATTGTCTTTCAACCGATCCCAGTCTTTTTTTTTCTGCCTGCTTTTCTATTGTTATACGTCTCCGTCTTTCATGCTTTTCTTACACGCTGTCCCCTAAGTACCTACCCTAGGACCACGATATGGTGCGTTGACTTCCCTTTCTCCGCGAATTTGCCGCTTGGTGTTTTTTTTTTTTTTTGGTTCCTTACGTGCTCTTTCCGCGGTCTTTTGCAAGTGAAGAGGCAAGGTCTGGTTCCATTTCTCCCGTATTTTTGGTAAGGACGCGACCCCCTTTCGCCCGATCTTCCTCTCGACCGCTGGACGTCCCCGGTTTTTTTGCCGTTGCTTATTGTTGCTTTCATGGCGGGCCGTTCTCCTTCTCGGGTTCCTTGCTTCTTACAAAAGACACCAGAAACACAGCTTTGAGTCGTTTCCCGTCAGCGCGGCTTTCGGTTGCATCCCCCCTCCTGGTTTCATTCCTCACTTCTCTTTCGATCTGATTAAAAATTCATCTCAGCTTAGTAGTGGAGCAACAGGCGTCCGCCGTCTGCCGTGTGTTCCTGACAGTCTTAGTAAGTACTCAATTGGATTTCCAGTTCTTCTTACGGCGAAACTTCCTGCTCGCCTCCTGTCTGCCCAGTCTGATTGGCCACTTTTTCGGTCCTTTGTCACGATCTCTCTGTTCTGTCCCATCATGTCTGTTGAATGTTTTGTTTTTTTGGACTGGCCGGGGCCCCCGGCTAAGCCTCTCGCGTGATGTTTCCGGTGAGTCGTGCGTAGGTTTCCACTCTTTTTTTTTTGCATGGGGACTTTTCTCCACGCTGGCGCAAACCTTTAGGCGAGTCGGTGTGTCTTCTAGATGGTTTAGCTAATGTCACCGAGTTTCCAACGTTAACTTTGGGCCGTCCCATTCTCTCTGTTTCTCCTCCGATTTGTTTGTTTTTTTCTCTCTGTTTGGGTGCCTCCCAAGAGGAGGTGTTGTCGTTTGCTTCCTTTCCCACCATTTTTCAATTAGCTAGTCCCCCCCCTTCGGTCGTGACCCCACAGTTCCGCACTGGTTGCCTCTGGTCCTAGTTTGACGGTCTTCTTCTCTGTAACTCTCGGTCGACTTTTTCCAGAAAGTCCCTTTCTTGCGAGTTTTTCCACGGGTCCTAGTCCTACTCCCCTTTTAGCAGTTTCTATTGTCTCCGGAACGCTACCTTGGAACTATACCTATCTCTTTTGCCTTCCCTCGTTCTGCGTTACAGCGTCCCGCCCTGTTTTCCTTCACATTGCTGTGAAACCGGGGTCCGAGCGTGCGACGCCTTATTGGTGCCCTTTTTTGTCAGTTCGACTAGTGAGATGGAGGTCGTACTCCTTGTGTTCTTCTCTTGGACTTCGAGGGTTAGAGTATCAAGGACATGTATAGCGAAGAATCCTTGTCTTGGATCGTTTTCTGGTGGATTTCTTCTTCGAGGGTGTTCTTGTTTGAAGCATTGCAGGACCTTACGGACTCCTGTTCTAATTCCACCTTCCAACCGTTGGGCGCCTACTGGATCCTTCGGCGCCAAGTTAGTTCCGTTATCATCCCCCCCCACTCTCTTTTATTACAGTTACAAGTTTCTTTTCGCGATCCCCCTCTTTTTCGGTGAAGACGGTTTTTCCTTCAAGGTCCGAGCGTCTTGCCATTTATTGATTTCCCCCTTTCCTTCCCCTCGGGCTTTCTCTGGTCCGGTTTTTCTAACCCGCTGTCCTCTGTCTCCTGGTTTCTTTCCATCGTGATCCCCTCTCTGGAAGACGATCATTGTTGATCGGTGCCATCCCCTATCGGATGGCCTTTTCTCTTCCTGTCCCTAAGAATCTGTCAACTCTCTTCCGCCAGTCTGTTGTGATTTTTTTTTCGGTATTGACTCGTGTTTTTCTACTGATTAGAGTGACTTACGTAGAACATGTTATGAGGCGGCACGCGTGCCTTACTTGGTCGCTAATTTGGTTCTCGGACTTCCCTTCTTCTTGTTTTTTGCTTCCCTCTTGTCACACTGCTCTCACAGTGTGCTTCGGTTCCTTGGCCGTCAAGATCAAGAATGGACAACCCGTGTAGATACTTGCATGAGGCTAACCTCCGTCTCTTCATCCTCCTGCACGGTAGATAACTTTTCCTTTTCCCTTCTCTTTTGTTTGTTCAGCTATTCTGTTTTCTCGCGACGGCTGCAAGCTCCAGGAAGGTTGACTCTCGTCGTGTTCTTCTCGAAAGACAGGCTCCTTTCCATGATTGCGAGGCGGTCTCCCTTTGGTAGTTGAGGTGATCTCTTTACACTCTTTGTGCACTCCCCCTCCCATCGCGTTGCCTTTTATTTCGACGACCCTCAGTAACCCCCCCTTTCTTTTTTGGAGGTAGCTCTTTTTCGCTCATACGGGTGTTTTTTTCTCGCGATAATTTCCTCTTTCTCGCCAACACGTCCCCTCTTTGGGCTCTGCCTCTTTTGCTTCGCGCTCCTATCCTTTTGACGGTTCGATATATTTGTCTTTTCACTCTGCCCCTCCGGAGATGCGTAGGTGAAAGTGCGCTCTTGTTTGTTTTGCCGATCCAGGGTAGTCCAGATCCTCTTCCTTCCCCCGAAAGTCAGCAGTATAAACGCAGTTCACGGTGCCCTTGTCCACGGAATTCTCGAACCTTTCTTATCGGTGCGCTCACGTCACCGGAGGGGACATCTTTCCATTTTTGAAGGGGTCTCCCTGTGAATCTAGTTGAACTCTTAAGCGGACATTGCGCGTAATCCCGTTCCCCGCGGTATAGCGGTTTACCCCTTGTTGGTTGGGGTGGGTTTTTTTTCTTAAGTTCCCGCACGTTTTCTACTCTCTGCGACTTATTTACACCTCCCCCCGCTGGTTCTTTCATCCTAGCGTCCTCTATGACTCCCCCTTCGCGATATCCTGGTCGTGACGACCTCGATTTCTTCTACGGCCGATGCTAAGGTTAAGAAAGTTTTCCCTCTCCTCTCAAAGTGTTCCTTCCTCCTCCTTTTTTGGATTTTGAACCTCAACGGAGGAGACACGGTCTTCCTTTTCACAGTTAAGTGACTTAAGTCTTCCTCCCCTCTGTTATGCACTCCCGTCATTTCTTTGGCACACCCGGGGTGTCTGAACGCCACTGCCGCTTCTCGTTTGTCTAGTTTGTTTTTTTTTCTGTCGGTTTTTGTGTCTCCTCCGTATTCCTCATCCCGCATGTGGAAGAGATTTTCTTAACGTATGAGTTTTTCCATGTTTCTAATTCAACTTTCCCCCCAGAGTTCATTCGGAGCGTCGGTGTGTATTTGATTTATTTTTTGGGGTAGGGTGTGCGTCGGTGCGGCGGGTGAGTGGTGGGTGTTGGTGTGCTTTCTGGTTGGGGTGGTGGTTGGGGGTTTTTTTTGTTGGTGGGGGGGGGGGTGGTTTTTTGGGTTTTGGGGGGGGGTTTTTTACGGGAATGTTGATTTTATCCACAAAAGCTTAACATTTCTTGTACCTCTTCGCTCGTTTGTCTTCTTCCCGTTCTTTAATTTTTTTTGTCCACATCTTATTAGTTTTATTCCTTTTCCCCAAACATCTCCTTTTTCCCGCTTTTTCAATTTTGTCCTGGAAACAAGCGACTCGCACGGAGTTTTCTCTTCCTTTCTTGAACTTTCCACCCCTCGGCTCTTGACACCTCGGACCGCTTTTGTGTCGGCGCGTGAGAGCCGCTTTTCATCTCTCCCATGCCTGATCAGCCACTCCAGGCGCTTTTTTTTACGCACTCTCCTCCTTGTCAACGCTTTCGGCACGCTTCGGGCCAGAAACCGTATTCAATTGGGCTTTCTTTTGGGGGCCGGCTCTTCTCCTTCAGACTTTTAGTTGTCCCCTCTCTTCTCTCTCTTTTTCTCGGACCTTTGCCAGAGCCCTTTCGCTAGCTCAGTGACACGCTGGACTTTTTCCAAAGTTGGGTTCCCCCGATTTTATGAGCTCTTTCGTTCAGTCCACCTCCCATGTTATATTTTGCTCTAGCCGACGTGAGGCGGCACCTGATTTTTCGACTCCTTTCCGCGCCCCGGTCTATGTTTTTTTAGGCTATCCTTTCAACGGCTCTTCCCCCACTTTCTTCCTCCCCACCTGCAGATTTTTTGAGTCCCCTTTTTGGATTCTTGTGGATCATCAAAGAGTTTCCTTTGCCTACCTCTTTTTTCCCTGTCCCAGCCTTCGAGGTCTTGCTTTTCCCCCTCCCTTTCTTTTCTTCGCACGACTTTTTGCATTCCTTTCTTTCGTCGAGGTGCCCGTTCCTTTCTTTCCCGGCAGATCGGGGCGTTTTTTCTTTTTATCTTTCGTTTACAGGTGAGTGGATCGTGACTGGTGCCTCGATTCCCCGCCCCGATTCCACCAGCTTTGCTCACTCTCCTTTTGGTTGATCGTTCCCACCATCACACACCTATCACAGGGCTCCCGGTGGTACTTCGTACTCCCGGCGACAGACCATGTCGAAATGAGATGCGTTTGGATATCGATGACAGGCTTTCGCCTCTTGCCCTTTCCTCCTCCCCCCTCGTCGTACCATTTAGTCTGGCGAGCGTCCTTCATCTCTGGTTGCGAAGGTGGTCGTCTAATGTTTTCGGCGTTGAGGTCGCTTTTCCCATCCCACCTGAGTCGAAAGTTCTCATCGCGGGGTCTTTTTCTTCTGTTTGTTCCCTCTTCCTGTAGTCCTTTGTGTCCCTCCTCACGACGCGGCGTAATACTCTTCCTACTCGCTAACCGCTCTTTCCTCTCCCCCCTTTTTTTTTTCTCTCTTTAATGTTAGCGATGCGGTCTTTGATCCTTTCCCCTTTTTGGCTTCTTTTCCAGAAATTGGGTTCATGTTTTCTCCCGAGTAGAGAAAGTCGTAAGTCGACTACGCGGCGATTGCGTGTCTCGGCCTCGGGCGTCTTCTGAACATTTCTTCCTGTCTTCTTCTGGCTCACATCCTCCCTCCCCTTTCGTCCGGTTCTTTTTATCGATACCCTTGGTCTACTTTTTTCCGTCCGATAATATGTCGTCCTTTTCCTAACAAGACCGTATGGTTGTGATATTTCTATCTTGTCGCCGTGTCCATTATGTGCGTCCGTGTATTTCTTGGTCACCCGTCACACGTTTTGTCGTATTTCTCCTTTTTTTCTTTTCTTGTGTTCATCGAGCGCTTTGTTGCCGCTGTCTAAGTCCACGCTGACGCTGCCTCTCAGAGCCCCCCTGGCCCCCCCCGGTCTTGCCTGATGCGAATTTTTAATGCTTTATCCTCTTCGGGCCCGAGTTTCATGATCGTGCGAGCCTAATCGGCTTTTTCTTCTTGCTTGTGTGGGGGTGTGTTGGTTTTTTTTCACTGTACGGCTTTTTAATGTAAACAATATTGCAGTGAGTTACACCTCCATTTCCACTTTTGGTTCACACACAGTGCTCTCCTCTTGCCCTTCCAGCTTGTTGCGTGAGTCTTGGTCATTGAATGCAGTCGTCCGGTCCTGGATTTATCAGGTTCCCAAATAAGCCCTCCCGGTGAGGAGTTGCCGGTGGGACTTCCGGTCTTCGGAGATTTTATCATGTTTTCTCATTCGTTTCTTCCTTCCCCTGTCGGGGAAAACCGTTCTTCCCTCAGAGTTCCCCCGTGCGTGGCTAGGGTCTCCTTTTGTTTCGCGCACCAGAGGAAGGAGCCGTTCCCTTCTTCCGGATTCCGTTGCGCTCGGGCTTGAACTTCTCCTCGATTCTTCTCTGCCCCCCCGGAGCGGTTTTGGTTGTGCCCTGTGAAATGCTCTTTTCTCCCCCGTATACCCGTTCCCTGGGCCTTTTCTTCTCAAGCTGGAGCGCTTCCCCCTGTCTCTGATGTTTGTTGCGAGTCTTTCACTTCCGTTCCCAGAGCAGTGGGTTGGGCTATTGTCTAATATCCCAGCTGCCTCGGTCCACGTTGGGATTTTTGTCTGTCCGAATGGCGAGTTTACCTAGCCCCAACCTTTCTTTTTATACCCCGCCTCCCTTATCCTTTTTTTTAGGACCACCTCTTCCTCTGTTGTGTTGTTTTCCTGGGTACATTTCTTTTGGAGTGCGTTGATACCTAGACCCCACTTTCTCAAGATTCCCCCTTTTTTTGTGAACCCCCGCCTCTTCTCTGCCCTTTTTGCATCTCGTCCTGGATTTGCCATTCACCAGTCGTCTTCCCCTTAAAGTACTCGACCCTCTTGAACTTTTTGCGTCTTCTCTGTCTGAGACGCTTCCTTACACGACGCCCCATTTTTTCTCGTTTGTGAATCCGGCATCCCTGCTGCAGCTGTGGCCACGTCGTTTCCACCTTTTTCGGGGTCTGAGTGAATGCTTTCCTAGCATGTCCCTTCTTCTCTTTAAGCTTGCGTGTTGCAAAGACCTCGCATTTTCGATGCCGATGTCTTACCTCCTAGATGACGGCAGTGTACCGTGCCAATGTCTCCTAATTTTATGAGAGACGTATTTCTCCTTCTCTCGGTTATATTTATGTTAGAGTTAGACCACTCCATGGATATCTTTCCGAGGCCTACGCGGGGGAGGGTCGCTTGGCATTTCAGCTTTTTCTTGAGGTGTTTTCTCCCTTAGCCCGCTTCCGGAGACGTCTGACCTGTGGCCTTCCAGATCCCCTCCCTTCCACTTCTTGGAGCTTATTTCCGCTTTTCCTATTCTTTTCCCCCCCCACAAAGGGTCTCTTGTGTCCTTCCCATTTCTTGGGAAACACTGGGCAATTGCCTCCGGTCGTTGTCTATCTTCTCTACGGTTCCCCCTTTCTCCCCTCCTTCCAGTCGGTCCTCGCGCTAGCGAGGGTGTTCTTCCCCGGTAGGCCCGAGATCGTGTTTTTTTGTTATTTTTCTTTTTTTTAACAGCTTGGTCTTGGCTGATCGCCCCCTCTTATTCTCTCTTCTCGTCTTTTTGCTGTTGGTTCTTTGACCATCCCCATATCTCCTTTCCTGTTAGCTGTCTGGACAGAGAATCGCAAGCTCCTTTTCTTTGTATTATCTTTTTTATTTGGAATTCTTCTTGCCTCTTCATGCGGGACGATTCGACATTCTTTTGCGAGGGCCGTCCAGTCGGGTGTTTCTTGTTTTCTCTCCGACTTCCTTCCCTGGACTTGGTTCCTTTTCTTCCTCCACCCGCCCTAGGTCCGAAAGCTCCCTCCTTTCCCGCTTTCTGCTTTGTTTTTTGATCAATCCTAACCTGTCGCCCCTTTCCCCTAGGAAAGCGCACCGAAGTTCCCCCTTTTTTTTGTCCACCGTTCCCGGACCAGCCCTTTTTACTCCCATACCTCCTTTTGTTGTTTTTTTCTCTTTGTCGTTTCGACGGCTTTCCCCGTTGCAAGTTGGTTATCGCCGCCGTCTGCGTTCTTGGTCACTTTCTCTTTTTTGGTCCATGGTGCATATTGATCGCTAATCCTCTGCCCCGCCGCCGCGGCTGGTTTTGTTTCGTGTCTACTCTTGTGTCGGACCTCCTTCCTTTTTCGTCTTCCTTCTTTTTCTGGTCGCGCCCGCATTCAAGATGACCTTTTGGATTTCTCCTTTGTCTCCGCCTATCCAGTGGTCTGATGGCGTTTCCTCTCTCTCCCTTTCTCCACTTGCGTCATTCGCACAGTATCCATTAAGTCTTTTTCTCTCCTTCTTCTGGGGAGGGGGGTGTGCTTCCTGTTCCTCCGTGCGGCCCCCCGGTCTGAGATATGTTTTTCACTATTCCCTGTCAGTGATGACGTGGTCGGTTGACGATGGGTTCCCTTGCCGGAGAATCTCTTAAAGAAACCGACCGTTTCTCCCAGACCCGTCCGGTTTCCTCCTTTGCCTTTTGCCAACGTCAGCTCGAGCTGTTTCTCGGGTCTGGAGAGCTCTCCCCCTGTCTTGCGGAGGAAGATGCCGCCTTACTTTTTTTATTTTTTCAAACCTATGCTTTGTCTTCCCTTACACTTTTGGTCTCGGTAGTCCCCGGTCTGAGGTAATGAGAAAAATGGGTTTTTCTTGGTATGTCTGCTTTTATCGTCTAGTTTCTCTTTTATCCCCTTCCTGAGAAGCCCCCGCGAGTGTCTTCATCCCCGTAAGGGAGCGCTTGGCTTCGGTTTTTTTTTGTCTTCCCCCCCTTCCTTATACGTTCTATCTCCTTCCCACGTACCTTACCCATTTCGGCCTTTTTCTGTCTCTTCTGTATCGTCCCTCGACAGGCGTTTTTTATCACGATCATCGGTCTTGTCCCCCTGTTGCCTTTTCTTTCTAGGACGACGTCCCTGACTCGTCCCATGATCTTACTGCCACCTCTGCCGTATGTCCCCGTTGCACATTGTCTTCGATTATTGCTGGAGGACAGTCCCTCTTGCCTGGTCGTTCTTGAGACTATCCTTCCCGATCAGTCTCTCCTCCCCTCTTTTTTAGAGTTCGTAGCGCCCCTCTACTCCTTGTTTCCAGTGTCAGAAGCGTATTGCCAGAGGCAACGGTTTCTCGTTTTTTTGTATAAATGGTCTGTCGTGAATTTCTGTTTTATTATTACGACGTTACACCTATTTTGTCTTCACCGTTCCTATTTCTAATCTACGTTGGTTTGTTTTTTGTTCCGCCCACTTTTTTTCAATTTTGACATGGGGCCTTTTTTATTCTCCCCCATTCCCGCTTTCACCCTACCTGCCTGTCTCATCGGGGTTTCTCTGCGCCTATTTTTTACACCTGTCCCCTCGGGCCTCCCTTCCTTCCCTACTCGCCTTGAAGGTGTTTATTGTGGGCGCTTTCTCTCTCCCTCTTCTCACTCTCCCCCCCCTGGAGTTTCTTTCTTTTCACGTGATCGGCTAGATGGCCCTGTTCCACCGAGGATTTTCCAGAGTATCACTGACTTGCTCTCTCGCTTTGTTTTTTTTCTGTGGAAGAAACTCCCTATTCTTTTTTTCCTCCGAGTGTGTCGCCCGATAACGCGTCTTGTCCGGGTATTTCTCTTTCTTGTCCTTTCTTGCCTTGACTCTCCCCGATTAGACCCCCCCTGATTCTCATCGCCGACTTCCGTTTGCGTGCTGGTTGGTTTCCTGATTTTTAACTGCGCTTTGGTTTTTGCGGTTTTTCTTCATCGCAGGAGCCGATCTTCTACTGCTTCCTCAATCCCCTCCCGCCGTGGTGCCACAACGTCGTTTCACTTTCTTCTTAGATTTTGCATGCGTTTTTTCTCGCCCCACGTTTGATACGTTTTGATGTTGCTAATGGGGCCATTGACCTCACCTCTGATTATTTTCGACTGTTGTTTGTGTGCTTTTTGGTATGTGTGTATCTCTATTTTCCTTGTCTGGGTGTTTTATTTGTTCATGTGTGGCAGTGTGTGTGTTCTCTCGTGGGTCCCGGGTTGAAGTGGCCCCGGTTTTCCCCTCTCTTCGTTTCTTTTTCTTTTTTTTTCTAGAGTCCTCTTGTATCTTTTCCTTTCTCTCCCTTTTTTTACTAGCTTCCTGGTTTTCTTTTACCACCCCCTTCTATCAACCTGGGCGGCCGGGATTTTATCGTCGCAGACATCCTTCTCAAAGTCTCTACGTTTCTGGTTTTCGTGCGAGTGGAATGCGTTCCTTTTCCATTTGGACGACGTCGACCCGTTATGAGGCGCGTCCGTGACACTACCTTTTTTTCTTTGAATTTTTTTTGAGCTCCGCCTCATGCATACATACGGCTCTTGTTGCGTTAAGAGTTCGAACGCTCTCACCGAATGGCGTCGTTTCCTTGCCACTGCAATGGCGCTTGATCCCCTTTAACAGGGCCCCCCCCTTTCTCCTTTCTGTTTGACCCTTTACCTAAGGCGGTTCTTTTTCTCGATCACGCTCTCGCTCTTTTCCCTCCAGTGTGATGCTGCTGCTTCTTGCGTGACGTTTTCTGCAAGAATTTTTAGACTTCTTTGCCTTTTCGTCATAAAGTTTGACTATGCTTCAGTCGGTCAGTCCAAGCGCCTGTCCCTCTTTTTTGTTTACTTTTGTCTGCGGTCCCATTCCGTATTTTTTTCCCTTGTCTCTGTTCTCGCAAATCCCGATCTTTTTCCTTCGTCGTTTGTTCCCTATGTCCAGTGGTAGTTCTGCCGTGCCTCTTTTCCGCATTCCGCTCCAAAGCTTATACAGGACTTTTTTTTTCCCCCATCTTTTTTTTCTGTTTCCTTGCTGAGATTCCCCCCTTTCTTCCCCGTTTCTCGAGCTATTCCCGATAAACTCATCATCTTTTTCTTACGCTTTTCTTTTCTGCTTTTTTTGCTCTTTTTTTTTTCTCCGATGGTTTACTCACCCCAACCGCCTAACTCCCTCTCTGTGAATAACGGTGTCCTGTCTGTGACTCCCTTCTCGAGTTCCCGTACATTTTGCCTTCTTTGAGTAGTTCTTTTTGCTCCGTCGAGCTTTGATGCGCCTGTCCCCCCCACTTTTTCCGTTGACAGGCCCCCACTTTGGTACCGCTCCTTTACCTTGTCCGCGAAATTCTTCTAAGCCTATTTGCATCTGTTTCTCTTTCTTAGTTTTCGGACGTTTTCGACGTCTTTATGTTAACTTGCACTGAACAGCGGGCTTCGCCCTTTTCTGTTCATTTGTCTTCGTTATCTTTTTGATGTTATCTCTCCTTTTTTTCATTAACCCTGGTCCTCTCAGGTTCTGCACCGTGTTAGGTTACGTGTATATGGTTGGTTGCTCCCCCTCCCTTTGAGCGGCTAAGTTGTATTTCTTTCTCAGCCTTTCGGGAGATCCTCCCTCCTGAGGATTATTCTTCTTGGCTTTTTTGCGCGGTTCGGATGTTCCCATGCCTTGGTCTTTCGGTTTTCATAGACGTAGCTTGGTGTCTTCCGTGGCTTGATTAGACGTCTTGTCCCGAACTTTTCTGTTGTCTATGTTTCTCGCTCCCGCGTTCCACTAGGCTTAGGTTAAAGTTTTCTGAAGAGAGAGTTTTTGTTTAGGCGGTTGTCCGGACGAATGGGTCATCTCCGTTTTACCTTTTTCCCCTCAACCTCACA
>Ga0179593_1468361_pt1 | contig 12484 bp, 15 predicted proteins | sample CZODoug2_1_08_16_FD_185931 | JGI IMG/M metagenome (GOLD analysis project Ga0179593, IMG submission 185931) | Vadose zone soil fungal communities from Angelo Coast Range Reserve, California, USA - CZODoug2_1_08_16fungal (PacBio error correction) | ecosystem: Environmental > Terrestrial > Soil >... | reverse complement strand
ATGGCATGCGAGCCCTGATTCGTACCTCGCATAGTTTTTGACACTTGAACGGCATCTTTCTGGCCGTGTCGTATCATCCACTTTTCCACGTAACTTTCTGCTCTTTGCGCGTTTCTCGGCATTGACGCCCGATGCCGCTCTTATCAGTCGAAAACGTTACAATTTCCGACAGGCCAGCATCAGATGTGTGCTGCGACCCATCAGAGATTGACTGTCCATGGTTTTTTCCAAACGCCCTAAATTCTGTGTTAAATGTATGCGGAGGGAATTTCCTGTAGCCCTGAGTATAGTTTTTCCTTGTTGCGTATTGAACTACAGCAATGGCGCGGCCGGATGCCAGCTTCTCTGTTAGGACGGGATGCAGTTGAAAAACAGTTGGCCCTGACGTTGCAATAGTTTGCCAGAGTATTTTAGGTGCTTGCGCTAGGCTTGTTCAAACGACCTATGTTGGAGCGGCGTTCTTTCTGCCCCTTTTTGCCACTTCATCGCCTCATCGAACTCTTGAAAGATAGCACAGAGTACAACTCCATGAGCCCTGAAGTAGTTTTTTTTTCCTGGCGTTGCCGACAGGAATTTAGATGTCGTGCGCGGTGGCATCCCCCCTTTCTGCTTTTTTTTGAACCGTCCCCCCCAAATATCTAACCAGACACCTTGCCAACATTTTACCCCCATCCTTTTTTTACTGGTCTTGAGGCAGAGAGACAAACCCCCCCCCCGCTCCCCCTGCTTTTTCATTTTTTTTTTTTGAGCTTTAGGCCGGAGCAGCGACAGATCTTTGTTTGAGTCAGTCCTACAACCCTTGTCTGCACAGAGCACAGTCAGAATCCCCCCCCTACCGCAACACCGCCGCTTTCATCACGTGTCCCTTTGCGCTTCGGTACTGATTGTACATTTGGATTTTGTCTGCCCCCCCCCCGTCCCAGCGCAAAGAGAAGAACCCCTGAACCGAAGCGTTTGACAAACCCAGAAGAACCCACCTTTTGTAACTGTGTTGCTTGCAGGAAGTTTCGCATCACTGGACAGAAATTAAGATGAGGGGAGTCTGGGAGTTTTTGGACGTGAAAACAAGATCTACGAGGGTCGTTTTGGGTTTATTAGTTTTTTTCTTGAGCGACCGAATAGAAAAGTCGCGTTTTGAAACCCCCCCCCCCCAAGGTTGGCGCCCCCGTGCACAACGACGCCGCCCTCGTCACCCAGGTGGTGGCGCATTTTGTTGGCATTTAGGTCCTTTTTTTTTCTTCGGTTCCGGCACACCCGCCTGATGGAGTTCGGGGGATTCGATTCCGAGTTGCCCTTCTTTTCGTCTCGCCCCCCCGGGTTTTTCGTCGCGCGACCAATGTCCGAACACGGCCGCTTTTTTTTGGATTCCTGCTGCAATCTAAGACCCGTGGCCGACCCTTTTCCCGGGCTGGCACGAAAGGTGCGCCGTATGAATAACGGAGGCCAGGAATACACAACAACAGCCCATGACGATGGACGGAAGACTTTTGTGCCCGAGCATCCCCGCAGGAAACCCCACATTACGTCCCCCTGTTCCCGGATTCGCTTCTTGGCAAGAATCCCACCGCCAGAATTTCCGCCCGGCGCGTATGCGACTTCCCGTGTCGCTAAAAACGCCATAGCCGAGAGTCGAGCAGCCCCGGAGGAATGACCACCCCACGTAAGTGCCACCAGAAGAGCATCCCCCCAGAACCCTGATCCTTCCCTTTTTTTTCGGAATTGTCCCGCGCGATAAGGATGACCCTTTTTGCCCCCATCCCCGTTGAATTTTTGCCAACATAAGCGGGAGATACGCTCGGAAGCTCCCCCACCCTTTTCAGTTCTCTTTTATGTCTGACTTTGAACGCTGGTTGCCGACCCTGTTCCCCCCAACAATTGGGCCCCAAACGGCCGCATGGCCGCTAAACGGCGCGACCCCAAGCGTCCCGAGCATTATCGAAATAGAAAGCCTTTCTTTTCACTGCAAGCTGTTCCCTGTGCTTCCCCCTCTTTCCCCCTCCCCCATGCCCCACCAACGAAGACCAATGATGCGATCAGAGTCATTATTGTCCGGCTGCTCCTACCTCTGGCGCCCAATACGTCTTGTTTTCGGTGCTGTAAAGAGCTCTCCCCTATCAAAATTTTCTTCAGACCCCCCAGCCCCTTTTCTAGGCCAAAATCCTTTCCCTTCTCCTATCGCGAAAGAAGAGACGTCATCTCGTTTTGACCGTTCCATATATCACCCCCACCCCCCCCCCATCTTTTTTCTCTGAGATATGCCCGCCCAGCATCGCGCCGTCAGCGCAACCTGACCGACCACACGAGTCATGAATGGGTCATAGCTCCCTAAGTTTTGTGGTTTGTGCCTTCTAGAGCCGGTACATTTTTTCCGCAGGACCATAGAGTTCGCTGAAGTGACTACCAGCGGGCCGTTTGGTTTTACCGTCGGCACACTCTAGCCATCTGGGGTATGTAAACCTCACCCGGTTCGCCCAGGGACCGTCGCGGCGTTCTCGCGCATCATGCTTATCGTGCTGTTTTTTCCGTGGATCTGGTGCCCCGCATTTTTCGGGGAAACCCCAAAACAAAAGGGGTACTGGCTATTGAGGTCGCACCCTCTCGAACGGAGCGGCCCATGTGGCTGTCTTTCGCAGCGCCTGGTTCTGAATTCATCTACAATCCAGGACGCAATGAGAGCGCATGTTCTTTTGTTTTTTTTCGCGAGTCTTTCCGCACCTTGTGGGGACACGCCCAGGCGGGTCCCCCCCCATTGATTTTTATACTGGTGACCTCTGTTGTAGATATCTCCGCCGCAGCCCATGAGGTCGCTGCGCGCGGAGATCGCCGTCCTTTTTTTTTTGATGTGCAATGTTTGCTGGTCTCGTCGTGGACACCCGGTTGTTGTTCCGCCCTCCGACCAGGAAGCACGTGCGCGGTTGTTTGCTAGCCCGGCTAGCTCCGCCGGTGTTTTATCTTTCACTTTCGTCTGGTGCCCTTTTTTTGTCCCGATTCCGGTGTCTTTTTTTACTATTATTCGGACCCGCACCATGGCGGTGATTATGACCTATGTGAGACTTTTGGGCTCTGAACGTGTTGTAGTTGCCTCGACTGTTTTTTTCTTGCCGCCCCCTAGCTTTATTCTATGTCAACGTTTTTAGCGCTATTTTTTTTCCTACTTTCCCTCGTGCTATGCGACACCCAAAATCTTAAGAGTTCTGTCGTCTGTGATTTTGCCTGATCCTTTCCGGAACCTGCGGTTAATATGCGTGCCGACATGTTTCAGAGTTTACCATTGCTGCTGCGACTTCTCATATACGGACACCGTCATTAACAGCTGGTCCAATCTAGCGGTCCGGCGTGAAGAGGAGGAGAGGGAAATGGGTTGATGAACCCAGCAGTTTGATGCCACAAACTAAACGGACCCACAAGAATTTACTAGGACATGCAACACAACGGACAGCGTCCCGGAATCAGCAACCCGCCTTTTCAGGTCAATACTTACCGCGGATGACGGACCCACCCCTCAGCATCGAATTCCCGACCCATCGCATTTTTCTTGTTGTTTACGATCCTTGTCCGTCTTGCGCAGCTCCACCACGATGTGACGATGACGGCTGCTTGACATTGCGCGGATGGGCTTTGCGCCCCCCCCCCCCCCCCCCCCCCCCCCCCCCCCCCCCCCCCCCCCCCCCCCCCCAACCACACCCCCCCCCACCCCCCCCCCCCCCCCCCCCCCCCCCCCCCCCCCCCCCCCCCCCCCACCCCCCCCACCCCCCCCCCCCCCCCCCCCCCCCCCCCCCCCCCCCCCCCCCCCACCCCCCCCCCCCCCCCCTTGCTGCGAGACCGGTTTGCTGCCGCGCTTTTTCTTGCATAACTCACCACTACAAAGATTGCCTTCTTGGTTCGCGACCGTTTCCCCATTGTTCTGCGGTTTAGCAGAGCTGTTTAGCCCGAAACGGACCATAGTTCATCATTTCCGGAAACCCCACCCCCACAGAGACATCGAAATGCTTTTGGTCTCATTTCGTCGTGACCAGGAGAATGGGTCGACGCTGAGGCGCAGATAGCAAGGCGATAAGACCACTGCATAGCTCGGGTATTTTCGACGCCTTGTTTAAGGGAATCCCGGAACATTTTATACGTATTTTATTTGTCTCGCCATGTCCGTTTTATTATTTCTGCGAAGCAGCGGCGCGCGCAAAACGTAAAACCTTGTTCCTTGCGACAGGCCTTCCATAGACCTCGTAATGTAGGTTCCTGTTCGCATATGAGTCTCAATTCCTGACCCGTCGCATTCCTTCTGCTCATCGCCGAGCTTCCTTGTTAGAACATTTTTTTATTTTGCGCCCGGAGACACTAAAACCCTGCGGATAGAGGAAGCAACGTTCTCGTTGAACCTTTAACAAACCACGGGGGAACCCTGCGACATCTCGTATACATCAGAGAAGCTTCCGATCCTGGCCCGGTTCCCCCGGGAAAGGTTTTTTACCTTTCAGTCGCACGGCCGCTCACCGGATCTCCACCGGCCAAGCGTTCGGGCCTCCCCACCTTAGATTTAAGCTTCGATTTAACGGAATGCCATTCACCTGATTTCGAGCTTTGCTTCTTGCCTCGTATGAACTGTCTTTTTGATTATCGGGCGCTCCTGTGCGCTTCGTGACGCGACACCGAGTCAGGTGCAACGCTTCTTCGCACCGTGTTTCTGTGCTGAGAGACCGCATACGATGCGCCCTTTTTTTTTTCCAACTCTGGGGACCGATGCGCGACCCCCAGGTAGTTCGAGGCTCGGAAATTGAGAGGATTTTCCGTTTGAGAGAGGGTACATTAAGGTTGTCCTTGGGTGGGGCGAGAGACTGTAGATTGAGGATTTCCGAGACAGTCAATTGATGTCAACCCTCACTGAGTGCCAACTGCCGTTAGCGTCTGCGCGATGTTTCGTACATTACCAAGCAACGTCAGCCCAATTTTGCCCCCCCCCCGTTTCCTAGATCGTTACATGTCGTGTTACCGTGGCCGTCTGCCGCCCGATCAGTCCGATTTGAACGGCTAAGTCACAGACTCGGGTATGCAATTTCACCCATCATTTGTGCTGACCATCAGATTTTTCTGAGCGTTATGACCTTTTTCAACCACGTCACTTGTTTGGCCGGTTGCGGCGCTTTTGAGAGATTGGAGCTTAGTTTGATCCGTTTTGCTTTTGCCTAGGTTTAAGCCCCCTTTCTCATTTGACTTTAATTTCTCACCCGGGGAACTCAAGCATGACGACTGACCTTCGTTTTTATTCTCCCTTTTTTTCATTTGATTTCCCGTTTGAAAAACCAGTTTTTTTTTTTCCGGCGCCCTGGTCCCTCCTGATCGCCAGTGGCGCACCTTTTTCCTCCACTATCGTTGAGAGCGACGAGCCCTAGAATTCGCACAAGTGCATTCTGACATATATTTTCCCTGATGCCGCCACTCATCTTGCCCATTTGACGAGTCTTCTCTTCATGTCCCTGGTGGTCGTCCGCAGGTACCAAGGTGTCGTGTTCGTTTTTCAGATCGTTGCCGAAGATTCCCCCCCCGTAAACCCGCCCCTTGCTGACGCAAACTCCCCCCCCCCCCCCCCCGCTGCCGAAATAGTTCATTTTGAAACAAAATCAAACAGCCTACCTCACGATACCCTGTGTTTAGCTATCCTTCCCGCTCTCAGATATTGCTTTTTCATCAGAGACCACCGTACCAGTATTAGAGTGAAGTGACAAAATGGATACCGATGCCGCCCTCAGTCGACTCCCCCACTATCCGAACTCCCAACTGTCAGTTTCTTACCGAGGTGAAAGGAGAACCACTAAATAGGAAAAATTTTCTCCGCCGTTTGCTTTTCCTCGTCCTGGCCTTGATACAGCCCGTGTTCAGCGAAGGGACACTCTTTTTTGGCCTGTGAAAACCTGCCGACCATGGCCCCCCGAGTAGCCTCTTAACTAACGTCTGTTTTTTTTTTTGTATGTGAAGTTCTGCGTCAGTTCCCTCTTCTTCGTTTTTTTGCAAACGCCTCACCCCAGGTCCCCCTCCAATGCGTGCAACCCAGCAGCCGGGTCAATCGTAAAAAAGCGTAAAGCCAGCTCCCCCCAAGTTTCTCAGGCATCCCGGTTCCCCCCGGTTTTGTTCAAAGATGTGAGAATTGATTGCCGCAGTTTTGCCCCCTAGTATACGTCCCGATAGTTAATGCCACAAAGCGTAGTTCGAGTTCCTCACTGAGTGACCTTAACTTTAGTACCCCCCCCGCCGCTGTTCCCCAGTGATGGATTGTTCCTAGGACGGATGGACCTCACCGTGCCTTCCCAAGGCGGAGCAGCGCTCGATTAGATGTCTGGCGTACAGATTGACGCTCCCTTCACCCAGTTCACTCCCCCAGTAGTCCGCAAGGGATTCCCTTCAGGCGGTGGCCAGGGCAGATCCCCCTCCATCCCCCGAAAATCCATGGCCTTACATCGCGGGTCCTAGTCCACGACCCCTCCTTACTTTCCCCCTTTAACACCATATGTGGGAGGCCGGCGACTTGCCACCTTGTTAGCGAAAAAGAACTCTCCTTTTCACATAGCGTCCCAGCACGGTCGCGAATGTAGTATTATCGTTGCAAGATCCACCTTCCACCCCTTGAAAAGTTAGCTAAAAAGACCTCTTCCCCCCCCGCAGTTGGCTAGACGCGCCACCAAGGTGCCCCAAGCGGGTGTCCTTTTTGGGGAACAATTTGATTTTCCCCCTCCCCCTGGTTTCCCCCACCATGCCTGCTCCCTTTCGACGCGCTGCCCTGACCGCCTGCCGTTTGCTGCCCTTTCTTGCGACCTCTTCACGCCCCCCTTTCTCCCCTTAGCTCTATTCTTGTTTTTGTCCCCCTGGTCCTCGTTGGTGGCCACCTATCAAGCCGAAACAGCCCCCCACACCTCGCCAATGCTCCTTGATTCAAGGGAATTCCGACTTCACCACGTGTGCTCTCGACACCCCGGCATAGTTAGGTCTGCGTTTGTTGCACGCGCTCGCCAGTAACAACTTTTCCCCTTTCTGCCGGCAGCGCTGTCGTCGTGAAAGGGTACAATCAGCACAGGTCATCATCGGCATAGTCCTCCCTCACCTTCTGTCTCTGACGAGAATCCGTCTGCCCCAAAGTTTTTGATTCGGTCCAGTATTCGGAGGCGCAAGTGAACTTTTATTCCCTTTCTTTTCCAGTGCGACACCTCGTGCGAGCCAACCGAACCTATAATATTTTCAATTTTTTCCTTAATATAAGCTTGTTTGTTGTGGTGATTTTTTCTAGAATCTGTAGAAGGATTGGTTTTCATCTTTCTGATTGACCTTGCTCCATGGTGTGGCTAGAAGAACGACGTGGACGGGATCTCCGAGATCAGGACTTGGCCCAGAACATCTTTTTGCGCTCCCTATATTGGTTTTTTTTTTCCCCCTCAATTTGGCTACCCCCCCCCTGACGTCGTCGGGCTTCGATCTCAGATCACCTGTCTTTTATTTCCCCCCCTTTCGATTGATTTTCCGAGTGGTGGGTTGGGTCCCCTTTAAGTTTTGGCACCCCAAAAGTTTTCCACCCAAAGTGTACGTGATCTGAGATTAAACCGCCCCGAACTCCCCCTTATGCTCGGTGCGAGACAATGGCCTTAGCATTCTCTTCACACCCGAAGATGCCTTGCTTCAGAGCCTTAGATTCCTGTTAGTGGTTCTGTTTCCTTTTTGATGATCATTTTTTGTCCCCCTAACCTAAAAGCAGGAGTTGGACCCCCCCATCTGTCAAATATTTGCCGTCTGAACTCGGTCCCGATTGCCTTCTCCTTTTTTTGAGTCTGCATCTCCCCCCCCCACAGACCTGGGTATCCTTCTTTTTGTGTTGGGATTCCCCAAGCACCATCACGAGTACCCTCGCTTTTCATTCCCACCTGGACAAGTGATCAACGGAGCTTACAAAATATTCCTTTCGACCAACTACACGTTGTCCCCTCTTGTTGTTGGCGGTTGAGATTTGCTGTGCTATCGTTGTCTGTTGTTTTGACCTCAAGATTTCTGGTCTTGAATGGTTGATTTTTCCCCCCCCGATCGCTCTCCCCACATCCTCACCCCCCATCAGCCTTTTTGGCTCCCATTTTTTTTTTTTTCGACTTTTTGGGCTCTGCATTTTGTCGTCGTTTTGCTCGACCTAGCTTCGTTAGCTGTAGTGATTTGTTTACATCTCTTCTCCTTTTCTGCCCCCCCCTTTTTTTTTTTATATCCCTACGTCCTGCTTGCTTGAACCCTTGCTACCAAATTTTGGATGCCCTGTAGCTCTGTTTCCTGAAGCTGGGTTTTCTTTTTTGGCCGGCAACCTTGATAAAACTTCGATGAGTTTCCACCGCATCATAATTTTGTTTTTTTTGCAATTTGGTTAGTTATTGTCCTGATTAGGAACTCTCACTCATTTTTAGGGCCGCCCTTGCGCCCCTTCGGTGTATTTAATCCTCATCTCGTCCCTCATAACCAATAGATCAACCCACCAACTTGCTGTGCGTTTAACCCCCCCCACAGGAGTCAAACATTGTTCTTTCATATCCCACCCCGAAGCCACCCCCCCCCCTGGACCATCCTTTTTATAACGTGGTCCGGCAATTGACGAAAAGAAACCAATAGCCTTTCCCAAACTTTCGGCACTTTTCTCCCTCCCAGCACATCCTTTCGTTTCCCATGTACCCCTTAGATTGACATTTTGTCTCACACCCCCTGTTGCCCTTCGGGCCTTTTTTAAAGTAAGTTTTGAGATTTAGCCGTGCCTGTGCGAGTTTTGCGCGTTTTTTTTAAGAAGTAGCTCGCCCCTTGCCCACCCCATCTATTTCCGCATCAACATCCCCCCAGACACAGCCCTTCAGGAGTTAGAGACATTTGTCCCAATGGTCATCTTTTCCTCCTTTTTTTTTTTTTTTCGCACACAATCAAGGCTTCTTTAGAGCCAAGGACAGGCAAGTCTTCTTTGAATATCCGGCCCAAAGCAATAATGGACCCCCAAGGGAACCGAACAACATCAGGGCACGAGGGTTAAGGGCGTCTTTTCGTATTCCGTAAATGATCTGCCCCCACCTCCCGAGCCCCCTCTGGTGTCTTCTTAAGTCGTCTCCCCTTAGAATCGGATTCCCAACCCCTCATCGGCCCTGGTTTTCTCTTTTCGTACGCATTTTTGTGTGGTACTCCATGCCACCACTTTTTTTCTCACCAGTTCATTTGCATTTGCCTTGGTGGATTTTCCCCCCCTTCTACATTTTGATTTTTTTTTATTCATTTTTTCTTTGCCTGTCCTCCTTCATGATTTTTCTGACCCACACCCTCTTCCACCGACCCAGTTTGCGTCCAACCATTAGAAATAAGTACAACCTTTCTTTTCCCCCCCACGTTGATTGTCTTAACTTGTTTTTTCTTTCTCGCGTTCTCTTTGCCTACCCCGCGTCTAATGTCGTCCTTTTCGCTTTCCCTTGGCCCCTAGTAGTTACCTCAACCCGCTTCCTTATTTTTGCCAAGCCCCCCAGAGGAATTTTTTTAAACCCACCCCCCGCTTTTTCTTCCGGCAGACCTGCCCGAAGAGTGCCCCCCCCAACCCCCCTGTGCACCTTTTCCCCTAACCCTTGACCTTAACAAGCCCTCTCCCAAGATTTCCCGATTTTCTTGGCCCCCCACCCCGTCGGTTTGTTTTTACCCTTCCCCTTCCCCGATATGAACGGATACACCTGCCCACCGTTTTATGACCCCTTTTCCCCCCCCCTGTCTCAACCCCCCGGCCCCCTTTTTTTCGCCCCTTGCCCCCACCCAGTTATGTCCCCCTTTGTTTAGGACTTTTTTGAAGCTTTGAAACCTGATGGTCTGTTCGGCCCACCCATTGCTTTTGTGGGTTGTTTTCCTTCCCCCTTTTAGGAGGTTTCCTGTTTTCTCGGGACGTTCCAGCCCTTGGCCTTTTTCTCTTTTCCTCTCACCATTCTCTTCCCTCGACAGCCGGAGAGCACCTGTTTTCTGCTACAACCTTTTCCCCGACCCCGCATCCCCTCCCTCAGAGTTCCCCCAATTTTAACCATTGTTCTGATGACGCTCGTGTTCCAACCCTTTTTTTTTTTCGTTGTCTTCCCTCTCCCATATCTTTTTTGTTTTGTTTTTGAGATCCTGCTCCGCGCATTTCCCTGGACGATGGCTTTTCCTATTTTGCCACTTTTTTTAGTGCTTGAGTATCCCCCGGTTTTTTCCCCCCCTCAGACACCGCCACACCTTTCTCGCCAGAACATTTTCTTCGTTTTTTTTCTCTTCCCCCGCTGAGACGTGTATGGCTTTCGAAACGCATAGGTTCCGAGAAGTTTTTCTCTTTGAGCCAATCCCCCCACTTTCCCCCCTTTTGTGTGGTTAGACCAAGTTTTTTTTCCCGTGCCCCCCCCCTCGTTTTTAATGAGTGGCCACATCACCTTTTCAGTTATTCTTCCTTTTCCTTTTTTTTTTTTGAATCTGCAGTCTTTTTCAGCCGTTGAGATGAATTCACGAAATACTTTGGTTTGTCACCCTGACTCGTTGCTTGTGCTTTTATCCCCCCCTTGTAGAAGCCTTTTGATGCATGCCCCCCCTTATTAGGAGGACCTTCTTGCCCTCTTCCCCGGGAGGTTATTTGTCGAAGGTTCTCTTCCTTTTGGACACGAAGAATCGTTGTCCCCCCGTCTCACGATGCCCACCGTCTTCCTTCTGACCCCTCTTTTTCAGCACTTTTTTCCTTCCCTTGAAATAGATATAAGTTTTGACCCTCCTGACGATGGCTTTCCTATGCCTGCCCTTTGTTCCCTGCCGCGACCCCGTTCTGTTCCCGTGTGTTTTTGAACGTCTTTTAGCCTCTCTTACCCGCCATCGACCACCACCGCCCACCCCCCCCCCCACCTGGCCCCGTACGCCCCACATAGCACTGCATCTCCTTTTTCGTCTTTGTAGAAGGCCAACATCTTTCCGTCCTTGAAGAACTGTAATTGGTTTGATCGCTGCTTTTTCTCTTTCTCCTCCTCTAGAGACCAAATTCTTGAGAGCCCCTACGATCGCCAGACCACTTCCCCTGCCCCCTTTCCCCGGTTTTTGAAATGCCTTCATTACGGTTATGATGTAACCCCCTTGCGTGTAGCTCCCCTTAACCGCCCGACCTTTTTGAACCTCTGCCCTGGCCCCGTTCCCGGAACCTCCCCCGGCTCGGCTTTTTTTTTCTTTCCTTACAGAGCGCTTTGTGAGTCGTCCCCCTCGTTCCGTCGCGCCCCCCCTTTAAAGGTTTTGGTGCACTGGCAAACGAGACCTCCAGCGGGAGTTAACCCTGGGCAATCCTCTCGCCCCTTCCTCAGGTTTTGGTTACAAAAGGAACCTCTTTTCGCTTTAGTCCGTTTGGGCTCATTCATTCCCCCAGTTTTTTTTTGCCCCCCCCCCCTCCTCCTTTACAGTATAGACCGTTGCGTTTTTAGCGGAATGCTGAAACCAATTTCTTGTGCGTTTGGGTTGACTGCCTGTGCCGGCCTGGTCCCTTCCTTTCCCTTGCTTTTGACACCCCCTCGCAATTATGGATCTCACCTCTGAAAGCTTGCCTCTGGGTTGGTGCCTTTTCTCTTCTTTTTTCCCCCCCAGAACGTCTCCAGTTTTGACCCCCCCCCAATTTTTACGCCCCCATTGTTGACCGCTGCCGGCCCGCGGCAGGAGACCCTCAAAGAACTCCCCCACGACATTTTTTTCCTTTGTACGCAGTCGTTTGAGGAATAGCCCCAACCCGACCGCGTAAAATCTCCTGACTTGGTTCTCGCAGCCCAGACCCCCCCAAAGTTTTCCCCCTTCCCCCCCGAGAATCCATCTGGTCAGCACCAGGGATGTCCGGAGGTCGGTCATGTAGCGGATCCTAGGACCCCGGCACCAGTCCCCTTTTTAATACAACCCGCCATAGGTCGACCCCGCATTCGGCAGCGACAACCGGCAAGCGCGCCCCTTCTCTGAACGCCACCCTGAGTTTTTCCCCCCCCTTCCCCACCAAACTGTCCTCCTCCCACCTACGGCGCTTGCTTTTGACGGTACACGGCTCCAAACCTTTTCCGTGAGATCGCGAACACTTTCCATTCACATTCGTGCTGGGTCCCGCCTCTTTTTCGGTCCAACCGACTCCCCCTCCCTGTTTTTTTTTTTTTTTGAAACACAAGCCCCCCCCACCAGTCGACCAATTCCTCTTACAGGCCTTCTGCATGAATGCGCCGCCGGGTCCTGTCGGGCATACTTTTTCTCCTTGTGCGGTGTTTCCTGTCACGCGTCTTACCTTTTTCCCCCCCCCTAGAAAAGTCAGCCATGTATACGGAATAGAACAATTAATTTTTACTTTGATCGACATCCGCTCCCCCCCTTTTATTCGGAGTTACGAGAACAACATAGTTGCCCCCGAGTTCTCAGGACGATTCGCTCGTTTCCCGCCCAGCATAAGGTTCCTGCACCCGATGCAGCCGGGGCCACAGCGTCA
>Ga0179593_1523314_pt1 | contig 12485 bp, 13 predicted proteins | sample CZODoug2_1_08_16_FD_185931 | JGI IMG/M metagenome (GOLD analysis project Ga0179593, IMG submission 185931) | Vadose zone soil fungal communities from Angelo Coast Range Reserve, California, USA - CZODoug2_1_08_16fungal (PacBio error correction) | ecosystem: Environmental > Terrestrial > Soil >... | reverse complement strand
AGCGTCAATCCTATTTTTTTTTTGTTCTATTTACTTTCGTTCCTTCAGGGAATCCCCCCACTGTTAGTGCGTCGTCCCCCCCTCACCCGGCAGCCCCCAATCATTTTTTCCCCCCTCACGCTGATATATCCCCTGTTACCTCTTCATGCCACTGCGCGCACCAACCCCCGCGAATCTCTCCAGGCCTCCCTTTTTTGGGTCCCCGTCCCTTCTGCTTTAAATGCCTTCCTCGGTACTCTCCACGTCGGGTGACGGCTGCGACTGGCATTTCTTTCCCGGTATCGCTTCCCTTTTTTCGGTCCAACCTTCTATATTCGTCTTTTTTTTGGTCGGTCCAAACCAGTCGCGGATAGACTGGAACGCGCGTTTTTTCGCGGCCTCTCCTCGGCGTTCTTGCGTCCTTTTCCAATACTGCGCCCTACTCCCACGCTAGTAGGAGCTGCTTTTTCCTTTCCTTGGCTGCCGCCGTTGACCAGGTTTTCTCCCGAAACCTTATCGCCCTTGCGCATTAACATGGGATATTTCCTCTCCTGGCGCACAAATGATATAAGTCAGTTCCTATCGTTTTTTTTCCCCGTACGTCTTGCATTTAATACAACTATCCACACCACCTCCCCTTTAGACCTTTTCGTTCCTCTTTCTTCCTTTTAGAGGTAGGCTTTCCAGCATTTTTCTTCCATGATCCGTGCCAGCTCCCTCTTCTTCTCCTTTCTCCTACCCTAGATCTTATAAAGTTCAATGAGGCTCGACTCATTTCATTCCGAGAATATTTTTCCTTCCTTCGCGAGTTGGTCCACAGGAGTCGTGCAGTGCTGGATAGAGGGGTCGGGATGGCCGTTTTAGCCGGCAACGACTTTCTACCTTCCTTTTAAGGCTGTTTCCCAGGCCGGTCTTGCGCGGCTTTTGGGCGTTGCGTGGCTTCCCCTTTTCCACCGAGGGAAGATGTTTGGGTCTCGCGATTTTTCCGCCGCCGGGGTCCCCTTTGGTTTCTGTCGCCCCGGCTCCGGCCGCCTGACTTCTCTTCTCCTGCCGGAGCCTGTGTGTTTAGTATTCCCTCAATCCCCGGTGTATGTTTAGCTGTCGATGATGAAGCCAGTCGAAACTGCGTTGGCAATCCCCCCCAGACCTCCTCCCACCCCTGGCCCTTTCCTGGCCGGCCTTCGAGGCTCCCTTACCTGGAGTCTGCCCTTTTCTTCCCACTGCGAGCTGATCACTTTTGGCATGCTACATTTGCCTCTTAGCACTGCTGAGTTTTTCGGACACTACGGTCCGAGCTTGTCTTGTTGAGTTTTGGGCTGGGGTTTACGTTTCTTTCAACCTGAGAATGCTCCATTTCCCCCCAGACGTTCCCCATCTCGTTTCATTGACCCACACCACGAAGGTAAGTTCTTTTTTGCGTTTGGAACCTGACCTTTTTTACTATTTTTTGATTAATTGTCCTCGGACGGCCGGGTTAACCCCACTTGGTTTTTTTGGTTTCCCCTTCGTTCCCTTCCCCCTTACCCCCCCTATCCGGACTGAATCGGACCGCTCTCGGCGCGCCCTCCGGCCCTTCCCCCCTTTTTGCTACTCAGGTCTCTTTCCCTCTCGTATGTCTCGTTTACCCTGTTCTTTCGCCATCGCGTCGCGGACCGGAGTGATTTTTTTTTTTTCAGCTACCCCGTCTGGCCCGACGCTTGGGCCGCCGAATTCTGTCAATTCTTTGACCCACCCCCTTGCCCGCCGGCCAGCTTCTGTTAGACGTCTTCTGCACTTAGTTTTTGCACTCCTGATTACTTGAGTTGCATGGCAGTGTCGGCCTTTCTAACATCTCTCTCTCTTTCCTCCACTTGGGGTTTGTCTCTGTGGTGTGGTTTTTTTTTTTTTTCTTTTTTTTTTTGGGTCTTGTTTTTGGGTTGTTTTTTTTTTTTTGTGGTTGTTTTGATATTTCGTTAGCCGGCTTAACCCTTCCAGGTCCAGCCTTCTTCGGCGATGCACCTCGCGATAAGTCCACGGCGTACCTCCGCAGCTGGTGCTTTTTGTCCGGTACCTGTCCCCCGGCCTTTTTCTTCTTTTTTCTCCCAGTCACGCTGTGGTCGCGACCCTCGCTCCGGCTAACCGCCCGCGATGCAGAAGTGCCGCCTCTCGGCTCTTCGTTTTTGAAAAGGTCCCGAGTCCCCTGTCTTTTCAATCGTTACCTTTGTTCTGATAGCCGTCCACTCTATTTCTCGCGACGACTCTGCCCCGCATTACTTCATCGGGATTCGCCCTCGACTTCCAGAACACCCCTAATAGATTTCACCCCCCTGGTCCCCTTCTTTTCCGCCGCATGAGAGAGCCCCCGATGGCAAGACCCTTTTCTTGTTCGCAAGCGAGGTTCCTTTCATCAGGAGCCCTTTTTTTTAATGTGCATGCCGCTGATTGTCGTCTGGTATGAGCGTCTTTTTCACCGTAGGTCGGTCTTCACCCGGCCCTACAACCACACGTAAACGGTCCCTGAAGGGACGGTCGTCTTCTCTCCGCCACCCGCTCTGATGACGCTCCTCCCTGTGGTTATCCCTTGCTTTTTTCTTCGTGATATCCTTCCCAGTGTTTTCTTGAGAAGGTCTTCCCTTCTTATACCTTACCTCCTGTAATGCTCAGCCGATACGAAGTTTCCCTCACTGCCCAGTTGTCGGGTCGCCGGCTGCCCTCTTCTTCTTCATGAAAGGTCGATGTACCAGGCCTTCCCTATTCAGATACTAAGATTACCTTCCCTTCATTTCGTGGCGCCGGCGATGCCGGTACCCCCCCCCTGCATTTCCGGCAACCTCGGAATTTCCTCGGTCCCCTAACGCCGAATGCTGTGCCCACTCTCGATCCCACCCTCGAACTGTCCACTCGGTGATTTCTACGCCCGCCAGCAGCCACTCCGTCATTCCCTCCCCCTTCCCTTAGACCTCCCCCTTTTTCTTTCCGAGCGGGTCACTGACGGCATCCCGCCCAGCCCGTACTAGCAAGAAGGCCATTCGGCCGGCCTGCGTTTTTTGACCATTTATCTACTTCCACTTCCAGTTCCTTCTGCCCCATTCCCGATGGTCATCTCATGTCGTCCTTTCCGACTGTACCTGGATCTTTCGACGACTCTCCCCCTCCCAGTTCTCCAAAGTATTTTGTTTTGTGGATCTGTCAGGTCCAATATATTCCGTGCGGGCAGGTATACGCCTCTCTTCAGTATGTGCTTTTCGTTGCGACGGTCAATTTCCTCTCCCCTTTCTTGCGCCTTTTTTTTTTTCCTCCCTCCGGGACATACGCCCCGATTCCGTGCCAGGACTTAGCTGAGCTAACGTACGTAGGGGTCCTGTTTTAGTCAGACATGCTCCGACGCTTTTCTTCTGGTGTCTTACCGATTCTCTTAGCTTCCTGAAGTTGTTTCCCCCCAGCCCCCACGACTGCATAATCCTTCTTTCAAGATGATCCTACAGACTGTAGGCATTCCTGAATTTTTTTTTCCCCCCCCTCTCCTCTCCTTCTAGTCAACTTGATCCATTGGCCGGGGACGCCTGCTCATTTCTGCCCCCCCCTGCCGCTGCCCTGGCGTCCTGACACGTTTAAGCTCTATCTTATTTTTCGTGCCGAATTTGCTCTATGGCACGGTTACCGCAGGGATGGGGCACTTTGCCGACTTAATGGCCCCTCCAAAGGGTCAGTGCAATACATTCTGGGTGAAGCCCCCTTTCCTTTCCCCCGATTAGCTTGCCCATTTCCGTTCGAATGGCAGGGATGGGTCCTTTTTCTTTTCCCCCTTTCTCCTCTTTGTGTTGAGTAGCACTTCTTCTTCCTCTCTCCACTCCCCCGAATGCTCCCTCGTCGGCCATTGTCGTCCTTTTTCGCCCCTCTTAGGCCCCTTTTTTCATCTCCCCCCAACGACTCCTCTCACGTTGCGCCACCTGCATCATGTAGCCGTTAATCCATTATCTCGCACATGCCCGCAACCCCCTCGCTAACAGCCTTCTCCCGTTTCATCTTTGGATGTCCTGGAACAGCCGCCGACCTTTACCTCCCGGCGGTCTCCCCTCCTGATGACAACTTCCTAAAAGAAGGGTAATGCATGTCTCCCTCCTCCTGATGTTCCCTTGCGTTCTTTTTGACACCCTTCCTTGCCTCCTTGCTCTCCTGTCCGGCACCGTCTCCGGTCGAGACGAGGCGTCTCCAGCCGCCCTGGACGTTCTACCCCGTCCGCCCTCAGGATCGTCCTTCTGCTGTCGTTCTGGCGATCCTGCGGCACTCCGGTTCTTCTGATGGTGCCTCACAATTTTTTTTCGAAGTCTCTTGCTTTGATCTTCCCGGCCTTTAAAGGCGGCCGCTCCTACGCAGTTGCGCTTCCCTTAGACCCCTTTTCTCCCTTCCTTCCTATATGACCTTTACCCCGCTCCACACCCCCTCTGTTACGCCGGGATGAGTCCCGCTTTTAGTTTTGGATTTGATTGGCCTTCCTACTTTATTCTAAAGGAACTTCTCATCTGACTGCGCAGAAAGTCGCACTGAGGCCCTTTGCATTTCATCTTTCCATAGTTACCTCTGAGGATTCTACCCCCGACTTTCGTTCCGTCTTGTCTCAGTACGTGGGGGTGAGTAGCTTCCTCCTCCCTGAATGTGTCCTGAAGGTGGGGTCTCCTCGGGTATCGGAATTGACCCCGCGAGATTGACACTCCGAGGGAGAAGCTTAGGTTTCGAGTTCTTCGCCTATCTTCTGGCAGACTTCCGTTTCGCTGTTGTCGGCCCATCGGCCTGCCTGCCGCCCGCAAGGGTTTTTTGGCCTAGCGTAATCGCCCGTGTCAGCGTTTGCCTTTTCCGCCCTTTAGCTTTCCTAATGGTGCCGACTTCCAGAGACTTGCCCCACGATTTTTTTTTTGCCGCGGCACCCCTTGTAGGCCGGCATTGGCGGTCGGGGAGGACTGGCTGTCCTGACCAAATCACACACATGTTTGTCCACCTCTTTTTGCTTACACGACATTTACGTGCCCTGTCGGGTTCACTCAGACCTAGATGGCTTTGAGTTCCGGGTGCTGGTGACGTTGCCGGAGCCCGAACGTTTCCACCACCGCTCCATCCCCAGCTGCCCCAATCAGCTGTGTAAGGTTTCCCCCCCACTACGGTCAAGGTGTGATTCCTTTGTCGGCTGAGTCTCCGGACATGATTTTTTTTTTTTTTCTCTGGCCTCGCGGCCCGGCCAGTGGTGGACCAGGACGGGTGTCGTGCCATTCTTTTTTTTCGATCTTTAGAAACTGGTCTCTCCCTTCCCTTTTCGCTCTTCTTTCCTTTGCGCTATCACTGCCCCCCCCCGAGTCCTTGCCTATTCTCTCCAGTCTTCCTTTTTCAGACCTATGGTTCTTGTCTTTCGCGGCGCGGTCGGACTCGCATAAGTAATCCGCGCGGAGGCGAAAATTCAGCGGGCCCCCGTCGCCTCTCTTAGCGCCAGGGCAAGTTTCTATCTAGTAGTCAATTAACGGCCGAGAAGCATCTGCGGTGTGCCTTCCCTAGATGCCATTCTTTTTGCCCCCCCCCCCCTCTTGAACCTTTCTATTCACATGGCCTTCTCGTTTACTCCCCTACTCTTCTTTTCCCTCCGTTGTTTTTTTGTTTTTTCCGTAGGGTTTTCTGCCAGGCACTTTTCACGAGGGCAACCCGCGACGCTCGTTCCCTTTCTGCTCCGCCGTCCCCTGAAGATTGAAGGCGGTCCGTTCCGGTAATGAAGATTTGCCATCCTTTCTCGGCTTTCTCCGCTTTCTTTGAAGTGGGTGCGACCCCTTCTTCCTTATTTGCCTCCCCCCTCGCGCGCTCGCTGCCAGGGACCTTGAACAAGACATGCGTCGTGCCCTAATTCGGCCCGAGTGGGTTCCCTTTTCTTTAGCACGCGATCTCTGTAATAGGCTTTGCACGGGATTCTGGTTCCCCCCTTTCTCGATTTTCCCGATAACCTCCCCGACGCGGTCCCCCCTCCGGACGCGTCCTTCTAAAGCCCCTGCATATTTTCCTGGGCCGTTATCGTTCATACCGCTTGACACGCCGGCGCCGAGGGTGGCACCTGTTGATTGCGTGGGGCTTTCGTCTGTAATTTTTTTTCTTTTTTTAACCTTCCCCCACCGACCCCCCCGCACCCGGACCTCACCAGGACCCTGCTCCGGGCTACGCCCCCTTTTCGGCTGCCGAGCCGCCGGTATAAATCCTCCTCATGGTTTTCTTTTAGCCGGCCTTGCGCCCGTGTTATGTACTGCCGCTCTCGCGGGCCGCATGCAAAGTTTGCACTTTCGCGGCGTCGGATATGATGGGCACATTCCCTGTCTTGCCCTTCTCCCTCTCCTCTTAGATTATCGGGCCTTACGTGGCGCCGGCGAGAAGCTCCCCTGGCATTGGTTGTCCACCTCCGCCTCTCCTCTTTGTTCTTGGAAATCGGCTCCCCCTCCAATTTCCCTCTTATCTTTCCCCGATGATGTGTAACCCAAGGCTTGACACGGGTTGGATTCGCTGCTTCCCTTTGGCTCCTTTTTCTTATCCCGGCCTCACGCCAGCCCGACTCAGAGTAAAGCTTATTCTTCTGCTCTGACCCAGTCTTTTCTTGCCTGCCCAACCGTCCGTTTTCGCGCTTTGCCTCTCCCGCGGCCAGGAGTGAATCGGATCAGTCTAGGGTTGAACCCAGCCTTCCCGTGGGGGCCCGACCGAGCTCTAAAAGTAGCCTCTTCCGTACCGGATCGGGATGTTCAACTCTCTCCCTGTTTGAGCCTGCTTAGCCTTGCATGCTTTCGACAGCGAGCCTGACGTCTTCGCGGCCGCCTTTTGCGCCTAAGGATATTCATTTTCTCTCATTGCGCTCTTTTTGCGTGATCAGCAGACTTTCCCTTCTCTGCCCTGCTTCTGAGTCAGCTCCCCGTGGCGTAGGGTCTGACCGGTCTCCATGAATCCGTCAAGCTGCTTTCGATCGTTTCGGCCCGCCTCTCTGTGCACGCCCCTAGTGTTTTTGTCCAGATCCCCCCACGACTGCCACGCTCATGTCGGAGTTCCCGAGGACCTAGCGGGACCTTCTTGGCCGTCCCTTTCTTCTCCACACGTAGCTTTCAAGGTTGGTTCGGCGCATTCGTGAACGACCTATGCGGCGTCCGGACGGGGAGTTAGCTTCTTTTTTTTTTTTGTACGAATTGCGTGGCTTTCCTATCTCCCTTGCGGGCTCACGTGCGATTAATTGGTTCCGTTAAGAGAGCTGAACCTGGGCATGTAATTTCACCGATAGGCGTCGACTCCTTCGCTGGTCTTGGCAGGACATTGCATCTCATCTTTTCTTTGGTGTGAGCAGCTCTTCGGCCATTTTTTTGTCGGCTCCCCCTCCCGAATGCGCGTGTACTCATCAGTAAAGTGCCCAATCTTTCTGCCCCCTGTTCGTCTTTCGGAGCCACAATCTGCACGGGCCCCGAACTATAAGCGACCTATGATATCCCCATGCGTCCGCCACAAGAATCCCCTCCCCTTATTTTCACGTCCCTTCGAGGGAACTTTGCCTCGCGTTGACGAACAGGTTACCTACAGTTTGTACCTTTAACTCGTGACTTAAGGCCTTTTTCCTCGTCTTCATTTTCCTCTCGGAATCGGCACGACAGGCCATTGGGGCCTGTTTAGGACTTACGTTCCTCGACTTCCGTCCCCCCGGCTTTTCGTCGACGGCGGCGATTTCGACTAAGGGTGCACGGGATCACTCCCCTATCTTCTTTCCCTCCTCGAGGATCTTGCTCGGCGGAGTCTGGCCGGGGACCTGTTGCTGTGCGACGGAAATTCTTCGGCGCTTATATGTACACGGTCCCCGCCGCAACTGTCGCGCCCAGCTCCCTGCGCCTTACCCTGAGCCGGCCTGCATTCCTATATGACTTTACACAATTACACCCCCCTCTCCCGTGTACGCCGTTGAGGAGGAACGCTGTGACTCTACAGGAGGTCTTGCGGTCGGACTGCTTCCTAGGACCCGGGCTCCTCCCTCCCTGTTTCTCTGTCCGTCTCCAATTTGGTCGGTTTTTACCGTCATTAGAATCATCTCTAGGCCCGAAGAGCCGTCGATGGCGGGCGGCGGGAGGATGGGTCCGGCTGAGTTTGCGAACGTCTTTGACTTCTTATTTGCTCCCATCCCCTTGATGGGTAGCGGCTGGCCTGCCCGGACTACCCACTCAGAATGCTGTTCTTTCGAGGTCCTGCCGCAGCAGTCTCTTTTGGTGTAACATGGCCCTCCCTGGGCCCTGCCAGGGTCGCTCCTCGGTAACTAGTCCATGTAGTCCCCGTCTGGCGAGCGGTAAGCTCTCCCCGATGTTGTTAAGATCCCTAGACCCCTCCCTTGCGCCCTGCCACTGGAAGGGCGTCCCGGCAGTGCCTTCCCGGACCGGCGTCAGGGCCCCTAGCATTTCCACCCCCTGTCTTAGTGATCAATGAGGGGCCTTGTCCCACGAACAAGGGAAGCGTACTGTGCTTGGCGGTGGATTACCTCTCCTTCGGCATGGTACTTTTGGAGGTCCGGGTGCCTTTCGTCGGAGTAACCCCTCTTTCCATCCCGAATTGCGGCACACGCGGCCAATTCGCGGCTTCCAGAGGCAAAAAACGGCGCCGTCTTATCGAGGTCGCGAGGGTCGAAGGCAGATGGGGTCTGGCTTCCCAGGGACGTTCCGACGTTTGTTTGCCAGGGGTCGGTTTTTTCCTAGACCCTAGGCATTTCCCTCCCTTCCGAATTGGAGTATAGTGCCGATAGGCAGGATACCAAAGGCGCCACCAGGCCTAGGCTCCTAAATTCCGTTAAAGAGCGTCTGGCTTCGCCGGTCGGGGCGCCTTCGTATATTTGCTCCCTTTAAGGAGCGAGGTTCGGCCACCGTCAGGGGCGCCGAGGGCAGGTGGGCCGGTTTTCAATTACAGTTCTCCGCCCACCCTCTTTTCGCTCCGAAGTGCCGGGATCGTCGGAGTTGCTCGTCAATTCGTGGCCGTGCGGCCCCCGCCCTATCTCTCCTTCCTTTTTGTTGTTTTAGAGATAGTTTCCCTTCTGCGCCCGCACGGCCATGTCAAGCCATGTTTTTGCTCCGGCAACTGCAGCGAGTGCTAACCCTAAAGCAGCTTGGCTGTCCCCCCGAATTGAACCCGCGGCCTCTCGTCGAGCCGGCTTTTTCCGGCCGATGACTGTGCCGTAAGTCCCCCTCCTCTTTTCGAAGGGTCCGAAGTCTCCCCCCCTCCCTGACCCTTTGACTTCTTCCCTCGACTGTTCCGTCGGCGAATAGCACTGATCGGCGAGGGCTCGATCATCGCGTGTCTTTCCTTTGCCCCCCGTCTGAGTGCACGGGACGACCCCTCAGCCTCGTCCCACAGGTTTGCCTCTTCCCTTTCCGAGCCAAGACCCGTGTTCCCTTTGCGGACGCCCCGCTACCTTCACGAAGGACGACTTTTAGGTCCGCGAGATTGGCCTCTGTTTGCTGCCCTTTGCGGGATTCCAGGTCGGGTAGGTCAAACCTTAGACTCACCCGGTACTCACAGGACCAGATCAGGGCCATTTTTTTTTTACCCCTCAATCACTTCCTTGACCCTTCGTTAACTGTCGTGTAGCACTGCCCCTTCATTGATCCAGGCTCTGGTTATTCTTCCTTCTGCCAGCCTCTTAGTGGTCCTGGCCCTTTATCCCGTTTCCCTGCCCATTTTTTCAGTTTTCTGAACGGCGCCGTTATTTTTTCTGCTGTCAAAGTGCTTGCCTTACGCCAGACCATTTCGCCAGCTCCGCTCGCTACTGGAATTTGGAGCCGTCTTGAGCACCTGCAAGGGCGTGGTAGAGTGTGGTAGCTTCTCGACCTGCCAGTCTCAGGTAGTCATAGCGCCCTGCCAGCCGTCCCCCCTGTGGGCTGGCCTCGCTCCTCCTTGGTAAGCCCGTTGGGCCTGCCTCCCCCCAGCCCTTTCCTCCAGCGCCGCCGCACGACGTCTTCCTTCTCGAGATTCCGCAGGGACCTTGATTCTGCTCCGTGAGATGTTACCGTACCAAGTATCGCGTCGTCCGCTTCCTTCTGCGTCGTGAAGTTCGATTGGCCTGTACCGGCTCTGCCCGATCTCCAGCTGTTCTCCTCGACCGGCCTAACCGGATTCGGGGTGGGGATCTGGTAAGTAGACTAGTCCTTCGAGGCCTTTTGTTATGCTACTTCTGCTTTCTTCTTGGCGTTCCCTCCCCTTTTCTCGCCTGTCGGCCTGGTATACATGTCCGAGCTTGCGCGAATTTCGGCGCCCAGACCCTCCCTTTACCGTCAAGTACTTTCGCGCTTCGGACTCGCCTCCGTAGTTCCCTTCTGTAGTCATCCGTCCCCTCCCGCTTATCCGGCGTCGACGCCCGTGTTCAACGTCCTCTGTGCGGCTATTGTTGCTCCCCACGCCCCCCTTGACAAGGAAGGGAGTTCAACTGTGGCTCACCCACATGCCTTTTTTTCCCTTGCCCCGCCTTTACCCAGTACAGTTACCGGGCGGCCCCTGGCGGTGCCGCGGCTCCCCCTGGCATCCGGGTCGTCGGTGATCGTTAGCTCTTATTGGGTGCGTGAACATTCCTCGATAGAGAATATCTCCCTTGCCACTTCAGATTACTTGGCAGTGACCCTTTCGCCCTGGCCGTAGGGTAACCGTACCTCTTTCCTTGACTCCTGCGCATTCTTGAGTGAGAGGCCACTGCCTTTCCCATCCCTTCTCCTCCGTTTTTTGGTGTGGATATATGATCAGGCAATGGCCGCGCTCCCCACACGCTTGTCCGCTAGAGTGTACGTCAGCGCCTACTAGTCAGGCCTTTTCTCCCGTTTAACCGCTCCCCCTTTAATCTGCGCTGGCCAAGTGTCAGTGCCTTTCTATGCCTTCGTTTAAAGCCACCCCTATCCCTCTTAACGATCAGGAGACGAGCATCTTATGTGGCACCTGCTGGCCCTTCCCCCGGTACGATCACTACGGGTGGTTCCGTGAACTCGGCCGGCTCGGGACCGCCCCAGGCGGTCAGGGATACAGGTCCTTTTTTTCCCTCCGGACCTGATCGTGCGTGGGTCTGGGGCAACAAAGTAGCCCGACACACACCCGCGCCGTATGCGACGCCGATTAAGCAGAACTAAATGACTACTGGACGGCAGGCGAATTTCCGGAGGCTATTAGAGAGTATTTTAGGCCTTGTACAATGTCTTGGGGCGAAGTATCCATTCGGCTCGAGGCTTCCCTGGGATATGGCCCTTCCCGAAAGCGGCTCCGTTTTAGGCGCGCCTTCCCCCGTGAGACTTCTGCAGCTTGCGACCCTGACTATATTACAGATCACCCCCCGACTCCGTTTACCGCCGGTTCGGAGACTTGCGCGTAGAGATTTTTCTGGTAGGGCGGTTGGTACAACTGACTGACGCTCCCGTCGGCTAGTGGCGATACGTGCTTTTCCGCGCCAGACCTCACTTTTCCCTGTCTGGAGGCGCGCGGCCGATGTCCTCTCAGCGGCTACTGGCTGGGCCAGACGTTTACGCTCCAAGGTAGTTACCCTTCGTTGGCGTGTCGCGCCAGCCCGGTTTTCTCCCTTATGGCCCTGCAGGATACCCTTCATCGGTCGCTTTCCCGGGGTCGTAGGGTTTTTTCTCGCCGCGTGCAAGAGAAAGCCCCTGTGTGGAGTAGCCATAGAGCCCCTTCCGCTGCCAGTGGTGCTCCTACGGTCGCCGGGCGCAACGTCAACCTTAGTTTCGGAAGCGAGTTGTCGGCGTACCTCGACGGCCCGCGACCTGTGACTTTGCCTCCTAACTTCGGGCGAATGAACCCCGGGCGGGTCCCGGAAGTTAGTCGCGGGCAATTCTTTGAAGGAATTCCGGAAAGGCCTACAACCCACCACCAACCCAACAACCACCCACCCGCTCTCCCCCAATGAGCTCTCACAATGAGGGCAGTGTCTCCGACAGTTACGGGCTCTTCCTGCAGAAGTGTTCATCCCTTCCTAGACTCCTTTGTTGGTCTTGAGGGTTCAGTTCGGGGTGGACCCCCACCGGACTGTCTCCCGCAGCGCCCACCACCCGAGGCCCATCGGTCTTCCAGGTCACCACCTGCTCACGGTCCGTGATCTCCGGCTTTTCGTCGCCCGTGTGGGAAAGGGGTTTTCTTCATGGCGCGGCCGGCTTGGTCCCCCTCGGAGTGGTCTGGTAGCATAGATCCTGAGATTGCCAGGACCTTTCGGCAGATAGAGGAGCTCGCGCGGGCCCTGCCCACCAGGTTTTCCTCTCTCCGAAGAAGGTCCAGGGCAAGAGCTTTCCCTGTGTCGATGACGGCCGGTCTCTTTGGCCACCTCCATGAGTGGCCGCAGTCCTGGAGAGTTCCCCTCCCCAGTCAAGGTACTTCAGACTCCCTCAGTCCGGTCTCCCTTTTATTAAGTAATTTAGGGACCCGGACGCCGCCGTCCCCAGCTTTCTTTCGTGTCGCTGCTCTTGACCCGGGGGGTGACACATGGAGTTGACCTGGTTCGGCCGGCTACT
>Ga0179593_1441095_pt1 | contig 12485 bp, 15 predicted proteins | sample CZODoug2_1_08_16_FD_185931 | JGI IMG/M metagenome (GOLD analysis project Ga0179593, IMG submission 185931) | Vadose zone soil fungal communities from Angelo Coast Range Reserve, California, USA - CZODoug2_1_08_16fungal (PacBio error correction) | ecosystem: Environmental > Terrestrial > Soil >... | reverse complement strand
GCTTGTTTAGTTCCTCTCCTTTGTCACCGCATATCGCTCCGCCCCTTTTTCCGCCGTCCCCCCCTTTTCCCTCGGTCACTTTCCTCTTTTTCAAATGTAGGTCTCGGACCTTCTTTTTTTTCAAACCTTCCCTTGGGGTTTTCCCCCCGGCCTTTCGATAAAAGATTGCCTCGCCTTTTTCCTTTCCTTTTTTGCCTTCGTCAATCGTTCCCGTCCTCGCTTTGTAAACACCCCCAAAAGACATTCGGCTTGTCCTCTTTTTGTCCCCTATAATCGTCTCCTACAGGATTTCCCGTCCTCCCTTGCCGAGCCTTCCTTCAATCAGTTTAGTCCTCGCTTGAATCCGCCATTTACCGCTGCCCTTCCCCCCCTTTTCAGGACTCTTTCGTTCCTTTCTACTTTTGTCCCTCTCACGCGGATATACTGACATTTTTTTAAGTCACTCCCCCCTTTGCTCCTTCCATCGACCAGTTTTGCCTTTCAGTTCTTTTTTTCCCCTCCCCCCTGACCACCCGACCGTCTTTTTTTTTTTCGGACAATTTTTCTCCCCCCTGTTAGGACGACTTGAGACTAGAATCCTTTCCTTTAACCCTTTTGCTTTTCCAGGTTTTGGTTTTTAAACCCCAAGCGCCGCATGTCTTTTTCTTTTCCTCCCTTTTGCCACAGTTCGTCGCTTCCCTCCACACGGGTTGCGTTCTTCCACTTCTTCCCCGCACTTTCGAGCCAAAATATTTATTTCCAGTTGGGGTTCACGCTGTTAAATTGTCTCCGGGACCCTTTTTTCTTCTTTCCCAAACTGTCACTTTTTTTCTCCCATGGTCGGGTCCAAAGAACCTAACTCTTTTTACAGTGGCCAATGATCCAGATTCTCTTTTCCACCTTCCTTTTTTTCCCAACCCATCTCTCTTCCCATTTGGTCCACCGGGACTATCTGGTCCATATTATGAGATTGCTGCCACTCTTTTAGTCCAGATCAATTAGACCTCCTATTTTCCTTAGGCTCCAAACACGTTCCTCTCTGAACTCCACCCGCTATGAGTGCCCTTTCCGTTTTTTGACTCCTCTTTCTGCTTTTTGTTTGCGTCAGGGAAGATGACCCGGCTCTTTGACGGTTCTAAGTACGGCTTTTATTTTCTGTTTGTTAAAGTTGCGATATTTCAGTGCGGGATATGGTGGTTCCTGATACCCCTCCAAGGTGGGGAATTATGTTCAAGAATAGCTCCTCCTAGTACTGAGAGCCGTTGGTCCCTTCAATTAAGTCTTCCATTAGAACTGGATCTTATGGGCGGTGTGCTCTCGTCTTTATATACATGCATCCTAGGAAGAAATTCGTTCACGACTAAGTGCCATGTAAGTCAGGGGGACTTACCCGATGACCAGGATCTTCGGTTCCGACACTCGGTCAAACTGCACAAGTGAGGTAAGGATTTATTATTTGGCCCAGAAAAGAGGTGATGTTTTTTAGTCAACCAAACCTCCGAATTTTCCTTTATAGTTTTTCTCTGCTCCTCATCGATTTGAATTTGCTGATTGTTTCCTGTCTCCTATGGACTAAAACCATTGCCGGGTTCCCTCCCCCCCCTCTATTTTCGGTACTCATGGTTTTTCAACTACCCCCTTCTTTTCTTGTCTCTCAGGTCTTTGAATTCGACTTAGGAAAGCTTTTTTTTTATCTTCTCTTGATCTTGTCGCGGGCCCTCCGCCAAATTCTTGCGCGCTGCCTCTCACTTTTTTTTCTTTTTTTTCACGTGATATCAGTCCTCTTTAACACCCCCCCTCCTTCCTCTCCGACTCGATTCTGTACCTTGAACCTTTTAAATTTTTTTCCTCCTCCCTTTGTTGTTTATCTCGCTTTTTTAGCTTCCTTAAGCGATAGGAGGTCGAGTTTTAAACGCTTGTCTTTCCCTTTCCTCACTTTTTTAAGCCCTTATCTATTCGTCAGGCTTTCCTCTCCTTTGGCGGCGGCCCCCGGGGCTTGACTTTTTATTGACGAACCAGTTGAATCTTTTTTAGATTCCCTCCCTCCTCTCGCCGTCGAGCGGTCTTAGGCTAACGACCCCTTCCTCTCCGACCCCCCCACCTTCGTTTTCCTCTCCTTTCATTAAGAGACCGTCCCCCTACCTTGGGGTAGATGTTTTTTTTTTCCCTTTTGTACCACGTCCTCTTCACCCAATCCCTGACCTCTCGAGCACTCCCTCACACCGAGGAAAATTCGGATGGTTTTTTTTTTCCCCTTTTCGCCCTCCCTTGTTACCTCCTTGGGCTTAGAAACTAGATAGAGTCTGGTCCCTTATCTACAGTAGTGTCAATTTCCCTCCCCTTCAGCGTGATTTCCCGAATAGGAGGATTCGATTCTTTCCATTTTTTCCCCCTGCTAAGGTACCCTCTCCCTCTATCTGCGTTGGTTGTAACACGGCTCTTTCTGGTCGTTTCCATCTTCTTAGTCCCTCGTATCCTACCTGCCACACCGCTCCTGCAATAATCCCTTCCCCCCCAACTTTTTCCTTCCGTTCATCCCGTCTATCACGTGTCCCCCCCCCCAAAACCCCCTACTCTTACGTAGCCAGTTTCTGATTCTTTTCCCCTTTCTCCGTTAATGCGGGTACCAAAATGAAATTCCCCTTCTACTTTGCGTTAATCGTTTCCCAACTACTTCTCCTGGGTCCGGTCGCTCTTCCGTTCCTTCTTTTTTTGCGCAGACCTTTCAATAATGACTTCTGCCTACAATCTTGCATCCCTCCTTTCACTTTATGGACCGGATGGTCCTTTTCCCCCTGGCCTATCTCTGGTGGGGGTTTTTGCAGTCATTTCCCAGCGAATCTTTTTGTTTGGGCACAGTATGTCAAATCCTTTCGTTCCTTTTCCCTCCCATGCCGGACAAATTCCCGGTTCGACATGTGCCAATCTCCAACATAACCTGTGGCAGTTCCCCCCTCCCTAACCTCCATCTCTTTGGGAGAAATTGCTTTAACGTTTCCTCTTTTTTTTCCCTTTTTTGCCTCGGACCATTGCCCCCTTCCGCTTTTTTTTCCCCCTTCCCTTAAAGTTTCTTCTTTCTTTTTTTTTTTTGTTTCCGGCCTTCTAATGTTAACGGCACGCTCAGATCTCTTCTTCGCTTCTCGAGTCCTTATCTTTTACCCTTGTTCTCTCTGGCTCCCATAGGTCTTGGTTCGTTACTGATCCTCTCACTCTTCCTTGTCACCTGAAGTCCCGTCCCTTGACCTTCCAGTGCTTTTTCCTTCTCTCTTTCTCGTTGTCTTCTTGCCGTCCCGTATTCTCACGTAACTGCTCTGCTGCACGTACATTGTCTATTTCCCCTGAGTCTCTCCGGGCATGTGATGAACCCTTTTCCATCTCTTTCTTATGACGCTGGAGGCCGATTAGACCTCCAGTCCCCCAGTTAATCTAGTGCTTTTTTGGGTTCCCCTCCTCGATGTGACCTTCTTGAACGAGCCGCTCACCCGGATGAACTTTTTTCATCGCCTTCCGAACTCCATCGTGTAGAGACAAAATTGCTGAATTGACCATTCCCCTCCCTTTTTACCACTTTTTTCCCCTGACCCCTTTTTTCATGTTTGTACGCGACGTCCCCAGGGTCGCTAAGGGTTTCCTCTTCTCCCCTTGCTCTTTCCCCCCCCCCGTGTTTTTTGTTTGTTTTGGGGGGCGCGAGATGGCTGTTTCCTGGTAATTTTGCCACCTATCTCTCCCGCGCGCCGTACCCACTACATCATTCTGGTCCCCCCTCTTTTTTCCCACTGCTTGGCACTGACTAGATTTGCTTCCAACCCTCCTTTGGTCTACCGTTCCCCCACTGGGGCCTCCGACAGTCTTTTCCTTTCCCTTTTTTAAGCTTTGTTCAAGCCCTTCCCTGTTTTGACCCCAAAAATGAATCTTTTTTTTTTTTTGCGTTGGCCCTCTTGTTTTGCTTCTCGGTCCTGGACGGCTTGCTCCCGGGTTTTACCCGATCTTCCCCTTTTCAATCATGCGAGATCCTCCGATGTTTCCTTTCGCCCCTTTACCGCTGATTCATGGGAAGAATATCCCCTTTTTTTTTTTTTTAGTGTAGTCTGTCCAGCTCCCCGAAAGTACGGCCAACTTTGTAGTCAGAACACTTTTCTGCCTTCATTTACCACGTTACTAGCCCGCTTCTTAATCGACCTGGCCCCCCCCCAGAGTTTTCGCTTTCTTGAGTCTCCCACGCCATAGTAATAATGGCCGCTTTACTAGTTCTCCTCTGCCCCTTTCTTTCACCTTGTTTTACAGGCTGTTGTCCCCACACCAAGGCATCCGACCTATCCTTTTTTAATTACGCCCCCTTGCACCTTGGCGTTTCTCCTTCGCACCTCTGGGGCGGGTAGTTTCAGAAAGATTCTCTCCACTTTTTTATAGGTAGAAATCTTTTGAGGTAGGAGACAAGCTTCTCCCAATTTTTTCCCCACTGATTGTTTCTCTATTTCCTAAACGTTTAATTTTGTCCTTTGGGCTTAAAATCCGAAAGCCTCCTTGTCCCACGGAAGACGCTAGATTTTCATTTAATGAAACCAACCCCCCAATATTCTGCACCGGAGCCCCCTTCCAGCTACCCTTCATTGGATTTGCTTATGTCAGTCAGCTTTTCTGAGCCATCTAAGTTCAACCCCAAATCCGCCCCCTCCTCCCTGTCAGGGTCGTAAGGTCCTTTCCCCTCTTTTGATTTCTTCTGCCTTGCTTTCCTTCATTACGCTCGTGCCCCCCAGGCATCCTTGGCCCTACGGCGTATTTTTTTTTAACGGTTATATGCTGGCTTCCCGTGCCTTGCCACTGTTGTGGAAGTGATAATTCTTACCAGAGTTTTCTTTTGCAGAGTAATCTGTCTTCCCGACTTCTTTTTTTCCTTCCCTTTTTACCAACTTCCCCTTAAGGGTTTTCCAGGCTCTGTTTCCATGATGGTCTGCTTCTATTTTTTTGCTCTCCCTTCTCCACGAACCGGCTATGACCTCAGCGCTGACGTTTCTTCCTTTTTTTTTGTTACTGTTTTTCTTCAAGGTTCATGACTCTCTGTTGATTTACGCCCATCACTTCTTACTTTTTTAAAGGTGATGGGCCCTTTTTTTTTTTTATCTCCCCACCCCGAATTTCGTACTTTCGAGGAGAGTCTCTGGCCTTCGTGCCATGGATTACTCCGTCCACTGGCTAGCCGGAAGTGACCCCCCACATAGCACCGTTCCCCCCGAAGCCTTGTTGTTATCCTGCGAGGTTAGGAACACCTTCTTTCTTTTCCTTTACTGTTTTTCGTTACTTTTTCCCTTCCCTCTTTCCTAGGAAAGCAGTTATGCTGGTCCCTTCTTTGCCTACCTGGTGTCTTCCTTTGGCTTTCTTTTTCCCTACCAGACGCTTCGGGGTTCCGAAGCTTATTGAGGCTCGGTTGCGGATGAACTGTCTCGGTCGGGGGTTTTACGTGAGCATTCTGATTTTCCCCACCACTCGTCTTCCTTAAGACTGATCCTCTTCAAAATCTTTATTTTCATCCTCCCTTTCCTTTTTTTTGTTTGCCGCTTTTGTTTTTTCCCCATTTTCAAGCTTCATCTGTCCGTATGATTATCGGTTGTCCCCTGATTCTCCTTCAAGTGTGCATAATCCCTGGCGTAAGGACTTCTCTTTCTTTTTCTGTTGGCACTTTTTGATTTTGACGCACGCCAGCATTCCCAGGTCGTGCCGTCCCCTCCCAGCCCTTTTAGTAGTTCCCCGGTAAAGTAGTCTTAACGTTTTCTTAATCTCCTCAACAAGATGTCCGGTTGCCGTCTCGCCCTGAAGGAACGCCCCCTTTAGTAGCAGTTTCTCTTTTTTTTTTCTCAAATCGGCTGCCCAGTTATCGCCATGCTCAGCTTCGAGTTCCTCTAACACGATCTCCCTTCTGTTTTTTTTTGTAAATCCCTTTTTTTCCGTCACTTTTCCTTCCGTGCCCGCTGAATTGATGTTTTCCTGAACGATCGTCTTTTTTCTCTTTACAGTAAGACGCACTTCCTACTTCATAGCGGCATAGGATCTAGTTTCTAAAGCTATAGTCCCCCCCCCCCCCCTTTAGATTTAAATCCTTAAGAGTTGCTTCCTTACCGGTCAATTTTAAAAATTGGCTTATCAGTATGGTATTCCCTACTCTTCCCCCTTCTATCATCTTTCCATCCCCCCCCCCCATTTATCATCTCCAAAAATTTTTCATGCCTTGATCCTGTAGAAGGTTTTCCCAAAACCCCTACCGAAGTCCCCCCTGCTAGCATCTTTCCCTCTCAGTCAGGACAACCACCCTGCAGCGTTCATCTGCGTCCCCCCCGCGTTCAATTTATTATCTGGTCTCGCTTCGGCGATCTTTTTCGCCTACTTCAACTGTATGGCTTATTGATATTTGGAAGTCTTTTTTTTACATCAGCCACTTTACGGATTAGGTTGCAATTTCCTTATATTTTTTTTTTTTAAGCCGTGGCAAGTTTATGCTTGGTCTGCCTGTGCACCCCCTTCCTTCCATGTCTTTTCCCGCCCCTTTTTTCAGTTCCCCCCCCCCCCCAATTCTTGTGATCAGCCAGATTCCCATTCCGAGACGTGTCCCATCTAACTGCATCATATTTGGCCGAGCCCGTTTAAGATTACTTTTCTGAAGTACGTTGCGCCGCGACCCGCTTTGTGTTCATATGCAAGGCAATCAGTGTTGATTTTTTTTTTCCCCGGCCTTACTCCCGTGTCCACCGTTTTCAAGTCACTTCTTTATCGGCCGCGGTCCGGAAGCTTTCCTCTGGTCCTCCTATTTCCAGGCCCTTTTTTTTCTTTCGATCCCAGACTCGACCCATCACACCGTGGACATTGAATTTCGAAAGTCGGCCTTTCCGGTTTTCGTCTTATTATTATTCGCGTTGACCCGTTTTCCGTATGCTAGGTCCAAGGCTCCCTCCCTCAGCATCTTTTATGCGAGTTGTTTTTTTGGTTCCATCTCTTTGCCCGTATTCCAATTACTCCTTTCTCGTTCAAGCGTAGGAGGAATCTCCCTTTTCCGAGTGCAACACTTTCCAAGGTTGCGTTTTGGTGTTCCAAGCGATGAGTTTGTTTTTCTTGACCGAGTACTTGCCAACGGAAGATCTCCCTTTCGCGCCATCTTTTCATACCTCTCCCAATGCATGTTGCCTAACTTCTTTATCTGCCCATGCACAAAACACTGCTACACTTGACCGTTCTTTCTTGGTTTTTTTTAGTAGGTCTTTTTCCCTCTATGCCCCCCCAGAATTATTTATCCTAACTTTGTTTTTGGTCTAGAGATGTGTTTTTTTTCCGGTCTTAGAACCCCGCATTTATCTCACCGCTGTCGCCGTACAATACCCATTATTCCCTGTAGCTGCCAATGTATTGAGGGGTCTAGTAATGGAATTTTTCTTCCTTTATTTGTGGATCCTTTCCTCTCCCAAATCTGGTCTGCTGACGAGCGTTTCACTTGTTCTCTTATCATTCCCGCATCCCCTGATTTGACCACGAAAGTGAGTTCGGAGGGTTTGCACTTTTGTCCTGTACCGGGACCTGCTTTTGCCGTCTACGGCTTTAAATCCAGTGCCCTATTCCTCTCCTTTTTTCTACCTGCTATTCCTTCCTGAACTTCGCTCTCATTGTAGTACGTTCCGGGCCTCCCTGACTCTTTCTTGTATTTAGGACTTGGACACTGGTTCCTTCTTTGCCTTTTCTCCCGTACGTTACCGTGAGGTTTTGCCTCGGTTCTTCTCTGTGTACCTATCAGGACGTTGCCGTCCAGATTCTTTCTTTTTCCTTGCTGAAATTGCGGTTCCCCCGTGGCAACCTGCTATGGCCTTTTGTTCCATAATTACAGGCCCCTTGCTTTGTTCTTTTTTTTTCGCGTACCTTTGGCGGACGAAACTCCATTTTCCCCCTTTTCCCTGTCCCCCCAAAATCGATGCCTTTTCGCGTTTCTTTTCCCCCAATTTATGGGCGCTTTTCTTTATGGTAACCCGTTCCCATTTTTGTGACGCAATGACGGAGGAAACGCACAACACCCCCAACGGATTCTTGAACTACTTTGGGCAACATGATGTACCTAATTATGGGGGCACTGTCTCACTGGAACACACCAACTAATCCTACGCTCCCGGTACGCCACTCATTTTGTTATTCCTGCAACTCTGTCAGCAATACGAGCCCCTACTCGTTGACTTCTCCGTCCCACCCAATTTCTTTCGTATCTCCGACACTCTTTTAATGTGTTTGCTTGCCCTCTTTGCCGCCTGCCGGGCTGACCCCAGTTTGTTGCCTTCCTTGTTTTTTCCCCAGGAATAATTCTTCCTTCCCCTTCCTGCGTTGACCGGATCTGCCTTGCTCCCCTTTCCCCCTTCCCCGTGAAGATCACCCCATCTGTACCTCAGTCTTTGTCCTTTCTCTGCTCCTTGCCTAAATGTTAAAGACCAATAGTCTCTTTTTCCCCAAATTGACCGTCCTTCGTTTTCTATGTCACTTCCTGGTCTTAGATGGTTCTCCATCTTTCAGCTAAACCTCCTATTCCTCCCTTTTGTCCGGTTTATCATTGCAGGGCTTACTGTTAAGGGCGATATGCTTCCCAATAGTTGTATGTCTTAGGTTCGCGAACCTTCTTTCTTTTTTGCAACACAAACCACGACTTTCGTCCTGTTTAGCGGCTTTCTCTCATCTTTTTTTGGGACTAAATCAATGTAAACCATCTGGCCCTTTTCACCGAGAAGGGGCTTGTCATCTTAATGATTAGGCTCGCAACCCGACCTCTTTTCTTTATTTTGTCGTTAAGCTTTCCCCGAATACCTCAGCCTTTGGCTGATGCGTAGATAGTTGCGACCTGGGGACTTTCCCTTTTCTTTTTGTCAATTTTTTGGTTTGACGCGACCCAAACTTTCTTCTGCCTTCCTCCTCCGCCATTTGCTCTGTCGGCTTTCCCCACGTGCTCCTCTGATTCCCTTTTTTTTTTTACCCATAGATAAAAGCCGCGATTCGCTTACGTTCCCCCGCTTCTTTTCTCTAAACGTTGTTTTTTCTCTCGTCATTGGCTTTTTTCCCCGTCACGTCGTGAACGACACATTTGATTTGAAGAGTTGGTTCCCGATATTACTCAGTTTTGCCCCCCCTTTCTCATCGAAGGTGCCGACTCCCCGGTGCCCCCTTTGAATCGTCGTTCTTCTTTTCCGCGACAGGATACCCATTTCTTTCCAGATCCATCTCCTTTTTTCCTTCCCGTACTCTCTTACCCCCCCGAACCTTAAGGCTCCAGGCACAGATCGTTTGGCGAGCCTTCTCGTCAAGATGCCTCTCTTATACCAGGGGTAAGATTTTTTTTTCCCCTCGGTCTGCCAAGTCCTCCCAGTAATGCTCTTCCGTCGTCTTCCTCCTACGAAATCGTTCTTTTTTTGGTTTCGTTCAAACTCAGTTTACATGCACTCCGTAAAGCCTGGACTTTCTTTTGCCTCTTCGAAAGATCGCGTATGCCGTTAAAGAAACGTAACTCATGCAATGATCCCTCAGCGAGGTAGGTACTTTTCTTTTTCTTAGGTATTCCTTTTTTCCCCATATACTCTCGGGTTTCCTCACCTCTGCTCTCCTTTTGGCATTTTGTACCCCCTTCCTCCCCGTGGTTTGTTCCCTATACCTTTTTCTTCATACTCCGCCTTCTCTTTTGTTATCCTCACCAATGACCTTGAAGCCTTCAGATCCCTTTTTCCCCAAATTTTCCCGCTTCCGTAGCCCGTATCTGATTCCTGAATCGGTTTCCTGCTTACCCCCACTTTTGATCCTCTTTTAACGAGTAAAAATTTCACTCTACATCCTGGGTCGTCTTTACCCTATTAGGCTTTTTTTTTTTTTTCTAATCTTTTCACTAGTCTGTTCTCTTCTTGGATATACTGACCTCGTTGCTCCCCTCATTTGCTTCTGTGCAGGATGTTTTTAAGGTGAAATGTCACCCTATGGGTTTTTTTTCCCGAGTTCAGTTGCCCCCCAGACGCTGGGATGTGTTTTACGCGTAAATTCGTTCTTCTTTTTCCCTCTGCGTCAACATTAACTTGTTGACATCTGATACCACAGTCATTCACAGACCCCCATTGTCTCCTGCTGTGAACGCCGAAATCATTATGGGGTCAAGTGCTATAATATTTTTTCACGTCAGTCTCACACTCACGGTGTCCTCTTTTCATTTGCCCAGGATCGCAGTATTTCCCCCCTTGTTTGCCTTGCTTGACACGCAAAGGGAATTGCATCACGATATGGTCGTCCGTCTCTTCCCTCTTGGTAACTTCCTTTGGCCGTCCACTAAGGATGTTTTCGTCTGATGAATCCGGCGCCAAGAAGTACTTCGATTCGTCGAAAGTTTCTGCCCTTATAGAGGTTCTATATTGTCTTAGGCCGTGTCGGATGCTTTGTTTCCCAGTCTACATCCCGCATTCCAGATCCAACATCTCGGTCCAATGTTTTTCCTTTGATTAACTCTGCTTCTGCGCAAGCTTATTCTGGCGTCTTTCCCGCAGCCTTTGACCCCAGTTATGCTCTTTTTTTTCACCTTCTATATTGGTCCTTGCAAACTCTCTGATTCCCCCAGTAGCAAACGAGTCCTCCCCCCATTGCGATTATACAATTTCCTTTCTGAATCCCCCAATTATGACCATGATTACATTTCTCCCGTACCTTGCCCCCCGCTTCTGTTGGTAATTTCAGGCCGACGGTCTATTCGGGGGCCATGATAACATCCCCCCTGCAATTCGCTCTTTTTTTTTTCCTCTGTTGTTTCTTCTCTCTTTTTGGCATTGGTGCAACCGCATATCTCGACGCCTTGTTCGGTTTTACAACCATCCCTCGTTTGGTCAATGTAGCTGCAGTAGCATGGTCATAGGCAGGACTTTTCTTTACCGCCCGTTTTTTTTTTTACCATTTTACCAACTTCGAGGTTTCTTCTTTGATCTGAAGAAAGTTCCTCAATAGCTTGACCCACCAAAAGCTCTTCTGGTCGTGGCCCTGGGTTTGGCTCAGGTCTTTCTTTTTCCGCTCCTATTCTTTTTTTACTCCCTCTTCATCCTTTTGGGCCCTTTGAGATCCTCCCTCTTTTTCCTCATTTACAACCCCTCTTCGGAAGGCAGGAATCTGCTTTGGTAGCATCGGTTCAAGGGCACGCGAACTACCTTTTTTGCTATAGAGTCCATCTCCAGACCTTTCGTTCATTGTCGACCTTTGCCTTCTGCGCTTTCATCCGAACCCCCCCCCCCTCCCTAGTTTGCACCCCCTTCGGCGATTTGTAGCAAAATACTCCCGCCCGGGCCATTTCCTCAGTCTAGTTAGCGTTCCCCCCTACGTCTCCCCCGCAAGCGACCCCTCTTTGTGTGAATAAATTAATTTCGGACCCATTCGATGTAGCGGCCGTCCCTTCAGGGAGGAGCAGACACCTCTGCACTTTTCTCGGCCCAAGAATATTGGCATTCGGCGTCAAGATTCTACTTTTTCTTGGTTCTTGTTCTCCAGGAATTTTGCCTGCCTTGCGGAACCAACCGGCTTTTTCCAAGCTTTTTCCCGACTGTGCCCCTTTGCCCCCAGCCCGCATTCGTGTTCCCAGGTTACCTTTTTTACACCCCCCCCATACCTTAATCTCCCACCGGGCACCATTATTTCATGATGAATCCTGCCAGGGTTAGTCTTCCCCCCTTGCCCCCTATTTGACGTAGGCGCAACAAAAAAACTCCCTGCTCAATCGAAGACGCACCCGTTTTTCCTTTTCATTGACCTATGGCGAATTTTGGACTGACCTTCCCTGCGACGAGTTCCATGATTTCCTCCCTTTTCCGACGTCCGCCGGTCGGGGTTTTACTAGTTTTGCTTCAACGGCATTCCTGTTTTGGTCCAAAATCTGCCCTCTCCCTTTTGGACCTTCCTTTTTTTGATGATAAGAACTGATAGATATACCACAAGAGTCTTTTTTCTTGGAAGTTTTTTTTCCCAATTTCCCTCAGGAGCGTTCGCGTTACCGGTATTCCTTTATCGGAGTGTCTTTGAACTGACAGTCCTCCATGTTGAGGTGATTCATTCCCTTTCTGTACCTTTCCCCCTACTCCTGGCAGCCCATCAATTCAGCTTTACGGCCTGTTACTGGGCGCTTTTCAACAACCCTCAAATTTCCGGTCGAGTCGGATTCTTCGAATCGCATGGCTTGCGCGTCTTGGCAGTCCGCCTGCACCCCCCTTTGCCCGGTTTCCATCCGAGACGGGGGGCCGTCCATCTCGTGACTTGATTCCCGGCAACGAACTTTTTTTCTGAATTGGTTGTTATCATACAGACGTCTCTTCTTGCTGGTTTCTCTTTGCCCCTTTTGACTTTTCGTGCGTTCACTCCGAAGATTCCGGTGCCAGCCAAATTGTTGAGGCGACAGGCCCATGGCTACGTTAGGCTTTCAGGGCCTCTCTTCTTTTTTTCCAACTCCCCTCAAGAAGAGATTCTTCTCCTTGCACCGCTCA
>Ga0179593_1312803_pt1 | contig 12485 bp, 7 predicted proteins | sample CZODoug2_1_08_16_FD_185931 | JGI IMG/M metagenome (GOLD analysis project Ga0179593, IMG submission 185931) | Vadose zone soil fungal communities from Angelo Coast Range Reserve, California, USA - CZODoug2_1_08_16fungal (PacBio error correction) | ecosystem: Environmental > Terrestrial > Soil >... | reverse complement strand
TATTTTTTCCCACTTTTTCCCTCCCTTGAAGTCCCCAATCGCGGCATGAAACCTTTACTCTGTATAATAACCTTCCCTAGATGTCCTCTTTTGGACAACCCATTGGGAAAGAAGAAAGGGTTCGAGGTGACTGCCCAATTGCCTACTCTAACCCCTTCTTCATGTCCCTCTCCTTCCCGATACCGGGACATCCATAGACCTCGAGACGAGAAGCCAGCAAAAATTGTTACAATCCACTTGTGGCCGATGCGAGGATACTTTGCGTCACGCCCGCCTGGTATTCTTCGTCCCCTTTCCTGGCCACGGTTCCGCCCCCGGTCCGTGAATTTTGAAGTCTAGCACTGCTTTCACTTTCTTTTTTTTCCCTGAGTAACTCCTTTTGTTAGCTGTTGTTTTTACTCGTTCGACCGGATTCTTCTCCGCGCCACCACCGGAATAGTCTATCGTTTACGACTTTGAAATGCACCTTCCCCTTCCGCCCGTCCACTTGTTCCCGCAGTTGTTGTCCCGAGGACTGCTTTTCTTTTTTTTTTTTTTCCTTTTTTATGAGTTTTGAGTTGAGCGTTGATGAGAAAGTCGTTCCTGTTAGCTGGTCGTTCGGACTTCTTTCCGCCCCTCATTTGCGCTGGCCCTGGTTCGAGCACCTCCCCTTTCCCCCTTTCCTCTTCTTGTAAGGACGTTCCTTGCGTTTCCCCCCCGCCTTTTTCTGCTGAGGCGAAGCGGGATTGTGAGAAATAGACCTTGAGTTTTTTTTGGCCTTTTTCCTCCTCAGACGTATGCCAATCTTTGAGCCTCGTGTTATCCTCCCCTACTTCACCAGCCCATGTTGACAATTTCTTCTGTTGATTTTCCCTACACTGAGTACCATCCAACGTGTGATCCCTTATTTATCGCATTTGTTTTCAACAGCGACCGTTTTTTTGCCGCCTTTATTTTTTTGGAACAGGTACGGCATCTCTAATCCACTTACTGTGAGCTATCGCTCTCCCTTTGTAAACGGATTTCCACCCCGGAGCCTCGCCGAGTTCGTCCGCGAGTCTCTCGTTGACATGTTAATCTGCTTTCAACACTCGAGCTGGGCGCTGCTCGGCCCCCCCCGGCGATGAGGTCCTCCTTCTCGGCGCGTCGTTGTGTCTTACAAGATCTCCCCCCACTAAACCGTCACTAAGGCAAGGATTACCTTTTGAACTCCTAGTTTCATTTTTTGATTACGCGTGTTGCCCGCTGCTTCCGATGCGACCAGAGTTCTATGAAAGTATGCTTTACCTCCTTTACTCTCTTTTTTTGATAGATTTGTCCTTGAATGTGCTCTGTATTACCACAGTGGAGAGATTTCTTTTTTTTTTTTTTTTTTTTTTTTTTTTTTTGGTTCTTTTTTTTCTTTTTTTGTGTTGTTGCTTCGTTGTGTGTTTTTTTTTGGGTTGTGGTTTGCTATCTCTTGGGTGCGATTGCCCTAGCCGCTTTACGCTCGCCGGAGGCTGAGTAGTCGAAGCAAACGCGCTATTGTCCCCGATAAGTTTTCCACCCACTCAGCCTGCCTGGCTTCTGCGTGGAGGCCATGAGATCTCCCCCCGAAACCCCCAGCCTGCCTCTTAGCCGAACCGCGCGAAGTGGACAACAACCCCCTGACGGGGTTCCGTGCGAATCGCTGCCCCTCCCCGAGACATGCCACTTTTTCTCCCCATGTCTACCTACGTTTTTCAGTCCGCACCCCCCCCCCCCCCCCCCCCCCCCACCCCCCCCCCCCCCCCCCCCCCCCCCCCCCCCTTTTCCGTCCTCTGATTCCTGCTTCGACTGCCCCTGCTTTTTTCCCTGAAAGGAGTCCCTCCTTCGCTGAATTCTCGGGCCTGAGCACCCACAATGGACTGAGCGCGATCTTCTTTTCATCGGCTGCGCCCGCTGACTTCCGCTTTAACTTACGGCACACTATTCCCTTTAACTTTTCATGTCCTCCGTCGGCGGTCGAACGCCAGCTACTGCTTTTTTGCTGTGTCTAGCCATGCCTCCCCCTTTCAAATAGCTCTTTCGATGCGAGATCGAGCTGACGTTGGTCATTTCTTCCGTTCCCCTCAGATCTTCGCTCACATTGATGAATCACCCTTGCCTCTCCCCTGCTGACCATGCGATGTTTTGTCCTTACCCGCATGCCGCTACAGTGTTATCGGTCGCGTGATGCTTTGTACAAGTACAAAGCCCGACCAGTTCCTCGTCGCTTTCTCCACACTGAGGAGTGCCTCAGATCTTTCCTTTCTTTCCCCCCCCCCGCAGAACCCCGTTCGCCTTTTTCCATCACCGAACCCGCGCCTTTTTTATCGCGTGCTTTCGTTGTTTCATTTTAGAGATCCTATGTCTTTAAGTATGGCGGCCTGCCCGGAACCGTCGGGAGCAACTCGTCCGTAAGAAATATCCTTTCTCTCGGTCCTTGATGGCACCGCCGGTCTGGCACCGCATTGTGCGCATTCTTTTGCCGTGTCAGACCAGTACGCGAACCCCTACTTTGAGCCTGTGCGAACCCCTCCCTCCGTGCCCTTTCTAACTTGATCACATGTTTGGAGTCGGAACTCCTTAGAAGTCCGACCCTTTCTGCCTTACGACGCGTTTTTTCCTTTTTTCTTGTGTGAAGCTTCCCACGGCCCGTCCACCTCACCGGCCCCCCGGGCGTCTTTATGCTCCCGATTCTCCTTTTCTTCGTGGTTGAAATGGACCCGATGCTGCCACGTGCGCGCACTTCTTCCTCCTTGGTTTTCTTTTATGGAAGTATGTAAGCGACGATTTTCCCTCCAGGACGAACGAGGCCCCACCGCCCCTCCCTTCCCCCCCCTGTTAGGTTTTATTCGATCGCCAGTTTCCTAGTCCGGGTTACTGATGTGATTGAGAGGGGCGTGTCTTCAGTCCCTCGTTTTCCTTTCTCCCTTGCCGCCCTTGTACCTTTTTTTGGCGCGTTTCCGCTGCGAATGAATTCTTTTTCGGTTTTGCTAGAACTTTCTTAAGCCCTTCGCATTCAGTTTTCTCTCAATTTTTCGCCCCCCTGACTTTGTTATCGCGTACCTTGCCCCTCCATTGAACACATCCTTTCTCTACGGGCACCAGTTGTTTCGCCAAGATACTTGCTTCGCCGTCATTTTCCGCGCCAAGGGTCCTTTCCGTCCCGCCACTCCCCCCTCCATTTCACCAACCCCAGCGTATGCGCAGATTGCCCCGATGAACCCTTGAAGACGCTCTTTTTCTCCCTCGACCCGGTCGTTTCAATTTTTTGTCTGCACATACCCTTGAGGATGTTACAACTTTTTATGCGCGGCTACAGTGCTAGTCCGGTTTTTCTGTTGTTCTTCTTGAGTAACTCGACGACGCCGCGGGCTCCCCTTTCCATTCGTGCGGGTTTTTTAGGTTAGTTTTTGACGTACGTTTCCCCCTCCCTCCCCCTTACTTCCGCCCGCGGGCTTTCATTCCCTGTCCCTTGACTTACTCTGCGGAGACTTTCGTGACCTGTTTCGTTTGGTCCTTATCCTGAAGGTCGCCGCGTTCCGTATTTTTGCTTTCTACCTAACGCCAGGGTAGCCTGCGGGTTGTTTTGTAGCCATTTCCAGTGAACTGTGTGTCTTGCAGGGACGCATTCTTGCAACGATGCTTCGGGCCTCGGCCTTTTTATTGGGTTTTAAGTGCCCTCCCCGATTCTCGGCCCTTTTTTTTTTCTTATTCTTTTTTCTCCCGTCGCCGATTAACTTGAGCCGAGTCGCCTTGTTGAATTTTTGCTCCGCCGCTATGACCCCCCCCTTGTCCGGTGGAGGACTTTTTACGTTTCTGTATCACGGTCTAATGCATCTTTTCCTAACACTGACATTCCTCCCCTTTCCCCCCGCTAAATTTGTTCCACTCCTTGCTTGTTAGTGTGAGTGTTCTGAGGGTGTTTTGGGTCCGGGTGGTTCCCGTAGCCTCCGCGGGTCCGGCGGTTCTTGAATCCTCTCTGTACCCTTCGCGTATAGTCGTCTTCCCCAAACCCCCTTCTTCGAGCATCGATTGCGGGTGGATTCGGGGAACCTTCTCCGCCGTTAAAGGAACGCCAATTCCGTTCTCTATTTGGTCAGATCGAGGTCACCCCCAGGATGCTTTTCCTCCGAATCCCTCCTCCCCCTCCCTCGCATTCAACCCCTAATTCTAGTCCCCAGAAAGGGGGGAATCTCCTTGAGGTGGCGTCATCGCATGCACTACTGCGACCGACTTTCAGCCCTTCTCGCAGTCTGTTCTGTCCCTTTATCTTCTTTTTTCAGCTCATTGCAACGCTGTACTGTGTCTTGAACCTCGATCTTCTGGGGGCGCAGTCCAGTTCGTCCCCTTCGAGCCTTCCCCCGCCAGCCCCTGGGGGCTCTGACTTCCCCTTCGTGGCCACCCTTTTTTTTGCTGCTCCACCCCTTCCAAACTTTTATCTTTTCCCCTTTTTTTGATTCACCCCCACTGATTCGGTTTGCCGGTGTCACGTTTGATCGTTTGCTGTGCATGGCTGCTGGTGACGACGTGTGATCCCATTGAACCGCAGGGCCCTGTTTTTTCTTCCCCTTTCCTTTTCGCTTATCGTGCCACCACATTTTTCCCCCCCCCTGTAGCATTTTGTCCCCCGGTTCTCGCAGGTCAGACACTTATGCGACCCCGTCAGTGTTTTTTCACGCTCCCAACTTTCCGTCGCTGAGCCGTGGGTCTGACAGGCCGTGGGCCGAGCCCCTTCAGCGTGCCCCGCTCACCGTAGGCGGGAGAATCTCTCTTCTCCCGTTTTTTTTCTTATGAGACGTTCCTCCTCCTGTTTCTTGTGGTTTCGTTTTTCGCCACGGAGTGCCCAGGATTCTCTCGTCTTGGTGGAGGCCTTTCCTTTCCGTGGCCTGATTGGTCGTTCGGCTCCTGGATGACATGAAAGATGGACCCCTTGTTTGTTTCATCACATAATCGATGACATATCCTTGTCTACGAAGTTTAATGGTTGCGATCCGTCCGACCTTTTTAGTTAACATATTGTTTTGGCCTGTGATTTAAACGTCGTCCAGCTTGTTGCACACCTTTTTCCCTCTCATATTTCCATGTACATGCCTATTCCCCCCCACTCCCCTTCCAGTCCTTATGTGGGTCTTCTTTTAACCCACAAAAAAAAGGTGTTTGAATGGACTCCTCCTGTTTCTGGGTCCCCTCATTGGGATGTTGTCCGCCCTGTCGAGAAGTACGGATCAACCGACCGGTCTTTTGAAGGATCACGGTACCTTCCTTCTTCCACTTTTGCTTTTTTTGAGTCAGATTTGATCCTTTTTTTCCCCTTTTGGATGCTTTTCTCCCCTCCTCGGTGATCTTAGACCCGGTCCTGGAGAGTAGGTCTCACCCGCCCCGTTTTCTTCGATTTGAGCCCATTGACCAGCATGTCTTTCTGACTGGTTACTGGCGATTGTTCGAGGAAGTCTCGGTTTTTGCACCTCCTGTGGTGTTCCTCTGAGTTTGAAGTTCCCCTCTCTCCCCCCGATTGGTGCCTTGCACGACGGCGGCGACCGTCCCTGGCTTGTCTCTTCTCTCCTGAGGGACAGTTCAGATCTTCTAGATGTTCCCGTCTTTTTTCCCGGCAACGCCGCCTGGTCCTTTTGCGTTTTTAGCAGCCTCCCGTTTTAAAGAGAAAAGATTGCGCAGGACAGAACCCGGACTCTTTTGCAACCAGGATAGTGGGTACCCTTCTTGATTTCTTTCCCTGAAAAACTAGACCCACCTGCAGTTGAGCTGTTTCCCGTCCTTTCCCCCCACCGTCCCCCCTCCCTTTTCGTTTTTGTTGATCGCCGGTCCCGTCACGCAAGGAAAGGCTCAAGTCTTGCCCCGGACGTTTCTACGAGGCCTACCCCCACCTTTCTTGATTTTTTTTGCCCTGGTTTCCGCTTCTTCCCTCCCAGGTCACCGATGCGGTTTCGACAGTTCCTTCTTTTTTAATGTCGTTGACTTTCCCCCCTCCTTTCTTCGCATGTTCTTTCTCCCACTCCAGGTTCTGAACTGAGAACCCTTTTCATGATCTTCCTCCCGGGCTTTTAGTGTCGGGTGTAGCTGGGACCCCCACTCTCTTTTCCAAGTCCCGATCGACCGCCTTTTCCTTTGAACTTACGTTCTCGACTTCACCCTGACAGCCCCTGAGAGCTGAAGATCGTTCCTCACCCTTCCCGACCTGGAGTTGCGCTTTTTACCGGGCGGGAGTCCCATTCTCTTTTTTTCTAATCGCCCTCGGTCTAAGAGGGTTTCATCCTTTTTCTTCCCCTTCCCAGAGTGCGGAACCGTTCTGTAACGGGAGGCTTCTTAGCCTTGATTTTGTCACCCTTCCCTTACAGCTTACATGATTGTTCTCTTTGTAGAGAAAGAGTCCTTTGCATAGTTCGGGGTTTTCCGACCCCTTCGAGGGTACTGCGAGTGTTGGCTCAACCGCCCCTATGCGTAGCAACCTCGACCTAACGGGCGATCACATCGACCGCCCTTCCCTCCTTGACCGTTCATATGGTCTGGTCCAGGTGAATCCCTTCCCTGACCCCATTCACATCCCCTTCACTTTGGTTTTCGTCGACGCGAGAAATCGAGCTGGTCCCCCCGGTGCCTGTCTGATTACTTTTTTTGTTGGACAACCCGTCTGCCGTTCTATTTTACATAATTTGTGTGTTAGATAGTTATTGCCTGCCTCCTTTTGACTCCGTGGTCCGGTCAGAGGCAGACCCGTCCTCGTATGGAGCTTTATTGATCCAGCTTCTCTATTTTGCTGGTTTGCTTGTTGATGGCTTTTACCTGTCGTAGACATAGCACCCAATGTGGGTACCCGTGTGGACTTCTCTTCTTTTTCTTCTCAACGTTGCTTTCGATGATTTTTTTTAGTGCGCAATTAGATAGCCGTTATTTCGTCCCGCGTCACGTGTTCCCGCGTCCCAGCCCATGTCCACCCCCCGCCTTTCTCGCCCGGAAATCGACAGCGACATGTCGCATGACTTCTATGGTTCAGCGTCCCTTTTTCCCTTTCATTTTTCCCCTTCCATTCCTTTGTAGTCAAGAACTTTATTCCGAGGCCACGTTTTGAAGCCGGGTTCATTGCTCTAGGTTTTTCCTTTTTACTATCCCCTTTCCTCCGTATACTGTTTTTTGAAAAGTTTGTGGATCCCGGTCCTTGACCGCGGTTTGATTTTGTGAAACGGACGCCGAGTCCCCTATCATCGTCCCCCGCGGGTCTGCGTTTTTGCCTTGTCTCCTCCCCCTAGTGTCTTTCTCTTTCCCTGCTTTTCACAGGTTCTTGGTGTATAGAAGTCTGGAACCCCCCCTCCGACCTGCCCCCCCCTTTTTTGCATGGTCGGGTGACTTTGAACTCTGTGCTCTACCTTGTGAGGCAATTCCTTTGTTTTTAGCTTTCCCCCCGCCTACCTCCATGACCGTTAACCTTTGAACTTTTGGCCATGCCCCGGTTTACTTCCCCCCTTCCCAAGATGTTGCAAGCGGCTGCCCCTTCTGTTGGCTCCCAGCGGATTTCCCCCCTTTTTTGTGTTAGGCCTCTTCTTTTGACCGTCGCTTGCCGTGCATAGCTTGATCTTTTCCCCGGTCAGGCCCAGTATCACCCTGCGCCGATTCCCCACGTTTCGTTCGGTACTTTTTTGAAGTGGCGGTAGCATTATAAGGCCTTTTGTTATTCGTTTTGACCGTGACCGAGATCTCACGGGTCCCCTATCCTTGCCATCGTGGCCGGGTTCTTCTCTGAGTCATCGTTCGCGGGTGCTGGATTTTGTTCAGCTATCGCTTTTTTTTCCGCCTCGGGACATCCGTCTAGTCGTCGCACACCCCTCTCCGAGCTCTCCCCGGGGGTCTCGCTATTCCTTTTGTTCCATTCCGCCACCTCGCGCTTTCTGGAAGTTACCCTCTTTTTTTTTCGCTGGGTTCGTCTGCACCCCCTTCTCGCGACCCATCGCCACTGGAGCCCCTCATTGAATGAAAGGCAGGGGACTGATGTGTGTCCTTTTTTCTCGCAGCCCGGTGGGCGAACGAACTTTCAAGCTCCGGAAGGTTCTTCCCTATTCCTCTCACCTGTCGATTTCATTGCCCCCTTTTCTCCCCTCTTTCCTACCCGGGGTTCCCCGCATTTTTCCCGGTTCCATTGTTTTTCAGCCGGACGACCTCGTTCTTCCTTTTTCACGTTCCGGGCGGCCCATGATTCTTGTTGTCACCCCCCCTAAAGGAAAATGTGCTTCTTTGCACTGTTGATTTTCCCCCCCCTTTCTGTACTGGTCTTTTCCTGCAGTGGTTGTCCCCCTTTCATTTTATATCGCGTCTCTTCTTTGTCCGAGGTGATCAAGCAACCTTCCATAATGTTTTTGGCTTTTTTGGAGCGAGGTAGCTCCCCTTACTCCTTACCAAATTTTTTAGGTATTTCTGGACACCAGGCAGCGACGGTTCAGGCCCCTTGATTCCTCCCGTCAGGTCCTTGTCCCGGGCAACGGCTAACTCTGTTTGTTTGTTCTTATTCCATCCGTCCCAGCCACCTACCGTGGTTTTTTGTCTTCCTAGATCCCCCCCTCTTCCTGTGGTAGGACCTCTCTCCTCTTCCCTCGTTTTGATCTTTAGATCGAGTTCTCCGACAAGACGTTTGGCTCCCTTTTTTTCCGAGAAGGCTGGCGCTGAAGCACGGGCGAGGTGATGTGTCCTCCTCGGACGCGGCTCTTTTTCGTTCCGTTTTTTCCGCGCTTCTTCCTTTTTTCTTTTTTAAATGTGGAGGAGGTCTCTCTCCGTCCCTGGGGTTTGTAAATAAGAAGGCCGATATGTGTGTACGTCTCATGGAGGGCAATCCTTGAAGGCCAATACCACCTTCTTTGCCCTGTGCTGGCCACCTTTCAGCCGCCCTCTTCCACCCCGCATCGGAATATTTTCCTTTTCCCTTCTCCTCTCGATTTACCCTTTTTCTTAAATGTACAGTTGTTCCCTTACCCGGGTGTTGCAGAACCTGCGCTAACGGTCCTGGAGGTGCGTCTTAGGTCGGTCCCTTGTGGCGGGTTTTTTTAACGATAAACCTCTTTTTTTTCTGAGCTCTCCGGGGCCCTTGCACTGCTTCCCCCCCCGAGAGTCTCTTTTGGTTTCGCCGCTCGCGTGAACAGAACCTCTTGCCCCCGAGGGTTTAGTCACTACTTGTACACGGCTTCTTCCGTCTGTGTCGATTCGGTCGCCGCACGTCTTTGCTGTCAAGGCTTTATTAAAGGAGCTTCCACGGCCTGTTTTCTTTTTTCCGAGAATGAGTTAATTTTTTTGAGTCGTTGCTTTTTCCTGAATTGTGTCTGCACATCTTTCCTCTTTCACCAATCTCTCGTTGTTTTTTTCACTCGGCAGGCGAGGCCCCCCTTCTCTTGTCTCTGATTAAGGGGAGTTGGCAGTGCTTTACTATATCTCGCTAAATGGTCACGTATTCCCTTCAAAAGCCTCCGTTCCCTTTTCCTGGATGTTCTTCTTCCCCCCACCCTCCGACACGATGTCCGCGAGAAAAAAGTTTTCCACCCCACTGAGCGGTTCCCGTGCTTACTCTGTTTTTGCAAGAACCACCTCCTCCCCCCTGTAAGGAGGAACTTTCCTCCCTTTCCCACAGTCGCTTTCTTCTTCGGATGAATCGCTTAATTTCCCTGATAAATGGCCTTCTTCCTTTCCGTCTTATTTGGCAACAAGGCGACTTATCTTCGGTAGTCTTGCACTTGGCCCAAGCCTGGCCGCTCTTTTAATGTTCCCTCCGGAGTAAGGGCCCTTTCCCCCCACATTATTCCCTACAGGTTTCATTTTCCCCCCGGCTCAAACGCCTGGCGTTGTTGGAGACTCCATTATCGTTTTTTCTTTCCTGTCCACCTCCCCGGTCCTGTCCGAGTTTTAAGTTATAATTGCCCCTCTGTTTGGACCCGTCCGACCCGCGCAGAAATTAGGTGTTCGATTAGTGACATGCAACCCCCCCGCCGCAGAAGGTCATTCGGTCTCGTACTCTTCCCCGTTTCCACGTGCAGACTTTTTTCATATCTTTTCCTCCAAATTCGCTGGTGCTCACGGATTTCTTTTGGCTATGTACAGACCCTCCCCCCTTGACTACTATCCGTCCCCCCTGCGTTTCTACTTTACTCAGTCGGCAGCGTGCCATTTCCCCTTTTTTTTTGTCAGCTGAGGCGGACTTCTCCCTGGTCTCCTCCCCTTCTGTCAATCACGTATGTAGTTCCCTTTTTTTTTCTCTCACAGAGTTGAAGTGTTGGTTGACGTGCGCGACACTTCCCTCTTCCCCCTGACCTTGGGAGATCTGTCTTTCCCCGTGGTAACAGCAGCGGAGAACCTTCGCCCTCCCCCCCTGGGCCGATACCCATTCATGCCGCTCAGCAAGTTTACCTCCCCCGGTTGACTTGGGGTAGTGACTGAGTAACCGCCCCGTCCCACTCCCTTAAAGAGCCTGTCGCTGTCGTACCCTCAGCCCTTGATGTGCGCGTCGGTGACTTTTGACCCTGCCCCCCTCTTCATCCGTCGGTCATATTTTTTTCCAGTTGTTTTTTTTCCTATGCTCGCCGGAGTCTTTCTCGTGCAGGTCCCGAGCCAGAGCTTTCGACTTTTAGCTCTCGCTCCTTCCGAGCGTGGAGGGATGACTTTTGCTTGCTTCCTTTACCTTTCTAGAAAATTCGCAAAGGGTACCCTTTTACCGTAGGGCTTGCTGCTGTTAGCGCAGTGTGTTTCTTATTTTTTCTCCTCCCTACTTTAGTTCTCCATCAGCCTCGTGCCAGGCTTAAGCAGTAAGTCCGTAAGCGTCCCCCAGCACACTCCTTTCGTGATAGCCCGGGCCTCGGGCTCATGTACTGCTTCTACGGAATTTTCGCCCAGGTTTTATTTCCCGTCTCCCCCTCTTCCCAACGGTTAGTACCTCCGTTGCTTTCAGCTTAATGAGACGTAGTTTGGTTTCGAGGTTCTTTTCTGCGCTAATAGACTGGAACTCAGGCTTTTGTCTCCCCTCTCCTTGTTCCAGGTGATTTTTGGTGGAAACTGGCCTCCTCTGAAGCAACGATGTACGTTTCCCCCTTCGCCCTTCCGGGGTTGGTTTTGACACCTCGCCGTCCCCTAGTCAGGATTTTTCTCTGTGACCAGGCGCGGGCCGTTAAGTCTCCATCGGACCGCCTCGACTCTTTTTCAACCGTTTTTTCCGTTCTTTATCTTTTGTGAACCCTTTTTTCCATCGGCCACTTCCTTTGGCTCCTTGCAAGTCTTCCTTTCGGGTGGTACCGTTCGAGGCGTTAATGGCCTTTTTCTGGCCCGGCGGCCTAGATCGTCCCTCTTCTGCCCATGCGGCCTGGCTTGGGTCCAAGGGAACTAGAGTTCTTTTTTCCCCCTTGGGACCTGTGTTGTTTTTTAGCCTTTTCCTGGTCTTTCCAGGACTGTCGGTCTGCTTTTCGGTCGGAATCCAGCGCCGCTCCGTCGGTTTTTCTGGCGTGTCCGGATGACCTTTTTCCCTTTCCTTAGTTGTTTCGTCTTTTTTTCCCTTGCCCCCGATCACGCAGGGGTCCCGCCTTCCCTTTGGTTACAGCTTTCTTGTCGGCTCGTTTTTTAGACGTCTCGGTTGCTGGATTTAGTTGGGCAGAATAACTCACTTTTTCAGTCGTGGTTTTGAACGGCACCGCTTTACCCATTGCGAATCTATTTTTTCTCGCCCCCCCCCTTTCGTAGGCAGGCTCTTAAATTGGGCATCTTCCCGCGTGTTCCGGCCCCACCCTCTCCGCTCTTGGGGAAGTTTAACGTTTCTTCAACACAGTTTCGCGGACCCCTTCCGCTCCTTTTCGTTAACCATCAGCACGCGAACGTAATCAAAGGTTGATATCCTTTCCTTTTCTTCATTTTCGCCGCACGAAGTTCGTGACCTCTCTTTCCTCCCTGCTACGGGTCTGACCCCTGGCGTTCTCTTTTGAGCACCTATTCCTCGATGAAGCCAGGGCGAACTCGGTTGTTTTAAGGATGGGGCCTGTTCGGTTCCCTTCGAGCATCTCCCTGACGGCAGACCTAGTGATCCGTTCTCCTTCCAGCTTTTGTTCTTGCTGGTCGACCCTCCCTTTTCCCCTTTGCTTCGCGGTTCTGACCACCAAATGTAGAGTTTTACCATTCACGTCCCTGTTTGGTCTTTTCCCTTGCGCGGATTCAGGGACGCGAGTAGCGTGCCTCGGTGCTGCGACAGGTGTTTCTGCCCCGCTTGACCAAGGTTTTTTCCCTTTTTTTCGCTTTAGGACATCCTTTATCTCCCTCCTTCTCGTTTCAACCCCTGTAAGCTATATTTGTTCAACAAAATGCACAGTAGTCAGTTTACTCTTACATTGACTCCGACCTCCCCGTAAGATGAGTCCAGGCAACTTCCTCACCTTCCTTTTCTTTTCGCTTTTGCGTCAGCTTCACATTTCGTGGCGTCCACCCTGAGACTCCCTTCCTCCTTGCCCCCGAAAAGTCAAGGTGAGAGAGAATCC